>LWDU01039413.1_pt1 | contig 178626 bp, 150 predicted proteins | sample 727161 | NCBI WGS metagenome assembly LWDU01 (sample SAMN04566230, study PRJNA314399) | hydrothermal vent metagenome | isolation source: deep sea hydrothermal plume seawater | place: Mexico: Gulf of California, Guaymas Basin | collected 2004-07-11
ACGAGTGTTTCAACACAGATCACCAGCGGGCGATATTTTGAGTAGTCGATCGCCTTCACGAGATCGAAGTGAAGTCCTTCGGCGTCGATCGACACGAATGTCGGTGCACCGCCAAAATATTCTCCCATGACTCTGTTGATCTCGAGGAGCGGCATCTTGAGTTGCTTCTCGACAAAGATCGCGCCGTTCGTGGTTTTGACGACGTGCTCTGCTTCTTCTTTGGAAAACGTGTTCCACGACGGGTCGCTCATCTGGTAGAAGTCGGCTTCGCGTTCGTCCGTGATGCCGATCCCCGCGGTGAGAGTGGTGTCGCGAGGACGCACCTTGCGCAGCTTGTCGCACATCACCGGGTTGGGCTCGACGAGAACACCCTTGAAGCCCTTCTCGTAGAAGAGATAGGTGTTGTTGATCTCGATCGGGTCGAAGGCACCGATGTCGAGATACGTCATGTCCGTCACCCCGATTTTGCCAAGGATGAAGTCGACGATCAGGTCTTCACCGCATTGGGCAAACGAACGCCTGCCTGGGTTTGCGCGGTCGTGCGCGATCGCACCGAGGGGGAAGCCGGCGGACAAGCCACCCGCACCCATCAGAAACTCCTTGCGGCTTAGCTTCATCGTCTGGAGTCCCCGGCTTTGTGTTTGTCGCGATGAGCTTACCGCGATTGATCGCTACGCAGGAACGTAGCGACTGATGGTGTCGATGATACATGCCGGACGGTCGCTGCCCTCGATTTCGACCGTGACCCGCACAGTCGACTGAACTGCATTGCCCTTGACGTCTTCTACTTTGATCAATTCAGCGCTGCCTCGAATCCGCGCCCCGACCGGGACCGGAGCCGGAAACCTCAGGCGGTCGCTGCCGTAATTGACTCCCATCGAAATGCCACGCACGTCGATGATTTCGGGCAGGAACTTGTTCACGAGAGAAAGAGTAAGGTAGCCGTGAGCGATCGTTGAGCCGAACGCGCCGTCCTTCGCGCGCTCGGGGTCGACGTGGATCCACTGATGGTCGCCGGTCGCGTCGGCGAAGGTGTCGATGCGGGCTTGGTCGATTTCGAGCCACTCGCTCACGCCAAGTTGCTTGCCGACGGATTCTTTGAGTTCGCTGGGATGATTGAAGATGGTCGCCATACTGGATGTTCCTCTTGCGGGTCTCGCACGTTGCCGCACGGAGCCTGGCCAATCGTTAGTAGATCTAGTCTTTCGTCGTGTTCTTCGCGGCAGCAAGAAACGCTGGCTTCTCACCCCCACCATGCACCCACACACTCGATCCGCTCACGTAACTTGCAAGTGGAGACGCGAGGTACAAGCAGGTATCGCCGATGTCCCGGGGCTCGCCCATGCGCTCTAGGGGTACCGTCCGACCTACCGCGACAATGCCTTCTTCGTCGCCGTAGTGAAGATGCGCTTGCTCGGTTCGAATCATCCCGGCAATGATCGCCGTCACACGGACCTTGGGCGCCCACTCGACCGCGACACTCTCGGTCAGGCTCAATAGCCCCGCTTTCGCCGCGCCATACGCCGCCGTTCCAGGTGATGGGCGCGTGGCACTTACGCTTGCAATGTTGATGATGACGCCGCCAGTTTCTTGTTCTTGCATGACCGCATTCGCCTTTTGAGCGAAGTTGAGCGGCGCAATCAAGTTCAGGCGAATGATGGATTCTGAAAAACGCGCGGACACGGTTGCGGCATCGGCTTCGGGTGCACCGCCCGCGTTGTTGACGAGCACGTCGACGCGGCCATACCGTTCCTTCGTAAAGGCCACGACGGCTTCGATCTGTTCGACATCTCGCACGTCCGCAGCGATGAACTCTGCCTTGCGGCCGTTGGCTTCGGGGAGTGCTTCGGGTTCGTTCCGTCCGCAAATGACAACGTCCGCACCCGACTCTAGAAACCGGTGCGTGATGCCAAGACCCACACCGCGTCCGCCGCCGGTCACGATTACAACCTTGCCCGCGTAGTCGAGGGGATTGTCCATGCCGGGTGTTCTCCTTGCGGCTGCGTGTCTTTGCCACGCGAGCGCTTTAGTAAATCGCGGAGGCGACTTAGAGGTCGATACGCTGAGCCAACTGTTCACGGTGATACGAAGCATCGCCCAGCAGAGATTCGGTCGATTTTGCGCGCTTGAAGTAAAGGTGCACGTCGTATTCCCAGGTAAACCCAACCCCACCGTGAATCTGAATGCAGTCTGCCGCGCTTTGAAAGTACGCGTCGGAGCAGTACGCCTTGGCGAGTGGTGCCACCGTGTTGATCTCAGCGTCGTTGCCTTCCGCTACCGCGCATGCCGCATAGTACGCAGCGGAGCGTGCAGACTCGACCTTCACCATAAGATCTGCGCATTTGTGCTTGATGGCTTGAAACGAACCGATCGCACGACCGAACTGTACGCGTTCGTTCGCGTAGGCGACCGACATGTCGAGGCAACGCTGGGCGCCGCCAACTTGTTCTGCAGCGAGCGCGATCGCGGCAAGGTCGAGGGTTCGCGCGATCGCAGCCGATGCTGCGCCTTCGTCGCCGAGCCGGGCGGTCGCAGGTACGGTCACATTTTTGAAGTTGAGTTCGGCAAGCCTTCGAGTCTGGTCGACGGTGGGAAGCGCTTTCCTTTGAAGGCCAGCGGCGTCACCGGACACAACAAAGAGACTCAAGCCCTCGCTGCTTGTTGAACCCTCTGCCCGGGCGGCAACGATCACGAGATCGGCGCTGTGCCCGTCCACGACAAAGGAACTCACGCCGGACAACATGTAGCCGTCGCCTGAAACAGCCGCGGTGACTTCCACAGTGGATGGGTCCCAATTTCCTGACTCGCCACAGTACGCAAACGTGGCGCGGGTCGTGCCTTCGGCAATGCCGGGCAAGTATTCTTGCTTCTGCTCTTCGCTACCCGCAACCAGCAATGCGTTGGCCCCCAGGCATACGCTGGAAAAGAATGGCGCACACAAAAGCGAGCCGCCCATCATTTCCATCAGCGCAACGAGTTCGACGTAGCCGAGCCCAAGGCCGCCGTATTCTTCGGGGATATGGACCGAGGTCCAGCCGAGTTCGGCGCCGACTTGGTTCCACGTGTCGGCGTCGTAGCCGAGCTCGCTCTCCATCGCCTTGCGGACCTGTTCGCTGCCAGAGTTCTCTTCGAGAAAACTCTGCGCCATCGCGCGCAACTCTTCTTGCTCTTCGTTGAAGCGGAAGTCCATCAGGTACCGAACACCTTTTGCGGGACGGGAGACTTGGCGATGACTTCGGAGACGGCAGCGCCAACTTCGTCGGGCTCCCAGCGACTGCCTTTGTCGACGATCGGACCGTCGCGATAGCCGTCGGATGTGCCGATGATGCCACCCTTCACTTCGAAGACTCGCCCCGTCACGTCACGCGATTCGGAACTCCCCAGCCAAACAACCAAGGGCGAAATGTTTTCGGGCGCGTTCTCGTCGAACTCGCCGGCTTCGGGTGCCTTCATGTCGGTGAAGATCGCTTCGGTCATGCGCGTGCGTGCCGCGGGTGCGATCGCGTTGGCGGTAACGCCGTAGCGGCCAAGCTCTGCGGCCTGCACGAGGGTCAGCGTCGCAATGCCACCCTTCGCGGCCGAATACGTTCCCTGCCCGACGCTGCCTTGGAGACCGGCGCCCGAACTCGTGTTGATGATGCGACCGTCAACCGGGTTGCCAGCCTTGCTTTCATTGCGCCAGTACTCAGCGGCATGGCGACTCGTGCAAAAGTGACCCTTGAGATGCACGTTGATGACGGCATCCCATTCGTCTTCGGAGATCTTGAGGAACATGCGATCGCGCAAGAAGCCTGCATTGTTCACCACCACGTCGAGGCGGCCAAAGGTGTCAACCGCGCTCTTAACGAGTTCGCGAGAGGCTTCGAAGTCTGCGACATCGGCACCATTCACAATGGCCTCGCCCCCCATCGCACGAATTTCATCGGCGACTTCGTTGGCAGGCCCGGCGGAACTTCCGACGCCGTCGGCCTCTGCGCCGAGGTCATTCACAACGACCTTCGCGCCTTGGCGCGCAAACTCGAGGGCGTGCGCGCGGCCAATGCCGCGACCCGCGCCCGTCACGATGACAACTCGGTCCTGACAGATCTTGCTCATCTCGTTTCCTTCTCCGTTCGTAAGCGGCTTGTCTCTTTGTTGATTGTTAGAGTCGTTCGATGATGGTGACGTTCGCCTGGCCACCGCCTTCGCACATCGTCTGCAGGCCGTAGCGGCCTTCGGTACGCTCGAGTTCGTGGAGCATGGTGGTCATCAGGCGCACGCCGGTTGCACCGAGTGGGTGACCGAGTGCGATCGCACCACCGTTGACGTTGACCTTGGCGAGGTCTGCACCTGTTTCCTTCTGCCAGGCGAGTACGACCGAAGCAAACGCTTCGTTGATCTCGACGAGGTCAATGTCCGACAAGTTCATGCCGCTCTTCTTCATCGCGTACTCGGTGGCCGGGATGGGTGCGGTGAGCATCCAAACCGGATCTGCACCGCGGACACTCATGTGATGAATGCGTGCACGGGGCGTAAGGTTGTGCTCCTTGAGGGCCTTCTCCGAAACGATCAGCATGGCGGCCGACGCATCCGCGATCTGACTCGAAACAGCCGCAGTCAAACGGCCGCCTTCGACCAACGTCCGCAGCGAAGCCATTTTTTCAAGGGACGACTCTCGTGGCGGCTCGTCGGTGTCCATGTCTCCGTATGGAATGATCTCGCGCTTGAAACGCCCTTCGGCGGTTGCGGCGAGAGCCCTTCGATTACTTTCGAGTGCAAACGCTTCCATGTCTTCGCGGGTGATATCCCACTTTTCCGCGATCATTTCTGCGGAGTTGAACTGGGAGACTTCGACGGTGCCGTATCGCTCCACCCAACCCTTACTTGTCGAGAAGGGATCGGTGAAGCCAAGACCTTCGGCGCACGTCATCGCGGAAGAAATCGGGATCATGTTCATGGCCTGCACGCCGCCGGCAACCACGATGTCCTGGGTGCCACTCATCACACCCTGCGCAGCGAAGTGAACTGCCTGCTGGGACGAGCCGCACTGACGGTCGATGGTGGTGCCGGGAACTTCTTCGGGCAAACCCGCTGCGAGCCAGCAAGTGCGCGCAATGTCACCAGCTTGCGGGCCGATCGTGTCCACGCAGCCAAAGACCACGTCTTCTACGGCGGCGGGATCGATGTCGGTTCGGCTCATCAAATGTTTGAGCGAATGGGCGCCGAGGTCGGCTGGGTGTTCAGCCGCGAGGCTTCCCTTCTTTTTGCCAACCGGGGTGCGGATTGCGTCGACGATGTATGCCTCTGCCATGGTGATGATTCCTTTGTTTCGTTGCTGCGAATACGAACAGCGATGCGTGTGCGGCGTGGTTGCGCCTCAATGATTAGATGGTGCAGAGCACCGAGGAGCCATGGCCGAAGAGACCTTGGTTCGCGGTGATGCCCGCCTTCGCGCCTTGAACCTGTCGGTCGCCGGCTTCGCCGCGCAACTGCCAGGTCAATTCACAAACCTGTGCGATTGCCTGCGCGGGAACAGCTTCGCCGAAGCACGCGAGCCCCCCACTCGGGTTGACGGGGATGCGCCCCCCCAAGGTCGTATCGCCGTCGCGCAATAGTTTTTCGGCTTCGCCCGGCTTGCACAGGCCGATGTTTTCGTACCAATCAAGTTCGAGTGCCGAAGAGAGGTCGTACACCTCGGCGAGCGACATGTCTTCGGGACCGACGCCTGCTTCTTCGTAGGCCGCGGCTGCGATCGAATCGCGGAACTCCGTGTCGGGCACCGGGACGCTGTAGGCCGAGTCCGTCGAGATGTTGGGCATCTCGATCACCGTGCTCGGAAACTTGGGCGTCACCGTCGACACACCCGAAACTCGAACGGGCTTGAGTGAGTGTTTGCGCGCGTACTCCATGCTGGTGAGGACAACGCATGCGGCGCCATCACTCGTTGCGCAGATTTCGAATAGTCGCAGTGGGTCGGCGACCATGTTCGAAGCCAATACTTCTTCCATGGTGAACTTCTTTTTGTAGCGCGCGTTCGGATTCGTGAAGCCGTGGCGCGAATTCTTCACCTTCACCTGGGCGAAGTCTTCTTCGGTTGCGCCATAGATGTCCATGCGGCGTCGCGCGTAGAGGGCGAAGTACGTGGGGTTCGTGCAGCCCATCAAGCGGAAGCGCAGCCAATCCGGATCGTCCCAGCGCTCACCTGCATTCGGAGCAAGGAAACCCTTCGGAGTCGTGTCTGCACCGATCACCAAGGCGACGTCACTCATGCCGGCAAGGATGCGGGCGCGGGCGGCGTTGATCCCGGTAGCACCCGAAGCACATGCGGCATACGAAGTTGCGACGTGAGCACCCGACCAACCCATGGCTTGGGCGAAGGTCGCGCCAGCGACGTAACCCGGGTAACCGTTGCGCACGGTCTCGGCGCCGGAAACGAAGTCAACGTCCTGCCACTCGATACCCGCGTCTTTAAGTGCGGCATTGCATGCGGTGATCCCGTATTCGACGAAATTCTTTCCCCACTTGCCCCAGGGATGCATGCCAACACCAAGTACGGCTACGTCTTTGCTCATCGTCTGTCTCCTTGCGTTTCGTTGCGGCTTTGCCGCGTCGTCAATTCGTTTCGAGTGCGCTTGATTTGGCTTTGCGGCTTAGACCGCGATGGGCTTCCACTTCCAGATCGTGTGTTCGACGTTGTCGACGTCGTAGATACGCTCGACAACCAACTCGACCTGCATGCCAGCCTTGAGGTCCGCGTGCTTTACGCCGGCGGCCATTTGCCCGAGGACCACGAGCTTTTCTTCCGCGAGTTCAACCGCGGCAATCGTGTAGGGCACAAAGGGATCGTCGGCGATGTACGGTGCCGGCGGCTTGTAGTGGTGTTCGGCGTAGGACCAAATCGTGCCGACACGGCTTAGTGGCACTTCTTCGAACTCGGATGACTGGCAACCGGGATTGCGGCAGTAGGTCGATTCTTTGGGGAAGAAGTACGTGCTGCACTGGGTGCACTTAGTGCCCAACAACCGCGGTTCGGGGCCGTCAGTGAACCAACCTTCAATCGCGGGAACTTGCGTCTCGGACATTTTATTTCCTCGTCGTTCTCTTCGTTACGTGGCGCTGTTTCTTTTGGTGGTCGACTCGCGACGCGCGGCTCATGCCGCAGGTGCGCTGTATCCAAAGCTGATCGCGGGTGCGTTTCCGTCGATCACTGCACCCGCAAGACGGGCTCGGTGGTAAGGGAGCGATCCCCAGGAAGCGTCGAGCGACCAAGCGCGGCGCATCCAAACGTGGAGGTCCTGCTCCCACGTGTATCCAAGCGCGCCATGGACCTGCAGCGCAGTCTTCGCCGTTGCGACTGCGGCTTCGCTGGTTGCGATCTTCGCCATCGATACGTCAACCGCGCGACTTGGGCGGTTGTGCGCGACGGAGTCTGCTGCGCGATACACCAACGTGCGCGCGTATTCGACCTTCACCTTCTCATTGGCGAGCATATGCTTCACAGCCTGGAAGGAACCGATCGGAACGCCGAATTGCTTTCGCTGGGTTGCGTAGAGAACCGCCATCTCGATCAACTGCTGACCCACACCGAGAAGTTGCGCGGCGGCTCCGAGAACACCGCGATCAAACGCAGCAGCCTGCAATGTGCGACCCGCATCGCCATCGGCGAGCAAGGTCCCCGCACTCGGGGTCCATTCAACGCTTGCGATCTTCTTGGCGGGATCGTTCGCGGCTTGAGGCGTCACTTGAACATCCGCGGCCGGCACGGCGTGTACCGCATCACCCGAAGAAAGCAGCAAGAGGTCAGCGATGTGGGCGTCGCTCACGAAAGGACTTTGCTCATGTCCCACCGCAAGGATCGCCTCGCCGGCGGCAACCTTGGGGAGCCATTCTTTTGCGATGGCATCGGCGCCACTTTCCGCAAGCAGCGGCACACCGACGAACGCGGTGTGGATCACCGGCTCTGCGGTTCCAGCGCGGCCCGTCTCTTCTAGCACCAGCACCATGTCGACTTCGTTCATCCCGAGGCCATCGTGTTCTTCCGGCACCAAGAGTCCGGGGACTCCGATCTCGGCGAGCTTGCCCCAAAACTCAGGGCTACGACCCGTCTCGGTGTCCCACATGGCGCGCACGTGTTCAACCGCGCACTCGCCGTCCAAGAAATCGCGCACGGTTTGCTGCAACAAGAGTTGATCTTCTGTGAATACGAATTCCATGATTCTGTCCTACTTCCTTGGAAGGCCAAGGATGCGTTCGGCGATGATGTTGCGTTGCACTTCGTTTGTACCCGCATAGATAGGGCCCGCGAGTGCGAAGATGTAACCGTCGAGCCAGTCCGACACACCCTTTGCGCCTGGTGCACCCGGCAGCAGTTCACCGCGGGCACCGAGCAACTCGAGTGCGAGTTCGTGCATCTTGATGTCCAGTTCGGACCAGAAAATTTTATTCAAACTTGCCTCAGCGCCGATCTTGCCGCCGGTCAAAAGCCGCGAGACGGTTTGGTACGTGTTGAGCGTGTAGGCCTCGGCGTCCATCCAACAGCGCGCCACCGCGTCGCGCACCGACGGGTCGATGAACTCGCCACTGGCTTCGGTTTCGCGAAACAGTCGGACCAACTTCTGCGCGGTGTTTTGAAAGCGCGCTGGGCTGCGAAGCATCAAGCCGCGCTCGAAACCCGCGGTCGCCATCGCGACGCTCCAGCCTTCATTGACCGGACCGAGTCGGTTCTCTGCTTTGACCCGCGCATTGTCGAAGAAGACTTCGGCGAACGCCGCCTTGCCACTGAGCTTTTCAATCGGTCGCACCGTGACGCCCGGCGCATCGAGAGGACACAAGATGAAGGTCAAGCCGTTGTGTCGCTTCGAGTCGGGGTCCGTGCGAAACATGCCGAAGAGCCAATGTGCATACGCGCCGCGCGATGCCCAGGTCTTCTGTCCGTTGATCACATACTCGTCGCCGTCGAGAATCGCTGTGGCTTGGATGTTCGCCATGTCGGAACCCGCGTTCGGCTCGGACCAACCCTGCGCCCAAACTTCTTCGCTCGACGCCATCTTGGGCAAGAAGCGCGCGCGTTGTTCGTCGGTGCCGAATTCCATGATGGTCGGGCCGAGGAGGAAGATGCCGTTCTGGTTCACGCGGCCAGGAGCGCCGGCGCGGTAGTACTCTTCTTCGAAGATCAACCATTCGAGCAAGTCTGCGCCGCGACCGCCGTATTCGACCGGCCAGGGCACCATGGCCCAGCCGCCAGCTTTCAGTTTCAGCTCCCACTCGCGGTGCTCTTCGAAGCCTTCTTTCGAATCGAAAGACTTCAGCGGCTCCGAGGGGACATTGCTTTCGAGCCATTTGCGCGCTTCGTCGCGAAAGGCATCATGTTCAGTCGTAAAGTTCAGATCCATCTTCTATAGGCTCGCTTCGGCTCGACTAGGTTGTTGTCGTTGACTTAGCTTTTGTCGTCAAAAGTGGCGTCGCGCTTTTCCACGAAGGCATCGCGCGCTTCTTGGGAGTCGGGTGACATGTAGAGTTCGAGGGTGAACCCCTGCTCGAACTTGTAACTTTGCTTGGGGTCGAGCAGTTCGATCCCGTTGAGGGACGACTTGGCGAGCCGCAGTGCCTTTGGCGATTTGTCCGCAATGATGCGCGCAAGGTTCATGGCTTCGTCACGCAACTTCGCCTTCGGGACGACACTCTCGATCCCACCGAGGCGCAACGCTTCTTGTGCGTCGATGGCTTCGCCGGTGTAGAGCATGCGTCGCGTCTTCTGCATTCCAAACAAGCGCATCAAGTGCGTTGCTGCGCCGAGTGCGCCACGGTCGATTTCGGGAAGCGAAAACGTTGCACACTCCGACGCGATCACGATGTCGGAGGCACCCGAGATGCCAATGCCACCACCGATGCAATAACCATGCACTGCCGAGATCACCGGGATGGGGCAATCATAGATGTTCCCAAACGTCTCGTAGCAGCCACGGTTCACCTGCAAGATCTTGTTGCCGTCTTCCGCAAGTTCTTTGATGTCGACGCCCGCTTGAAACCCCTTGCCTTCGGCGCGAATGACTACGCAGTTGACATCCGGGTTCTCGCCAAGCTTCTTCACGCCTTCCGCGAACTCAAACCACGCTTTGCTTCCGAGCGCGTTCACGGGCGGGTTGTTGATCACCACCTCGCCAATGCCGTCGCTGATCTCGATGTCGATTGCCATTTTGCTTCTGCCTCGATCTAGTTGCTGAGCGCTTTGATGGTTGCTTCTGCTTCGCTCATGATTTGTTGTACAAGCTCTTCGCAGCTCGGGATGTCGTCGATCACGCCCGCAATACTCCCGCCGGGCAAGTAACCGTTAACCGGGTCTCCTTCCTCCATGCCCTTCTTCGCGAGCATCGGTGCATTTGCGGCCATGATGGTTTGAGCGTTGGTGAGGCGCTGGGTGCTTCGCATCTTGAGCGCGGAGGTCGCGAGGTCTGCAATCGATGCTCCGCTTGTTTTGCGAAACGCGAGACCGTTCCTGATGGCCAAAAGCAAGCGTTCCGGTGCCGATGAACTTTCGAGGCGCTTCACGAGTTCGTTCATCACGACACGCTGGGGCATCCCGTCGATCTGTGACGTGACAACAACGTCTGCAACATTGGCCGCAAGGAATCGGTCGGTGCTTGCCTTTGGAACCGGGCTTTCTTTTGTCAAAACGAAGCGCGTTCCCATCGCGATGCCAGCGGCCCCGTATGCGAGCGCGGCAACCAGACCTCTGCCGTCTTTGAAACCACCCGCTCCAACAACCGGTACGTCAACCGCCGCAGCCGAGGCGGGCAACAAGATCGAAGTGGGAACAGGGCCTGTATGACCGCCGCCTTCTCCACCCTGCACGATGACGATGTCGGCACCGAGTTGTTCAGCCTTCTGTACGTGCTTCACAGCACCCGTGGTCGGCACACAAACAACTCCTGCGCCCTTCAACTTGTTAATCAAGTCGGCGCTTGGCGCGCGGTTATAACCCGCGGCCTTCACACCCTGACGAATGATCGCGTCGCTGATCACGTCTGCGCCGGGTGCGTCCATCAAAAAATTCACGCCAAAGGGTTTGTCGGTGAGCTCTTTGACGCGAAGGATCGCAGCTTCGACTTCCGGCGGCGGGATCGTTGCAGCAGCAAGGAATCCAATTGCGCCCGCGTTGCTTGCTGCAGCTGCGAGTTCGGGAGTCGCGACCCAACCCATCCCCGTCTGAATAATGGGATAACGGATCCCCAACAGATCGCAGATCTTGGTGTGTAGTGCGGAGGACAAAGGGGGGACTCCAGGAGTTGCGTGCGGTTTAGCCTTGAACTTCTTTGGACCCGACGCCGTTCGGGTCGAGTTTTTCGCGCATGATGGTGACTTCGTCCGCAGTCGGGGCGCGGGTTTCAGCCACGTCTTCAACCACAAGTTCGAAACGCGTTGCAGCAACTACGTCATCGACGCTTACGCCCGAGTGGGTAGAAACAAGACGCATGGCGTGGTCGGGGCCACCGAAGTCGAGGACGCATAAGTTCGAAACGACGCGGCGAATTTCGTGGTACTTCGTCGCCTCGGCTCCGAGCTTGGCCGCGCGGTCGTAACCAACACCCGACACCACGTCGACTTGCTCCACGAAGACCTTGGGGCTGTGGTTCGGCACCCAGTAGCTGGTCGTGTGGTTGATCGTATTGCCCGGTGCGCCGCGCATCCCCAAGAGCTGTGCCTTGGGTTTCTTGAAGTCGCCAATGCACGCGATGTTCTGGTTGCCGAAGCGATCAATCTGGGTCGCGCCCATCATCACGTGGCGTCTGCCAGAGGACAGGTTTTCGAAGATCGTGCGGTACGGCATCCAACTTTCGACGACCGGCTCGGGGCCACCCGGTGCACCCCCGATCGGCTGGCAGGTGTCGACGATCGAAGCCACGCCGTCGGTCAGCAACAGGTCGGGCTCGAAGGTCAGCTTCGCCAAGCGCGCGCCAAGCTGCGGGATGTTCCCGATGGGGCTAACTAGAATTTCGCCGTCGCCGCGAAAGCATTCGGCGATCGCGACAGCACATTGTTCAGCACGAGTAAAATCGCTCATCGGTTCTTCACCGCCTCCTGGTATTCCTTTTCTGAGCCCACGTTGAGGTAGCGCTCTTTGAAGGCCTCCCAGGCATCAGGGTCCTTGGCCGTCGCGGCGTATTCCTTTTGAAACGCTTCGTCGCGATTGTAGTCGGGCGGGCATTCGGTGAAGTGGGCGCCGTTCGGCGCTTCGATCACACCGTCGACCATGGTGCGGTTGATGCGCAGGGTGTGAACACTGCCTTCTTTGATGAGGTCTGCGGTCGGGATGATCTTTTCTACCGACATGAAGCGACGCTTCGCGGCCAAGCAGTAGAGGTCGTCGAAGAACGGGTCGGGGCCAAGGAACTGGCCGTTGCCGCGTTCGTCGCCGCGGTTCATGTGGATCAGCGCGACGTCGAGTTCGATGGCGGGCATCGCGATGAAGGTGCCGCCGTCGGCGTAGGGCGACTTCACGGTCTTGAAGTCGGGGTTGTTCTTCTCGATGTCCGACCCAAGGCCGGCGCGGGTCGGCAAGAAGGGAACGCGGTGAACGGCTGCAATGAGTCCCCACTGCAGCATGCCTTCGTCGAGTTCGACTGCTTCGATCGACGCGGTCTGACGCGCCTTTCGGAAGTGGGGCTCGAGCGGGATCGAGTCCAAGGAAACGAAGCCGTAGACAACCTTCTTTACTTTGCCCGTCGCGCAGAGCAGCCCTACATCGGGACCGCCGTAAGAAACAAGGGTGAGGTCTTTGAGGTCGGAGCGAATAATTTCGCGGACGAGTGACATCGGTTTGCGCCGGGAACCCCAGCCCCCAATGCCGATCGTCATTCCATCGCGCAGTTCGGCGATGACTTCGTGCTCAGTCGTGCGTTTGTTCACGGACAGGAACCTTTCAAACGGGAACGCGGGCGCGTCCCCGATGTGCGAGGAATGCCACGGCCCAATGGGCCGAGGCCCGGATTATCGCGAAATGCCCGCCCGGATCTTGCGAAATCGCGAAACCCCCTAGGGGATTCCCGTCGATTCGACATGGGGAATCTCGGGGTTTCCCGAGGTCGGGCAAACGGATCCGCGGGACAATAACGATACGCGGCGTTCCTGTAAAGAAACGCGAGGCCTGGAGGCAAGTTCGAGTGCGACCGAGGCCTGCGACCGTAACGCGACGGCGGGGAGCCGAAAACCACGAATCTCACCTAGGCGAGCGGGCGCATCGCTCGCTTCGTCCCCCGGCATAGAACGTGATGCCCGGGCCGGCTGGCTGTAATTGGCCGGCGAAGACACCGTGAAGCTCGCGGTCGCGGAGCCGGGCAGGGAATACCGGCTCGCGTGGCAGACCACGAGAGGAACGAAGCGCGATCCAAGGCTTTCAGTGATGGGGACGGCAGCCGCACTTCCCTGGCCGGGGGCACTTCGGTTGTACGCCCGTTGGTCGACTTCACCCGGGAGCGTCGGTGCGCGCAAACAAACGAGAGCCCCCGCCGCGAGCCGTGCCACGCGCATCGCGAGTTCGCGCAACGAACTTGCTGGTCGTGTCACTACGCACGAGCCTTTGATCTCCGCATTTTATCGCGTCCGTTCCGAGTTGCGGGCATGCGCCACACCCGTCTTGGGTTCGGCCGCGTCTATTGATCAGAAGCGGCGCTCTATTTGAGCGCGAACGCCTTTCGCAAGCCCCCCCCCACGTACCCCACAACCAATCGAACCGCGTTGCTGTGATAGGCTTTGAGTCCGATGTCTTCATTTGCGGAGCGCCTTAGACTCGATCCGCGTGCCGCGGCACTCTGCGGATTCACCGCACTCCTCTTCATCGCGCACAGCGTGTATCTCGCGTGTGTCACCGAAGACGCGTTCATCACGTTTCGTTACGCGCAGAACCTTTTCGCTGGAAATGGGTTTGTGTGGAACGTGGGCGAAGCGCCGGTTGAGGGGTATACGAACTTTCTCTGGCTCTTGATCTCGACGGGCGTTCTCGCCATGGGTGCAGACGTCCCGGCAGCGAGCCAATGGCTAGGCGTTGTCGCGAGCATTGCCGTGATGGCATTCGTCTACGACTTTGGGCGCTTGCTCGGATGGACTTCGCGCTTCGCCGTCGTGCCGTGCCTCGCCCTCGCGTGCTCTGGCCCCTTTGCCACCTGGGCGACGTCGGGGATGGAGACCAACTTCTTCACGTGTTGGATCGTCGGCGCGACTTATTTTTGCGCGCGCTTTCTCACAACCTTCGGTGCGCGGGACGCCTGGCTCAGTAGTGGCTGTTTGTTGCTCGCGTCCCTCACCCGCCCAGAGGGCGTGATGATCGCCGGGATCGTCGGCGGTGCGATGCTGCTTTCGAGCGCCAACCATTCCGGCGCATCAAAACAAGGTTCAGGCACCGCGGTCGCCAGATGCCTCGTGCCTCTCGCCGCGTACGCGGTTCTGGTCACGATCTATATCGCATGGCGCTGGTCTTACTTTGGCTATCCGCTCCCCAACACCTTCTATGCAAAAACCGGCGGTGGCGTCGCCCAAGCGATTCGCGGCACACAGTACGCGGGACTCTTCGCCCTTCACTTCGTTTTCCCGTGGGCATTCGCGATCGGCCTGGGTGTATGGGCTCGGGGCCGCACGCAGGCGTCAGATGCACCGCGAGGCTTCGCTCTTCTTTGCGCCGCGATCGTCATGGTCTACACCGGATATATCTGCGCGGTCGGGGGCGACTATATGGCGATGTATCGCTTCTTTGTTCCTGTGCTTCCGTTCATTTATTTGCTCACCGGCGTTGCGCTCGAGCGCGCGTCCAGAGCCACAGCGGCTTCGAGCGGGACACTCGTAAAAGTCGCGCTGTTCTTGGGACTGGTCGGCACTGGATTCCATTCGACACCCATCGAGAGCGCTTGGGTCGCGAAGCCAGAGTTGATGCACGGGAACTATCGCGGGGTCGAACTCGAACGCTGGTACGTAAATCGCCATCGGGTGATCGGAGAGTTCTTCGCCCACTATGGAAAACCGGGCGAAAGCCTTGCGACCGGGGCAATCGGTGCCGTCGCGTACTACTCGGAGCTCTCTGTACAAGACGTACACGGGATCACAGACAGCCATATCGCCCATCACGGGCGGGCCCAAGGTGACAGTCTGGGAACTGGCCTGCCTGGACACGAGAAAGCCGACTACCCATACGTGTTCGGCAAGAAGCCCACGTTCTACATGTTCAGCCGCAGGCTACGCGAGCGTCCGCTCCCAGGCATCCCGCAGCTAGTGCCTGAAGTCGACGCGCTCGTCGCCCGCGAGTACAAGGTGGGGTCGGTTCGCCTAGTCGACAAAGTGAATGGCCAGTCGGGCTACTTTTCGTTTCTCGAACGGCGCGATCGCAATACAATCGCACGGTAGGCTTGGAGCGCGCAGCTTCGCGCCTCCATGAGTCCTCTTGAGGAGTGCATGTCAACGTCGTCCGAGCCCACCACACCGCGACGCGGCCCTTCCCGGCTCGCGATTGGACTTCTGCTCTTTATATTCGCAAACGGGCTCGTGATCAACTTCGTATTGCCGCGACTTCCACTTCAGCCGCAGATCACGACCACGCTCAGCTACACCGACAGCTTCTTCAAACAGGGTGCGCATAGCGATTCGTGGAAGGCGATGCGGACCGCGCTCTTCTTTACCGACAAGCCCCGCACAAAACCGATCTACACGGCGTTGTATTTTGAAAACAACGTGCGCTTTCAATATCCGCCGTCGAGCTTGCTCGTACTCAAGACACTCCGCGGCATGCTTGGTGAAAGTGGGATTTCGAACGAAACGCTGAACGGCATCTCTTGGCTGTGCGTATGGGGAGTGGCAGCGGTCCTTGGACGTGTTTTCTTTCTTGCCAGGCGTCGCTTCGGCATCGCGGCGGGCGAGAGCCGAAGCGACGAATTCTTGTTCGCCATCCTCGCCTTTGCGATCACGCTGACTTTCTATCCCGTTGTTCGGGGGTACTACCTCGGACAGATACAGGTCTGGATCGACTTGTTGGTCGCGTTGGTTGTTTGGTCCTGGCTCGAAAACAGACGCACCACTGCGGGTGTATTCGTCTCACTCATCTGCGTCATCAAGCCCACCCTGGCACTTGTCGTTGTGTGGGGTGCGTTCCGTCGACAGTGGGACTTCATCAAAGGCTTCGCGATTCCAATGTCGGGCTTCGCGGTCGTCTCACTCGCCGCATTCGGCTGGGAGAACCACACAAACTACTTGAGCGTCCTCTCGTACATTTCCCAACAAGGCGAGATCTTTCACCCCAACCAATCGATGAACGGTTTGCTTCACCGGTTGATGGGCAACGGCAACTCGATCGAATGGGAACGCAACGTCCTCATGGCCTACAACCCGTGGGTCCATGGGGGGACGGTCGTGAGCACCGTTGCACTGATGTTTGCCGGCCTGTTTGCACCGCGAAGCATCGGCCGAAGTACGGGGCCCATCGAACTCGCGATCATTATCGTGTGCGCAACCCTCGCATCGCCCACCGTTTGGACGCACCACTATGGCGTCATGCTTCCGCTATTCGCGGTTGCCTTGCCTTGCGTGCTCTCACTCGAAGAAAGTGCACGGAAGCGTTGCCTCTTTGCACTGGCGACGTGCTTCGTTTTGATCGGGACGAACTTCCGCGTTTTGAATCGTCTCTCGGAGACAGGCTTCAACTTTTTGCAGTCGTACGTCTACTTTGCTGGCCTTGGCTTTCTCGCGTTACTGCTTTGGCTTCGCACGCGGTCGGCGGGCGAATAGCAGCACAGCGTCAGGAGTCTGCGCGGCAGACTCCTAGGCGTTGATGTACTGCTGCAGCGCTTTTGCGAGTCGCGCGTAGTCGTCGATCGTGTTGTAGAGCTGGGCGGAGACGCGAAAGATGCGGCCCCCCGAATCCGGACACACGAGCACCGGCACTTCGATCTTGTGGTCATGGAAAAGCGCTTCTTGAATCGGATCGAGACCCAACGCCGAAGTCGCCACCGATGGCTTCAGGTCTTTGATCTCTGGCAAGTGAAGTGCCGCCAGACTTCCCAGCATGGCGTCCGGGCAAGGGGGCGTGATGTTCAACGTCTCGACGAGCAGGTTCCGCGCTTCGACCACAAGCGCGTGATTGCGCGCGCGGACTTCATCCCATCCACCCGGCAGCACCGTGCCCATAAACTCAAGCGCGACCGGGACAGCGAGCCAGGGTGTGATGTCTCGCGTCCCCATCCATTCAAACTCTTCACGAAAGCGCGCGTTGCCTTCCAACCCGCAGTTCGCACCATGGCTGATCACAGCCGGCCTGACTTCATGCTGGAGGTCTCGGCGTACGTACAGAAAGCCCGCGCCTTTGGGCGAGCAGATCCATTTGTGGCAGTTCGCCGCATAATATTCTGGCGCGAGGGTTTCAATGTCGACCGGGATCATGCCGGGTGCGTGCGCGCCGTCGACCAACACCGCAACGCCCGACGCGTGAAACATCTCGACTAATTCTTTAAGCGGCATCACCATGCCCGTTGCACTGGTGACATGGTCCACAAGGGCAAGCCGAGTTCGCGGCGTAATCGCTTCTCGCATCCGCTCGACAACAATATTCGGTCCATCGATTGGAAACGGAATCTCGACCACGACAACGTGACACTTCGCGCGCTCGGCAACAAAATCAAGCACGTTGCGCGAAGCGTTGTATTCGTGATTGCTAACGATGAGTTCGTCACCCTCGTTGAGCCGCATCGCACGCAGGACCGCGTTCAACGCTTCGGTCACGTTGGAAACAAAGGCCAAGTCTTCCGGGTTGGCGCCAACGAACGCGCCAAGACTCTCTCGCGCAGCCGCGAGCCGGTCGGTTGCCTTGCGACACAAGAACGTACCGGGCTCATCTTCGAGCTCGCGCTGCATGCGGTGAAGTTCGGCGAGCACCACCTTCGGACAGGCACCGAACGAACCATGATTGACGTACGCGACTTCGGGGTCGAGTGACCAATGGGCTTTCAATCTCGCGGAATCGCTTAGCATCAAGGCATTGCTCAGTGGTGGAACAACCTAAGGCCAGTGTGGACCATCGAAATACCGTAGTCCTTGCACGCACTCCTGATGTCGTCGTCCCGGGCCGAACCGCCGGGCTGCGCGATGAACTTCACACCGTGCTTCGACGCGTGGTCGATGTTGTCACGGAAGGGAATAAAACCGTCGGACACCATGGACACGCCATCGAGCTTCTGAATCCATTCGCTCTTGTCGGCGTCGGTCAGCGGATCGTGGGAGCCATCGAGGACTTCCCTCAAGGCCACTTCTTCAAACTGAGTGAGGTCCCCTTCGAGGAAGCGTATGCGCCAGTTGATGCGTGCCTGTCGCTTGACTCCAGCCTTGAATACGAGATCGAGCACCCGTGGATGTCGTCCAAGATGCCAGGTGTCGGCCTTCTGTCCGGCGAGCTTCGTACAGTCAACGCGGGACTGCTGCCCTGCGCCGATTCCGATCATCTGGCCATCGAGCGCATAGCCGACTGAATTGGACTGCGTGTACTTGAGCGCGATCAGCCCCAGCACCATATCGCGCCGTGCGGCGTCGGTGAACTCGCCACATTCGGGTGTCGCAACATCGTCGAGGGTAACTTCGCGGTTGTTTCGGTCCTGTGTGAGTTGCATCCCAAAGACTTGGCGCGACTCGCGCGCGGGGGGCGTGAAGTCCGCATCGCCACGCATGACGATGAAGCCTCCGCCCTTCTTCGAGCTCAAAATGTTCAACGCTTCGGGGTCATAACCGGGTGCGATCACGCCGTCGGAGACAACGCCCTTCAAGAAGTTCGCGGTCTCCACATCAACAACGTCAGACAACGCAACAAAGTCGCCGAACGAACTCTTGGGATCTGCACCGCGGGCGCGAACGTAAGCACATGCTAGGGGCGTTAGTTTCTTGCCGACGACTTCGTATGCGCGTTCAAGATCGTCGGTGAGATCAACCGCAACGGCGGCACCGGCGGGCGAGCAGTGCTTGAAGCTCGCGGCCGCAGGCAACCCGAGAGCGTTCTTGAGTTCGCGTACGAGTTGCCAGGCGTTGGTGGCGTCGAGGTAGTTGATCATCGACGGATTGCCGTTCAACAGTTCGATGGGAACGGTTGCCGAATCAATGGGGCTCGCGTCCGCGTAAGTTTGATGGGGATTGCAGCCGTACTTGAGATTCATCTAGAGGGTCTCCGGAGGGTGGGGTTGCGCGGTGGGCTTGGCGCGAGTCGTCGCGAACCGAATCGAATCGCCGCCGGGAGAATGGGTTATGTGGAGCGATTCCTCAACGCGAATCCTGCCCTTTGCACCTCGAATCTGTGCTCCAGCGTTCGCGCGCTGCGGCGGCGAGGTAGATGCTTCCCGCCGCAACCAAAGCGTCGCCGGGCCGCGTTTTCTCTCGCGCAAAGGCTGCAGCTTCGAGCGGGTCGGCGATTGCGTGGACGTCTGCTTCTGGCCTCAGCGCGATGATTTTTGCGGCGAGTTCATTCGCAGAAAACGAGCGATGCGTGTCTGCCTCGGTCGTGACGACGTGATTGAAAAGAGGGAGTAGAGCCTCGAAAATGGCGTCGAGGTTCTTGTCGCGGCTTACGGAGAGCAACAGCGTGCCCGGGTCGGCTGCCCGAGTCCGGACGACTTCGGCGAGCATCCGAGCGGACTGGTCGGTGTGGGCACCATCGACGACGATCCACGGGTCCTCGGAGACAACTTCGATGCGCCCGGGAAGCGTTACGACCTTAATGCCTAGGCGAGCCGCTTGTTCGCTCACGTTCGGGTCGGCGAGCTGCGCGACGGCCTGGAGCGCGACCGCGGCGTTGTCGAGCTGGTGGCGACCTAAGACCGCGAGCCCGCTCGGCGTCAGCGATTCGAAATCATGTCCCAGTCGAATCAACGGCGCGGCGAGTTCGTGGGCGCGCGCGTGAACCACCGCTTCCGCTTCTTCAGGCAGTCGCCCCATCACACACGGAGTGCCCGGCTTGATGATCCCCGCCTTTTCGGCCGCGATTTCGGCAAGGGTGTTTCCAAGCTTGTCGGTGTGTTCGAGTTCGATGCTGGTGATACAGGTGACACGTGGCGACACGGCGTTGGTCGAGTCGAGCCGGCCTCCGAGTCCGACTTCTAAAATTGCATAGTCGAGTCCCGCTTCTGCGAAGATCAGAAGTGCCGCGGCGGTCGTCGCGTCGAAAAAGGTCGGCGCATTGGCGGGGTCGTTTTCGCGCAGCCACTCAAGCTGTGGGCGCAGTTGATTCACCGCTCGCGCGAGCACGTCTCCCTCAACCTCGGCGCCCATGAGCCGGAAGCGCTCAGTCCAACGATGAATATGCGGCGACGTAAACACGCCAGTTCTTCGTCCGGCCGATGCAAGCGCCGCTTCGGCAAACAAACACGTCGAACCCTTCCCCTTCGACCCTGCAACGTGAATCACCGAAAGGCCGTGGTCGGGATTCCCCAATCGGTCGAGCAACGCGCGAATCGGTGCCAAACTCAGGCGCTCGCGCATGAGTTCAGGGCGCTGTTCGAAGTTGATCAGCGTTTCGAGGTAGCGGCCTGCGGCCGCGCTGTCGTGGATGGGTTCGCTCAATTCGAGGGGGTACTCAAGGGACCACACAGGCCACTGTCGAAGGGGTGCCTTCTAGGGTGCGGCGTCGAAAAACGAAGGGCGGTCGCACCAGCGACCGCCCCTGTTTTGGCTATCAGGTTTTGCACGTTATTGGGCCTTAGCTCTAGGGACAGAAGCCCCGGCATCAAAGGCCGCATGCGACTCTGCATGTAGCCCTTGAAAGTAACCCTGCAGGTAACCCTGCAGCTAACCCTGCAACTAACCCTGCAACTAACCCTATTGAACCATGTACTTCTTCCAGGAGCGGTATTCCTTGACCGCGGAGCTGGTGGTCTCAGTGGCAGGGAAGAAGTACTTCACAGCGTGACCACAGTCCTCGCAAATCTTGTAACAGAACTTGAAGCCGTCGACTTCGCGCATGCTCCCGACCGTCAATCGGTTCCCGTCAGTGCAGCACGCGGACGGGGTCGGTGGAGACACGATCCTTCGCGGGTAGTCGTTGCTCGGCGCTTCGTCTGCCGTGTACGCAATGATGTTTTTGGTCAGACGATGCGAACGTTCTTCTGAATTCTTCTTGCGGATGTTGCTGCCGATTCGCCTCAATTCACTGTCCCCTCGATAGACCCTGCGCCGGTGTAGCTCGCCATTTGGCTGAGCTCGTGGAGTAGGGCTGTTGAATCTTCATACGGATGAGCGCACGGTGCGCCCTCCGCGTGGAGCAATTCGTTCTGTTCTGCGTCCTCGCCCAATCGCAAAAGGATCGAGCTTCGAGTTCCGTAACCGTCGACGTGCACACAGGTCGCAGCTAGCGGTCCAATTTTTGATTCCGTTCCTTCGTGGCTCCTACAAAGGTCCGCAAGGCCGTCGAGTATCTGAATGCTCGAATGTGAAGTGAGTGCCTCGGCAGCCACACGTACACGGTTCGTTTTAGGATGCACCGCGTCATTTGGTTCTGCGTTGCCTATAACATGGACACCGGCTACGAGCTTTTCGACGCGAACCGCACCGTTATTGCACACGACCGTAAATGCTTCGTTGAGATCCGCGATCAAAAGATTGAATGGGTTGTACTGGTCTGAGCGAAGGGATTCGAAAGCTGCAGCTGCTTTGCCCGCGCTCGCATAGCCGAGTGCATCGAGAACAAGGTGACCGCGAGAACGGCGAGTGGCGTCGGGTGTGGGAACTGGGCGATTCGTCAGCGCGGCGAAAACATTGTTTGAATTCAGGCCCAACCACGTACCACCTGCGCGTAGATCGCGCGGTGCGAGAATCGTGTTCTGATTAGAGTCGTCTGGTGAAAGATCCCAAAGCGCGGGGGGAGCTGCGAGGCGGTCGAAGTATTCGTCGCGATTCGCAGCGACCACAAGCGGCACGCCAGGAACGTGGCGATGCATGACGATGAGGGTACACATGAGGCAAGGGTCCGGGGGCAGGATTCATCATCCGTCTACGGCTGGGCGAATCGGCAGAAGTGGGCGCAGTGTACCAAAATTCCTCGAATTTGCAACCGGTGACTCGCTCCATAAACCCCAGATTCCTATGCAACTTCAGCTACTTCTGGCTTCCTAGACGCGTAGGCGCATCGCAATCGTGTTCTCGACGGCCAGCTGGAAGCGGCACGCCTTGAGCATTGGGCATGGACGTGTCCCTCCGGGGCTCGATGACAATGCGATCATGGCCGCATTTAAAACTGCACTTCGTGACGACCGATAACAACCGACAGGCGAACTCCCAACCGAGTTTCGCCGTCGAAGTTTCCATGTTGTCGATCACAAAGCGCATTTCTTGGATGGGTCACCGAATCTGTGGCAAGGTGGCAGCCGCCATGCAGCGCGACTCCATATCACACATTTCACGGCTTCGAAGTCGGCGCCTTATCGACATACGCGTATATGCGGCCGCGTTCGCATTGGCTGCGTTCGTGATCTCAGTCTACGCAGTGGTCCCATTTCCGGCTTCTGCCGAGAGTTCGCAGAGCGATCTTGAGCGAGACGAAGCCGATCTACTGCGGGAAATCGAAGCCGCGCAGAAGCGCGAGGCAGAAATTGCCCGCCGCGAGGCAGAGCGAGACGCCATACGCGCGCGACGAATCGCAGAAAAGCAGCGTCGCGTCACATTCGAAAACGAAACCCAGCGGCGGGCGAAAGAAGAGACGGTTCAAAGCAAGATTGCTCGCGAAATCGAACTCCAGGACGAGATGCTCAGGCGGCGCGACCGCAACGAGTCCGCGCAATCTCGTGACTTGCTGGGTGCCCACGCGGATTCACTGGGCGCTGATTTCATTGGCGACACCAAAGCAGAACTCGCACCGGAAGAGCCCGAACTGCGCGATTTGCCGCGCGCCATCTTCAGCGAAAAGTCGATCACCATCGGGGCCAATACCCCGGGCTTCGACAACAAGAAAAAGCGCAAGCTCACCAAGCTCAGCCTCGATGCCGACGGGGACGGCAAGCCCGAGGTCGTCCGGTTCATCGACCGAAAATCAGACGTCATGGTGCGACAAGAAGAAGACCGCGACTACGACGGCAAGACCGATTCGGTCCTGCGGTTTGCGCGCGGCAAGCTTTCGGCCCGGGAAATCGACACCAACAACGACGGGCTTCCAGACATCTGGGAGCGGTACAAGAGCGGGCGCCAAGTGGAACGCAACTTGGACCGCGACTACAACGGGACTCCCGATGCTTTCTACGAGTTCGAAGGCAAGTACCTTGCGCGCGAACGTCACGACGCCGACAACGACGGCAAAGTCGACTTGTGGATCAAGTACAAGGCCGGACGTCGCGCGTCGGCAGAAGAAGACCGAGATCGCGATGGCCGCGTGGACAGCTGGACTCACTACGGCCTCGTTGACGGGCGTGAAACCGTCTCCCGGATCGAACTCGACGAGTCGGGACGAGGCTTCGCGGACACCTTCGAGTCGTTTGAAGCCAACAATGGCAAGAGCACGATCGCGCGCCGCGAAGAAGATCTTGACGGCGACGGCGAGATCGACATCGTTTCGATCTACCGACACGGCAAACTCATACGCCGCGAAATCCTCAAGCCCGAAGTCGTGAACCTCTAAGCACGAGCGCCGACGACGACGGCTACTCGTCGTCGCCTTCGTCCTTTTCAGCTTCGATCGTAATCACGCCCTTCTGGCGTTCGCGGAACGCTTCGATGCGTTTGCGTTCGAGCATCAGCATCATTTTCTTGTTGCGCTTGCGGACGCGCTCGAGCTCGACGACGAGTTCGTTTTCGGTGAGACCCGACTGCTCGAAATCAACGTTGAGCGACACACTGTTTTCGCCGCCATCGGACGCCAACACCGTGACCTGCACGGTGTTTCTGCCCGTACCTACGGGAACAAAGCCCGAAAACGAGCCGTCTGGCGAAAGGTGTACGTCGTAGGAAATGTCGTTGGTGGTGAGGTTCGTAATCACCACGTCTTCGATATTGGCGAACGACACGCTGCGCAAGAAAGCGAGAATTTCGCCGGGGTTGCGAACGGGCGTGTAGACGCCGCCGGTAAGTCGTGCCATTTCGGTCGTCGCCACGGGGGATTCGAGGGCATAGCGGCCGAGCGCGAAGCTGTTGATCGTGAGACCCGCCTTGCGAGCCAGCCGTGCAGCGTTAATGGCTTCTTCGGTGTCTTCGGCGTCAGGGGTGTCGCCGCGCCCGTAGGGGAACGTCGGAACGCCGTCGGTCAAGAATTGCAGCATGCGTCGCGCGCGCGGTCGAGCCTTGCTCTTACTTCCGGTGAGCCCAACCAACTCAACCACTGCGAGGCGAATCGCCGCCGAAAAGTTGGTCGCACCGTGTGAACCTTCGCGGTGAATCTCGTCGAGCTCTTCTTTGGCAGCATTAAAGTCGTCCGTCATCGCGACGCGAAGTTGGGCGTCCTTCTGGTTCGGGGACGCGCGTTCCCCGGTCTCCAAATCGACTTCACCCGAAAACGTCAGGACGCCGACGCGGCTGCGCCCGGCCGTGAGTGAATCAATCAATATACGAGCGGCCTGAATCTCGGCGCTCAAAATGCTGTCGTCCGGGTCACTGCAGACGACGTCTTCGTGGTACATGCCCGGCGCGATCAATTCTTCGTGAGGGTTGAAACCAACGTCACCGTCTTCGTCGACGTCGATGCCACTGGGAAAGCGTGTCGACTTGGAGACGTCAATTGCAATCATCACATCAAAGTCGAGGGGGTCTTTGACGCCCGATCGCGCCCTGCCGCGGATGGCCGCAACGTGCACTCGGTTGCGCACAATCTCACCGGCCGTAGGCGACAAGATGTCGATCGCGATCGCGGCGACCTCGCTTTCAGATTCACCCGTCGCCGCCGAAGCGTTCAGCGCAAACGAAGCGACCCACAGCAATGCCGCAGCGGCGATCGCCGCGCGCTGCGCGAAATAACGATGGAAGGTAAGCGGCACCGTGCACGACTCCTGACGCGAACTTGGGTGACTACGGTGTAGACGGACGACACCGGGAGAAACACATTCGGGAATGCGTTCGGTATGGATGGAGAATGGACCCGCACCTCGCCCACACACTTGCACTGGGTCCAAATTTTTCGCCGGAAGTGTATCAGAAGGACGATCGGGTCGATCTCATAAACCCCGTCCGAGGGTGGACCCGGGGTTTCAACTTATTCTGCGGGGATCGCGGGAACCGGTTCGTCGCGGCCCGCCTTCAAGGGCGCCTCCACAAACCGGTCGATCTTCCCCAACTTTGACGCAGTTCGAACAAGGACTTCGAGGGTCACGTTGCCGACCGCATCAAACCCCGCGGTCAGACGCCGCGGCTTGGCTGCGGGGTCGGCCTCCCGAGATTTTATAGGTTCGCGAGAGTTTTCCAACGCGATCGTCGCCCGTAGCGGCGCTTGGGCGAGGGTGCCTCGCCCGGTACGGGTCAAGCCGTAGTGACTGGAGGGGGGAAACACGTCATCGAAACCTTGATCATGCGCAACTTCCCAAAAGATCTCCCTGTAAATCCGGGGAGAATTGATATCTCGAACAATCGGCTGGTCGCGATGCCCCACGTTCCCGAACACGATGGCTGCACGAATTCGCGCAAGTTCGTCGCTCCGTGTCCATTCGTCAACGAGGCTTTGAGTACCGGGATGCACGGCTGAAGCCAATGATGAGGACGTCACCCGATCGAGCGCGTCTCCGTCTATCCACGCGAGCCAGATCGTGTACTCGGGAACAGGCCGCTTGTGCAGTGCGTGGGCGAGTTCGAGCAGCAGCGCGGGGCCCGACGCGTTTGGGTCCATTCGGAGCGGTGTTTCTGTTGAGGCCGGAGAGGTGTCGTAGTGAGCTGCAAGCAGCAGCACATCGCGAGACCGGCCGGGGATCTCCGCAATAAAATGAGTGAGATCGAACGTTTCGCCGCCGGCGTCCGTGGCTTGACTCACGAGCTCACGAGATACGACACCTAGGGTCTCAAGGGACGCTGCGAGGTAGTCCCGGCTACGCTGCGAACCCTCGCTACCGGCGTTTCGCGGACCGAGTCGATTGAGTGCGCGCATGTGCTTCCAGGCCTTCTGGCCAGAGAAGTCCAACGGCAATGACGAAGCCGCAGAGGAGATTGAGGAAGCGGCATCCGCAGTCGTCAGCGCCTCTTCTAAGTCGGTCGAAGGCGCGGGGCTGCTGGTCTGACACGCAAGTGGGCCCGCACTCACGAGCATCAAAAACAGCCCAACCTGGCAGCCACGTACCGAATGGAGCTTTGTCTTTAACTTGTCGCGACTCGCCATAAATTATTTTTTCACGCCATCGGCCATGATGCACACATACTGCCGGTCATCGGGTACTCGAGTCGAGGGTCGTTGCGCCGCATTCAGCACAAATGATCGCGAACGGTCGATGCCGCAGCCCGAACGAATCAATTTTCTGAAAGGCCGCGGGCTTGAACCAGTGAAGAACGTCGGCTTCTTGTGCCATTTTTGAAGATTCACAATTTTCCTAACTTCTCGGTACTCATATCTGACACTTTCGGCTAGTTCCGACCACATCATTAATAGGCGTCCCGTCCTCGCGGGACTCTTCAGAAGTGGGAGGCAGGGCGACACTCCTGTGTGCCCTGCCTCCTTCACCTCTGAACCCCATTTCCCGGTCCCGGGAAGTACTCATCGTGTCACGAGTTTGCGGTACTGCGCTTACCGGCATCGATGGCGTCTGCGTCGAAGTCGAAGTGCGCATCAGTTCACAGCTGCCTCGCGTCGACATTGTCGGGTTGCCGGAAGCCGCGGTACGAGAAAGTGCAGCCCGAGTGCGCGCCGCCATTTCTTCGATCGGCGAAAAGTTTCCGGACCGTCGAGTCACGATCAACCTCGCTCCTGCAAACCTGAAGAAGAGCGGCGCCGGTCTAGACCTCCCGATTGCAATCGGCATCCTCGCAGCGTCGGGCGCGATTGAAGCCGAAGCGATCGAAGGTCGCGTCTTCATTGCCGAGCTTGCCCTCGACGGGCGCTTGCGACCGGTGCGTGGCGCACTCGCCCAGGTGATCGCCGCGCGAGACAAAGGCTGCACCGCAGCGTTCGTTGCCAAGGAAAACGCCAACGAATCCGCGGTCGCACCCGGCATCGAGGTCTTCGGTGCAAACGATCTCGAACAAGTGATTGTCCATCTGCGCGAAGCGGTAATGATGCCCCCCCGAGTCCCACCCGACTTCGCCGATGCAGACATCCATGCAGACATGCATGCAGACATGCATGCAGACAAAAGCAGACTATGTTTGAGCGAGGTGAAGGGACAAGAAGGCGCGAAGCGTGCACTTGAGGTTGCCGCGGCGGGAGGGCACGCGCTGTTGCTCAGTGGGCCACCGGGTTCTGGCAAGACCATGCTCGCGCGACGCTTGCCCGGGCTGTTGCCTCCGATGTACATCGAAGAAGCCCTCGAAGTGACGCAGATCCAAGGATCGACACTTCAAGTCAACGCCGAACGGCCACTCATTCGCACGCGACCGTTTCGTTCGCCGCACCACACCGCGAGTTCCGCGGGCATGCTGGGGGGCGGTTCACCCGCGATGCCGGGGGAAGTCACTCTCGCGCACCGCGGCGTGTTGTTTCTCGACGAATTGCCAGAGTTCGACCGCCGCACGTTGGAATCTCTGCGCGAGGTTCTGGAGGGCCGCAAGGTGCGGCTCGCGCGGGCGGGCTTCTCTTGTGTTTTTCCAGCCCACTTTCAATTAATCGCCGCCGCGAATCCGTGTCCATGCGGCTGGTACCAGAGCGGTGTTCGCGACTGTCGCTGCGATGACAATGCCATCGCGCGCTATCAGCAACGCGTATCGGGGCCGCTGCTCGATCGAATCGACCTGCATGTCACTGTGCCCGCACAACCGTGGAGCCAGCTCGAAGGGCCGTCGAATGGACCCACGAGTGCCGAAGTGCGCGAGCGCGTTCTCGACGCCCGCAAACGCCAGAACGACCGCGGTGTACGGTGCAACGCTGAGATCCCCGACGCGAAACTCGAGGTCCTGGTCGCCGCCACCCCCGAAGCCAACGCCTTACTGGGCCGCGCGGTAGACCGCTTCAAGTTGTCGGCTCGCGCCGCCCGTCACGTGCTGCGCTCGGCACGCACGATCGCCGACCTCGCCCAGATGCCGAAAGTCGAACCCGCGAGTATCGCAGAAGCATTGGCGACGCGGATCGAATCACGCACCCCTGCAATATGACATCAGCGACGTGACTTTGTCTAAACAGGACATCCACACAGAACATCCACACAGAACGACCACACAGAACAACTCACAAAAAGGCGCAACAAAATGATTCGATCGGGTCCGCATGGCCGAGAATCGTCACTCGAGCGTCCCTAATTTGACACTTCGGCGTATCGTGACACCCCATCGCGCTGGAGCAACTGGGCTAAGTACCTGAAACCAAACGCGGTCGTCTTTTGTTTCGACTCCCCCTCGCGCTGGCATCAAAAATGCAACCCCCTTTTCAAACGGAGGTGCATCGATCATGGCCAAAGCGCGTTGCGCGGAAATTTACGAAGGATGCCAGGCCTTGAGTCTGAACCTGTTCGATGAACTTCCAAAAAACGTGACCCTGCTCGAACTCGTCTCTGCCATCAGCGCCATCAGCAACGACGAGGACGTAGTGGTCGACACCGTGGTCGCCATGCTCGCACTCGGCCGTGTACAGCTGCGAGGGAATTTTCGTGGCACACCGGCTTCAGAGATGATCTCCTAAACGCCGGTACGAGGCGTCTCCACTTCCAAAAAATTCGAGCTAGCCTTGCGGCCGCGACTCGGGCTTCCTTGCGTCCGACCCGCCGACTACGCCGCACTGCGCCGCAATACGCTCCACATTGCAGACGCCACACATTGCAAATGAGAAGGGAAGCTCAACCATGTCCACGAAGGGCATCATCCTCGCCGGCGGTTCAGGCTCGCGGCTGCATCCGATCACCATCGGTGTGAGCAAGCAGCTGCTCCCCGTCTACGACAAGCCCATGATCTATTACCCCCTGTCCACGCTGATGCTGGCCGGGATTCGCGAGATCCTCATCATCACAACGCCGCACGACCAAGCAGGGTTTCAGCGCCTGCTCGGGGACGGCAGCCAGGCGGGGCTCGAGATCACCTACGCGGTGCAGGAATCGCCGGACGGGCTCGCCCAAGCGTTCATCATTGGGGAAGAGTTCATCGGGAACGACTCCGTGGCGCTCGCCCTCGGTGACAACATTTTTTACGGCCACGGTCTCGTCGAAGCCCTGCTTCGTGCCGCCAAGCGAGACGATGGCGCCACTGTCTTTGGCTATTGGGTGAGCGATCCCGAACGCTATGGCGTGGTTGAATTCGACGACGATGGCCTTGCCCTCGAAATCGTCGAGAAGCCGGAAGACCCACGCTCCAACTACGCCGTCGTCGGCTTGTACTTTTACGACAACTCTGTGGTCGAGCGCGCAAAGAACCTCAAACCCTCTCCGCGGGGTGAGCTCGAAATTACCGACCTCAACATGAAGTTTCTCGAAACCAAAGAACTCCAGGTCGAAGTTCTCGGGCGCGGCATCGCGTGGCTCGACACCGGCACCTACGAATCGCTCCAGCAAGCGTCCTCTTTCATCCAGACCATTCAGGAGCGACAGGGCTTGAAGGTCGCCTGTATAGAAGAGATCGCCTTTCGCCAGGGGAACATCACGCGCGACGAACTGATCGCCCGGGGCGAAGCGCTCAAGAAGAACAGCTACGGCGAGTATCTGCTGCGACTCGCCAAGGAGTCTGCGTAGCCTCATGGACTTTCACGCAACCGACCTACCCGGTGTGATCCTGGTGGATCCGACCGTTCATCGCGACGACCGCGGCTACTTCCTCGAGACCTATCACGCAGAACGCTACCGCGAGGGCGGAATCGACGCGGACTTCGTGCAAGACAACCAGTCGCGCAGTAGCTACGGGACGCTGCGCGGTCTCCACATGCAAACCAACCGCCCGCAGGACAAGTTGGTACGGGTGTTGTCGGGCGAAATCTACGATGTGGCTGTGGACGTTCGCCGCGGCTCGCCACACTACGGCAAAGCCTTCGGCGCGACGCTTTCGGCGGAGAACTTCCGCCAGCTCTTCGTACCCAAGGGCTTCGTACACGGCTTCGTGGTGACAAGCGAGATGGCCGAGATCGAGTACAAATGCAGTGACTTTTACGATTCGGGCGGTGAGCTTTCGGTGGTGTGGGACGACCCGGAGCTCGGCATCTCATGGCCGGTCGCAGACCCACAACTGTCCGCTAAAGACGTTGCAGCCCTGCCACTGAGTGAAATCGACCCGCAGCTGCTTCCAGAGTACAAAGGCTAGACGCGCGGCGGCAGGCGGAGCACGTTCTCAAAAGTCCTCTTCGACTTCGAGCGTCTCGACGTCCTTGGCGATGACCTTGTAGACCCCGCCGCAGTACCCGCAAAAGACTTCCTCACCAACCCGTTCGTCACCCTCAATCAGCAATTCGCTATCGCAGGTGGGGCAGGATACTTGGGTAGCCATGGGGGGGGGATCGGGTTTTCCGCAACGCGACTTAACAGCTTCCCGGTTCCCTTTTGGGAAATACTTCGATCGCCCACGAAAAGATCGACCGCCTACCCATCATCAATAGGAAAGTCACCATCCATACGCGGCGTCGCTTGCATTCTCATCATTGCACCCGGTGTAAACGATCCGGTGAGCAGCGATCGGCGCCTTGGACCATTTGGCTACGAAGGGTTGTCGCAATTCGAGCAGTGACCGTAAAGCTCGTGGCGATGGCGCAAAACTTTGAAGCCATACTCGACGGCAATCTTCTCTTGAGTGTCTTCGATGAGTTCTGATTTGAACTCGATGATCTTGCCGCATTTCAGACATACGAGATGATCGTGATGCGCGTGCTCGATTTCGTATCGAGTCAGCCCGTCGTCAAAGCGCCTTTCCTGAGCGAAACCTGCGTCCACGAGCAACTTCAACGTCCGGTAGACCGTCGTGTACCCAACATTGGGGGACTCTTTCCGGACTTCCTGGTAGAGCTGCTCGGCGCTCACGTGTTCCTCGCTTTCGAGGAACGTAATGAGGATCGCGTCGCGTTGCTTCGTGTGCTTGAGCCCCATCCCGTCGAGATAATCTGCCAGAGCCGTGAGTTCGGTTTCATATTTCATGGGAGGGCGGATTACCTTCGATTCCTGGAGCGGTCTGGGGGCGGGCTAGGCGAGCTTTGCGAGAATGTCTTCGGCGACTTCGGCGATATCGTTGTTAAAGTCCTGGGAAAGCACACGAACCTGGCTCTGCACGCCCTTGCTGAATTCTGCGTCGTCTTCACCAGCCAATAGCAGCATCGTTTCGAGCGCTTCGACGACGAGTGGCGCCTCCTGCGAGTCGAGAAAGATTGAGAGCAACGCGATTTCTCGGGGCATCCCAAGTTCTTCGCGAAAAGTCCGACACACCTCGGCGAGCTCTGGCGTGCCGTGGGAATCGCGGAGGCGTTTCACGAGCGCTTCGGCTTCTTCGCTGCGGCCGCTGGCCGTGAAGAGACTGTCGAGTTCTTTCACGTAGGACTTCGTCGCCTGGTTGGCGCGCGCCGCTTCGCGTTCCTTCCAACTGGGCTTTTGGTCGTCGTTCATGTCACGAACCTCCCAAGAACTGGGTTGCATCGGCTTGTCGCTGGTCTTCGGCCGCCGCCCGCGCGGCCGCCAAGTTCTGGGTCGCTGCAGTATTTTCGCAGTCGAGCAGAACCGCCTGCTCAAATGCTGCCAAGGCTTTGGTGGACTGTCCGGCGACGACGTAGGCCAAGCCGAGATGGTTTTGAATCTCGCTCGCTGCAGGCTGGAGACGACTCGCTTCGCGGAGCTGCGCGACCGCCCGCTCGCCATCACCGGCGTTCAACGCTTGGGTTCCCGATTGATACAGCTGCGCTGCGCGCATGCTCGCACAGCCAAGCCACCCTGAGAGGGCAGCGAGCAAAACGAACCCTGCGATGGCGACCGGCTTTTGTTTCATGTTCGAGACCCGTTGTTGCCCGGACGATCGGCGGTACGCAGCGGCGGCGGGAGGGCGTGGAAGTAGCGAGAACCCCGTCAGCATAGACCATCTTCGGTCGAAACCCGCCCAGACGATTGCCCCCACGGCGCTCCCGTGTTAAAGGTCCGCCTCCAGCGGAGGATTCAAATGATAAGCATCCAAGTAGAGTTCCGTCGAAATCCCAATCGACGCTTAATGCGCACCTCTTAACTCGCGCCCGGCACCCTAGTTCACCCGCGGCACCTCTCGCTTATCACCTTCGCCTAGCCCGCTAGTTCCACTCCAGCAGGCTCGCCGATCAAGTCCCAGGTCCCAGGACTTCGGATCAGTCTGAATCGCGCGCAATTGCGACTTCGACAAAGCACGCGTTGTCACATCTGGAGCCACCGGCATGATCCATTCGAGCGACCCCGAGCAAAAGCCCATACGCGACGACCGCCCGCGCATTTCATCTGTTGAACGGGGTGGTGTGCGGGAAGTCCTCATCCTCGCGATCCCCGTCGTGTTGACCCACATCTCCATCACCGGGATGCAGATCGTCGACAGCGTGATGGTTGGCCAGCTTGGTTCACCGCAACTCGCAAGCGTCGGCTTCGGCGGGGTGTGGTTGTGGACGCTGGTCTGTTTGTTCGTCGGGACCACGACGTGCGTGCAGACCTTCGTGTCTCAACACTTTGGCTCGGGAAACCATACTGCGTGTGGCGCATGGGCGTGGCAAGGGTTGTACGCCATTGTGCCGGTATCGCTTTTGCTTGGGGTTGGTCTCTTCGCCGGTTCCGGCGCGTTCGTCACCTGGCTAGAACCCGACGCTTCGATCACACCCTTTGCGATCGACTATCTCACCACGCGCGGCTACGGCGTGCCCGGGTTGGTTGCGGCCGTCACCTTGAGCTCGTTCTTTCGCGGCTTCGGCGACACCCGAACGCCGCTTTACGCGACCGTCTTCGCCAACTTGGTGAACGTGGTACTCGACTACGGGCTCATCTTCGGCAAGTTCGGGCTCCCCGAACTTGGCGTCGCGGGTGCCGGCATCGCAACTTCGATCGCAGAATGGGCAAACTTCTTTGTGTTGTTTTTCTTCTTTCGAAGCAAAGCACTCATGCGCGCCTTTGGGACTCAGTTCATCGGGCCGAATCGCGAACAGATTCGTCGCTTGCTTCGCACCGGATTACCGGTCGGCGCTCAGTGGTGGCTCGAGATGGCATCGTTCGCGATTTTTCTCACCCTGGTTGCCCGCATGGGCGACGCACCGATGGCGGCGAGCCAAGCCTTCATTTCGTTGCTTTCGATCTCATTCATGCAGGCACAGGGGCTCGGAATCGCGGTTACAACACTAGTCGGCCAATACATCGGTGCGCGTGACTTTGACGCCGCAGAGCGAAGTTTTTATTCAGGCATTCGTCTTTGCTTGATCATTGCTGGCGTTGTTGGCGCGATGCTCGTGCTGATCCCAGAGCCCTTGCTTGGGCTCTACAGTGACGATCCTCGTGTGCTCGCTTTAGGCCGGCCGCTCATGCTGGTGGGCGCCGTGTTTCAGATCTTTGACGCCCTCGCGATCATCGCCGACGGTGGTTTGCGCGGCGCGGGCGACACGCGCTGGCCCATGATTGCGCGCTTCCTGCTTTCGTGGTTTCTCTTCCTACCCGCCGCGTACTTTTTGGGCGTGGTACTCGAAGGTGGGCTCACGTGGGCATGGGGCGGTGGTGTGATCTACATCGCGGCGTTGACATGGCTCTTGCTCGCACGCTTTCGCAGCGGTCGTTGGAAACACATCACGATCTAGCAGGCGGGGCGCTTCGGCGCGTTTAACCGGCGGTGATGCGAAGCGGCAGTTTCACCCGTGCGACGACGGGCAGGTGGTCCGACGCGCGGCGCGCCGAAGGTGTGTTGTGGGAATACACTTCCTTCACTTCGGCGTTCATCGAATAGATGCGGTCGAGGGCGAGTACGGGTCGTGGCGCAGGAAAGGACGCGGGCCAGTTGTGGTTGTCGTGGCGCGAAAACTCGTCGTCGAGGGTTCGAGTCGCTTTGCATTTTCGCCACGCATTCATGTCGCCCAGCAAGACGGACGTGCCGGCGTTGAGTTCGGGGTGATGCAGGAGCGATCGGACCTGGCGCGTGCGCGTCCGGTCAACCAGCGAAAGGTGTGTGGCGATCGCAGTCAAGCTGCAATCGGCGTCGCCGAAGTGCGCCGCAAGCACGCCTCGCTTTTCGATACGAGAATGGGAGATGTCGAGCACCGAACAACTTTCGATCGGGAAGCGCGAGAGAATCGCGTTGCCGAGTTCACCGCGTTTGTGGACCCGGGTCGTTGCGAAAACAAAGTTCAGTTTCAGCGCGCTGCAAAGCGCTTCGAGGGGATCATCGGCACCCGTCGGGCGCAGTACTTCCTGCAGTGCGATGACGTCAGCATCGAGTTCGCTGATCACGAACCCCGCGCGTGCAGGGTCGGGAGCACCACGGCCATTCACCCCGGTCCAGCGGTGAACGTTATACGTTGCAACCGTCGTTTCCTGGCCAAGCCGCGCACCAGGGTCCGTACCTTCCGCGGTGAAAATCGAAAGCGGAGGCAACTCGCCTTGGCTCTTCGCCAGTCGTTTGGCGCGGCCACGAGCGAGCGCCTTGGCGAGCCCGCCTTTCTTCCGCGACTTGCGCGGCGTCTTCTTCTTCGCGGCTGCTCTTTTTCGTCGAATTGCCAAACTTACTCTCCGGACTTCGGGGCGAACCCTGCCTCAATTGACACCACAAGTCTGCAACTGGGGCCCCTTCTTATCGGAGAATCGAAGCGGTTTCCAATCACAATGCTGATCGGTACCTACTTCTACACATAGAAAGTTCTCAAAACCAGACGGCCGAATCGCCGCTGAGGTGATTGTCCCATGACCCCCGTGCGCAGCGAGGGTTCATAAACCGGCAAGTCCAGGGGAAGCGCGCAGGCAAATGTTGTTGTTCTCGAACGCACGCAAGGCCGAAGCTGAGTTCGCCGATAAAACCCGGGACATGGCCCGAAAGAAAACGCTGTCTCCGATCGATTCTCTGGTAGAAGCCGAGCCCGTGCGCGAAGCCGCGCGCGCGCTTGTCGCGGCGGTTCAACACGAAAGTGCGAATCGTACCCTCAGCGCGAAGTCCTACGACAAGTGCATTCGAGAACTCGAACGCATGCGGGGTCGCCCGCTCATGATGCCCATGCTCACGTCGGGCGCAGGCAAAGGTGCTCGCGTGTGGATGGCAGACGGCACGATGAAGCTCGACTTCATTGGCGGGATCGGGGTCTATGCCTTCGGTCATAACGACCCGGACCTACTCGAAACCGCGGTCGTCGCCGCAGCGAGTGATTCTGTTTTTCAGGGTCACTTGATGCCTGGGCCCGAAGAGCTTCGCATTTCGCGCGCATTGCTTCGACACGCGGGCGAACGCATGAAGCATGTTTGGCTTTCGCTCTCGGGAGCGGTCGCAAACGAGAACGCGCTCAAGATGATCTTTCAAAAGCACGCGCCCGCAGACAAGATCGTTGTCTTCGAAGGCGGCTTTCACGGACGCACAATGGCGATGGCGGAGTTGACCGATCGGCCTGCCTTCCGCGACGGGCTCCCTCTCACCGGCAACGTGCTCCACATCCCGTTCTATAACCCCGACGATCCGAACTCGACTGACCAGACGCTGCAAATATTGGAAGGCCACCTCAAGCGCTTCCCCGGGCAGATCGCGGGCCTTTGTGCCGAGATCATTCAAGGCGAAGGCGGGTTCCGCACCGCACCGCGAGAGTTCTTTGTCGCGGTAATGGGACTGTGCAAAGAAGCCGGCATCGCAGTTTGGGTCGATGAAGTTCAGACCTTCGTTCGCACAGGCGAACTCTTTGCCTTCCGCACGCTTGAACTCGACGACTACGTCGACATCGCGACCGCGGGCAAGCTCTTGCAGGGAAGCGCGACGATCTTCACAAAGGACTACAGCCCGCGCGCGGGACTCGTCGCAGGAACGTATGCCGGCAGTACTGTGGGCATGGCGGTCGGCACGCGCATCATCGAACGACTCGAGAGCGAAGGCTACCTCGGTGAAGAAGGACGCATCGTGCTGCTCGGCGGTCGCATTGGCCGACGCTTCCGGTCGCTCGCCAAGCGAATGCCCAAGGCAATTGGTCCGTGCGTCGGTACGGGTGCCATGCAGGCGTTCGTCCCTTGGAACGGCGCGCCCGAAATAGTGAAGGCGGTGGTCGATACCGCGTTCAACGAAGGGTTGATCCTGCTTTCCGCAGGCTCGAACCCCGGCAAGATCCGCATGCTTCCCCCAGTAAATACGACGGACGAAGAACTCGAAGCTGCGTTCTCAGTCCTCGAAAAGTCGCTCGCCCATGTGCGCGAGGAGTTCGGCTTGCCATGATGATCCTGCGCCCCGTCGCGACCGAAGACTTGGATGACCTGCTCGAACTCGCAGGCGGACTCGATTCGATGAACTTGCCCCGCGACCCAACGTTCTTGAGCCAGCGCATCGCGCTTTCGAAACGCTCATTCGGCCAGCAACTCGCTAGCGATGAATGCGGCGTTTACCTCTTCGTGATGGAAGACGCCGAAGCGCAGCGCGTCGTCGGCACTTCGATGGTGATGGCGAAGCACGGCGTGCCGGGTCATCCCTATTACTGGTTCGAAGTGTCGAGCGAAGAACGACGCAGCGACGAACTCGACAAGCGCTTCGTGCACACGAAACTCCGTCTGCGCTCGACCGAAGATGGCCCGACCGAAATCGGAGGCTTGATTCTTGAGCCGTCGTATCGCCGACACCCGCAGATGTGCGGCAAGGCGCTTTCGATTGTTCGCTTTGCCTACATGTCGATGCACCCCGACCGCTTTCAACGGGAGATCACAGCCGAGATGCTGAGCCCGTTCAAAGAGTCGGGCGGCAACTTGCTTTGGGATGCGTTCGGCCGACGCTTTACCGGGCTCGAATATCGCGAGGCCGACCATCGTTCGGCGCGCAACAAACAATTTATCGCCGACCTTTTCCCGCGCGACCCGGTCTACGCCACGCTCTTTCCCGAAAGCGTTCAGCAGACGATCGGCATGCCGAACGAAACCGCCAAGGCCGCGGTCCGCATCCTTGAGAAGGTTGGTTTCCGCTACCTCAATCAAGTGGACCCATTTGATGGCGGCCCTTACTACGGCGCCGCACGCGACGCGATCACTTCGGTTCGCGAGCGACGCGAACTGGTGCTCCCCAGTGCTTGCAACGAAGACAGTCACGACATGATGGGGCCGCTCGCTTTGCTTTCAACGGAAACGGGGCGCGGGTTCCGTGCGACGGTCGTCTCGATTGAAGAGTGCGGAACGCCAGTGGTGACGAAGCGGTGCCGCGAAGCCCTCGGTGTTGCGGCCGGTGAACGCGTCACCGTCACGCCGCTTCCGTAGCACGACCATGCCACCCAACTGCAACGACGAGATTTCCGATGACCGACCTACTGATCAGTACTTCTCCTGCAGAACCGGAACTGGAACTCGGCCGCTTCCCGGTCGCGGATGCCGAGGATGTTGCCGCAGCGGTTGAGCGCGCACGCCGCGCCTTCCCCGACTGGCGAGACGCTGGCTTCGAAAAACGCGCCACGATCCTTCGACGCTTCCGTGACCTCGCAAACGAGCACGCGCCCGAATATGCGCGCCTGATCGCGATGGAATCGGGCAAGGCGATGTGGGACGCAACGGGTGAGTCGAAACTCGTCGGAGCCAAAGTCGATGTCAGTCTTGGCGCGGGGATGGAACTCGTCGCGACCCAAGACGTGGGCGGCGGCGCCCGGGCAACGCATCACCCTCGCGGTGTTCTCGCCGTTTACGGACCCTTCAACTTTCCCGCGCACTTGCCCAACGGCCACATCGTTCCCGCGCTTGCGACGGGCAATACCGTGGTGTTCAAACCCAGCGACTTAACGCCTGCCTGCGGCGCCTTCATGGCCCGACTGTGGGAAGAGGCGGGCCTGCCCGACGGTGTTTTCGAAGTCGTGCAAGGTGGTGTTGAGACCGGCAAGGCGTTGGCGAGTGCGGAGGCAGTGGACGGGATCTTGTTCACCGGTTCTTCTTCCGTGGGCCGAGTGCTCGCCGAAAGCGTGCTCGATCAGCCGCATAAGATCCTCGCACTCGAGATGGGGGGAAAGAACGCTGTCGTTGTAATGAACGACGCGGAACTCGATCTCTCCGTGGCAGAGACTGCGCTCTCCATCGCCGTCAGCACAGGGCAGCGATGCACCTGTACGTCTCGCATCTTCGTCCACGAGAACCTGATCGATGGTTTTACAGAGCGACTCGCTGCGACGCTGAAACAAATTCGTATCGGCCACCCACTTGATGACGGCGTGTTCATGGGTCCGTTGATCTCGCATGATGCGGCGGATAAGGTGGCGCACTTTCGCGAGCTCTCGAAAGAAAGTGGAGGCGAACGAATCTTGGATGGCGTGATCGATCGGCCGTCGCCCTACGTCGCCCCCGGACTCATGCGCTTTGCCACCACGACCCAGCACCACCCCTACCAGCGAGAAGAAATCTTTGGCCCCGAAGCCGCGCTCTATCCCATCACTGACCTCGACCATGCCATTTCTGCAGTCAATAATTCTGACTATGGCTTGGCAGCGAGCGTGTTTACAAGCGACCGGCGCAAGTACGAAGTCGCGATGGGGCGAATTCGCACCGGCATCTTGAACTGGAACAAGGGAACGACGGGCGCGAGTGGCAAGCTTCCCTTTGGCGGCCTCGGCAAGAGCGGGAACGACAAACCCGCTGGCATCTCGGCTTCGCTTTATACAACCTACGCGCAGGCCCATATCGAAAGCGAAGGCGGTTTCGACCCCGCAACGCTTCCCCCCGGTTTTCCTCGACCATAGGACGCGTAGTTGAAGATCCAAAACGAAAACGAGCCCTGCGACTTCCAACGCACGGTCTTGATGGGCGACCCGAGTCACTTCAGCGTGCAGGGCGGCGCAAACCCCCACACCCGGACACGTTGGGGACGCAAGCGAACCGTCAACCGCGAACTCGCCATCAAACAATGGGACGTGCTCAAACACACCCTTGAAGACCTCGACATTCGCGTCATCGTGGTGCCGCCCGCTGAAGAAAACCCGGGGCTCGTGTACCCCGCGAACGCGGGATGCCAAAGCGACGTAGACCACGCCGACTCGGTGAGTTCAAAGGTCTTCACTCTTTCGAACCTGCTCCCCACCCGCGCCGGTGAGAAGGCGCACTACAAGAAGTTGCTCGAAACCAACGGTTTCTATGTCATCGAAATAGACGAGCAGTACCGTTTCGAAGGCGAGGCCGATTTCTTCCCCGCCGGCGATGTCTACTTGTTTACGTACGGCACGTTGGAAAAGCAGCGATTCGTGCCAACACTGGGCATCCCCCCTTGGAAGCGCGTCTATGGTTTTCGAACCGATGAACGCATCGAACCGCTCCTTGCGAGAAAAATCGCGCCTGTCCCGATCATGAAAGTGGGCCTCGTACTCGAAGCGCACTACCACGGTGACACCGCTCTTTGCGCGTTCGGGCCTCAGCGGCGCGAGCTACTCGTCTACCGCGATGCAATCGCACCCGCAGACATGGGCAAACTCGAAAGCCACTTCGGCGATCACATCATCGAACTATCCGAGAAGGACGCTCGCTACTACGCCGCCAACTCCTTCACCTACGAACGAAACGGCGACTGCTTCTTGATTTTGCCCGAAGGCGTGTCGGAAAACTTGCTCGCGCAGATTCGGGAGCGCGACGTTACGCCCGTCACCGTCAATGTGAGCGAGTTCCTGAAGAAGGGCGGCGGTAGCGTGAAGTGCATGATCGGGGATCTGGGATTGTTAGCGGTGAGCAAGACGATGCAAACATCTGCTGATTCGGTTGAATCACAGGACGGCGAGCCCAAACGCCAGTAGCCCAACTCGCTTCAACACTGAACCGCCCCGCATGCGGATGCCGCCGATCGAACGGCGTCATGGTAAACCCGACGTCAGCTGACGCGAGAACCGCCCCAAAACCTCTTGCGCTTAGCTTCCCTCGCCCTTGATGCCGTAGCGCTCCATGTAGAAGCGATACCGCTCTCGTTCGGCGTCGGCGTCCAGGCCCGATTCCGCGAGTGAATAGGCATGCGCCCCGCGCGACCCTTTCGGTTTATTTTTCGCGTAGTCGCCGATGCCCGTTCGTACCGTATCGTCGATGGGCCATCCGAGTTTTGCGTATACGCCTTCGATCGTCGCAACCGGCTCTTGGACGATGTCTTCGAACTGCACGTCGATGAACTGCGCGTCGGGAAGCGCACCACTCGCGCGCTGTTCCATCTCTCGTTGGTACACGTAGGCGTAACCAAATGCCAGCTGTCCGGGAACCTTTGACATGTCGACTTCGTTGCACCGCATCCATTTCAGCGTGCCCATCAGGCTCAGTGATGAAGCGAGCGTCTTTAGGGGGTCGCGATGCGTGCGGACGACACGCGCGTCGGGATAGACGTCAAAGAGGGCCTGGAGTTGGAAAATATGGCTCGGCGCTTTTAGGAGCCAGCGCTTGCTTGCCCCGCGCTGTTGCAACGTCTTCAAGAACTCTTTGTGGTAGCGATACGCCGGGCGCTGGTCAGCCTTCTGCAGGTAGCGGTCGTAACTCGGGACGTTGTGGTTGCCGCCCCAATGATCCGAGAGAAACTCGTGCAAGGTGATGAAGATGCATTCATTCGGGAGATAGCCCGAATTCGCGTGCATGGTTTCGTATTCGGGCTGAAGGTTGTGCCAGAACTTCTGCAGCATGTCCGCGGACTCAGCGACGTCTTCGCCCGCAAGCGCTTCGACGGGATGATTCATTTCCCACATGAATGGCACTCGACTCGCCGGGTCTTGGGCCATGAGTTCGTGGAGGATCGAAGTCCCCGATCGCGGACTTCCAATAATAAATACCGGCGCCTCAACGTTGTCGGCAAGGATGCTGGGCCGCTCGCTCCAAAGCGCGGCGAGTTTCAGTCGGTTCGTCAGCGCACGAACGATTTCCGTGCGCACGAGGATGCGACCGACGAGGTGGAGGTTCGATTCTTCTTCGAGGGCGCGAACGAAGATGTCGAAGTGTTGTCGCCAGTCTTCCCCGCCAAAGTCCGTGAGCCCAGTCGTGGTCGTTGCCGCACGAATCAGGTCTTCGCCGTCGAGCGAAACGAGGTGCTGTGCTCCCCCGAGCGCGTTGCCGTGCTCGATCATGCGCGCGGCCCATTCGGGGCGCGGGGGCGGTTGCCAGTTCAAAGTTCATTCCTCGCCGCAGTGCCCACTACAAAAACCGGTTCCACGTGACTTCACGACGGTGTGATATCGACTTGCGGCGCGCGGCATCGTCGATCACCGGATGATCTCCCGGGACGCACGACCGCACTTCATCGATGTCAACCACCTTCGCCTCGGGCATGGGGTTGTTGCGCGCCCATACCCAGCGATAGACCAGCAGGCCGCGTTCTCGCCCGCCGATGTCGATCCAGTTCGGAACGCCGGGGTCGCGATGAGCGAGTACGACGCGCATACGATCGTCGCGGTCGAAGTGCATTTGATGCCCACTCAAGCTTGTCTGTCTGTCCGCGAAGTCTGCGCTTTCGAGCCACCCCATCGTGTGAATCGTGAAGCCCCAATAGTCGGCGTCGGGTCGATCGCATTCGAGCACGAGAGCTTGTTCGGGGGCAAGCTGCCAAAAACAACTGCCATAAAGGATGTTGTCCGCGCCGCCCTTGGCCGCGCCCGCTTTGCCAACCGCGTTCGGCGTCGCGTGGTCCCAACCGCGTTCCGTATAGGCGTTCCAATAAACTGCGGTTTTTTCGATCCAGTTCGCCGAGCGGTCAAGTGCACGACTCACGAATTCCGGCGTCGGGGCGGGTCGCGAAATCCCCTCCGCGCCGACGCGCTCAATGTGAAAGGGCGGAGCGGTGTCGCGTTCCCAGTCACTCTGATAGATGCGAATGGTAAACAGCCGACCGCGCGGATCGGTTTGCATCCAATTGCTCGGCTGTTCGTCGGGGGAAAGGATGATGGAAAGCTCACCGTTCGGCCCGACGTCGAGTTCATCGAGCGAACATTCGCCGAAGACGCCGTATTCGCCCAACTGCATCTCACCTTCGTTCAATGAGAAGATGGCCTGGCGCATGCCTTTTACGTTGGCCCAGATGCGATAGGTACAACTCGGGTCGATGTTGGCGCGCAAGTAAACGTTGTCGGGGTTCGGGCCGCCCCACTGGTTGTGCGGAGTTTCGTATCGGATGAAGAACGGGTGCTGGGTGTCCCCGGCTTCCACTTCCATCTGAGTTGCGTGCACGACCAAGCGCGAAAGCCAGCGCATGCCTTCGGCGCGGTCGCCGGCCGCTTCGGGAAAGCCCTCACCCAGGATCGCTTCGCCCGACGCTTTGAGACGGTCGCAAAAGTCGCGCCACGATTCGCCCAGCAACTTCTTCGCCTGGTCGTTTGCTTCCGATGACTGGGTCATGGCCTCGTCCTTCATCTATTGGCGTGGGTTCTTAACGATACAGCCACGCGACGTCCTTGCACGAGGGTCCGCGCTCGCATTCACGCTGCGCGCAGCTGCCAAGACGCTGCACATAACGGCCAGAGTGTGAACGTTGCGATGAACTCCAGGCTCCTCCAGACTTTGATCCTTAAGAGGAGCAGTACATGGACTTTGTTGAGACCGATGAGACGGGCTTCGAAGCCCCAGCGCCGCTTGGTCACCCCGGGCGCAAAGGCCTGCCTGCCGGGCATCCCACCGGACCGAAGATCGGTGAACGGCTGCCCGACTTCGACTTGCCAGACCACACGGGCAAGCGCGTTCGGTTCCACGAAGACCGTGGCAACGCAAAGGCCGCGGTGGTGTTCTTTCGCTCGGTGGTCTGGTGACCCCCGTGCATGACGCAGCTCGTTGAGCTGCGCGACGGATACCAGAAGTTCGCCGACGCTGGCATGAAGCTCTACACAATTTCATACGACGACCCAGAAGCCATCGCCGACTTCGCCACCGCACACAAGATGCCTTACCCCATGCTTTCCGATCTGGGCTCGAACGTCATTCGCGACTACGGCATCCTCAACACCGAAATTGAGCCCGGCGACCTCCCCGTGTACGGCGTCCCTTTTCCGGGAACCTATATCGTCGATGAACAGGGTGTCGTGACCGACAAGTTTTTCTACGACACCTACAAACGACGCGACGGACCGGAGAGCATGATCGACTCTGCAGTCGGTCGGATTCAACTCGATCCGAATGAACCCACTGCCGCGTTCACGGACGAAGGCATTCGCGTGAGCGCCACACTTCATGGCGCGGGGGGCGTGCTCAAACAGGGCTCGATGCGCAACCTCGTAGTACGCTTCGAACTCGCTGAAGGGCTTCACATCTATTCCGACCCGGTTCCAGAAGGGATGATCCCCACGACGGTCGAAGTGAATGGGCCAGACGGTCTGGTTGTTCAGGAAGCCATCGTGCCCCCCACCGAGACGTTCCACCTAAAAGGGCTCGACGTTGAGCTGCAAGTTTGGAGTGGGGTCGTGGACATTGTGATCCCGGTTTACCCCAACGCCATCTTGCTTTCGGAAATGCGCCCCCTCGAAACCAACGAAACCACAATCGACGTCAACATTCGCTATCAGGCGTGTGACGACGACACGTGCTTGTTGCCGCGCAATCGAAGATTGACCCTGACAGTTCCGATGGCGCCGGTGGACGTTCAGGCCCTGCCGTTCCACCAGGGTCATGGGCAAAACGAATGGGATGCGAACTCGAAGAAGCACATGCTTCGACTTGTGTTCCGGATTTTTCGTCAAAATCCAAAAGCGTTCTTCGGTGGCGTTTTGCGTCAAATCAAGTTGGGACGCGCGGCAAAAGTGCGAGAGCAAGAACAGAAGCGCACCTCGTCATCGCGAACTCGCAACTCGGATCAAGGCGCCTTATAGGATCGTGCCCTCTCGTGTTTGGCGATGGATGTAGTCGAACAAGATGTAGGTCAGGCAGACGGTTACCACTGTCGAGCAAGCGAGCGACACAAAGGAGCGGGACACTTCCTCATGCTGACCGTGGCAAGAGGCCGCGTAGCCAGGCGGGACGGTGACTTATCCCAGAACCGCCTTTCTTTACGACTTGCGTAACGACCATGACGATTCGGTGAGCGGTGACGTCATCGATTGCGGTCCTCAACGTCGTTACGATGTCACGAATATTCGTCGCATCCGGAACCTTCTCAACGAGAAGTCGAGTACGTGGGCCGCGCTCTGGTAACCTCGACGTTCATCAATTGGCACCATGGTGGTCAGCAGTTTATGATGCAGCGCGCAAAAGCAAACGACGCCCATGTGTTGGGGGGCGACCCGAAGATGCTTCTCGAGATCGCGCGGATGAAGATGCCCTTCGGCCGCTACGAAGGGCGGGTCCTGATCGACTTGCCCGAGCCTTACATCGTCTGGTTTCATACGAACGGGCTGCCCAAAGGACGCATTGGGGTGTTGCTCGGACTGCTCTATGAGGTCAAAGCCAACGGCCTCGAACCTTTGTTCGATGAGCTTCGAGACCCACCGCGTCGGCCAGACCTCGAACGTCTCGAGCCTTCGGTTCGCGACGAGTTGGCACGCATTCGGCGCGGTACAGGTCAGAAGTGAAGCTGTAGCAAGGGGCCGCCTTGCAGATACGCCTGTCCCTCGGTGCGGTTGTCGCTGCCGTCGAGGATCAGCGCAGTATTGCGCGAAAGCGTAAACCGCTGCGCGGTGCCCGCGCGCAAGAGCAAGCTTCTACCCCCAGTTGTTCTTGCAGTTGAATTGAATGGATACATTTAAACACCGGCGCACTCACTCGGTCTCGAAAGAACTGTTGCCATTCATGTTCGTGTCGTTCCGCTGTTTCTCTGCCTGCTGCGAAACTCTAAGTGGCTGCGTTGCGTCATTGAGTATGAAGATGGAAAAGGTGGGGAGCCATACCGTGCGCAAAGTTTCAACGTACCGGGCTCGCGTTCGATCCCTTCGATTGCGGGGGTGCCCAAACACGACCTAATCTCGGTTTCCCGTTCAAAGCAGCCTTCGCATTTGAACGTTTGATGGAGAGCCCCCAATGGACGAAGCCGCACGCGCCATCGCCTTTGACGCAAACGAAATGCTCGAGGAAGCGCGCACGAACGCCGGGCTCTCCAACTTTGGATCCAACAGCTTTCGCGAACCTCTCGAAGCCCTGGTTCGTACCTATGACGCGAACCACACCACGCTAAAGGGACGTAAGAAGGCGTATCGGCGCGTCATTGGCTTGCTCGCGACGCGACTGCGGATCGAAGAAGCGCTGCGCGTGCATCCCGAAATTAAACAGCGTCCGGTCAGGAGCCCCATGGTGCTGACGGGAATGCCGCGGTCGGGAACATCGGCGCTATTTAACCTGCTCGGCGCCGACCCGGACGCACGTCCCTTGCTGCTCTGGGAAACCCAGTTTCCCGATCCCGTTGAAGGGCTCGAACCCGGCGCCAAAGATCCGCGCCACGCCGCCATCGAGGCCTACTACGAACAGAGCCGAGAAACGAACCCGGAGTTTACGAAAATTCATTTCGCGAGCGCGGACACCCCTGAAGAATGCGTGCTCTTGCATGCGTTCACCTTGAACGGCGTCCACCACGGCACCGAAGTCATGCTCGAACCGTACGCGAGCTGGTACCGCGATCAGGACCTCGGCGAAATGTACAGCTACTACAAGATACTTTTGCAGATGCTCGACTGGCAGCGTCCTGGCCAACGCTGGCTCCTCAAAGCGCCCGCCCACATGTGGGCCATCGACAAACTGATCGACACCTTCCCCGACGTTTCGGTCGTGTGGAGTCACCGCAACCCGTTGGCGTGCACGGCTTCCATTTGCTCCATGACCCATTTGTTGATGGAAGACCAGGTCGACATGCCAAAGGAAGTACTGGGCCCAATCGTCATGGACTTCTACGCGACTTCCCTCGAGCGCGGCCTCGCGGTGCGCGACCAGAGTGACCCGGCACGCTTCATCGACGTCAACCACGACGACTTTGTGGGAGATTCGCTCGGCACGGTCGGACGCATTTACGAACACTTCGGTTTGCCCATTGGCGACGACGCGGCGGCTTCACTCAAGGCGCACATCGAGGCCAACCCTAAGGGGCGACACGGGAAGCATGAGTACAACCTCGACGACTGGGGGCTCACGGCAGACGATGTCGCCAAGCGCTTCGAGCCTTATGTAGAGCGCTTTGAAATTGAAATGGGGTAGGGCGTCCACCGCCCAACTTGTTTTGGAACGTTCATCCCAATAGAAGGAAGAAGGGAGCCCAGATGTCGAATGATCCGGTGGCCAAGATCGACAACGCCGAAGCGTGGAACGATTTCTGCGACCTGCTCAAGAAGGGCGGCGATGTCATTTTGCGCAACGACCTCGAACTTTCGACCTTCGACCGCGCCGAGGGGATGCGGTATCTCGGCAGACTTCTGCGCGCAGGCCTGTTTTCGTTCTCGGAGAGAACCGGGCCCGAATATCCGAAGTTCCGTCCCATGCCGGAACTCGTAAAAATGGGACTCGACAACCCGGACAACTACTACGTCAGCACCGGGGTCAACCCGCGCTATCGGTACCGCATCCGGGGCAATCGCCGGAGCATTCACTACATGAGCTTCGCCGCGACGAACCAGAACTTCGCCGCGAAGGACAAGATCACGGGTGGCGCGGGTCATCTCAACGACGCAGAAATCGAAACGGATGCGGACGGGAACTTCGAGATCATCGCGAGCCAGACCGAAGAGCCAGGCAACTGGCTCCGCATGGCTGGCGACACCAAACAGATCTTGTTGCGACAGACCTTCCTGCACAAAGATCGTGAAGCGCCGGTCGACATCGAAGTCGAATGCATCGATCACGCCGGAGCACCGCCCCCTCTCGACCCCACGCATGTAGCTGGCTCGTTGATGGGCTCGGCGATGTACGCCATCGGGTGTGCGCAATGGTTCGCCGACTGGGTGCGCGATTTCGAAAGCAAGGCATCCGTTAACACGTTTCACCTCCCGACCGAGGAGGAGCATCGCTTCGTCGGCGGTGATCCGAACGTTCGCATTTGGCTCGGCCGTTGGAAGCTCGAACCCGACGAAGCGTTGGTGATCGAGATGACTCCGCCCAATTGTCACTACTGGAACTTTCAGCTCGCGAACATCTGGGCTGAGTCCCTCGACTACGACTTCCGCCAAGTACACATCAACAGCGGCGGGGCAGCACTTCGAGCTGATGGCTCGGTGCAACTCGTTGTGGCGAATGAAGACCCCGGCACCGAAAACTGGATGGACACGGCAGGACATCACCACGGGACGATGTGTGTCCGCTGGGTTCGAGCAGATTCGCATCCCGAACCAAGGTGTCGCGTCGTGAAGCTCGCCGACCTGTAGCCGACCGTTACGCGGGGAGCGCAGCCGAGTGGTGGCTTCCAAGCGCATAGCTCTTGGTCGCGTCGTGGGACACGCATTCTTGGTACACCGACTACGGGCTTACTGGATCGCCACGCCACGCAGATCATCACCGAGACCCTTCTCGCCCATTTCAACAGCTACAAGTCTTCGAAGGCGAAGCTAAGCAGATTTTTGCCGTAACATTTCATGCGCTGCGGCGACATATTGGGAGAGTTGTTACACATGGGTGATAATACCTGGAGGCTTCTCGCTGTTCGGCCACATGATTCGTGCTAAGCTGGGTGATATCGCCCACATACGATGGCACAGCGGGACGACACCACAGGGGAACATGTGAAGTTCCGCAAGAGCAAATACCGCCAATTACTATTGTGCGCGGCGATCGGCGCGGTTGCCACCGTCGCTGCCGCATCCGCTTCCGCGGTCATCATTGATTCGGGCGATGGGACGGGAAATACCACCGCACCCGCGGACGATCCGGGTTGGAGTAACATCGGTACCAAGAGCGGGCTGGGCGTCGTCTACTTGCGCAACGGCTGGGTCATTACAGCGAACCATGTGGGTGCAGGCGACATTCTGCTTGATGGCAGCACCTACTCGTTCGTCCCAGGCACCGCGGTTCAACTCGATGACGGTGCCGGTATGCTGGCGGACCTCGTCGTGTTTGGCATCACCCCGCTGCCGACTATCGCCGACCTTCCCGTCCGTACGAACACGAGTCTGCCCACCGTCGATGTCATCATGGCAGGCCGGGGGCGCGACCGCGGCGCCGTGACCGATTCGGATGACCCGGGCGTCTGGACTGCGCCTCCCTCCAACCCAGTACCGGCGCGCCCCGGCTACTACTGGGGTTCGACGACAGCCCTGCGCTGGGGAACCAACAAGATCGAAGGTAACTGGGTCCACACGCTTTTTGACGGACCTGGCCCGGACTACACGACCCACGAAAGCCAGGCGACGATGGGCGACTCCGGTGGAGCCGTCTTCGCAAAAGAAGGCCTTACCTGGGAACTGTCGGGAATCATCTGGGCGATCGCACCGTTTAACGGTCAGATTCCGAACACCTCTGCACTCGAAGGCAACGCGACATTGATCGCCGACCTTTCTTTTTATGCGGCCGACATCAATGCCCTCACAGCGACTCCGGTACCGGAACCCAGCGCGCTGCTGCAGCTCGGGGCCGGCGCAATGTTAACCAGATTGATGTATTGGCGACGGTCGCGCGCGTAAACGCTCTTGCTAATCGAAGCCGGTTGGGTGAGACGCAATCTTCAGGGCCGGGTCGGCGACCTTGACTTCGTGACCCAACGCTCAGCCATTTCCAAAGCACCGTCTAGATGACTTTGATTCCGAACTCTCGGCGAATTTCTGCGAGCGGCACATCGAGATAGGGCTGCCATTTCTTCCATGGCCACTTCTTCGACATCTTCCGCGATCGCCAAGCGAGCCGCGGGAATTGAAACACGAAGGCGATCATCACCGGGATGATTCCCCACTGGATCGTGCTCTTCATGATCTCTTTGCCTTCATCTTCCTTTACGAAGTCGCTCACGTACTGTTTGACCGACACGTCAATGGCGAGGAAGGTCCAAGTGTCTTGTAGCATCTCTCCGCTAAGACTTGTCCCGGTGCCGAACACGACATGGCTCACGTCGTGGTTGTTCATGTATTGGCCAAGCGCTTCGCTCGATGTCTTGGTTGAATCGAGCAACCCGGGATTCGCAGCGAAGTATTCGTCGAGCCCTTGCTGCAGAGTCAAGATGCTGTCTTGCGCTTGGTATTTGAGGGCGGGGGTTTCGTTCCGCTTAGACATCTTCCACTCCTCTCAACGCTCGCGACGACGAGGCTAGCAACCCGGTTGGCCTCGGCGAAAGAATCGGCAACACCCATGAAGTCCCACAGTGGCTCAAGGCTTAGAACGCCCACGACAGCCCCAGTCACAACCTCTCGCGACGTCATGGACTCAAACCCTCGTAAAAATGTCGCAATCACGAGCGGCAAGAAAATCAACACACCACGCAACACTCACGGCGACCCACCGGGAAAGACCGCCGCCCCCGATCACCTTGGTTAGCGAGTGGATGTTCAGGTGGGGCGCCATCGCGACGACAATCCGATCTGGCCCAGTGCGACAATGACTCGGCTCACCGTCACGATGAAGAGAAGAAACCAAGCCACTGTTTCCCGTCAGCAGTTTTCGGACATTTGGACCCCCGGCGGGCTCATCCGGTCATCGCAACAGTTCTGCAAGTTTCTCTGATGGTTTCATCCATCCGAGTGTTTGTCGAGGTCGATGGTTGAGCATGTGCGCGACTTGTCGAGATGCCTGACTGTGAACGAGTCACAACGTTGAAGCGCCGGGTCGCACCCTCTTTAGAGCGCAGTTCGGCTGTTATGTTTTCCACTATTCCCCGATTTCTTCCGCGATCCCTATTTATCATTTTGGCGCATCGCGATTTTCCAACTCACTGATATTGCTAGCAAAAAACAAAGGAAATCCAGATTGGCCCATTTATTGCGTAGTTTGTTCTCTCATGGGGAGGGCAGAACCCGTCGATGTATTCGCTGATTGCGTGCCGCGCGTCCTGGCAATCGAGCCACGGTCGTCGGTAAATCAGCTCAATGTTCAACGTGCCGAAGAAGTTCTCCGCCACGATTTCAACCGTTGGCTCGCTGCTCATACTGCATTCTATGGCGTGGACCTTGAGTGCCGAATTTGGATTAGAGAGGGAAGGAGACTTCCCTCACGAAAGAATTTGCAGCTTAAACAGCTCTCAGGCCGCCTAGCACGGAAGTCTTCGAGTCTCGCGAAATTATTCGCCACTTTTTGATTTCCACGGCCACTTCTTAACAACGGGAAAGGCGCCTGGATGAGGGGCGCAGTGTAGTTGTGCCAAAAAAGGAGGTCGAGATGGGACGGAAATACAAGAGAGTCGCGATGACGATCACAGGAGCCCTCTTCATCGGCGGCGTGATCAACTTAGCGCTTCCAGTACAGGCTCAGCGCGGCCCGGTTGCGGACGCAGACATGTGCGTGCGGCAGACCCACGAGGGCATGGTGGTCCGACCCTGCGCCGAAAAACAGGCACGATTCGCCAGCGTGCTGGCCAGCGCTTTCGCAGATCAACAGACAAACTTTCGGGAGCCGATCTACTAGAGACTCTAGAGCGTCGCTGTTGAGCCAGACTAGCCGCTGATCTGCAGTTCGAGCAGAAAACGCCAAACGCCCTCCCGCTCACCTCATCGGTGGCTGGCGGGCGTTTGGCGTTTTCTGCACGTGTCCAGCGGAATGCGCGACGAAGAGCGCGAGGACCACAACGAAAGCCGAGACGTCCGCTAGCTGAAATGCGGAGGCGATTGTCCTAGTCTCGAATTGGGATGTCCGACACTGACACGCGATGGTGGGCCACGGATCCGTGGATTGCATTCGCCTCGAGTTTCGGGGTATTCCTGCTGTTCTGTGGGATCGAAGCGCTGGTCGAATTCGACGGATACTTCGTCAAGTACAACCTGGCCGCGCGGCAATATCTCGACGGCAACTTGCCCATCGTTCGCCTGACAGATCTGAGCCCGCTCTATTTTCAACTCTGTGTGCTCGCCGAGCGATGGTTCCCCGGCCCAGTTCTGGCTGTGGAAGCAGTCGGTTGGGCGCAGCGGGTCGCAGTATCGGCCAGCGCGGGCCTGCTCTATCTCATTTTGACTACACGGCTGTCGCGCGCCTGGGCACTGGCTGGGGTGTTGGTTTTCGCTTTCGAACCCCACGTGTTGGTGTACGTGAAAATTTTTGAGCCAGAAATTGTGCTCGTTTTCTTTCTACTCGGTTGTATCGCTGCAGCCGATCGGCAGTCAGTCCGGAGCGCACTGTTGGCCGGAGTCTTTGCGGCTTGCGCCATCGCGACCCGACCTACCTTCCTGCCGCTATTGATTCTGCTCGGGCCCATTTCCTATGCCTTGCGCGGCACTCGGGGACGAAAACTCCTGACGAGAACGGCTGCTTTTCTCCTGCCGGTGATGTTGTGTGGCGTTTTGCTCGGGCTGCGGGCAGAGAGGGTTGCCGGAGATTGGTCGAGCCCCGTAATGAACCCGGGCACCGTGTTCTTCGAGGGGAATCATCCTCTTTCTCGAGGAATCAGTGCCGAATATCCGCCCATCGTTGCAAGCATGGTCGAGATCAATCGCAATGTTCCTGTCCCCGACGAAGCGCACGTTCGCTATCGCAGTATCGCCAGAATAGAACTCGAGCAAAACCCCAGCATCGGGGACGTCAACGCGATCTGGGCAGGCAAGGCATTGGCGTTCATTCGCGCAGAACCCGTTCGTTACGTCAAAGGAATTGCGGACAAAGCGTCGAGGATCTTTCGAGACTATCGCTGGCACGACATCGGGAATGCCGAGAGCTATGCCTCGACGCTTCCGAATCTCGACGGATTCTTCGCGGCGCTTTCCACCTTGGCGCTGCTGGGTATGGTGTGGGAGCTTCGGCGCTGGCGAGCGAATCTGTTTCTCTATGCCTACGTCCTCGCGCAAGTCGGGGTGATGCTGATTTTCTACGTTTCGGCGCGGCAACAGATCGTGACCGTGCCGCCCTTGATCTTCTTTGCCGCGGCCGCTGCGCGATCGCTGATTCAACTTCGAGGCAAGGCGATCCCGTGGTTGGTTCTAATCGTTCCGCTCTTCGTTGTGTTGCTGAACAGCAGTGACATGGTGCGGGATAAGGTTCATATGGCCGCCGGAGCTTCGAGGGCGGGCGAGATCGCACAAGAAATTGAAGCGCGTATGTCGTCAACGGAGCTGGCGTCGCAGTCCGAGTTGGTTGCCGAGATGTTGGCAGCAGCAAGCTGGGCCGCGAACGAAAATACTCCTGGAAATGTCGGGCAGGACGATGAAAGTTTGCGGATGGCGGCAGTTCGCGTGCTGCGAAAGAAGCAGAAGCGAGATTTCTTCGACGAATTTGACTTGGCGACACTCGAAGTCGAGGCGGGGGCTCTTGAGGACGCGCAGCTGCGCCTCGAGGATCTAGCCGAAACTGGTCGGTTCGCTTACCGCGGTCATCTGCAGGCTTCAGATCCACTCTTCTACCTAGGTCGAATTGCGGGCTTGCAGGGACGTAGCGAGGAAGCGGTCGAGATCTTGCATCGCGCTCTTGCCCGAACTCCCGGCGACCCCTTCGTGCTGGCGGAGTTGGTGGTGCTCGGAGGTAAGCCCGAGCATCGTGAGTTGCTCCAGCGCTATTACAGCGTCGCGGATGCTCAACTGTTCCTGGGAGAGTCCTATTTGCTACACGATCGAGCCGACCAGGCGATCGTCGAATTAAAGGCGCTGTTGCGGTATTTGCCCCGACTGCGTCGCGCTGGCGTGGCGTTGGCGGTGGCCTACGGGAAGGCGGGGAGGCTCGACGAGGGGGTAGAGGTTTATCGCAACGTCTTGAAAATCAGTTCGACGCCGGTGATCTGGAGTGAAGGCGTGAGCGAGCTCTATCGGCGCTGGGCCGCGAGCCGGCAGGGCGATCTCGATGTTCAGTTCGATGCCGCAAGGATTCTGTATTTTCACGGTCGCTTCCGCGATGCGTTGGAATTGTTGCTCGCGACCGATTCCCAAAACGACGCGATACGCGACATGATTTACAAAATTCGCATAACCCTGTCGCAGGTCCCAGCAGCGGCCGAGTGATCGCGATTCAGTCGCGGATGGATTCGGGCGTGCTTCTTGAGCCTGCGCGCCAACGGATTCTTGGACCATGAAGAGTCGATGGCCAAGATCGTTCTCCGCTTCGCGGCAAAGCTTCTCGGTCCAAACGACAACCAGGTCGAGTTCAACCGCGCGTTACTCCAGCGCTACCGAGCGAAGTTTGGACTGACCCCGCGTGTCCTAGAACAACCGCCAAAGCGAGTCTTCAGACTTGCGGCCCTTGAACCCGGTGTACCAAACACACGCGGGGTAAAGGAGCACGAGCCCTACGATCCAAACGGGGTACATCGCGTAGAGACTCGTTGCGTCCGGGTATGCGAAGCCCGTGAGCGAATAGAGATAGAGGTGCGCGACATAGAAGAACAGCGGCGCGCGTCCAAAGACGAGTAATGCCTTCCCCGCGCCTTGGAGCCGCGATTGGGCGCGAACGATGGCGGCGAGCACAAGCGCATTTGCGCTTAGGCTCAACAAAATGAACGCGATGCTGGGCGGGTACTTGGTCACGGTGAAGAGCGCCATCCCATTGTCACCCGGCATCGGGTGATGGGTCCCGAAGCCTTCCGCGCTGCGAATCGCGACGAAGAGCACTGCGCCAATAACACCCGCAATCAATGGCGCTTTGAGAGCGCGCTCCGGGTTCGCCTTCACCGCGTGGCCGTACGCCATGCCGAACAAGCAGACCGGAACCCACGGCAAGATGGGGTAGATCACCATGAGAATGCCGTCGTGCCCCGGGACAAAGAACAGACGCTCGGCAGCGTTCATGGGTTCGAACACGAGTGATGCGTCGGGGACAACGACCTGACACAGCAACATCAGCGCGACGCCCAAGCCAAGCGTCAGCCCCGCGCCAAGTCGCAGCAAGAATGACGTGATCATCATCGTGCCGCCGAGACATGCGAGTACGCCGATCAAGATCAACGGACTTCCACCTGCGCCTGGCGTTTGCCCAACCGGAGAATTTTCGGATGTAATTTGTTCGAGCGTCCCGATGACCCAGGCCGGTGTCATGATGAAGATGTCCATCGCGATGAGGACCGCGCCGCGCTTCAAGTAATGCTTGGTGATGCGCGCTTGGCTCCAGCCCCGCACCGTGCGCGAGGTCCAGAAAAAGTGCATGCCAAGGCCCATCAAGAAGAAGAACCCGGGCGCGCATAGGTGGCTGATGACCCGGGTGAAAAAAGAAAGAGCGCTGGGGTAGACCGGAAGTGGGATTCCCCAACTCTCCGAATAGTGCTGCAGCGCGATGAACATGCTCGCGTGGTCGAGCGCCATAAAGATCATGATGAAACCGCGCAGGGCGTCGAGCACGTCGAGGCGCCCGGTGGGTGCGCTCGTGGTTTCGGGCGTCATGGTCAAAGCCTCAGTGGCTGCAGTGTGGGTAGCCAAACTCGTCGCGGCTGCGCTCAGGGAAACACCATCGTAGACAAACCATGGGGCGTTACACCACGTATCGAGCGCAATCCGCCGTGTGCCGGTGGAACGTATCTATAGAAGGAAGACTTGGCGCCGCGCGATTGGCTAATCTCGCGCCCAGCCAAAACAACGCAAGCGCCCGGAGCCTCGTATGAAGAAACTCATCGTCATCCTCATTGCCTTTCTCCTCGTCGTCTTCTTGATCGTCCAATGGTTGGGCCGGGGCGGGTTGGGGTCTCATTGGGGGGCGGGCACGCCCACGGCCGTTGCACTGTCGGCCGAAGTCGTTGGCGAGCGAGCGCATGTGCAGAAAGAAGCCGCGCTCGACATCGGGGTCGCGCGTCCCAAGCAAATTCTCTTCGGCGACCTTCACGTCCATAGTACGTTCAGCTTGGATGCCTTCATGATGGCGCTCCCGACTTCCGGCGGTGAAGGCGCTCACCCCGTTTCCGACGCCTGCGACTTCGCGCGTCATTGTTCGGCCCTCGACTTTTGGTCCATCAACGACCACGCGATCGGCCTCGACCAACGCGCCTGGGATGAAACCGTCGAAGCAATTCGCCAATGCAACGAAATTGCGGGCGACCCCGCGAACCCCGACGTCACCGCTTACCTGGGTTGGGAATGGACCCAGATGGGGACCAACCCCGACAACCACTACGGCCACAAGAACGTCATTCTCCGTGGCCTCAAAGACAGTGACATCCCGGTGCGCCCCATCGCGGCGCGCGCTCCCCTCGACGCTTTCGACCGACAGGCCGACACAGCACTTCCGAGTCCGCTTGCCATGGGGGTGCTCGCACTGATGCGTCCCAACCGCGACACCTTCGACTTGATCCGTTACTTCGACATCTTGGGTAACGCGGTGCATTGCCCAGACGGCGTTCCCGTGCGCGACCTTCCCGTTGATTGTCGCGAGTCGACGATGACTCCCAGAGGCCTCTTCGACAAACTCGACGACTGGGGCTTTGACTCGATGGTGATCCCGCACGGAACGACGTGGGGTTTCTATACACCCCAAGGTTCGGCCTGGGACAAGCAGCTCGAGAACAACTTGCACGATCCGCTTCGACAACGCTTGATCGAAATCTATTCGGGCCATGGCAACAGCGAGGAATACCGAAACTTTCGTGAAGTCGTGATCGCCGCCGACGGAAGCAAGAGTTGTCCCTCGGCCCGCAGCGACTTCCTGCCCTCTTGTTGGCGCGCGGGAGAAATCATTGCGACACGTTGCATGGCTGAAGGCGAGAGCAAGAGTGAGTGCAAAGAGCGGGCTGCAGTGGCGCGGCAGAACTACGTCGACGCTGACCTCATGGGCCACCTCACCGTGCCCGGGGTAAAGACCGTTGAATGGAAAGACTCTGGCCAATGCCGCGACTGCTTTCAGCCTTCGTTCAACTACCGCCCCAAGAGTTCCGCCCAGTACATCTTGGCGCTTCGCAACTTCGACGAGCCCGGCGAGCCCAAGGGCTTTCAATTCGGCTTCATGGCCTCGAGCGACAACCACACGTCAAGGCCCGGCACTGGCTACAAAGAATACGGGCGCATCTACAACACCGAAGCGCTCCTCACCGAGGCGGGCGAGCGAACTCTTGGCGATCTGCTCCCCGTCACGCCCAAAGTTCCCGGGCCCTACAGCGAAGTATTCGACCCCGATACCTTTGGCGGCGCGTTCTTCAATTTGCGTGAAAGCGAACGCGGCTCGTCCTTCTTTCTTACCGGTGGCTTGATCGCAGTTCATTCACCGGGTCGCGGCCGCGACGAGATCTGGCAGGCCATGGAGCAGCGCGAGGTCTACGGCACCAGTGGCCCGCGTATCCTGCTTTGGTTCGACCTCTTGAATGCGCCCGGGATCCGCGGCGGGCGACTGCCGATGGGGGGCACTGCCGAACTCAGCCAGGCACCCATCTTCCAAGTCCGCGCGACAGGATCGTTCATACAGAAGCCCGGCTGCCCGGAAGAATCCCAGGTGGCACTTGGCGAAGAAGGCATCGAACGACTTTGTCGCGGTGACTGTTACAACCCCGACGACGAACGGCGGGTAATCTCGCGGATCGAAGTCGTACGCATCCGACCACAAATCGAACAGGACGAACCCATCGACCCATTGATCGAAGACGCGTGGCGTGTGTTCGAATGCGACCCCGACCCGGCAGGTTGTTCGGTGAGTTTCACCGACCCCGAATTCGAAACCTCAGGACGCGACGTGATCTACTACGCGCGCGCGATCGAAGCGCCCTCGATGGCGATCAATGCGGGTGGGCTCCGCTGCGTATACAACGACAAGGGCGAGTGTCTCGAGACCAACGCATGCCCGGGCAGCACCCCGGCCAGCGACGAATGCATGTCGGAAACCGAACAGCGCGCATGGTCGTCGCCCATCACAGTGGGTTGGACGCAATAGCGAAGAACGTCGCTCTTCTTAGTCGAGGGCGCGCACAACGGGTTTGGTTCGACCCCGAATTCGTTCGGCATTTGCGCGGGGTAGCGCGCTCGCGAGTCGTTGCTTGACGTCGACATGCTGAGCCGCACTTGCGAGGTTTGTCCATTCCATCGGATCGCTCTCATGGTCGTAGAGTTCTTCCGAACCGTCGTGGTAGCGGATGTAGCGCCAGCGTTCGTCCCGCGCAGTGTGATTGCCTGACCCGTATGTCGTAATGCTGGGCCACGGCCAGTCGCGGCTTGGATCTTCGAGTAAGGGTGCAAGACTGCGACCTTCGATCTGTTCTTTGGGTGCGGTGAGCCCGGTAAGTTGGGCAAGCGTGGGGTACACGTCGAGCAAGTTCACCGGTGCGTTCGAGTCTGCGCCGGTCGCTACACCTGGCCCCGCGAACACGAGGTTCACTCGGGTTGCGCGCTCCCAGAGTGTGAACTTCGACCAGTGCTTCTTTTCACCAAATTGCCAACCGTGATCCGACCACAGAACGACGATGGTGTTGTCCGCATAGCCGCTGTTTTCCAGACCTTCGAGTAAGCGCCCAACGCAATCGTCCGCGAACGTCGTCGCGGCAAGGTAGGCCTGGATGGCCGTCGCCCATTGCCCATGACTCGTGATCGCTTCATGACGCGCCTCGCCCACACCCATGTTGCGACCCGCGAGTGGAACATCGGCGAGGTCATCTTCTTTGAGAGCCGGCAATTGGATTTCGTCGAGGGGGTACATGTCGAAGTACGACTGCGGCGCATAAAAGGGAAGGTGAGGCCGGATGATCCCCGCGGCGACAAAGAAGGGCTCTTTGATTTCGCCACTTTGAAACTGGTCGCGCACCCAGTTCACCATGCGGCCATCCGACATGTCGTCCAGCGTGATGTACGACGCCATCGGGCCCCAATCCCAAAAGCCTTTCGCTCCTTGCCCCCAGTCCGACACCGGCTTCGGCCGTGCGCGGTCTTTGGGTTCTTTGTAATGATCGTTTTCTTTTGACGGGAAGTACGTATCAAAGCCGCGGCCCTTGAGCTCACTCTTGTGGTGATGACCGTGAAAGAGCTTGCCCGCGCCAACGACCTGATAGCCGGCTTGCTGAAACAACTCGGGCAAGATCACGGCGTTGTTCAACACGGGGTTGTCGGTGAACGTGTCTGCGTTTTCGTAGTTGCCCGACGTGCTGGGGCGTATCGAAGTCATGATGGCCGCGCGCGAAGGGCCGCACGTCGGAGCCGCCGCGTGGGCGTTCGAAAATGAAACGCCGCGCGCCGCCAGCGCGTCGATGTTTGGTGTCTTGGCCTGAGGGTGACCGCCGAGTTGCGACGTCCAGTCGTTCAAGTCGTCCACGGCAATAAACAAAACGTTGGGGGGCTTCACGGCGGTGGGTTCACCGCCGCACGCCAGTGCGAGCGGGACTAGCGCGAACAACGCCGCGACTGAACGAGATCGCAGCATCAACCGATGACCCGCAACTTGCTCACTACAAATTCCTTCGCATGACATTCGCAAGCCAACCCAAAGGCATTAGTTGATTTCGATCCGGCTTACCGAACGCGCGTCTTCCCAATGGCTGCTCAAGTTCCGCTGAAAGTAGGGCGGTCGTTCCTTGAGCGTTTCGGTTGCGAGCCAAAGCCGCTTCAAATGTCGAACGAGGCCCGCTTCACGGTCGTCTTCGTACGCTTCGCGCGCGTGGAGGACGTGATAGTTGTTGATGAACTGCATGTCCCCCGGCTCCATGTCCATGAAGACGTTGTAACTGCGGTCCTGGGTCATCTCGTCTACGCGCTGCATCGCGCGCTCGGCAACTTCGCCGATCCGCGGCGCGTCCGCGTGTCGTTGTGAAGCCAGGATGTAGGGCCGGATGTAACGGACGAACAAGCGCCCATTCCATTCGGTAAAGACCGGCATCTCATACCAAGGCTTTGCCCCTTCGGGCTCTGCACCGCGGAAGTCGTACGGTTGTTTTTCGTAGAGGGCCGCAGCGAGTTCAGGCTCTTCGCGAACGAGGTCGTTGTGGATCGACACCGCGTTGGCGACCGTCGACGCGCCGCCACTCTTTGCTGTCTGCAGACAGAGGAGGCCCACAAGATCTGAACCATCGGAGTGATAGGGGAATGCGATCTTGCCGATCTCGTTTCCGCGCGACGTCGGGTCCGCGGGGTCGATCCCCTGGTCGGTCACATCACCGAGTACATGCCCGTACTGGTTCTGCGGCCACGGCGCGCCGAGGTGCATCCCGATGCCCCAGTAGATCATTTCGATTTCTTCGCGCGAGTAACGCGCGCGATCGATTCCCCGCAGCAAAACGAAGCCGCGCCCGTTGATGAGACCTTCTTCGAACGAACGGACCCGCTTGACCAATGTGGGGAGCGGGAAGTCGTCCCTCGAAACCTGCATGACATCGCTGCTCTTCTCGAGCGCTTTGCGCAATGCGGCGTCGATCTCGTCGCACTCGCTTTCGTCGAAACATTCGATCCACTGCGATTCGTCGGCGACGTCTTCGGCGCGCCATTCAGAGGCAGGTTCGAGAAGGTTGAGTTCAGTCATTGGCGGAGTCCTTGTGCCCGTGGGGGTGTGGCGAACCGAAACAGTAAAACAGTTGATTCACCAACGCGACGCGGCGTAAGCTGTTCGGCCTACTCCCGCAAGATAAAAGATGGAAGGAGCGCAACATGCTCGACTTATGGATCCGTGGCGGCACAATCATCGACGGCACGGGCGCTCCCCGCTTTACAGCCGACATCGGCGTGCGCGACGGCAAGATCGCGCAGCTTGGCGCAAGCGACGAACCGGCAACTCGCGAAATCAACGCAGCGGGTTTGCTCGTAACCCCGGGCTGGGTCGACGTCCACACCCACTACGACGGCCAAGTCACCTGGGACCCCTATCTCACGCCTTCATGCTGGCACGGTGTGACGACCGTCGTGATGGGCAACTGCGGTGTTGGGTTCGCCCCCGCCGCGCCCGATCAACACGAGTGGCTCATTAGTTTGATGGAAGGTGTTGAAGACATCCCGGGCACCGCACTCGCCGAAGGCATCACGTGGGACTGGGAAAGTTTCCCGGAATACCTCGATGCCATCGACAAGAGCCCACACGCGATCGACGTCATCGCCCAAGTTCCCCACGGTGCGCTGCGCGCGTACGTGATGGGGGAGCGGGGCGCCGACCACAACGAGATCCCGACATCAGAAGAAATCGAAACCATGGGGCGACTCGTGCGGGAAGCGATCGCTGCGGGCGCGCGAGGCTTCTCGAGTTCGCGCACCAAGAACCACCGCACGCGAGACGGTGAATTTACGCCGAGCCTCACCGCGGAACACGCTGAGATGATCGGCATCGCAAAGGCGATGGGCGAAGGCGGCAAGGGCGTGTTCGAAATTGTTGCCGACTTCAAAGACCTCGAAAGTGAATTTGAATTGCTGCGCGAAATGGTCGAGGTATCGGGACGACCCATGTCGATATCGATCGCGCAGAACGACTACGTGCCAGACCAATGGCGACGCTTGCTCGAACTGATCGATCAAGCCGTCGCCGATGGTTTGCCGATGAAGGGGCAAGTGCCGTCGCGAGCGATCGGTCTGCTGCTCGGCCTGCAAGCAACCTTGCATCCCTTCGTCGCAAGCGCGACGTATAGCCACATCGCAGAGCTGCCCCTCGAAGAACGCATCGCGAAGCTTCGCGACCCCGAGACGAAGGCGAAGATTCTTTCGGAACCAAGCCCGCCCGGGCTTGCCGAAGTGACGTCGAGCTTTGGTCGCATCTTCGAACTCGGCAACCCGCCCAACTACGAGCCCGCTCCTGAAGACAGCATCGCGGCGCGTGCCGAAGCACTAGGCATTGCGGCAAACGAACTCGCCTATGACCTGATGCTTCAAGACGGCGGTCGCGCGCTTCTCTATAGAACCTTCCTCAACTACACGGACTTCAATCTGGACGTGAGTCTCGAAATGCTGCAAAGCCCCAACACCGTGCCGGGGCTCGGCGACGCGGGAGCCCACTGCGGGATGATCTGCGACGGCAGCTTCCCCACGTTTCTGATGCTCCACTATGGGCGCGACCGCACCCGCGGTGAACGGCGCGAACTCGAATGGCTCGTCGGGCTTCGCGACCGAGGAACCATCGAAGAAGGCAAACGAGCCGATCTCAACCTGATCGACTGGCAAGCGCTTCAACTCCGACCCCCCGAAATTCTCTTCGACTTGCCGGCTGGCGGCAAGCGGCTGGTTCAGCGCGTAGACGGTTATCGCGCGACATTGGTCGCAGGCGAGACCATCTGCGAAGACGGCGAACCTACGGGGGCCTTCCCGGGCAAGCTCGTGCGTCACGAGACCCGCGCATAAAACCGAAGATTCGGCGCGTTTGCCTTGGGGCGCATGTTTGCGACCATGACGACGTCGTCCTCTCAACAACGATCGGAGTCCCGATGTCCGCTGCCCTTGAAAATACATTTGAAACCATTTCCGTTTCGCCCATGAGCCCGACGATCGGCGCGGAAATCGGCGGCGTGCGGATGAGTGGCGACGTCACGGACGAGCAGATCGCGGAGATCCGCCAGGCACTACTCGACTGGAAGGTGATCTTCTTTCGCGACCAGGACGTGACCGACGTTGAGCACGTGGCATTCGGTCGCCGCTTTGGTGAACTCGAAATTCATCCCTTCGGTTCGAACCATAAGACTCATCCCGAGATCCTCATCATCCATCATGCCGAGGATTCAAAGGCTGGGCAAAACGGTTGGCATAGCGATGTGACTTGGCGCGATGAACCTTCACTCGGTTCGATCTTGCGTGGCAAGATCATCCCCGCCGTGGGGGGTGACACCCTCTTCGTTGACATGTACGCCGCGTACGATGCACTGCCGGACGACATCAAGGAACGCATCGACAACGCTACGGCGGAGCATAGTTTCATCGGCCCCTTCGGCGGCAGGATGGACGCCGAAGAAAAGGCCAAAATGCTCGCGAAGTATCCGCCGGCCCATCATCCCGTCGTGCGCACCCACCCCGAAACCGGACGTCGGGGTCTGTACGTGAACGCATCTTTCACAACCCATATCCTCAATATGGAAAAGGAAGAAAGCGATCGCTTGTTACGGCGCCTGTATCGCCAAGCAACCGTGCCCGAATTTCAGTGTCGCTTCCGTTGGCAAACGAACTCTGTCGCGTTTTGGGACAATCGCGCCGTGCAGCACTACGCGGCGTTCGACTACCCGGGCCAAGTTCGCCGCGTTCAGCGCGTGACCGTCATCGGCGACAAGCCGTACTAGACATTCCATGGAAACGTAAGCACAACACATTTGCCTTGCATCTCGGCGGCCGCTCACGATTGGCCGATGAGACGCGCCGAAACCGAGCATGACGTCACTTGAGTCCGTTACACTCCGCCGCTCTCAAGAGGCCCCCGACAATGAAATTTTCTTACGCGCAAGCGATGTGTGACCCGAGCTTCCACCTCCCGATGGCGATCGAAGCCGAAAAGGCTGGCTATCACGGCATGGTTGTTCCCGACAACCTCGGGTACCCGGGGCCGTCCAAGGTCAAGTACCCCTACACCCCAGACGGTGACAATTCGTTTCTCGAAGGCAAGCCGTTCATCGAGCCCTTCATTTTGATTTCGGCGATGGCCGCGGTGACGTCCACGCTTCGCTTTTGCACCCTCGTTGTGAAGCTTCCCGTTCGCCAGCCCTACATCGTCGCCAAGCAGGCAACTTCGCTCGCCGTCATTTCGAACAACCGCTTTAGCTTTGGCGTTGGGCTCAGCCCTTGGCCCGAAGACTTCGCGGTGACGGGGCAAGACTGGAAGAGCCGCGGCAAGCGCATGGACGAAATGATCGACATCTTGCGCGGCCTCGAAACCGGCGAGTTCTTCGAGTTCCACAGCGAACACTACGACATCCAACCAATCAAGATGTGCCCGACCCCCACCGAGCCGATTCCGATTTTGATCGGCGGCCACGCAGAGCCTGCACTCAAACGCGCCGCCCGCACGGGCGACGGTTGGATGCATGCAGGCGGCGACCCCGCTGAACTGCCCAGCTACATCGCGCGCCTTCACGAACTACGCAAAGAATACGGTCGCGACCACTTGCCCTTCGAGATCCACGCCATCTCGCCAGACGCATTTACGGTGGACGGCGTGCATCGCCTTCAAGACATGGGGATCAGCAACGTGATTGTTGGCTTCGCGAACGCCTATCGCAAAGAAGCCGACACCCAGACCCTCGAACAAAAGAGAGACCTGCTAAAGGGCTTCGCCGACAAAGTCATTTCCAAGGTCTGATTTATGTGCACTCGATGTAGTGCATGAACCAAGGAGACGACATGCAGACAAGAAAACTCGCCGACCTGGAAGTTTCGGCGATTGGCATCGGGTGCATGAGCATGTCCCAGGCCTACGGGAAACCCGACCCCGAAGAATCTGAACGCACCCTTCTTCATGCTCTCGACGTCGGGTACACGTTCTTCGACACCGCGAGCGTCTACGGTCTCGGCCACAACGAAAAGCTCATCGGCCGGGTTCTCGGGAAGCGGCGCAGTGAATTCGTGTTGGCGAGCAAGTGCGGCATCGTGGTCGATGACAAGGGCAAGCGCGGCGTTGATGGCTCCCCGGCCGCGATCCAGAAGACCTGCGATGAGAGTCTCGCAAACCTGCAAACCGACATGATCGACCTCTATTACCTGCACCGCCGCGACTTCAATGTCCCGATCGAAGAAAGTGTCGGTGCACTCGGACGTCTCGTCGAGCAAGGCAAGATTCGAAACATTGGCCTTTCGGAAATGTCGTCATCGACAATTCGCAAAGCCCACGCCGAGCATCCCATTACCGCGGTTCAGTCCGAGTATTCGCTTTGGACGCGCGAGCCTGAAGCCAAAGTCCTCGGGACTTGCAAGGAACTGGGGATCGGATTCGTGCCCTTTTCGCCGCTCGGGCGCGCGTTTTTATGCGGCACAATTGAAACCCGCGACGACCTCGCTCCGCGAGACCTGCGCAGCACGATGCCGCGCTTTCTCGAAGAGAACCTCGCAAAGAATGTGCTGCTCTTAAATGACCTTCGCGCGATGGCGCAGAAGTATGAATGCGCGCCCGGACAGATCGCACTCGCGTGGTTACTCGCGCAAGGGGACGACATCGTTCCGATCCCCGGCACAAAACATTTGCAGTTCGCCGAAGAAAATGCGGGCGCAGCCCAAGTGGAAATTTCGAGCGAAGACATTGAACGCATCGGCGCGATCATCAATTCGGAAACCGTCGCCGGCCCGCGTTACGCAGAAAGCCAGTCGATTTCGCTCGACCCCGAAGAAGAAGACCAGGAGAACAAACAATGAAGCTTTACGACAGCAACACGGCCCCCAATCCTCGACGCCTGCGAATCTTCATTGCCGAAAAGGGCATCGAGATTCCGACTGAGCAGGTCGACATCGGAAAACTCGCGACGCGATCCCCCGAGTTCCGCGCCATCAACCCGCTCGGCCGAGTCCCCGTCCTTGAACTGGATGACGGTTCTCGCATCGCGGAGTCGATCGCGATTTGCCGCTACCTCGAAGCGCTACATCCAGAGCCCGCGCTCTTCGGCACCACCCCGAACGAAGTCGGCGTGACCGAGATGTGGATTCATCGCGTCGAGTACGAACTCGCGCAAAACGTCTTTCATTGTTTTCAAAACACCCACGACTACATGAAGGATCGACAGCAGCAGGTCCCCGAATTCGGCGACCTTTGCCGCGACCGCGCGAACGCGTTCTGCGGTCTCCTCAACGAACGTCTAGGCGAAGCGCAGTTCATTGGCGGCGACCACTATTCGATGGCCGACATCTCGGCACAGATGTCGCTCGACTTCGGCAAGGTCGTGAAGGTGCGTGCGGCGGAGAACCACACGAACCTGCAGCGCTGGCACAAAGAAGTGTCGACACGGCCAAGCGCCGCCGCGTAGTTCCGCGTGAGTTCGCTTTTAGTTCTTCGAGCGTTTTCGCTTAGACGGAGTTGAGTCGGTAGCGGATAGGCAGGTGCTTCACCCCGCCCACCAAGCTCGAGTGTAAGCGGTCGGGTTCGCCGATCAGCTCGACCTCTGCAATGCGCGGCAGCAAGTACTTGTACGCGACTTCCATTTCGAGTCGCGCCAAGTGGGCGCCGAGACAAAAGTGTTCCCCTACCCCAAACCCAAGGTGGGGGTTGGGGTCGCGATCAATGCGAAACGTGTACGGGTCGTCGAAGACTTCTTCATCGCGATTCGCCGATGGGTAGAAGAGCGCGAGGACATCGTCTTTGCGAATCATCTTGTCACGCAGTTGAAAGTCTTCAGTTGCGGTGCGCCCGAAGTGGATGATCGGCGTCGTCCAGCGCACGACTTCTTCAACCGCATTCGACAGCAGACCCGGTTCGTTTTGCAGGCGTCGCAATTCGTTTTGGTTCTGGATGAAGGCCAGCATGCCGCCAGTTGTCGCGTTGCGGGTGGTTTCGTTGCCCGCGATCACGATGATGAGACACCAAGCAAGAACATCCATCTGGGTCAGCTTTTCGCCATCGACTTCGAACTGCGTGAACAAGCTCACGAGATCGTCGCCAGGGCTCTTACGCTTTTCGTCAACGAGTTGGCTGAAGTACATGAAGAGCTCAGTCATCGTTGCTTGCGCGGCTTCGGTCGGAGTTTTGCCTTCGACGGCGAAGTCGGGATCGCCTGCGCCGATAATGCGATTGGTCCAGTCGAAGAGCAGGTTCCAATCTTCGCGGGGTAGGCCGAGCATCCATGCGATGACGGCGATCGGAAGCGGTGCCGAAACTTCGGACACAAAATCGCACTCGCCTTCTTCATTCTGAACAAGGTTGTCGACGATCTCTTTGCCGATCTTGTCGATGTCTTCGTGAAAGCGCAGCAGCGCACGTGGCGTGAAGCGCTTGCTGATCAAGCGTCGAAATACGCCGTGCTTCGGCGGGTCGAGTTGAATCAAGGTCGGCGGGAAGTCGTTGTCTTCCCGGGGCAGGTGACTGATGGTGAGGTTTGGGCCGTTATGAAACTTGCTGGGGAGCTTGCCGATGGTCGTGATGTCGGCGTGCTTGGTGATCGCCCAGAAGGGCATGCCCTCGGTCTCTTCCCAGTAGTAAACGGGGTCATTCTTGCGGAGCCATTCCCACGTGTCGTGCGGGTAACCGCGCTCGGCGTAGTGAAGCGGGTGGACGAGGTTGAACTCGCTGAAGTTGGGGGCCGGACTCGCCATGACGTTCTCCTCGGGGCGCGGGAAGGTTCAAACCCTTGCGCGACGCATCCGTATCCCGACACGACCCACGAGGTGAATGATTGTTCATTCGCGAGTTTGGCAGTTTCGGGTCGGGTTTCAATGCGAGAACGAGAAATTCCGCGCTCCCCCGAGTTAGAGAACTCTCAATTTCCCCGAGTGCTTGCGAATATCTCGGCCCGACCGGGATCGCTATGGGACCACGATGCTGAACGCCGGGTCCTGCTCGTCGAGCATTGCGAAGAAGCCAATCAAGGAGAGTGTGCTGCCGTCGACGTCAATTCTGCCGTCAAAGATCAGCTCTTGAAGGGTGACGGTATTGGCAATCAGCTTGTTCCAGTCGCCCCGCGTCAGGGTAACGGTCACGTCGGCATCGGAACGTGCATCGCTCCGCGCGTGATGGAGCACCCCATTTTCGATTTCGAGCACGTGGGTTTCGTCAATGTCGGTGAAGACGAAGTTGAGGACCGTGTCTTTGTCCGCGGCCTCCTCTCCGTTTAACCTCACCGCGAGCGCATCGAAGAACAAGTGGGTCGGCATGCTCTGCACGATGTCGATCGGCGTGATGGCGTCGCGACTCGCCGGAAGCGCGTTGCCGCGAAGTTCGCCCGCACCGGTTAGATAGAAGTCGCGCCACGGCCCGGACTCGGCCTGATAGCCGAGCTGATCGTAGACGTCCGCCAACGCCTGCCGCGCACCGGTGTGAGTCGGGTCGGCGAATACGAGATGGTTGAGCATCGTCGCGGCCCAGCGATAGTCACCGTCGCCATACGCGGCGAGCCCCTTTTCGAGCACCGCGGCTGCGCCCCCCATCGCGTCGACGTAGCGCACCGCTTCTTCTTCTGGCGGTAGTGGGTTCAGGCCTGCCGGGTTTCCCTCGAACCAACCAAAGTAGTGCTGATACACCGCCTTCGAGTTGTGGCTCACCGTGCCGTAGTACCCCCTGACCGCAAAGGTCTTTGAGAGACTGTCGGGGAGGGTGATCAGCTCGGCAATTTCACGCGGCGTATAGCCTCGGTTGGCGAAGCGCAGCGTCTGGTCGTGGATGTACTTGTAGATGTCTCGTTGCTTCTTCAAGTACGCGATGATTTCGTCGTGTCCCCAGGTGGGCCAGTGATGGCTCGCAAATAGAACGTCGACATCGCTCGCGCGCGCAATGGCGTCTTCGAGATAAGCGCTCCACCGAAGTGCGTCGCGCACCTTGGCACCGCGCAACGTCAGCACGTTGTGGAGAACGTGCGAAACGTTCTCCGCGCCACACATGGCTCGCAGCGTTGGGAAGTAGGCCATCAATTCCGCGGGCGCCTCGGCGCCGGGCGTGTTCTGAAAGACAACCTCGAGTCCGTCGAGGTTCATCACACGTTCCACACCCGTCACGAGTTCGGTGGGCGCAACCAAGCCATACGTTCCCGGCGCCGTGCCCTTCCCCAGGCCCGAATCGACGTGCGCGCGGGCATTGCGTTCGAGCAAGAAGCCGAACATATAACTCGCGCGTCGCGCCATCGCGGTACCGGCGAGCACGTTCTCACTCACAGCCTCTTCGAGAAAACCGTCAGGGGCAATGATGGGTACGCCCGCTGCAGCGTCGGCGTCCGGAAGCACGCCACGGATGCCACCGAAATGATCGATGTGGCTGTGTGTGTAGATCACGGCCTTCACGGGCTTTGTACCCAGGTGCTCGCGCACGAGATCCATTGCCGCGCGCGCGGTCTCTTCGGTTGTCATCACGTCGATCACGATCCAACCGGTGTCGCCCTCCACGAGCGTCATGTTGGCAAGGTCGTACCCGCGAACTTGATAGATGCGCGGCGCCACCTTGAACAAGCCATGGATCGAATTGAGCTTCGCCTGTCGCCACAGGCTTGGGTTCACACTCGCCGGGGCATCACCGGTTTCAAAGCGATAGTCATCGAGGTTCCAGACCACGTTGCCTTTGGCGTCGAGAATCTTGGGGTCTTTACGGGCCCCGATAAAGCCGCGCTTTGCCAAGTCGAAGTCGGTCCGGTCATCGAAGGGGAGCGTTTTGAGAACTGCGGCATTGGCGCGAAGCGTTTGTTCGGTAGGAGCCGTGTGACCACTGCCATCGTCACCCGCTGCTGCAAGCTTTTCTGGCGCCGTGTCGGAGCTACAGCTCAAAGCCAAGACAGCGAGCCCAACCGTCAGATGGTGTCGGTAATTCATAAACTCTCTCCGCTAATTCATCGCACCATAAAGTCGCTGCGATCCGGGAGTCTCGCATGCTTTCCATCTCGGAGGTGGGTGGCCAGCAAAAAACACGGCCTTAGGATCTTCTACGGCGCTCCCAGCCTAGATCCTTCACCATCGCCTGCTGGGCGCCAATGATCTCGTCGACCCCCACGGCAGGTCGATTCAATCCCTTGACGGCATGGAGCGCGAGGTCATGCGAAAACAGGCAGCGAGTTTCAATTGATTCAACGCAACGTTGAGTCAAGAAAAACACTGGCACTCGTTTTATTGTGTTACTGCGACGGCGCGTGCTGGTGAATGTGTGCTGCCAATGCGGCGAGGTTTTGCAGCGGACCAATGAGCTTGGTTTCCGAAATGTCGAGCCCGTATCGCTCATCGATGTGAGCGAGCAGGTCGGCCGCGGTAATGGATGTCACATAACCCGCGTCGTACATATGAAGTTCAACATCGATCTCTTCGGGCTCGCGCGGGTCGGGCATTGTTTCGCACACTTGAGAAGTCAACTCGGTAAGAACCTCCGCCAGCGTTCCGGCGGGTACAATTTCGCGCGCGGGTTTGGCTGCCGCGCGGCCTGCGGCTTCGGCTACGGGTTCTACCGGAGCCAGCGGAGCGCTTTCGGTTTGCGAAGTGAGACTCGGGTCGTCACCTCGACCAAAGAGCGATTTGAGAAACTTTCTCATGACAAATGACTTCCTTGGGACCCGATTACTGGGATGGACCCGCGTCACGCGTCGACGCGCTCGCGGGCCAACGAGGTCGAGCAATTTAACACAGGCTCGGTTCTTCGTATGAAACCACGGGTGGCGCGAGTGCAGCGCGAAGCGGCCGTCAGTTGCAATCGCGGTGGCAAAAGCGGGACTGATCGCGATCTGCGCGGTACGATCCGCGACAGCCATGAGTGAACTTAAAACCATCGATATGCGCGAGCCCAGCGGCGCAGCGGTACTCGAAACACTTCTCAAAGTGCTTCGCGGCGGCGGGCTGATGAGTGCTGGGGGAACTGGGGACACCGACGTCCCCCAAGTTGTGGCCGATATTCTCGCGCAGGTCCAAAGCGGGGGGGACGAGACTGCGGCGAAACTCACGTCGCAGTTCGACCGAGCAGACATCACCCCGGCCAACCTGCGCGTGCCCGAAGAGCTGATCGCCAAAGCCCACGCAGAAGCTGAGCCCGAGTTTCTCGCATTGATGCGCCGCGCGATTGAGAACATCCGCGCATACCAACAGCACATCTTGGTCACCGCTCCTCCGCCGCTCGAGCGTGGGGGCCGCAAACTTGGCGTCCGCTACACGCCGATCGAACGCGCCGCCGTTTACGTGCCTGGGGGCCAAGCCCTCTATCCATCGACCGTGTTGATGACCGTGGTCCCCGCACAAGTCGCTGGGGTCCAAGAAGTGGTCATGGTTTCCCCACCAACGGGCGGCGAAATCAATTCGATGGCACTGGCCCTTGCCGGTGAACTTGGCATTCGCGAAGTGTATCGCCTGGGTGGTGCAGTCGCGGTTGCCGCGATGGCCTACGGAACCCAATCGATTCGTCCGGTCGACAAGATCGTGGGCCCCGGCAATGCGTTCGTCGCCGAAGCCAAGCGCCAACTCTTTGGTCGCGTGGGCATCGACTCGATCGCGGGCCCAAGTGAAGTCGTCATCGTCGCCGATGACACTGCACCCGCTGACTGGGTCGCCGCCGACCTTCTCGCCCAAGCCGAACACAACCCAGGCTCCGCCGTGCTCGTGACACCCAGCGATCAACTCGCCGCAGAGGTGCAAAGAGAACTCACTTCACAACTCCGGCAACTCGATCGCGCGGACGTCATCCGTCCCGCGCTCAAAGCCTACGGCGCAATCGTTCTTGCAACCGACCTCGAAGACAGCTGCGCAATCGCAAACCGTTTTGCCGCCGAACACCTTCAGATCATGACCCGCGACAATGACACCTGCGCGAATGCCATCGAGCAAGCAGGCGCCATCTTCCTCGGCCCCAACACCCCAGTGCCACTGGGCGACTACTTCGCAGGTCCATCCCACGTCCTCCCCACCGGAGGCACCGCCCGCTTCTTCGGCCCACTGTCTTGCAACGACTTCACCAAAGCCACCAGCACCCTCGAATACACATCCGAAGCCGTCACCCAAGACGCCAACGACGTAGACACCTTCGCTACCCGAGAAGGCTTAACCGCCCACGCCGCCGCTGTCCGCCGCCGCAAATCCAAGTAGGGCTCGTCTTCCATCCCCGCGCGCAGCTTGCACCCAACGCGACAGATAGAAGGCACTCGCTATGACAGAGAGTCGAGCCCCACTCCTAGCTCCGCTCAACAAACGCCCCAGCCAGTTGCCGCACAATATCTCCACCCGTGACAATCCGATCCCCATCCTCATGCGCCGCCGTCCCCCCGGCATTCACAATCGGCGACATGTCCACGTTTGGCGACTCAGCCCTCAACGCCGCAACCGTGCACATCTGTTTCGGGCGCTCCGCAGTGAAGTCCAATCGAAATTCCCGCATCGCGTTTTCATGAGTCATCGCATTGATCTCAGCCTCCGACACTTTGCCTAAGCCTTCGAACAGAATTTCAGGCGCGTTGGGCCATGTCGTGTCGGAATGCGGGTAGTCGCATTCCCAGCAGATGGTTTCGACGCCAATTTTGTCGCGCTGATCGATGCCGGCCTTGTCGTCGATAAAGCAGTTGACGATATGGTCGCGAAAACATTCGCTCGGGAGCTGGTCGCCAAAGTCTTGGTGGGTCCACGCCTTGTGGTGCTCGTACACGTAGTCGGCGCGTTCGAGGAAGTAGGGCACCCAACCGATGCCGCCTTCCGAAAGCGCGAACTTCAGTGTCGGGTGGCGTCGCAGGATCTTTGAGAAGAGCAGGTCGGCGGCGAGGTTCACGATGCTGATTGGCGTGGTGGTGATCATGACGTCAACCGGGGAGTCCATGGTTGGAAAGCTCATGCCGCTCGCCGAACCGATGTGGATGCAGATCACCATCCCCTCGTCGGTGCACACCTGCCACAGCGGGTCCCAGTACTCGTCATGGAGAGTGGGGAAGCCCAGCTTTTCGGGATTCTCACTGAAGCTCAGCGCGGTGCAGCCTTTACGCGCGACGCGCCGAACCTCTTCGACCATCAACTGTTGATCCCACATGCACGGGAGCGCGAGGGGGATAAAGCGTCCCGGGTAGGCGCCGCACCATTCGTCAATGTGCCAGTCGTTGTAGGCGCGAAGCATCATGGCGGCGAGATTCTTGTCTTCGGTCCGTGCCCAGAGCTGCCCCACAAACCCGGGGAACGATGGAAAGCAAAGCGACGCCAGCACACCGTTGGCGTTCATGTCTTCTATCCGCGCGTCGACGTCGTAACAGCCTTTGCGCATCTGATCGTAGGAAGTCGGCTCGACCCCGTATTCCTCGGGTGCGCGGCCCACCACTGCGTTGAGCCCGATGTTCGGAAGCTTCTGTCCGTTGAACACCCAGACGTCAGCTCCGTTCGGAAGGCGATCGATCTTGGGCGCCTTGTCTTTGTACTCCGGTGTCAGGTGTTGCTGGAACATGCCCGGGGGTTCGACGACGTGGTCGTCGACGCTCACCATGATCATGTCTTCGGGCTGCATATTGCTCTCCTAGATGCGGCGTGGGTTCTCGTTCCCTAAGGCCAAAATGTATCTGACAGGCAGTCAGATTTACAATACGGCCCTCATATCACTCGAGTTGGGGGCCGGGCGCGACTGCGCAAACCGGAGCATTTCTCTACAATGCGACCCCCGATCGAGCGCCAATCCCATTGAATTGCATCATTTTTTCCCGTCTTCGGGGTGAAGCTGGAGATTGGGTTCGAAGCGTCCGATGGGGATTTCAGGGGAGGTGGCGATCCGGGTGTGCCGGGCGAGCTGCCGTGGGGGGGCCAAAAAATGTGCGGGATCACAGGCGTCATCCGCAGCGAAGGCCGACCCGTAGACCCCGCCACGATTCGTGCGATGGGGCGGTCGATCGCCCACCGCGGTCCCGACGACGAAGGCTACCTGCTCGCGGACCCCGCGAGCGGCAACATCCAGATCTTCGGCGGAGACGACACGCCCGCCTCGGTGTTTGCGCACGCCGCACCCTACTGTCCCGAGCAACCGCTCGAACCCGAGCGCGTTCGCGGCCAGGCCAGTGTCGCACTCGCGCACCGCAGGCTTTCGATCATCGACATGTCGGCCGGCGGCCATCAGCCGATTTGTAACGCCGACCAAAGTCTTTGGATGCTCTACAACGGCGAAGTCTATAACTACGCGAGTGTCCGGAAAGAACTCACGGACCTCGGCCATCATTTTGCATCGGACTCAGACTCTGAGGTCGTACTCCACGCCTACGAAGAGTGGGGCGCGGATTGTCTGGTGCGCTTCAACGGCATGTTCGCAATCGCGATCCTGGATCGAAATCGCAACAAGCTCTTCTGCGCGCGAGATCGCTTCGGCATCAAGCCCTTCTACTACGCCCATAATCACGAAGGCTTCGTATTCGGGTCCGAGATCAAAGCGCTGCTTCAGTCGGGACTTGTGAAACCGGCTCCGAACCTGCCCATCCTGTACACGTACCTGTTGCGAGGTACCGACGACATCTTCGAGACTTGTTATGAAGGCATCGTCCCTCTCGCACCTGGCCATCATCTGACGATCGATCTCGACGGGCGCAATCTTTCAATCGAACGCTATTACGAACTGCCCTACGGCAAGAACAAGATCAAACTTTCGAGCGACGACTACGCCGAAGGCTTTCGCGAACAGTTCAGGCGCTCGATTCGCTATCGCTTGATCGCGGACGTGCCGATCGGAACTTGCTTAAGTGGTGGTCTCGACTCATCCGCGATCGCATGCGTGGTCGACAAGTTGATGCGCGACGACGGCCTCAAGATCGCCGGCACCGACATGCAGAGCACGTTTTCTGCGCGCTACAAAGACCCGCGTCACGACGAAGGCCAGTGGATCGACGAGGTGGTAAATGCCACCAGGAGCGTGCCCCACACAACGTTTCCAACGGGTGCTGAACTCTTAGACGAACTCGACGATTTCCTTTGGCATCACGAAGAGCCGTTCGGAAGCACGAGCATCTACGCCCAGTGGCGCGTGTTCAAACTCGTCAAGTCGTCGACCGACGTCGGCGTGAAGGTGACGCTCGACGGGCAGGGGGGCGACGAAACCCTTGGCGGCTATCACCGTTACTTCACCACGTATTTCGCGAACCTTCTCTCGAAGGGCAAGTTCGCGCGTCTCAAAAAAGAACTTGCGGGCTGCCAAGCGCTTCACGGTTACGCGACTCGCGCGCTTGCATCTCAGGTCGCTTCGGTGATGACACCCGTCGCGCTCAAGAACGCGCTTCGATCGCTCGCGAACAAACCCGAATACCCCAACTGGATTTCAGACGAATTTGGCAAGGCCATGGTGGGACACCCCGACGTGATGCGACGGCGCGACGCCTACTACGACTGGGCGTCCGGCAACGTGTTCGAAGGTGATCTTCACAGCAGCATCTCGTACGGCATCCCGAGGCTCCTGCGTCACGGCGATCGCAACTCCATGGCGCATTCGATCGAGTCTCGCGTTCCGTTCCTCGACCACAACCTGGTCGAATTCTGCATGGCGATGCCCGACGAGCAGAAGATCCACAATGGCGTCACCAAGCGGGTGCTGCGCGACGCGACAAAAGGGCTCATGCCCGACGCGGTGCGACTGCGACACAGTAAGCTCGGTTTTTCGACACCCCAAGATTCGTGGTTCCGAGAAGACTTGGCGCCCTTGGTGGAAGACGTCGTCATGTCGGACAGCTTTGCGGAACGTGGTTTTGTCGACACCGACCGAGCGCGCAGCCTGTTCAAACAACACAAGGCCCACGAGATCGACATCAACAATGAAATCTGGAAGTGGACCAATCTCGAACTCTGGATGCGACGCTTCATCGATTAAGATCGGATTAAGCTCAGACCAGAACGTGACCCTATTTCAAGACTGAGGTTTCCAGGCTGATTCATGTCTGAAGAGAGATTCAAGCAGCTCCGCTCCGGTTCGATCCGCGAACGCCTCGCGTTCGTTGCGAAGGATTCCGTCGTCTACGGGAGCGCGGCGGCACTGAGTTCACTGCTCAACCTGCTCTTGCTGCCGTTCCTCACCCGCCTCTTCTCAAAAGCAGAATACGGCGCCCTCGACGGGATGATGGTGCTCGGGACCGCGTTTATCGCCTTCATCATCATGGGCCAGGACAGCTCGATCGCGCGCTACTTCTACGAAACCGAAGACCCCGAAGAACGCAAACAGATCATCTCCCAAGCGTTGTTTACCGAGCTTTTCCTCTGCACGGCCGTCACAGCGCTGGTGTGGTTCAACGCGGGACGTCTCCTCGAAGCGGCCTACGGCATGGAGGAGTACGCCGACTTCTTCCGCGTCATGGTGTTGAGTTTCCCGTTCGTCGTGCTCGTGCGCTTTTCGTCGAATCTTTTGAAGTGGACGTTCGATCGTTCGAAGTTCATCTTGATTTCGATCGGATCCGCGGCCGGTGTCATCACCGTCACGTTGTTCTACGTCCTCAAGCTTGAGCTTGGGATGAAGGGATACTTCTACGGGCAGCTCACCGGCTTCGGGTTTTTCTCGCTGCTCGGCCTTTGGTTCTGTCGTGGCTACATCACGGTTCCCCGCGGTTTTGATCATGGCGCAAAGATGTTGAGCTACGGGGGGCCTTATATGGTGACCGCCGTGGCGACGTGTCTCATCCCGGCGGTCGACCGTATCATGATCGCGAACTACGTCGGCCTCGACGCAAACGGTCTGTACGCGATTGGCTATCGCTACGCGTTCATGTTGATGTTGCCCATCCAAGCGATATTGACGGCCTGGGTGCCCTTCACGCTGGCGATCTACAAAGAACCCAACGCCGAAGAGACCTACAATCGCGGTCTCATCTTGATGACGGCCGGCCTTGCGGTGGTGAGCGTGATCATGATTTCCATGGTGGAGCCCATCATCGAACTCGTCGCCTCGGCGCGGTATTTGCCCGGCCACGTTGTCGCGCTGCCGCTCTTGCTCGGCCTCGTGATCCAGAACATTTCCCACATCGCGGGTGTCGGGATCACCCTGTCGAAGCAGACCCGATACACGATGTACAGCTACATGGTCGGCATCGTGGCGAGCGCGGTGTCGATCTGGCTACTCGTGCAACCGTTTGGGATATTGGGCGCGGCGTACGGCGCACTTCTCGGGAAACTCGCCCAGTCGATCTCCTACGTGGCCTTTGCGTACAAGGTCTATCCGATGCGCTTTGACATGATGCGGCCATCGGCAATGGTGCTTCTCGCCGCAGGTGCGGGGCTCGCACTTCAACTGGTTGCAATCGAAGCCACAGGGACTCTGATCGCATATCGCGTTGCAATCGTCACGTTCTTCATGACTCTCGTCTGGTTCGTGATGTTCAACGCAAGCGAGCGCCAACGCACAGTTCAAACCGTCATGGGATACTTAGGCCGAGGCTCTAGCGAAACCTAAGTACCGGCCCGCGCTACGACGTACGGAACCAATCGAGGGTGGCGCGCAGTCCGTCTTCGAGCGAAGTCGTTTCACCGAGCGGCGGCGGAGAGCCTGGATCGAGCACGCTGCGTTCGACGTCGCCCGGCCTGCGCGGGCCCGTGTTCACCGCGCTCTTTGAACCGGTGAGCCCGATGATCTGGTCAGCGAGTTCGCGGGTCGACGTGCCGACGCCAGTGCAAACGTTGATCATCGACTGTTCAAGACTGCCGGTGATCGCGCCGAGGTTGGCTCGCACGACGTCGTCCACGTACACGTAGTCGCGAACACAGCCGTCGTCTCCCTCGGTAACCCGCGCAAACACGCTGAAGGGTTCGTCGTGGAGGGTGCGCTTGCTCAGGATGGCAACGACCCCGGCTTCGCCGTGCGGATCTTGACGCGGGCCGTATACGTTCGCGTAGCGGAGCACCGTCGAGCGCAGGCCGTGTTCGGCTGCGAAGCAAACGAGGTAGCACTCGACCGCAAACTTCGAACACGCGTATGGGCTGAGTGGGCGCGGCTGCCAGTCGATTGCGGCACGTTTCCCGTCCGGGACCTCTCCGTAGATCGCTCCGCCTGTACTCGCGAAGACGATCTGTCCGACCTTGTTCGCTACGCACGCGTTCAAAAGGTTGAGCGTGCCGAGGATATTGATGTCTGCGTCGAGCACGGGTTCGCGCGCACTGATCGCAACGCTTGTCTGCGCAGCTTGGTGGCTTACGACGTCGGGGCGAAAGCTTGCGATCGTCTTGCCGACAAAAGATGCGTCGCGAATGTCACCTTCTTCAAACTGCGCTGCCGTTGGAACGTTCTTGCGCTGCCCGGTCAAGAGATTGTCGATGACGAGAACGTCGTGACCCGCCGATAGGCATGCATCTGCAATATGGCTGCCGATGAAGCCCGCACCACCTGTAATGAGGATCCGCATAGTCGGCGCAGTATAGCGGGTGCGGTTGCAGTCGGTTTGAGGGCGATGCATTATCACCGCCCTTTCAACCGCATGCGCTTGTATCGCGCGCTGCCAATGGCGCGCGTAGACGAGTGAACCTGGAATCCAAATCGCGATGCCGAAGCGAACAGAAATTTTGGTCATCGGCGGGGGCAACCTCGAACGCGGCCCGGCCGGTGAGTACGTCACCAAGGTCCCGATCGCGGACTACCTCCACGAACTCTCGGACCGCTTGGGACACCTCGTTTGGTTCGTCGACTGTTCGGGCACGTGGGGTGTTGTGCTCGAAGGCACCAACACCAGGGTGAAGGGCGTGCTCGATCCCGAGAAGGTCACCGTCGTCGCGGTAAACACCACCGCGCGGGGAACCCTTCGAAACACATGGCTCTTTCTCCGCACCATCATTGACCGGCCCTATGGCGTCTTCTTTCTGCCCCAGGTTATGACGCTGGTCCCAACACTCCCAATTGCGAAGCTAATGATGAAGCGCTTCGTCGTGTATCTCGCCGGCGACTACGAAGTCACCCTGAACGACCCGGAAGCTGCCGCGGGCAAATGGCCGGGCTGGAAGTTCTTTTTCCGCCACGCCTACGAGGGTGCGATGCGTCAGGCATACGGCGTGATCGCCCGCGGCGGACGACTCGCAAGCCTGGCGCGACGCTGCAACGACCGCGTCATCGAAACCGTGCCCCTGGGCCACATGCAGGCAGGCAAGATAAACGAAGACGTTCCCCTCGAGGACGACGCGCCCCGACGCCTGCTCTATATCGGGCTCCTCGTCGAATCAAAGGGCATGAACGACTTCTCTTCGGCACTCAAGATGGTGCTCGACCGACGCCCCAACGCAAAGATCGACATCGACGTGCTCGGCGACGGCCCGGACCTCCCTGACTTCGAAGCGTACGCGAGCCGCCTCGGCATCGCGGATCATGTTCATTTTCACGGCTGGGTCGAAAGTGGAGAAGAGATGGCGGCCTTTTTCGCCAGAGCCCACGCACTCGTGATGCCGACGTCGACGCACCCCGAAGGTGTGCCGCGGTCGATCGACGAAGCGTTGGTGCGGAAGATCCCCGTTGTCGCGACGCGCATCGCCGGGGTGCCCGACGAGTTCGCAAATGGCGAAGCCCTGCTCGTCGACCCGAGTGCGCCGGACCAGATCGCGGACGGGATCGAAACCTTGCTCTACGACCGCGAAGCCCGCGCCCGCTACATCGAAGGCGCAGACCGACGAAGGCAACAGTGGACAGCCTTCTCGTCCGCCGCGGAACAGCACGCGAAGTACTTGCTAGACGGCACGCTCGATTGATCGCAATGAGGTTGAACCAAGCCATTCGCGCAACAGCCAAGTCGCCGATCTGCGCCAATGACAAGGCGCCCGACTAAGCCTTTGCCTCACTAGCGGGCTGCGGTCAGTAGACGCGATGCAGCGGTAACCAACTCGCGCAAAAATCTTGGAGCCGTCTCGTCGCTACGCCGTGCCGAGGTATCCCGACAGCACGTTGTAGAAGTCGGTCGCCGACACTTTGCCATCGAAGTCACCCGGACGTGAACTCAGGCAGATCCCGTGTTGGCTTTCGTAGCGCGGGTGATAGCCGTGCATCCCGACCGAAGGCTTGGGGCCCCAGAAGCTCGGAACAAACTGGTGGCCTTCATGGGTGTGGTAGATCAGGTCGCCGAACTTCGGATTCGTAATGCCGAACTCTTTGCGGTCTTCGTCGCACAACTGTTCCATGCCAGCAACGCCATCAAGGTAGGTTGCGATCTTTTCGCGCATCGCGTCGCGCTCGCACCACACCCGAAGGATCGTGCCCTCGGTGAAGTAAGCGTAGCCGTTCGCGTTGGGGTTCCCAATTTCGCGCTCGAGGTTGATGTTCACTTGTTCGGTGACGTTCACCATGCCGTGGTCGGAAGCGACAAGGATGGTCCCGTCCGGCACCTTCGCGAGATACGCCTCGCTGAGTTCTTCGATGTATTTGTCTTGAACCAACAACAACTCGTTGTAGGGATCAGACGCCACACCTAACCAATGCGAACAAGCGTCAATGCGGGTGAAGGTTACGAGCACGCTTTCGAGATCGTCGGTTTCGTCGATGTACTTTTTGGTCGCCTTGTAGGCGTCTTCGTCGCGGCGCTCCACGACGGGAAACTTGTTGTGAAGAATCACCTTCATCTTGGGGTGCTGGAGTAGCGACTCTTGCTTGAACCATGAGCTCAAGACCGAGTGCCCCGTCTCTTCGAACTGCCCGAGGTAAGAGAGCGGAATGTTCTTCGTGGCACTCGCGCGACCCATCTTGTCGATGAAGCGGTGCACGACACGCTTGGCGTAGTACGACACCTCGACCAGAGACAACAGCTTGAAGAGCGGTGCAAGCTTCTTGAACGGTGCGGTTTCGGGCGCGTAGGTCCACTCTCCCCAAAAGCCTAGTTCGTCGGGCTTCTTGCCGGTGAAGAGTTGTGTTTGACAATTGACGCTGTAGCCGAGGATCGGAACCAGGCGTCCCTTGCTCACGAAGCGACTTGAATACGGAAGTTTTTCGAGCTGGTCGAAGGGCAAGCCGTCAATAAAAATGGTGAGTGTGCGTGACAAACCTTAGGTCCCTTGTAGTGGTCGACGCAGTCTGCGTTGCGCAAAGGCGCATGCCCGCGAAAACTGGGCAGGTGGACCGAGGCAGTATAGAGGATCCAACCCGTATGGCTCGGGGGCGTATCGGCAGCGAGAGCCTGCTTCCTCATCAATTTACTTGAACACCGCACCGTCATTTACACGCAAGCTCGCGTGTAAGCCCTTGCGCTGGCGCACTTGTGCGTCGCTACTACCGCGACAAGTTTTCTTCTCTCTCGATCGCTCGGATGCGCTGATCAAGCTTCATCGCCTCACCGATCTCCCCTTGCGAGTCGTACAGGGACCGCAGGCCCATCAGGGCGTTGAGATGAAAGGCGTCGATCTCGAGGGCCCGAAGAAAATTTGTTTTCGCTTTTTGGGGTTCACCGAGGTCAACGTAGATACGCGCCAGGTTGTCGCGAGGTTCCGGAGAGGTGTCGGTTGCCGCGATAAGGGCCTCGAGGGCTTTGATGGCCTTGTCGGTTTCGCCGATCTCGGTCAAGTAGAGCGCCAGGTTGTTGAGCATCTGCATCGACACGCCCGTGACCTTCATGTCCGCGAGATAGAACCGCTCGGGGTTGGCCCACTCGTAATTTCGCACTCCCGTCCGGACCATCAAGAGAAGCAAGATTCCAATCGCAACAATGGCGAAGCCGCTTCGGCGCTCTTCGGCGAGCGTGCGATAAAGACCCGCGACCAAGATCACGACGCCCACCATCGGCGTATAGAGCCAGTGTTCCAGGTACATCGACGGCAGCGGGATCACGCCTGAAAAAGGTGCGAGCGCGGCGAAGAACCATCCGCACCCAAGGAATGCGAGCGGGTATTGCTTTGCGCGTACTAACACGAAGCCCGCCGCGCCAACGATCGCAACGCCAAGTGCGCCGTGCAGCGTAAGAATCGAGGCGTAGATGATCTTTGGCTTCGAATAGCTCAACGCCGCGGGCCATACGATCAATTCGAGGTAGCGATGAAGAACGCTTACAAACGTCGTGAGTCGCACCACAAGGCTGTCGGTATAGACGTTGTACCCCTCGACCATCCCCGTCGTGCCGGTAAAGTTGAGCACCGTTAGTTTCAGCGACATGAAGCCCAATGCGAAGACTCCGATCAAAGCAACCGAAAGCGTGAGGTATGGAGTCCACTTCTTTTGCCCCGTCAAAACCAAGTACGCAGCCACCACGATCATGACGGGCAAGATGATGACGACGTTGGACTTGGTGAAGGCGGCGTCAATACAAAGCACAAGCGACAACGCGAGGTATCCAGCGCGCTCGCGGGTATTGTCAACTTCAAGACTCTTGAGCCAACACAAGACCGAACCGAGTAGCGTGAGCAAGAGCAGCGGCCCCGCGAGCCCGGACACATAACTCACCGCCTGGGTCTGCACCGGGTGAAGCAAGAACACGAGCGATGCAACGAGACTTCCGGTTCGGCCCAACGAGAGAGCGACAAGCAACAGAAACACCAACAGCGCGTTCGTGACATGGACCGCGAGCGAAACCAAGTGATAGGGAGCCGGCGAAGTCCCGAAGAACTTGTAGAGCGTGGCGTAGATGATCTGTTGGTTGGGACGGTACGTGTTGGACTGAATGCCGACGCCTTTGGTCACACTCGACGTATAGATCTCGCCAACATCGAAACTCGTGACGTGCTCATTCCAGACGATGAACTGTTTGTCGTCGAAGAAGAGCGGGCCGCCGAGCACAACCGCATAGGCGACGAAGCCGAGAACCGACTGCAGGGCGAAGACACGCAGGGTGCTGCTCGAAATCGCATCAAGTGCGGTTTCGGCTGCTGTCGGCCCAGGCTGCTGTGCTTCGGTCATCGCGGTATCTCGGTCAAAGTGAGCAGAAGTTTCGGTTTGAGGCCACGTCCGACGGAGCGTCAATCAATACGCAGCCGCTGGGCGGGCTCAGTACAGGGACTCGGTTACGCACCTGCAAACGACGTGATGATGACCGTTGGCAGACGAAAGACCAAATCGATTCCAAGCATCGCGAGCGCGGCAATATGAACGTGGTCTAAGCGGAGTTCATGCCGTTCGGATGTCCACAACGGTTCCTCGGCGATGGGTTTGCGACTCAGCAGCCAAAAAATGGAAAACATCGTGGGGATATAGAGTGCAAGGATCAGACGCGGTCCGCGGACAATCGGGGAATAGAACGCATACGCGAGCATATAGCCAAGTACGACACTGGCAACGAACGCCGTCTGAATCCAACGTCCATCTGCAAAACACAACTCGCGAACTCGGGCCCGCGAGCGAACCGCCACCACAATGGCCACGACGAAGTAGAAGATCAGGTACTTGCCGTAGCCGAACGGTTTCTCGACCAAGTGACGAAACTCGCTCGTCCACAACCCATTGGCGACGCGCGACGCAATGTCCGTCGTCGTGTGTTCGGCGAAGTAGCGGGTGGGGCTTGGGAGCATTTCAGGATCGACGTCGGGCCAGTGTTCCCGGTCTCCCGTGCCAGTCATGACACGCTGCACTTCGTCCCAAGAATCGGCCCACATATAGAGGGTCGTGTTCACGTTGTAGAACCAGTGTCCGAAGCGCTCCTTGCTTGTCTGGATGTAGGGAAAGACCGTGACGAGAAACACGACTGCAACGAGGACAACTGCCGCGCCCGAGCGAATAGCAGGCGAGCGTTCTGCGCTTCGGGTTCCTTTGACCCATGCCCCCACGCATCCCCAGAACACAATGGCGGCAAGCAGGGGTAAGACCGACGCCTTCGTGAGGTACGCGACGCCCAACACGACGCCGGTAAGCGCGGCGACACGAAACGTGGGCTTGGCGAGTAGCGAGAGCGCGAGCAAGAACGACAAGAAGAACAAGCCGTAGAAGACGAGTTCCGATTGCACGTAACCCGCGCGATAGACATACACCGTAAAGGCGACGACGAGCGTAAGCGTGGTGGCTTCGAAGGCCGGAACCGTGCGCCGCACCAAAGCAAAAATACCGAACAACACCACGAGGCTAAGCGCGACGTTCAGATACTTTGCGCGCAGGAAGAGTTCGGCAGGGGTTTCGTCTGCGCGCGCAACGAGGCTCACGACGGCAGGGTAGAGGGGCATTTGATTGCGCCCCCCGACGACGTCGTACTGCGTCGCGACCATCTGGCGTGCATACGAGATGTAGGCACCTTGGTCCGCCTTCACAATTTCCGTGTTCACACGATGAATGTGATAGGACGCGGCGAGCACATAGATGAAGACGAGCACAAATACACCGGCGATCACGACCGATCGAGGAAACGAAGATATGGCTGCCTGTGTCTTCACCGCGCCAAAAGTAGCATCGGCTCCAGCATCTACCTCCGTGCGGAGACGAGCGGGTTTCGGGAGATCGCTTCTATACTGGTTCCTCTAGATCTGCCGCAGCGCCTGCGGCCTGTGAAAACCAAAGGAGATGACCGACATGGCACTGGGTGACATTGGCAAGGTTGCGGTCGTGGTGGGGGTCGGCGCGAGCCAGGGGCTCGGTGCAGCGATTGCGCGACGAACCGCGAGCGAGGGGCTCCACACATTTATTGCCGGTCGGACCCAGAGCCGGCTCGACCTCGTCGCGAAAGAAATCGAATCCGCGGGTGGGAAGGTCACCGCGGTGGCGACCGACACCACCGTCGCGTCGGACGTCGTTCGTTTGCTCGATCGCGCCGTCGACGAAGGGGGCTCGCTTGATTTTGTGGGCTTTAACGCGGGCAACAATCGCATGAAGCCCTTGCTCGAAATGGACGACGCATTTTTCGAAGACACGTGGCGGCTCTGTTGCATGGGCGGGTTCTTGGTTGGACGCGAGTCCGCGCGCCGCATGGTCGGGCAGGGCTCGGGGAGCATTCTATTTACGGGTGCCACCGCATCAATGCGCGCTCGTCCACCGTTCACCGCCTTTGCGTCGGCCAAGGCTGCGCTACGCGGACTGTCACAAGGGATGGCCCGGGAGTTCGGGCCCCAAGGTATCCATGTCGGTCACGTCGTGATCGACGGGGTGATCGATGGCGAAATGATTCAAACCCGTTTTCCCCAAGCAAAAGAAAGCCTCGGCGAAATGGGCATGCTCAACGTCGACGCGATCGCGAGTGCGTTCTGGTCGATGCATACCCAACACCCGACGGCGTGGTCGTGGGAACTAGACGTGCGGCCCTTCAAAGAAAAGTGGTAAGACGCACGATCGACCCGGATCACTGAAGCGACGGCACAATCTCTTCGATCAACGTTCTCATCGATGCTTCTTGCTGCGCTTGCGAGGCACCGCCAATGTGGGGACGTCCGATCAAGAGGTTCATGTTCAGCTCATTGCAGTAACGGGCGAGTCGCTCTCGTACTTCGTCGGGGTTTCCCACAACAACGCGTTCTTCGAACGGCGCGGCTGCAGCCCGAGCGATCGCCTTCGGGAGTTTCATCGACGGAGGGCGTCGCTCCGCTTCGAGCTTCGCGTACACCTTCGCGAGCGTGTCACGGTCTTCGCTCACAAAAATTGTGCGCATGATGGGGACCACGGCTTCGTCGACAGGCGCCCCGTTCCGCTTTTCGCCCCGGTGGAATTCCAGGTTCTCGGCAATGAGGTCAAAGGGTTCCATGGGCGACGCGAGATACGGAAGCCCCCACCGCGCTGCTTGCGCGAGACCTTTGCGACCAAACGCCGCCACAGCCAGCGGTGGATGGGGCTTTTGTAACGGGCGCACGCCGCCCGCAGCCTGTTGGGGTTCGAGTTCGTGGAAGCGCGCTTGTTCGGCACTCCACTCATCGCCGGCCCACAGTGTCATCACCTGTTCGAGGCACTCGTCGAAGCGGTCGCGCTTGCTCGTTGGGTCAATGTTGAACGCGCTGAACAAATGTTGCGGAAAGCCGCGGCCGAGCCCGAGGATAAGGCGGCCCGCACACAAGTGATCGAGGGTCGCGACGTCACGAGCCAAGTCGATGGGGTGCGCGAGCGGCAACAGCAGCGAGGTCGTGGCCAACCGCACCGACTTCGTCCTCGCCGCGATCGCGGCCAGGTTGAGCAGCGGCGTCGAGCAGCCGCCGGGAACAAAGTGCATCTCGGGAACCCAGATCGAATGGAGCCCGTCGCGCTCTGCGAAGTCCGCCCATTCAAGGTTCCGCAGCCACTCGCGGCTGTTGCTCACGCCACCGAGCGCGACGCCAAACGAAAGGCCATCGACGCCCCAGCGCTCTTTTTCGGTCGCCGCAGCGCTGTCTGTCATTGGGGTGAGCAGACCCGCTAACGCAAGCTTCGAAAACAGGTGCGAACTTCACCCACGTAGGCTTCGGGTTGTTCGAACGCCGCGAAGTGTCCGCCCACTTTCATGTCGTTCCAATGGATGATGTTCTTGAAACGCTTTTCCGCCCAGCGCCTAGAACAGCGAAAGATCTCTTTCGGAAAGATGCTGCATCCGACGGGTATCGTGATGTCATCCATCGCGACACTGTTGAAGCTTTCCCAGTACAAACGCCCCGAAGACGCCGCGTTGCCGGACAGCCAATAGAGCATGACGTTGTCGAGCAACTCGTCGCGCCCGAGCACGTTCTCCGGATGGCCGTTGCAGTCCGTCCAAGCGTGAAATTTTTCGAGCACCCACGCCGCTTGGCCCGACGGTGAGTCGGTCAGCCCATAACCCAGCGTTTGCGGACGCGTCGACTGTTGCTTGGAATAACCTGAGCCCTGTTCGGTGTAGTGCGCAATACCCGCCAGTGCACTCTTTTCTTGTTCGGTCATATCGCTCATGGTTTCCGGGTCGGGCGCGACGATCGGCATATTGAGATGAATGCCGAGGCAATGCTCGGTGTCCTGGATTCCAATTGCGCTCGTCACCATTGCGCCCCAATCCCCACCCTGGGCGGCGTACTTGTCGTAGCCGAGACGCGCCATGAGTTGTCCCCACATCGTGCCGATCTTGCCGACACTCGTACCTGTCTTGGTCGGCTTGCCGGAAAAGCCGTAACCCGGGAGCGAGGGACAGACCACGTGAAATGCATCACTCGCGTCGCCTCCGTGCGCCGTCGGGTCAGTGAGCGGACCCATGACCTTCTGAAACTCCACAACGCTGCCGGGCCAGCCGTGCGTAATCACCAGCGGCATCGCGTCTTCATGCTTTGACCTAAGGTGGATGAAGTGAATGTCGATGCCATCGATCTCGGTCTTGAACTGCGGCCATTGGTTGAGCAGTGCTTCGCGGGAACGCCAGTCGTACTTCTCACCCCAGTACGCGCAAACTTCTTGCACGTATGAAAGCGGAATTCCCTGAGACCAATCGTCGACGAGTTCTTTTTCGGGCCAGCGCGTCGAAGCCAGTCGGCGGCGCAAGTCTTCGATTTCTGCGTCGGGGATTTCGATCTTGAACGGGCGAATCTCAGTAGACATGGTGTTCCTTTCACGCGTGTAAAGATTGGAGGGCGCGATGCGAGGCGGGTCAGTCTATCAGTCGTTCTGGTCCTATGACGTCTTCTATTTTTATAGGACGTCCTCTATTTACATAGAAGGACGTTTTACATAGAAGGACGTTCGACGTAAAGGGACATTTGAAACAGAGGAACGTTGAACGCCGCCGAACTAGTTGCCACCGGAAGCTACCGGCCCAAAGTCGATCGGGCACGCCGTCGCGCGATCGAAGATCCCGAGACTTTGAAATTCCATCTGATCCCGCAGCACCTTCGCGCCCACGGGCAAGAAGTCGAGCGCCGCCTCGATCATGCATTTGAGCTCACCCTTGGCGAGGTTCGACCCCAGGCAGAAATGAGAGCCCACGCCGAAGGTCAGAAGTTCCTTGGGTGCCCGGTCGATGTCGAATGTTTCGGGGTCGGGGTAGACCTCCGCGTCATGGCTTGCACCGCCCAGGCTCAAGATGAGCATCTGGCCCTTGCGGATCTGCTTGCCGTGAAATTCGAAGTCTTCGATTGCAAAGCGCTGCATGCCGCCGACGCCTCCGAAGCCGAACCGTAAGATCTCATCAACCGCCTGAGGGATCAGCGACCGATCCGCGCGCAACTTTTCGAGTTCTTCGGGATGTTCGAGAAGCGTGGTGATCGCGATCATTCCGCCCGTCGCGGTTGTCTCGCTCCCAGCGGCGAGCAAGGCTGCGACCTGCGCAACGATGTTGTCGTCGCTCAAGCGATCGTGTCCGTCTCGCGCGTTCACGAGGTCGGAAAGCAAATCGTCTTTGGGTTCGCGACGACGCTCTTCGATCGTGTCACGCACCCAACTGCTGAGTTCCAGAAACGCGCGTTCGGCTCGAGCCTTCACTTCGTCGTCAACAAAACCAAAGAAGCCCTGCACGACTTCTTGTGCCATGAGGCTAAAGCGTCTTTCGTCATTGCCCGGGGCGCCGACTCCGGTGATGGCGCTGATGACCGCGTTCGGGATCGGGCTTGTGAACTCGCTCATGATGTCGACCACGCCAGTGCGCTGTTTCAACGGCTCGGCCCAACGCTTGACCACGTCATTGATCTGGCCCTCCATGCGCGCGACGCCTCGCGGCGTAAAGCCACTCGCGAGCAGTCGTCGCTGGCGATGGTGTTCCTTTGCGGGGATGGCGAACAAACCAGACTCTTCGATCCAGCGGATATACGAACCTTCGGGCGCGGGCGTATAGAACTCGTGCGCCCTTCGATCCGGAACCACACGCGGGTCCGTGAACAGTTTCTTGATGTCCGCGTGCCGGGTCACGAGCCAAAGCTGCATGCTTGGAACCCAGTGGATCGGGTCTTCTTTTCGCAGCCGGTGCAAGATCGGATACGGGTCCGCTTTGACTTCGGGCGAGTCGAGAATGATCTCAATTTCGTTTGCAGCTGTTGCCACGAGGCTTCTCCTGGTAAATACAGCCTTAGATCGTCACCCAGGAAACCGAACGGTGCAATCGTCGACCGCCGTACGCGAGCCGGGCGCAAACGGCGAGAAGATGTCCCCTGTGCGCAATTTCGCAAGCCCGCCTGCGTGCAACGTTCTCTATGTTCTGGACGTTTTTGGCGTCGCGAGTTTCCGCGACACAAGACTCAACATGGAGAAACCCGATGTTCTTGATGCGCTTCGACATGCGAGCCCCGGCCTTCAGCCCGGCCAGCACCCAGGACCTCTACAAGGCCGCACTCGAGATGGCGGCCTGGGGCGAAGAACAAGGCGCCATTCAGATTGTTGTTTCCGAACACCACAGTTCAGACGACGGTTACCTGCCTTCGCCGCTTGTGTTTGCAGGTGCGATCGCGGGTCGAACCAAAACGATTCCAATCCAAGTCGGGGCACTCATCGTGCCCCTACATGACCCACTTCGATTGGCGGAAGACATGGCGGTGCTTGACTTGGTGAGTGGGGGACGCGTTTCATACGTGACTGCCGTCGGCTATGTCGAACGCGAGTACGCGTTGTTTGATCGCTCGTTAAAAGGACGCGGCAAGCGGATGGACGAGAGTCTCACCGCAATGCGGAGCGCGTGGACGGGCGAGCCCTTTGAATATCAGGGCCGCACGGTCCGCATCATGCCGAAGCCCGCAACACCGGGCGGACCCATGCTCTTGATGGGCGGTAATAGCCCGGCGGCGATCCGACGCGCCGCGCGCTTCGACATGGGAATGCTCGCCCAGGGTCTCAACCCCGACCTCGAATCGATGTACAAAGAGGAATGCGAGAAACTCGGCAAGACGCCGGGCATGTGCATCAACCCACCTCAAGGCATGGTGACGTCCGCCTTCGTCTCCGAAGATCCCGACCGCGCGTGGGCGCAGATCGGTGAACACCTGCTTCACGACGCAAAGGCGTACGCGGAATGGATGATCGACTCGACTTCGGTCACGAAGTCGATCGCGAAGACCGTCGACGAACTCAAGACACAGAAGGGCGCGTATCAGATCTTCACCCCCGACGAAGCCAAGGGGTATATTTCCCAGTTCGGCGTGTTGCTCCTGCAGCCCTTATGTGGCGGGCTGCCTCCCGACCTGGCGTGGGAAAGCCTTGAGTTGGTGGCGAGCAAGGTCCTCAAATAGCGCTGCCCCAACTTCTCCCCGAAGTACCGGCGACTCGGCGAGAGCGGCGCAAATTTGAAGTGCGCCTTTTATGCGTTGATGTTCAATGGGTCCAATCTCGACAACGACCCCATTCGCCAACACGCGTTGGCTTCGGCACAGTTCCTGATCGACGCGATGAGTAAGAACCCGCCGACCCATAGAGCCACTCGTCGCTGTACTTTTCAATGCGCAGACATGGAGATTCGGAATGTTCGATCTAACGAATAGGGTTGCACTCGTGACCGGGGCAGGGCGAGGGATCGGCGCCGGGATCGCGATGACACTTGCGCGACAGGGTGCGGCTGTGGGCGTGAACGACATCAACGCGGAAAACGCCGAGGCGACCGCGGCCGCAATCGTAGATTCTGGCGGGCAAGCCGTCGCGTGCCCGTTTGACGTCACATCCTTAGAGGACTGCCAAAACGGTGCCAACGTTGTGGAGAAGGTATTCGGCGGGATCGATATCCTGGTCAACAACGCAGGCGGAACACCGAATCAAACCATGCCCGCACCGTTTCGGGATACGCCTCCCGAATCTTGGAAGAGCTTCATCGATATGAATCTCACTGGGGTTCTCAACTGCACACGTGCTGTGGTTGACGGCATGGTGGAGCGCGGGTTTGGTCGCGTGGTCTCGGTCTCTTCGGACGCCGCGCGGTTTGGCCACTATGGTTCTTCTATCTACGGCGCGGCGAAAGCAGGAGTCGAAGGCTTTACGCGGACCTTGGCAAAAGAAGTCGGTCGCAAGGGTGTTACCGTCAACGCGGTTGCGCTGGGTCTTGTCGACACAGTGCCCGAAGAATTCTTGCAGGGTCGAGACGTGGGACGCAGCTATGCGGTCGGGCGCATCGGTACCGCTGACGACGTTGCCGCTGGAATCGTTTACTTGGTTTCTGACGAATCAGGTTGGGTGACGGGCGAAACCCTAAACATCAACGGCGGCTTTCTCGGCGGCTAGGGGAACCCACGACCAACCCCGGTTGCGAGTTGTACCGCGACTCATCAATCGCTGTGTTCGCTAATTCTTCGTTTCCACCGAGGAGCGCCGACGGAGCTTGTCGAAGCCCGGCGAATCGCTTCGCGGCGGAAGAATTGTGAAGAGCTTGCTCAAGTTTGACCGTGACGAGCCGGTTCGCCTCCTGGAGTTGCCGGCCTATCACAATGAGGAAGTTCTCAGCGCACCACGCGGACAATCTTAGTGGCGCACGCGATACGCGATGTGACGACCGCCGTTGGTTGAGCTACCCGTCGCGACCTCTGCCAACAGGAGTCCCCGATGTCGAATCAACCCCTTGGCGCCGTGATCGTCGGAACCGGCTTTGGTGTGCTTACTCATTTGCGTGCGCTGCGAGGCGCGGGCATCGAGGCGAAGGCTCTCGTGGGTCGCAACCCCGAAAAAACGCGCGACCGCGCGACCAAAGTTGGGATCGAACACGGGCTGACTTCTCTCACCGAAGCACTCGCACTACCGGGTGTCGACCTGGTTACGATCGCAACTCCGCCCCACACCCACTGCAAAATTGCGCTCGAGGCCATCGCAGCAGGCAAGCATGTGTTGTGCGAGAAGCCCTTTGCGCGCAGCGCCGAAGAAGGCAAGCAGATGCTCGATGCCGCTGAAGCTGCGGGCATTGTCCACATGCTGGGGACCGAGTTTCGTTTTTCTACCGGCCAGGCACTCGCAACGCGCAGCGTGCGAGAAGGTTTGATCGGCGAAGCCCGGCTGGTGAACTTCACGATGAACGTCCCGGTCCTCGCAGACCCTTCGGGCGAAGTCCCGGCGTGGTGGTCCATGGGCCAGGAAGGTGGCGGATGGTTGGGCGCTTACGCGTCACACGTCATCGACCAGCTTCGGGCGACGCTGGGGGAATTCGCCGGGGTGAGTGCATCGCTTCCCCTGGTGTCCGACCGCGACTGGACTGCTGAGGATTCGTACATTATTCACTTCCGCATGAAGTCCGGCACCGAGGGTGTGCTGCAGAGCACGGCGGGCGCGTGGGGAATGCCGGTCGTCTGTTCGAAGTTCTACGGCAACAAGGGAACGCTTTCGATCGAAGGCGACAACGTCACCGTGGCAAACGCTCAGGGGATCAAGACGCTCGACGTCCCGGACGATCTCGTCAACGACGCGCCTTCGCCGCCGCCCGCTGAGTTCATGTCAACAACGTATGACCACTTGCACGCCGCCGGTTTCGACTTGGCGCCGTACACAAAGCTCTGTGGAATCATGCGCGACCGAATCCAAGGCAAGCAGGCGTCCAGCGACCCCGCACCCGGAACATTCGCCGACGGGTATGAGGGACAAAAGGTCTTGGACGCGATCCGTTTGTCCGCAGCCGAACGACGCTGGGTCGACATCGACTAGAGCCTTGGTCCGTGCACACAAGCGAGCGGCGGCGCCCCACTATGGGGCGAAGCTTGATCGCCCCTTGATGGCCCAGCGATCATCTTGATAGGTGAGGACGTAGAGCGAGTCGTAGGAAGCGATTTGACCGCCGTCTTCGCGAAGTCGCACGAAGGTCGTCACCACGTGGACCTTCGTGTCGTCAGCCTGCACGATGTCGCGCCGAGTCCAGGCGCTTCGATGCCAGTCTGGCCGCCACAAGGCTCTCAAAGACTTTCGTTGAAGCGTGCGCCCTGCCGCACGGTTGACGCCATGCTCGCGTTCGCTCGCCCCCACGCAAAGCCACAGTACCTTCTTCGCACTTCGCTGAACCGACACACCGCGTAGCCGGCAGCATTCAATTTTCAGGAGAAACCCCATGACTCGATTCGACGGCAAGGTCGCTTTGATTACCGGCGCTGCAAGCGGTATTGGGAGAAGCAGCTGTGTGCGACTCGCGAGCGAGGGGGCATCGATCTTTGGCGTAGACATCAACAGCGAAGGTCTCGCGGAAACCGAGTCGATCATCAAGGAAGCGGGCGGAACGATTCAGGCGCTGACCGCAGACGTGATCGCGCGCGCGAATTGCTTCGAAGTTGTCGACGCCGCCGTCGCGGCATTTGGCAAGCTCGACGTACTGGCCAACGTGGCGGGCATCGTTCGTTTTGCTTCGGCGACCAACGTCACCGAAGAAGACTGGCGCTTGATCCACGCAGTGAACCTCGACGCTCCGTTCTTTCTTTCACAGGCCGCGATCCCGCACTTGATCGAATCCGGGGGCAACATCGTCAACATCGCGTCGAATGCTGGACTGATGGGGCAGGCGTTTACGTCGGCCTACTGCTCGAGCAAGGCCGCCCTGGTGAACTTGACCCGCGCCCTCGCGATCGAGTACGTGAAGCAAGGCATCCGGATCAACGCGATCGCACCCGGCGGCACGACGACTTCGCTCACGCAGAGCATCGAATTTCCCGCCGACATGGACTTCGAGCTGATGCAGCGATACGTGGGACTGCGCGGCATGAGCGATGCCTCTGAAATCGCGGCCGCAGTCGCCTACATCGCGTCCGACGAAGCGAAGAGCGTGCACGGTTCGATCTTCAGCATCGACAACGGGATTATGGCCGGATAAGCGGCGCGCTTCGGGGTGTGCGGGCTAGGGGACGATGGACTTGGGGAAGTCGAGCCCTTGTTCCGCGAGGCCGGCGCGGTAGATCGCTTCCATGCCGGCGGCGTCTTGTCGCATGAAGACGTTGCCTTCGCCGTCGTAGAGATCCATCCCCTTCGCGACCGTAAAGAAGACGATCGTGGGTTCGGTGTTTTTGTCCGGCACTTTCAATGTATGGATCGTGTCAGGCGGTTCGAACACGTAGTCCCCTGGGCCCGAAGTCCAATCGTATTCAAGGTAGTGCCACGTCCCTTGGATCGTGTAGGCGTGCACTTCGCCCAAGTGAAGATGCTTCGGAGCGAGGAAGCCTGGATGAAAGCGGTTTAGGAAGCTGCAAACTCCGTCTTCGGCCCCGCATTTCAGAAGCTTCATTTCGACTTTGCTCTCGGGGCTTCCCATCCACACCCACGGAACGTCGGCGCCGGGAACGATGCGGGTCAAACCTGTTGTCTGTGAACTCATCAATTTCTCCATCACGAGGGCGATGCGGAACACTATCGCGATTAACCCTGGCGCGACTCGCATTCGTGGGCGAACTATGACGTGATGGTGAGTCCAGATCCCGCCCCACAGTCGCTAGCCGAGCGCGAAGCGTTGTATCGCGCCCAGGTCGAGCGGGACCTTCCGCGCAACTTTGCAGCGCACCTCTTCCACGGTCTGTTGGGCCAAACCGGGTTCCGCCTCGTCAACGCCCCTACGTTTCTCCCCGCCTACGTGATGTTGTTGTCGGGCTCAGAATTTGTGGTCGGCTTGTGCCGTTCCATTCAATACCTGGGCATGTTTCTGTCGCCGCTGCTCGGTGCCAACCTCATCGAACATCGCGAGAAGGTTTTGCCGATCGGTTTTGTGGTCGGGCTCGGGATGCGCTTGCAGGTGCTCGGCATCGCGCTCGCTGGCTTCTTTCTCGCGCCGCCAGCAACCGTGGTCGCGATCGCGATCTTCTTGTTCTTCTTTGGCTTCCTGATGGGGATGCAGGGCGTCATCTTCCATTTCTTGATGTCGAAGGTGATCCCTGTAGAACGTCGAGGCTTTCTGGTCGGCGTGCGGACCACATTGGCGGGGCTGAGCGCCGCCGCGGTCGCCTACCTGGGAGGGCGCTACCTCGTCGAGCCAAACGTCGCGGGCAATGGATACGCGGTGACCTTCCTCATCGCATTTGGTCTCACGTGTCTCGGGCTTGCCATGCTGGTGATGATCAAAGAGCCCGTGCCGCCAGAAGTGCGTGCACAAGTCTCGCTCGCAAGTCGGCTGCGCGAACTCCCCGCATTGTTGCGCTCGGACCGCCCCTTTACGTTGTATTTCATGGGGCGGGCGCTCGCCACGATGGGCCGCATGGCGGTGCCCTTCTACATCCTCTACGTCGGTGATGTGATCGGCGTCTCTGGGGACGGAGGCGGTTCGATTCCCAGCGGCGAGGCCATCGGCATTCTCTCGACCGCGTTCATCGTCGCCAACTCGACCGGAAATTTCGGCTGGGGCGTGATGGGCGACCGCACCGGATTCCGCCTCGTCTTCTTAGCGTCCCTCGGCGTGTGGATCCTCGGCGCCGCCGCCATCATGGTCGCGAGCAACCTGCTTGGGTTCACGCTCTGCTTCCTCGCAGTGGGGGCCGGGATGGGGGGCTTCGAGATGGCGTCCCATAACATGGCGCTGGAATTCGGCTCGCGCGCCGACTTGCCGGTCCGAATCGCAGTGGCGAACTCAGCTCAAGAATTTGTCGGTTTCATCGGTCCGCTCCTCGGGGGCGCGATCGCCGTGGCGTTCTCGAAGCCGAGTCTCTTCGGGGTCGCAATCGCGTTTCAGCTGAGCGCGGCATTTTTGGTGATGATGTTCGTCGACGAGCCGCGGCACCGCGCGTAGGCGGGGTCGGCGCGTCGAATCGCCGTCTCACGTTCAAGGCTGCGTCAGTCGACCCGCAACTCGGCACCCATCTCGCAGACGCTGCTTACGTTCGTGATTCCGTCCTTTCGGCCGGGGAGCAGGGCGGTCCCCGGGGGTTTCAAGCTGGTGGCCTCGCGCCCAGGCAAAACAGGCAGGCCAGTCGGGAGTCACTCAAGGTCGCGTCTCCACACCGAAAATCTTCGACACTTCCGGTCCCAAAAGGGGCAGCTACACGGTTTCGACAGGCTAATATCGCGCCTTCCCGATCCAAGCTGGACGGGCGGTTCGGCCTTCTGCACGAACGAAATATTCACGTTGTTCAGCGTTGCCAGCTCTTCTTTTAAACACGCGTTCAACGACATATTGAACCCCTCATTACACCCTCCATTAAGAGCGTTAGGAAAGGCACTCATGCCGCAAGCGATCGACCTCAGCCAGTACGGGATTACGACGAAGGAAATCCACCGCAACCTCTCGCCCGCACAGCTGTATGAACACGGTCTCGCGTATGACGGCAGCTTCATTACCTCCGACGGAGCATTGGTCGCCAACTCGTTTGCAAAGACGGGCCGCAGTCCCAAGGACAAGCGCATCGTCGACAACCCGGATAGCCACGACAACATCTGGTGGGGCAACATCAATATGCCCCTGTCCTCGGATTCGTTTGAAAAAAACCGCACCCTCGCACTCGACTACTTGAAGAGCCGCGAGCGCATTTATGTGGTCGACGGTTGGGCAGGTTGGGACCCGCGTTATCGCCTGTCCATCCGCATCATTTGTTCCCGCCCGTACCACGCACTGTTCATGCACAACATGCTCATGCGCCCCACCGAAAAAGAACTCGAGACCTTCGGCGAACCCGACTACGTGATTTTCAACGCGGGCGCGCAAGCGGCCGACGAATCGGTAGACGGTGTCGACAGCGACGCGAGCGTTGCCATCAACTTCGAAAAGAGCGAGTTCGTCATTCTTGGTACTCAATACGCCGGAGAGATGAAGAAGGGCGTCTTCTCGATCATGCATTACCTGATGCCCGAAAAGGGTGTCCTCTCGATGCACTGCAGCGCCAACCTCGGTTCCAACCAAGACGTTTCGATCTTCTTCGGGCTTTCGGGCACGGGCAAGACGACGCTGTCCGCCGACCCGAAGCGCTTCCTCATCGGAGACGACGAGCACTGCTGGAGTGAGCAGGGCGTGTTCAACATCGAAGGCGGTTGCTACGCAAAGGCGATCAACCTGAGCGAAGAGCAGGAGCCCGACATCTACCGAGCGATTCGCTTCGGCACGGTGCTCGAAAACGTCGTGTACGGCGAAAACGACCGAAAGGTCGACTACACCGACAACTCGCTCACCGAGAACACGCGCGCGTCCTACCCGATCCACTACATCCCCAACACCGTGGAACCGTGCGTGGGTGGCCACCCGACGAACATTATCTTCCTCACCTGCGACGCCTTCGGCGTGTTGCCGCCGGTGAGCCGCCTCTCACCCGAGCAGGCCATGAAGCAGTTCCTCGCGGGCTACACAGCGAAGGTTGCCGGCACCGAGATCGGTGTGACGGAACCGGAAGCGACGTTCTCCGCCTGCTTTGGCGCGGCCTTTTTGGTCCGACACCCCAAGGTCTACGGCGAAATGCTTGCAAAAAAGATGGAAGCCCACGGCACCAATGCTTGGCTCGTGAACACGGGCTGGAGCGGCGGCGGCTACGGGGTGGGTGAGCGCATGAAGCTCGCGTGGACCCGGTCCATCATTGACGCGATTCACGACGGCAGCCTCGCCGAAGCGAAGACTGCGGCCGATCCGTTCTTTGGCCTCAATATCCCCGCGCAGTGCGAAGGCGTTCCGGCCGACATCCTCAACCCGAAGAACACCTGGACGAATGCTTCGGCGTACGACACCGCGGCGAACAAACTCGCGCAGTTGTTTGCCGACAACGAGGCCAAGTTCGACTAACGGGCTTCGCACCGGGCTTGCGCGTTGCAGCGGTTCTCCGCTTGGCGCCCGAGTTCGTGCTTCGCGTACCGCTAGCGAAACCGGGGGCTACGGCTCGGGGTAGCGCGGAATAAGCGAAGAGAAGGGAACGGTTTCGCGCAGCGCAAGCAAGTCGACGAGGTGTAGTGCCACGTCTTCCGGCGCCATCGTGCGTCCGTAGAGAAACCCTTTTGCCACCCACTCGCGCACAATTTCCCCCGTCGCAGCCGGATCCCAATCTTTCGCCATCTCGGTCGCATGAGTGTCGCCGATCGTCACACGCGTGAAACCGACCGCGCGCTCTTCTTCCTGCCACGATTCGATCAACCGATTGAGCGCCGCTTTGGTGGCGGAGTAGAGCGCGAGACCGCGACGTGGCGGCCGGTCTTCACTTGCGACGGTGGAAACATAGAGTGCACGTCCGCGAGACTTTGCAAGATGGGGGAGGGCGGCACTCGTTAGCAGCGATGGGCCAACGACATTGATCTCGAAGGCTTGGTGCCACTGTTCGGGCGTGGCGTCGGCGACGTTCGAAAGCGTCGCGGACCCCGCGGTGTAGACGAAGTCGGTTAGGCCTCCGAGTCCGTCGACGGCCTGCGCCACTGCACGCTTACACGCTTCGGCGTCTCGGACATCGCACGGCACGGCGATGTGCTGCGCTCCAAGCGCAGCAACTTCGGCGTCGAGCTTTTCGACGCGACGCGCACTCAATGCAACACGCGCTCCCTCGCTCGCGAGCGCGCGCGCCGTCGCGAGGCCAATGCCCGACGTTGCCCCAACCACTAGAATCTGCCGCCCGTTCATCCGACTCATGCTTACGCTTTGCCGAACGCGCCCGCGCTTTTGAGCTGCGCGATCTTGTCGGCGTCGTAGCCGAGCACGTCTGCCATTACAGCATCATTGTGCTCGCCAACCGTCGGCGCCATCGTGGGAATCGGGAGCTCTTCGTTCTGGATCTTGAGCGGCAGCGGCATCATGTCGGCACCGTGCTCGCTCGCCGGGTAGTGGGGGAAGCGCACCTTGAACTGCGGATCATCCGCGAGGGTCTTCGGCGTATTGACCGGTGCGATCGGGGTGTTCTGCGAACCGCTGAACTCGATCCATTCGTTTGACGTCTTGGTCTTGAAGATGTCTCGCAAGATTGCCTGCAGTTCGCGATTGCCCCGGGCGTGATCGGCGAACTTCGAACCCGGCCACTTTTCGAACAATTCAATGCGCCCGACGCCTTCGCAGAAGTTCTTCCAGAACGCCTGCTCGCTCGCCATGAAGAGAACGTGGCCGTCCTTCGATTCGTACATCTGGTACCGGACCCCTTCCTTCATGCCCGCAGTTCCGGGGGCACGGCGTTCGTAGTTGTCCGCTTTGTTGCCGGTGACTTCCGATTCGGGCCGCTCGTACGCGCGCCACGATTCGCTTCGGTACCAGTCCATGTACGCCGCCGCGTCCGACTGACCAATTTCCATCATGCATCCAGTGCCGCGATCCCGTGCTCTCAGAACGCCGGCCAGGATTCCGAGCGCGCCGAACAAAGGACCCGCGTGCATGCCCATCGATGCGTGCTCCGGGATGTAACAGAACTCGTCTTCGTCGTAGGTGGGATTGACCAACCCGGCCCAGGTGTCAAACGCAATGCCGTGAGACGGAAGGTTTTCGTAAGGGCCCGTCATCCCATAACCCGAAATGTTGATGAACACGATCTTCGGGTTCAGCGCCTTGAGATCTTCGTAACCGAGCCCTCGACGCGCGAGTGAGCCGGGCCGCATGGCTTCGACCACAACGTCCGCTCCCTTCACGAGTTCACGGTAAATGTCGGCCCCTTCAGTCGTCTTGAGGTCGAGAGTGATGCTCTTCTTGCCACGGTTGATGTGGAGATGAAGCAGCGAAACCCCTTCGATGATGGGCCACGTCATTTCGCGGACATAGTCACCCGAGGGCGGTTCGACCTTGATGACTTCGGCACCTAAGTCTGCGAGATGGGTCGTGATCGCGGCGGGACCCAGCATCGAGCTTTCGATGACGCGGATGCCCGAAAGCGGATGTCTGGGGTCACTCATGGAAACTCCTCGAAGTGTCGAAACGCGCTGGATTGACGGATGGCGCGCGATTGACGCTGGAAATCGGTGCGCGGCGAAGGCCAGCGCGGCAGCAACTTACACCCCTGCGCAGGGCCCTACAACCCGACTCCAGGCCTCTAAAGCTCGCTTTGTCGGGGCGGGACGGCGCACAGAACCAAAGCGCGACCCCCGACGCGTTCGGGACTCGCTCTTTGCGTGTTCGTTCCCAGCACACAGACTTGTACGAACTGCTCAGTTCATTCGCCCGAAGTGACTCCGTGCGCCGAGCCCGTGCTACTGGACCTTGAGAACCACCCCACGCCGGAGTGTTTCCAGTATTCTTGGACATATGCACCCTATGCCGCGCATGTCCCATCACGTTTGAGCAATTCGCACAACGACGAAGCAACTCTCATCGCGTTACAAAGCGAGAATCGCGTGGACGACCCGTCTTCTTTGTCCGGTCAAACTCGGCCCGCTACACCCCACTTCTCACCCCGTGATGTCGTGGGATTGCGTCACCACTTTGCGGCCGTGCTGAATCGAACGTTTGAGGTGTTGAAGTGAGCAAAGCCCCGGCGGCAAGGACGATCGCCATGTTGTTGGCGGGCCTTTCCTTCGCGATCCATCTTGCACTCGCGCTTCACCTCGACGCCACCGGTTCTCTCAACCAATACGACGTGTTCTTCCATGCAGACACGAAGGCGCGTCTCGACTGCATGGTGCGAGAATCTTGCGATCGCCGCGCAAGCATTTCTCATCCCGCCCTCGACCTGCTTGTAAACCCGCCCGTCCGAAGCGCGGCAAAAGTGGCGACTACGTTGGGTGGCTGGAATGGTGACATCAAGGCGGCCCGGACCGCAGTCGCGCTTTGGCTCAGCCCGCTCGCATCCGGGGCGACCGCCGCGTTTGCGTTCCTGCTTTTTCTTGGCCTTGGCCTACCCCAGGTCTACGCCCTACTCGCCACCGCGCTCGTGGTGGTGTCGTTGAGCGGCTTGGTGTTCGGCAGTATTCCCGAAAGTTTCGCCCTGTCCGGAGCCTGTATCGCGGCAGCCTTTGCACTCGCGGCACATACCAAGCCAGGGGCTCGCAACGATCATGCCCTGTGGCTTGGCCTGAGCATTGTCGCCACTGCGATCACGGTGACAAACATCGCAACGATCCTGATCTTGTTCGCCGCTTCCCGCTGGCTTGCGACCGATGAACCTCAAGTCATTGCGCGTCGCACAGCCGTTTTGTTTGCAACAAGTGCAGCCCTTGTTGCCGTACTGGGCTTTGCTTCCTATTCCCTCTACGACAGTCGCCCACTCAACACGGAAGAAGGCGCGCGCTACATCTCGAAATGGACTGAGGGCAACGTCCCCTTCGATCGCGCACTGTGGATGGCCACTGCGGCGAGCAACAGCATCACCGCCAAGCCCCCCGAGCTCGTCAACAACTACCAGGCGGACAAGAACAACTCTCGGTACAAATTTCGCTTTACCTACGACCGCACGGCGAGCGTGTTCTCAACGTCACGCCCGCTGGGGTCGCTGTTGCTCGCGCTCGCCTTGGCGGGAGCGATCGCGATGTGGGCGGGTACGCCGACACAACGCACAATGATGCTGGCTGCACTCGCGATCTTGATCTTCAACAAATGGCTTCACGCCTTTTGGGGCGTGGGCCACTTCTTGTATTCGCAGCACTGGAACCTCGCGTTCAGCGTGCTCGTCGTGGGTCCACTCTTCGCTACCGGCCGAGCACTGCGCGTCGGTCAGGCGATCGTGTTCGCGACCGTCGTGGCAGTCGCGCTTCAGAACGGGGCCGTAGTGCGACTCCTATTGGCCCATTTTACGATTCCGCCGAGCTGAGGCGCCTCCGAGGGCCCCCACAGTACCTGCCGAATATATTCGCCTGCCAATTCGTCCAAACTTCGTTCCTTGAGGGTCCATGCAAAGGACGGAGGCGAGGAGATGACGTTTCGACATTGGTCTTGGCTCGCGGTCGCGGCAATCAGTTTCATGGTGCTGCCGGCGACCAGCTTGGCGAAGTTGTCACCGGGCGTATCGCTCGAAGGTTCACTCAGCGAATCGGAACGCGACGCGCTGGGCACCCTCGCCCTCGCCGACGAGCCCATGCGTGACGCGATCCTCGGAGTGTCACTGCATCCGCAGTCGGTTGAACGCATCGCGAGCATTTCACGAGATTCGAGTGATCAGTTTCGTGAACGGATGAACGCGATCCCCCGGTCGAAGCAAAAAGACATGTGGGAACTCGTTCGGTACCCGGAACTCATCGACGAACTCGTCCAGGGCGGCAGGCCCGCGCGCGGCGCAGTCGCGGGCATCGTGTCTCCTTACCCGGAGAGCATTCGCAAGGTCGCAACTCGGATCGTCGATCGAGACTTCAACCTGCTGAACGACATCGCGCACCTGCACAGTGACGCCGAACGTGAAACGGCAAAGCTCATCGCCTCGCTTCCTCTAAGTGCCCAAGCAAACTTCCAAGCCCTCATCGAAAGGCCCGACCTCATGAGTGCTTTGGCAGATCACCCCGGCCTATTAGATGAACTCGGCACCCAGTATCGCGAAGGTCCTTTGGAAACCCGCGATGCATTCGACCGCTATCACGAAGAAGAAACACTTCGTCACGAACAAGAGATTGCCCAGTGGCGTGAAGCGATTGAAGACGACCCCGAAGCGCAGGCAGAACTCATCCAGTCGGCAGAAGATTTTGCAGAAGAAGAGGGCTACGACTCGCCGCGCGAAGTTGAACGCATCGTCGAGCGCACGGAAGTCCACCACTACAGCCATCCGTATCCCTACTGGTTCGGCCCGCCGCATTGGCGTGCCAGCTACCACTGGTACCCACACCGGTCTCATTGGGGTTTCAACTTTGACACGGGTGGGTCGTTCATTGTGTTTGGTTTGCCGTCTGCCTACTACTCCTCGTGGCATGACCGCCACCCGCAGCGACGCCACCACTACGGCCACATCGATCGCCATTTCAATCGACACGCGCCGCACAAACGCCACTACCGAGGCGCTCGCATCCGGGAACACGCGCGGTCGCATAAGCCGAAGCGTCACAACAACCACTACCGCGGTCAAAAGCGACGCGGACACCAAAAAGACGTTCACGTTTCGAATATTCGCAATCAACGACGGGACCCCCGATCGGTTCGCAACGACGACCGGAAGGGAGGTCGAACCCGAAGTCGAATTAGAACTCGAAAAGGGGATGGCGATGTTCGCACGCGCAAGCACACGTCCAAGTTTCGCGACGCCACCGGGCGCGCGAAGCCACGTGCGAGTGACAGGCGCGCGAGTGACAAAGGTTCGATTCGATCCCGGGTCGGCGAACGACGAGTGGATGCCCCGCGTACGAGCGATCGGAAGAAGAGCCGCGCCCAGCGGCCTAAGGCGAGGTGGAAGTCGAAGTCAAAGAAGAACAGCAACGGGGGTCGCAACTTCGGGCGCCGGTAGACGCCGAAGTCGTTGTTGTCGAAAGTCGTTGTCGTGGAAAGTCGATGTCCTAGAGATTCGGCATCCAGGGCATTGGGGCGATAGGTCGACCGACGAGCTCCATGAGGAGTTCGAGGAAGCGATACGAAATCCCCCAAAGCACTGGATCGTCTTGGTCGAGGACCTGGATCGCGGGAAGCACGAAGTCGGTGCCCTTGTAGTCGAAGGCGCGCTCGACGTTTCGCTCCTTCGATTCGATCTCGCCAAGCGACAGCCAGAACGCATTCTGGACTTCGTGGTTCGGGGCAAGCTGAGGCCGTTGCGCGAGACCGTATACATACCCGGACACCAGGATCGATTCGCTCAGGCCGCGCAAGTCGTCGAGGCGTCCGATCAACTTGCTGTCGTCTAGGGCGAAGCCGACTTCTTCGCGGGTCTCGCGCTCGGCCGCTTGCTGCGATGTCGCGTCCTGGGCGTCGAGCCTGCCGCCCGGAAACGCAATGTGACCCGACCAACGGTCGCTCTTATGGGTCGCTCGCTGAATGAAGAGCAGGCTCAGATCGTCGCCTTCTTCGCAGAGCACGAGCGCAACCGAAGCCTCGATGTTGACGGAGTCTCCGCTCAATTCGGGGGTATGGCTTTGAAAGCAGCGCCTGAGGTCGTCGAGTCGAGTCGTCAATTCGTGTGTTCTTTGTCTTATAGTTGTCGTGTGGCTGTCGTGTGGCGAGAAGGAATCGACGGCGAATTGCCAATCTGACATCGTATGCGGCTCTTCAAGTCCGCGGCGGAAGATACACGAACCTCTCGTCGATAAACTTTTGGCCCACGATTTCGATAAAGCTGATGCCGCCACGCGAAGGTCCCCCCAAAACATATGCCGCAATCGAATCATTTTGAACTTGCAGCGCGTGACCCAGACGGACTCGCGGTCGACGACTTCAGCCGCTCGCGAACCTGGGCCGAACTCCTCGACCGCAGCACCCGAGTCGCCCGCTTTCTGCGCGACGACGTTGGGCTCGCCACTGACGAGCACGTCGCCGTCCTGATGCAAAACCGAGTTGAGGTCGTCGAGCTGATTCTCGGCGGCATCATGGCCGGTATTTGGGTGACGCCCATCAACTGGCACCTGTCGGAAGATGAAATCGCGTACGTGGTAGAGGACTCCGGTTCGAAGGTTTTGTTCGCCGACGATCATTACCGCGAAACCGCCGAGCAGATCGCGCCGAACTCGCGCGTCGTAGTCGCGGGCGAAGAGCTCGACGGACTGCTCGCTGCAGCGTCGAACGAACCCATGGACCCAAGTGGGACCGCGGGCGGCAACATGATCTACACCAGTGGAACGACGGGCCGCCCCAAAGGCGTAAAGCGCGCGCGCAAACCAACGGTCGCAGCGGCGATGGACTTCCTCGGTGAGTATGGGAAGAACGTTGGCCTAGACGGAACGGGGCCACACCTCATCACCGGCCCGATGTATCACGCTGCACCGTTGATGTTTTCAATCTACGACAACGCCAACGGCGCCCCGCTTCTCATCATGCCTCGCTGGGACGAAGAAGGTGCCCTCGCGCTCATCATGGAACGCGAGATCGCCCACCTCCACATGGTCCCCACCATGTTCATTCGTTTGTTGCGCTTGAAAGACGAGATCAAGGAAAAGTTCGCAGCACCCAAGCTCAACTTGGTCCTTCACGGCGCGGCCCCGGTATCAGTGGACACCAAGCGCGCGATGATCGAATGGTTTGGACCGAAACTGGTTGAGTATTGGGGCGCGACCGAGGGTGGGGTCAACACCTTGATCGGGTCCGAAGAATGGCTCGAACATCCCGGCAGTGTGGGGCGAACGCTGCCCGACTTCGAAGTCTTCGCGGTGGATGAAAATTGTAAGCGCCTCTCGGCCGGCAAAACAGGCGACCTTTATTGCCGACACAAACGAATCGATCGGGTGTTCGAGTACCACGGCGACCCCGTGAAGACCGAAGCGGCGTATCTCGACAAGGGCGTGTTCACCATTGGCGACATTGGCTGGGTGGACGACGACGGCCACGTCTTCCTCGCGGATCGCAAGTCGAACATGATCATTTCTGGCGGCGTAAACATCTACCCCCGTGAAGTCGAGCAGGAAATTGCGCTCCACCCCGCGGTGTCCGACGTGGGCGTTTTCGGCATTCCCGACGACGAGTGGGGGGAGAGCGTCAAGGCGGCTGTTGAATTGCGACCCGGCATCGCGGCGACGGCCGAACTCGAAAGTGAGATTCTCGAGTTCGCTCGCGAACGACTCGCCCGATACAAGGTCCCGCGTTCGATCGACTTCGAAGTCCAACTGCCTCGTGAAGAGAGTGGCAAGCTCTATATCCGGCGGCTTCGGGACCGCTACTGGAAGGACCGCGACCGCAACATCTAGCAGCCAGAGTCTTGGGCCAGGCTCCTGGCGTGGTTTCACGTTGCCGGGCGCTGGCGAACTTCTATCGTACCGGTCCCGCAAGAAAGCGCCGCGAACCCCAAGCACACGAATCGAATTCACTTTGCAAGAGTCCTCCGCGAACAACCCCGCAAAAAACGTAAAGCAATCACGCCCGGCGCTGCTGCTCGCCCTTGGCGCAGTTGCGGGTCTCGCCGTCGCGGCGTGGGGCCTGGTCGGAGAGTCGGCGACAACCGGCTTTCCCGGCGACGCGATTGCGCGCGTCAACGACACGGTGATTCGCGAGGCAGATTTCGAACGCCTCGTCGCCGCGGTGTTGCAGGACATGCGTACACCTGACGAAGCGGCCGCGCGCAAACGCGTACTCGACCGCATGATCGAAGAAGAACTCTTGATTCAACGCGCGCTTGACCTCGGCCTCGTTCACCTCGACCGCAAAGTGCGGGCAGACCTCACTGCGAGCGTGATCACGTCCGTGGTGAGCGACATCAAGGCCTCCAATCCCGGCGAGCAGGAACTCGAAACGTTCTACAACGAGAACAAGGACTACTTCACGCGACCCGGACGCATGATGGCGAGGCAGATCTTCTTTCGCGTGACACCGAAAGGAAAACCGGTGCCCGAAGCCGGGCCCGGACAGAGCCGCGCCGAAAAGGCCCGTGCACGCCTGGTTGCGGGCGACGCTTTTGCTTCGGTGAAAGACGAACTTGGCGATTTTGAAATTTCGCCGCTCCCCGCTGCGATGTTGCCGGCAGCGAAAACTCGCGAATACCTCGGCCCCACCCTGTTGCGAACGTTGAGCGAACTCGAAGTTGGCGCGTGGAGTGAGCCGGTGCGTTCGGGAACCGGGATCCATGTTGCACAAGTCGTCAAACGCGAGCCGGCACGAACGCCGCCGCTGGCCGCAATTCGCGAACAAGTCGTCATCGACTGGCGCAGGCGACAGGGCGACATCGCGCTTCGCACCTACCTCGACGAACTAAGGATGCGCGCCAACGTCGAAATCGCCGACAGTTTCGAGTAGCGGAGACACAATGCGTTCGAGATGGGGCCGCTGGCACGGGTACATGGAAGAACTCGAGGAGGCGATGCGCATCGCCGGCCAACACCTCGGTGAAGTTGAAAAGCTCCTAGCCCACGCCTACGAACGCAAGGCTTGGAAGGGCGCCAAGCGCGACAGCGCGGACAAGGAAATCATACGCCGCGCCGTCGACATCCCCTTCTTTCGCGAACTCATCGAAATCGCGAATCAACTCGACTCGGTGGAGGACATCAAAAATGCCGGCTTCATCGGTCGCGAGTGGCGAGGCGGTGAAGAGAAGGACGAGAAGCTTTCAGTCGACCGAGGTGTCAAGATCAAGCCTCAGCCTGACGACGAGAGCCCGCCTAACACCGAGGGCCCCAGCCCCGAGGCCCCACCCGCGCGTATCGTTGCTGCAGAACGCGCACTTCAAGATCGCACGCGCTCGCTCGTCGTTGTCCTCGACAACTTGGTGAACTCGCGAAACGTTTCAGCAGTTGCGCGTTCGATTGAAGCGCTTGGTTTGCAGGAGTTGCACGTCATTCATGCGGCCGGCCCCCCAGCGATGGAGCGCACCCTCACCACACGATCCGAACGTTGGCTCGACATCATCACCCATCGCGACGGGGTCGCGGCCATCGACGCCTTACGAAAACGTGGTTACAAGATCCTCGCGGCAGACTTTGGTGATGGTGCGGCCGAAGTCGAAGCGGTCCCCATTCACAACAAGACGGCAATCGTATTTGGAAGCGAACAGCTCGGGGTCAGTGAAGCGGTGCGGAACGCGGCAGATGGTTTGTTTTTTCTACCCAACAGCGGCTTCACGGCTTACATCAATGTCTCGGTTGCAACCGCCATTTCGGTCTACGCCCTAGATCGCCGAATGCGCGCCGACAACCTCCGCGAAACTCTCAGTGAAGACGAGAAGGCCGTGTTGCGTCCGGCCTGGTACACGATGCTTGCGCGGGGCGACAAGGTGAAGGAGGCCGAATACATCAGCTGGGCGTCGCATCCACCGGCGATCGCAATGGCCGACGAACCGCGCGCAGAAGTCGACGTGGCTTAGAAGACGCTCTGTCCCGACTGCGGCGTGCAGGGGAGTTTCTGCACTCAAGGTCAGCGAAACGTCACAGCCCACCAATGCCGTCGCCCTGCCGTCGCCCTGCTGCCGCCGGGCTACCTAGTCGCGAGAAAGAAGCAGGCATCCACCCAGTGGACCGCCACCCGCGGCCGCAACCGCGACCCTTGGCTGGCCGGGAACCTGACGCGCGCCGCCTTCGCCCCACAGTTGTGTACAGGCTTCGTGCAAGAATCCATAACCATGGAGCCGGCCGCCAGACAACTGTCCACCATGGGTGTTGAGCGGGACCTTGCCGGTCAAAGAGATGTTGTCACCGCCTTCGATGAAGCGACCGCCTTCCCCCTTCTCGCAGAAGCCAAGCGCTTCGAGCCATGCGAGTGCGATAAAGCTGAAACCGTCATAAAGCTCGGCGACGTCGACATCGGCGGGACGCAGATCCGTCCGCGCCCACATCATCTTTGAAGCATCGCGCAACGCCATCGTGGTCAGGTCATCGAACTGGTCCCACGAAGGTCGTCCGTGCAATGCACTTCCCACCGCCTCGACTCGAAGTGGCGGGCGCCTCATGTCTTTCGCGGCGTCGACATGAGAAACGATGATCGCCGTGCTGCCGTCCACAGGAATATCACAGTCATATAGACAGAAGGGTTCGGAGATCATGCGAACGTTCATGTAGTCGTCGAGCGACATCGGGTCCCGGAAGATCGCCTTCGGGTTGTGGGCCGCATTCTTCCGCGCGTTGATGGCGATCTGCGCGAGCTGTTCTCTGGTGGTTCCGTATTCGTGAAAGTGGCGCTGAGCCATCATCGAAATCCAAACCGCGGCTGACGCAGCGCCGTAAGGAAGCGAGTACTGCATGAAGCCTGACGCTTTGAACTTGCCTCCGCCCCCGGTCCCAATGCCCGCGCGCCTTCCTCCACCTTGTGCAGTCGATTCCCAAACTGTGCGAAAGCAGAGCACGTGCTTCGCGAAGCCCGCAGCGACCGCGGCACAGGCAGTGATGACGCTACCGAGTTGTCCAGAAAGCTCCGGACCGCCATTGAACCAGTTGAGGTTCAAGCGAAGTGCGTCTTGCAATTCGGTCACGCCACCCGCGGTGAAACCCGGCGCGCCCGCCATGCCGGCTCCGGGGTAAGTCGACAGACCGTCGATGTCGTCACGCGTCAGGCCCGCGTCTTCGATCGCGGCAAGGCAAGCGTCAATGGTGAGCGCCATCGGGTCCCGATCTAGACGTCGACCCACATCCGATTGCCCGATCCCTGTGACTGCAACGTTGCGTTCGAGAGCAAGCATCGTTTACGCCTCGGTCTTTGCGGGAGCGAACAACGGCAGGTACGCGCCGTCGTCGAGTTCTTCGAAACAGACCTCGACCCGCATGCCGATCGAGACTTTGTCGATTTCGCAATCAACGATGTTGGTCGTCAAGCGAAGGCCCGGTTGTTCATCGAGTTCTACGATCGCAACCACGTAGGGTGGATCGAAGCCCGGCACCCAAGGGTGGTGGTTGACCGTGAAGGTATGAACCACGCCACGCCCCGACACCGCGCGCACTTCGGAGTCACGCCCCAGGCATTGGGGACACACGGGAGCCGGGGGATGAATCAAATATCTGCACGCGCTGCAGGCGAGAAAGCGAAGTTCACCGTCGCGACCCCCTTGCCAGTAGTGGCGATTTTCTTCGGTCACGAGCGGTTGCAGGCGAAAAGGTTTGTCAGCCATCGAGTCCCAGGAAAAACAGCATGGTTTGCATCGTCACAGAAGAGATTCGCCCGTGACGCTGCGAAAGAGAATACGCGCTGAAGTTTCGATCAGCTGTTCTTGCGCGACACCCCCCTGGGCGAGATCGCGATGATAGGCCCCCATGCGCTCGAGGATGGCACCCGTCGCAGCAGCAGCCGCGCGGGGGTCTTCGTCTTGCGAAATTCTTCCAGCAGCTTGCGACGCTTCAATTTGGCGCGCCAACCCGAGCAAGACGGGACTCATCGCACGGCCGCGAACCGCGCGGAAGCGTGCATCTCCTTCGTCCGAAACCAGGTTGCGAACACGCAGGACCGCATGATGGTGGTCCCAATGATCGATAAAGGCCGACACCAGTTTTCGCGCGCAGCCGAGCCCTGCGTTGCCCAACCAGGGTTGCTCAAGCAGTTCTGCGACCACGGGCATTTCGCTCGACGCGGCCTCGGCGAGGGCGAGCACCGCTTCTTCAATGTCCTTGAAGTACTGATAAAAGGCCGCGGGCGACGCATCGACGGCACGCGCCACGTCGATCACGCGAATCTCCCGCAGTCTGTGGGAGTCGAGCCGGTCCCGAGTGGCGTCGAGGAGTTTTTGCCGGGTCCCCAGGGCGCGCGGGCCGAGTACGCGGCCCCCCTGGTCAACGAGCACTCCGTCTGGCGAAGTCGCCGAGCCCAGATTGACCGGCTTTTCGCTCACACCGTCCCGCGCTTCGGTTTCGCGCATCGGGCTCCCCATGCTCTGGCGTGTCGGGGAATACGTGCACCCCAGATGTCGAACTACGGCTCGTCGGTTGCGTCTGCTTCCGGCTCGGGTGGCGCTTCGATCGTGTCTTTAGCCCCACGATATCCCTTAGCGAAGAGATACCGCTCAGTTGAACCCTTGCGGGTAGCTTTGGACTTGACCGTCTTGGCAGCGCGAAACTTCATGCGGATCCGCCGGTCGACGATTTGCGCTTCGGGGCCGTCGAGGATCTTGACCAAAAAGTCTCCACCTTCCTGTAAAAGAAGGGGAATTTGCATCTCGACCGCCTCGAGGAGACGCTCTTCGTTGGCTCGATCCACTGCCCGAACACCCGTCAACTTCGGCGCTGCATCGCAGAGAATAAGCCCCGCGAGACCACCCAGTAAAGGGAGAACCTGTTCGCATAGTTTTGGATCTTCAAGATCACCGACAACGGACTCGCAATTCGGGATCTCGAGCGGCGGGTCGATGGCGGCCTTGTCGACGCCAACAACCTTGCCCTTCGGGCCCACCGTGGCGGAAGCAACCTGAAGCCAACCGCCCGGCCAGCAACCCAGATCCAAGACCTTGCGGCCTCGGCGGATCACTTGGTGGGAGCGATGGATTTCAAGCAGCTTGTAGGCTGCGCGCGAACGGTATCCCTCACGCTTGGCACGCTGGTGAAACTGATCCTTTCGATCGTATTTCGCGACGGGGTCCTACTTTCCCTGGAGCGCGTCGCGCACACAAACGATGCCGTCGTTGTGACCGGGTACACCGCCGCGCACGAAAATCAGGTTCTTTTCGGCGTCGATCTTTTCGATTTTCAGGTTCGTCATGGTGACGCGCGCGTTGCCGAGCTGGCCGGGCATCTTCATGCCCTTGATGACCTTACCCGGGGATGAGCCCGCACCAATCGCACCACCGTGCCGAAAGGCTTCGTGGGTACCGTGCGTCATCTTCTTGACCTTAAACCCGTGACGCTTCACGACGCCGGAATAGCCACGGCCCTTCGAGGTCCCGTGAACATCGACGTTCTGGCCTTCGGTAAAGATCGAGCAATCGATCTTTTGGCCAATTTCAAACTCGCCGGCTTCTTCGGCGGTGATTCGAGATTCCAACAATATCTGCGTGGGCTCGACATTCTTCTTCTTGAAGTGACCGAGTTCGGCTTTGCCGAAGCGGCTTTCTTTGCGCTCACCTGCACCGAGTTGAAGGGCGGTATAGCTGTCACGCTCTTCGGTTTTGATGTCCACCACTGTGTTGGGTGATGCATCGAGGACGGTTACCGGGACGCACTTGCCGTTGTCTAGGAAGAGCTGAGTCATGCCGATTTTTCGGCAGATAAGGTCGATTGCCACGCTTGTTACTCCACTACTCGGATTGGACCGCCGTCATGGCGTTCGTCGCGAGGTGATAGGGGATGCTTGGGCCCGCCGACTTTGGCGGAGTTCAAGGCGTTGTACTGNNNCGCAGCCACGAAGCGGCGCACTATAGGAGCACGCTCGCTCCGTGTCGAGACCGAGCGCTGCCAAACTGTCGCTTTGAGGTCACGTTCGCAAAGTGGCCAGGTCGCGAATTTCAGCTTCAACGACGCCCTCCTGCGCCAAGCGGTTCCCGGGCCCACAACTCGACCGCCTCAACCGGTGTCGGGTGGTATCGCGGTGAACGAAGCGCTAACACGCAATGCTTCGCGGGAGTTTCGAGGCAGATTCTCGCAGCAGCTTGAGGCCCCGACCGATGACCAGCCCGGAAATTTCCGCGAGCAAAAGCGCAAAAATGTCGCCACTGCTCGTCATCGGGCTCGACGGCGCGACCTTCGACGTGATTCGCCCCATGGTGGAGGCCGGCAAACTCCCGAACCTGGCGCGCTTCATGGACGAGGGCATCGCGGCTCCCCTGCGCTCCACCGCACCCCCGGTGACGTTCCCCGCTTGGTCGTCCTTTATGACTGGGCTCGAACCCGGGCGTCACGGGATGTTCGATTTTACGCAGAAGATTTCGGGCGCGTACCGCATCGCGTTTGCGAACGCGGCCGACCGCAGCGGGCGTTCAATCTTTGCGCGCGTAAGCGAAGCTGGCGGACGTGTTCTCGTGCTCGGTGTTCCCGCCACGTTTCCTCCCGAAGAACTCAACGGCCTCTTGGTCCCGGGCTTCGACGCGCCGGTCTCAACGGGAAGCGACGCCGACGCAACGAACGACCCCTCGCTTTATAAGCGCATTGAAGCGATTGCGGGTCCGTGGATGCGACCTGCCATGAAAGAAGGGTCGGACACATCTCTCGACCGCACCCGCGGCCACTTGCTCGACCGCGTCGATCGCAAACTTGCTTTTTCCGTTGCCGCCATAGAAGCGATGCGGGAGGAGGCCGACCTCGACTTTATGATGGTCGTGTTTTCGGAAAGCGACACCGTGGGCCATCACTTCTGGCGACATCACGACCCGGACTCTCCGCGCCACGACCCAACCGCCGACGCGACCGCGCGCGCAACGATCGAAGATGTTTACAGCCGGCTCGACCATGCGTGCGGCGAGTTGCGCCGAGCCTTTGGCGAGGAGTCCCTGTGCGTCGTGATGTCTGACCACGGCATGGGGGGAGCGAGCCGCCATGTCGTGCATCTGAATCGCTACCTCTCCGAAGCGGGATTACTTACGAGAATATCGGAAGGCGGACCGTCGGTGGACGCACTGGCTCGGGGCCTGCGAGACCTGGCTTTGAAGATTCTCCCCTCCGGCCTGGCCCAGTTCATCTTCCGCCGCGCACGTGCCGCCGCGGCGCGGCTGGAAAGCGGCGCCCGATTCGGGGGTTTCGACTGGAATCAGACCCTGGCCTTCTCCGAAGAGGCGAATACCAACCCAGGCGTGTGGATAAACCTCCGCGGACGCGAGGCCAAAGGCGCGGTCGCGCCCGAAGACTACGAGCGCGTGCGGGACCGGGTCATTGAGGCGCTGCTCGCATGGCGGCTCCCGGACGGCGAACCCGTCGTCGCGCGGGCCATCCGCAGAGAAGACCTCTACCACGGTCCCTTTGTTTCCCGCGCACCAGACATCATGATCGAACTTGCACTCCATCACGGCTACGGGCTGTCTCTCGTCGCAAGCCGCTGGGAAGAGGGCGGGGGAAGTTCTGTCACCCGCTTGGAGGACGACGAACTCGCCGGCGGTCGCGGGCTTGGCATGAATGGGACCCACCGCGCCGATGGCATCTTGGTCGGAACAGGCGCAGGCCTCAGTCTCGATGAACCTCACCCGCGGCTCGTCGATATGGCGCCCACGCTCCTTGGCGCAATGGGGCTCGATTGGGAAACATCCGAGGGTTCGGCAGACGGGATATCACATGGACTCACTGAGCGCCGCTACTCTGCCGAAGAAGAAGCCGCAGTCGCAGACCGACTTCGAGCGCTTGGATACTTGGACTGATTTTTCGATGACCGCGAGCCCTGCACAAACTGACATGCCCTTCGAAGATTCGTCTCGGGAAACTGAAGTGAAGCCAGACCGGCCTCGCCTGTCGCTTGTGTTTCCCATCTTCGATGAAGCGCCGAACATTGAACCGCTGCTCGGCGCAGCGCGTGACATCGCGCAGCGCTTGACCCCCGACTTCGAAATCATCTTGGTTGACGATGGTTCGAGAGATCGCAGCGCCGAGATCATCGAGCGCATCTGTGAAGCAGACCCCCGGGTGCAGCTGCTCCAGCACGAGTGCAACACCGGGTATGGCGCCGCATTGCGTTCCGGCCTGCGCTTCGCAAAAGGAGAGCTGATCTTTTTTAGCGATGCCGACCTGCAGTTCGATCTTTCTGAACTCAACCGATTGGTTGCGCACGCAGACGACTTCGACATCGTCGCGGGATACCGCGCCCAACGTTCGGACCCGTGGCCGCGGCGCCTGCTCGCCAATACCTGGGGCGCGATCGTTCGCGTGATGTTCGGCCTCAGGGTGAAAGACATCGACTGCGCGTTCAAACTCTTTCGCCGCGAAGTCATTGAAGCGATTGAGATCGAATCGATCGGCGCGTTCGTCAATACGGAGATTCTGGTCCGCGCCCGCGCGCTTCATTATCGCGTCTACCAAGTGCCGGTGTCCCACCGCCGTCGAAAGCACGGCAACCAATCAGGCGCGAACCCGAGGGTGATTTTACGCGCCATCATCGAACTCGCGACCCTCCACCGTTCGCTTTCCCGCACGCAACGCAACGGCACTGCCTAACCCCATGCGTGTCGCGGTGCTGGGCGCGTTCCCGTTTCCCTATCCACAGGGTTCGCAGGTCTTCGTCGCTGAACACACCCGCGCGCTCGTGCGCAGCGGCGTCGACGCCGAACTGTTTACGTACGGCAGTGGTGTTGGTGAACACCCAAGTGACTTGAACTGCATTGCGACACCGGGATGGCTTTCGCCGAACACCATGAGGTCCGGCCCTACCCTTGCAAAGTTTCCCGCCGATGCAGGGTTGCTCTCGACCTACATCCGCCGGGCGCGCGTCCAACCTTTCGACGTCGCGTTTGCCCACAACGCCGAAGCCGCGATGATCGCACTCGCAGGGCGCGCGGTTTTGAAGACCCCAGTCGTCTACGTGGCCCACACGATTTTGCGACACGAGCTTTCTGCCTACGGAGCAGACGCGATCGACTTCATGCTTGCAAACTTGGGAGGCATGGTGGATCGCTTCATCGGACGACATGCCGACGGGATCGTGGCGTTATGCAACGACGCCAAGCGGGACCTCGGGTCCATCGCACGTGGGCCGGTTGATGTCATCGCACCCGGACTCGATCCAACGCCCAGCCCAACCGACGAACAGGTTGCGCGCGCGTGCGCGAAGTTTACAATCACTCCCGGAAGCTATGCGCTCTATTGCGGCAACCTCGACGCCTACCAAGACCTCGACCTACTCGCCGAAGCCGCCGCGATAATGAGTGACGACCCGACGCCCAATATTGTCGTGGCGACCCATGACAAAAGCACGCTACCCGCATCCTTCGAAGGCGTGGAAAACATCGCATGCGTTGAAGTCGAAAACTTTGCACAGATGCGGGCGCTGATCTCCGGCTCTCAGAGCGTGGTTCTTTGCCGGCGCAGACGCGGTGGGTTTCCAATCAAGCTGCTGAACTACATGGAGGCCCGAAAGCCCATCGTGGCCTTTGAAAACATTGCGCCGGGCTTCGAGCACATGACAAATGCGTGGCTCCTCGACGAGAAAGCGGACGCCGGAGAACTTGCCGCAGCGTTGCGCACCCTCGCGCTCGAGCCCGCGCTTCGCCAAACCCTTGGCGCCGGAGCGCGCGAGTTGCTCGAAACCCATCACGGGTGGGAACAGATTGTGCGACGAACATGTGCCTTGGCAGAAAGTGTTCTGTCACGACACTCAGATCAATGACGCGGCGTGCCGATCCAACCTGTATCGGGGTCAGAGCGCCCCACCGCAAATCGCAGCGCAGGTTGGGGCTTTGTATACTGCTGCGCGGTCGCGACAGCACTCCTAAAACACGGCCAAGAGGTCACGACGAACGGTGAAGAACTTCCGAAACAAGCGCATCCTGGTCACTGGCGGTGCCGGGTTTCTCGGCTCTCACCTGTGTGAGAAGTTGCTGGCAGCAGACGAAGGTGCGAACGAAGTCATCTGTGTCGACAACTTCTACACGGGCTCCAAAGAAAACATCGCCCATCTAGCCGACAACCCGCGCTTCGAAATCATTCGACACGACGTCACGTTCCCGTTGTACGTCGAAGTCGACGAGATCTTCAACCTCGCTTGTCCGGCTTCGCCCATCCATTACCAGAACAATCCGGTGTCGACGACCAAGACAAGCGTGCACGGCGCGATCAACTTGCTCGGTCTTGCCAAGCGCGTGGGGGCCCGGATCTTTCAAGCCTCAACCAGTGAGGTCTACGGAGACCCGCAGGTCCATCCGCAGAAGGAAGACTACTGGGGACACGTAAACCCGGTGGGCATTCGCTCCTGCTACGACGAAGGCAAGCGCTGTGCGGAGACTCTGTTCTTCGATTATTGGCGCCAGTGCCAGCTCCGTATCAAGGTTGTGCGCATCTTCAACACGTACGGGCCGCGCATGCACCCGAACGACGGCCGCGTGGTTTCCAACTTCATCATGCAGGCGCTCACCGACCAACCGATTACGATTTACGGCGACGGCAGTCAGACCCGCGCATTTTGTTACGTCGACGACTTGATCGAAGGGTTCCTGCGCTTCATGGCGACGCCCGACGAAGTGACGGGCCCCATGAACATGGGAAACCCCGGCGAGTTCACCATCGCGGAACTCGCCACACTCATCCTCGAAATTACAGGCTCAAAATCTGAGCTCGTCTATGAACCTCTTCCCGGCGACGACCCGACCCAGCGCTGCCCCGACATCGGGCTTGCGAAGAAGACCCTCGGCTGGGAACCGAAGGTTCCGCTGCGGAAAGGCCTCACTCGAACAATCGAATACTTTGAACAGATCGTGCGCCAGAAGTAGGCCAGGGTTAGAAACTTCGCCGCAGCCGCGAGCGGCGAAAAGTGTCTCCATTTTTCGCTCTGATGTGTCGAACAGTTTCTGAATCCAGGCCATCCAACCCGTGTCGGACATGGGTTTTGCGCCCAAGTTGCGGATGCGTGAACGAGGTACTCCTCAAGGTGTCGAGATCTAGAAGCGCTTGGGGCGAGAACGGCGAGCGGCTGAATTTGGCACACTCGTCGTGCAAAATTAATTGGGAGCGGTCATGAGCGGCGCAAGCCAGCCGGCAGCAAAGAAGAGAGTTCGCGTGTTGTGCGTCGCTGGCGCACGCCCGAACTTCATGAAGATTGCGCCGCTGCTTCGCGAGTTCAATTCGCGTGACACCTTCGAGAGTTTTCTCGTCCACACGGGCCAACACTACGACGCCCGGATGAGCGAAAACTTTTTTCGCGACCTCGGTATCCCGGCCCCGGACATCAACCTGGGTGTCGGCTCGGGGACACACGCCGAACAGACCGCCCATGTCTTGATGAAGCTCGAAGCGGTCTTGCTAAGCGAACGCCCCGACCTTGTTCTCGTTGTGGGCGATGTCAACTCGACCCTCGCGGCAACGATCGCTGCGGTGAAACTCGACATCCCCGTCGCCCACGTCGAAGCCGGGCTGCGCTCCGGCGATCGCACCATGCCCGAAGAACTAAACCGGCTGATGACCGACGTCGTTGCGAGTTGGCTGTTCACCACCGAAGCCGACGGCGAAGCCAACTTGCTGCGCGAGGGCATCGACCCGGCGCGGATCCACTTTGTTGGCAACGTGATGATCGACACCCTGCTCGCGAACCTCGAGCGCGCAAAGAAGCTCGACACTCTCGAACGCTTGGGCCTCACCGAAGGCAAGTTCTGTCTCCTCACCCTGCACCGTCCAAGTAACGTCGACGACCCGGCACGCCTCGCCGAATTATTTGGCGCGCTCGAAGAAATTCACGACCGGGTTCCGATCGTGTTCCCCGTGCATCCCCGCACCGCGACGAATATCAGCGAAGCCCTCGGCGGCCGTGACTTGAAGTTTCAGATCATTGAACCCCAGGACTACCTCGACTTCTTGCGCTTGATGGCCGACGCCAAGATCGTCCTCACGGACTCGGGCGGCGTCCAAGAAGAAACCACCGCGCTTGGCACGCCTTGCTTCACGCTGCGCGATTCGACTGAACGACCCATTACCGTCACCCACGGAACCAACACCATGGTGGGCGCGGACAGAGAAGTGATCTTGCGTGAAGTCATGGCGACCCTCGACGGCAAACCGAAGGCGGGTAACGTCCCCGACTTGTGGGACGGCAAGGCGTCGGAGCGTATCGCCAACGTACTCGAACGTGACCTTGGAGCCGGGTCGTGAGTCAAGACCCACCAAACATCGAAGCCAGCGTGGCCGCGGCCGCGGCCCTTCGCCAGAAGACGCTCTGGGCCATCGGCGCCACCATCACGCTCGCCACCTACGTGTTCTATCCGGTGCTGGTCCAAATGTTTCGCACGTGGCGCGCCAACCCTGACTATTCTCACGGCTTGCTCATCGTTCCTCTTTCTCTCTACTTCGCGTATGGCAAAACGCCGCAGCTGCGTCGGGCCGAACTCGACGGGAGTTGGTGGGGCGCCGGGGTTCTTTTTCTGAGCGTCATCGCCGTGTGCATTGGTGAGCTTGGCGGTCTCCTGACGGCACTGCGCAGTGGCTACGTGCTCGCGCTGATGGGCCTCGTGCTGCTCCTCGCCGGCCGTCGCGTCTTCGAGATCTTGTTGTTCCCAATGGCGTTTCTCTTCTTGATGGTCCCGCTCCCGCAGTCTCTCGTGAACATCATCGCGTTCCCGCTGCAATTGATCGCCGCCGGTTGGGCGGTCGGGAGTCTGCAGGCGTTCGGGATCCCGGCGCTGCTCGAGGGCAACATCATTCATCTCGCTCACACCCAGTTGTTCGTCGCCGAAGCGTGCTCGGGCTTGCGTTCGTTGATGGCGCTCCTGACCCTAGGCGTTGTGTTCGCTCAGTTCTTTCGCCCCGGCCATATCATTCAACAGAGCATCTTGGTGGCAGGCACGATCCCGATCGCGATCGTGGTAAACGCTGTGCGGGTGTCACTTACCGGCGTACTTGCACACAACTTCGGCCGCGAGACCGCGACGGGCTTCATCCACGACTTCCAGGGCATGATCACCTTCGGCATGGCCTTCTTCATGCTCTTGCTGCTTGCGCGCTCGCTCAGCTTTGGCGCTAACTTTTTTACGCGCAAAAACGCTCAGGAGAGTTCGCCCGCATGACCCTCGCCAAGCTCATTGTTGCACTGCTGTTCATCGCCGCGAACTCGTACGCGTACAACAACTTCGCGACCGGGGACATCACGCCGCCCCGGGAAAACTTTGCCGATTTCCCAGACGAATTCGACGGCTGGAAATGCGGCGATCGTCAATTGATGGACCAGAAAGTGCTCGATAACCTCGGCGTCACCGACTACATCATTTGTCGCTACGCGACCGACATACCCGGTAAGTATGTTGAATTTTACGCGGGCTATCACGAGAAGCAGGAGCGCAGCGACTCGGGCAAGACCACATTGATTCATCCCCCGGAACACTGCTTGCCGGGGGCGGGTTGGGACATCATCGAATCCGACATCGTGCCGATCAACTTCGGCATCGAGGGTGAAGCCAAACGCGTCGTGATCGCGAAAGGCCAGCGACGCGGGCTCGTCTACTTCTGGTATCAGTCACGTGGCCACGTGATCGGCACCAACATCGATCGCCTGTGGCACATGTTCTTCGACCGCGCCCTGCGAAACCGCACGGATGGTTCGCTGCTCCGCTTCACGATGCAGATCGAACGTGAGAACTTCGAAGAGGCCGACGACGCATTTCGCGAGTTCGCCTCGAAGATCTCCCCTGAGCTTCCGCGCTTCATTCCGAACTAACGGACGCGCCTGGTTTTGGGCGCGACCTGCTCGACAATCGGAAACAAAATGGCTTCACCAAACTTATTCTCGATCGACCTCGAAGACTGGTTTCATCTCCTCGACACCGACGCGGCCCCGGCGCTGTCCACCTGGGCCGACCAGGAAGCCCGGGTCGAAACCAATGCCGGTCGTCTACTCGATGTACTCGAACAAGCGAACGTACGCTGCACGTTCTTTGTCTTGGGCTGGATCGCCGAGCAGTACCCGGCACTTCTGCAACGGATCGCCGAAGCGGGACATGAGATTGCGAGCCATGGTTACGCGCACGGCCTGATCTACCAGCAGACACCGCAAGCGTTTCGCGATGATCTGCGCCGCGCCAACGACGCGATCGAAGGTGCGGTTGGCGTCCGCCCGATTGGATACCGCGCTCCGGGCTTTTCGATTCGCGAAGACAGCGATTGGGCGTTGGACGTGCTCGCCTCCGAAGGCTTCGAATACGACTCGTCCGTATTCCCCGCAAGCCGCGCCCACGGTGGCTTGCCAAACGCAGAACCTTTGCCAACGCGGCTGCCAAACGGCTTGATGGAGTTTCCCGTTTCAACCATAAGCACCCCTCTAAGCCGGGTTGCTTATCTCGGCGGCGGCTACCTGCGCCTCTTCCCAACCTCGTTAATTCTCCATTGGGCACGCGGACAACGCGCGCGAAACGAAAGCCTCGTTCTCTACATCCACCCACGAGACATCGACCTCGACCAGCCGCGCCTCGACCTCGGCGCGTTTCGTAACTTCAAGAGCTACGTCGGGATCGGGGGTTGCCTCGACAAGGTGGCGACCCTGCTCAGCGAATTTGACTGGGTGCCGTTTCGTGACTATCCGCGGGATGCTGCGGCGAGCTAGGTCAACCCGGTTCAGGCCCGGCGCGGCCTTGTTTTAACTCGGCTCTAGATGGCTGGTCCGCATTCATCAGAATGAAGCGATGCCACGCAACGGCGATCACGCTCACGACGCCAAGAGACAAAGCGCGGCTCGCGCATGGACACGTGCCAATGAAGCCAATCGAGTTCGTCGAAAATAAAGTAGCGCGCGATCCCCACGCCGTAACTCATCGGCCAGCCAACAACCGCAGGTAGAAGCACGATTTGAAGCGCGTAGCGATCGTGGCTGAAGATGACGCGCTACGAATTGACCCTTGTCTTGCCGACCGACAATCGTGCAGCGTTCACGTCGCTGCCCCGCCGCCGCTTGAAGAAACGCCCCTAGGAGTCTGCGCGGCAGAAGGCGCACGCGCCCAAACGCGGATCCAATGCCGCTGGCTGCGTTGCGAAAGCTAGCTGTAGCTAGTAGGCGGCCAACTTTGCCGTGAGGTCGACTGCCTGTCCGGTTCGCATCGATTCCAAGATCCCGAAGGTTGTTTCGGAATTGGCGGTCAGTTCTTCGAGGGTAAACGGGGAACCCGCGCCCGTGCGGCACGCGTCGATGACGGCGAGCACGGCTTCGCGTTGTCCCTTGTTCTGGTTGAGGGTCTTGAGCGGCGTGCCACCCATCACGGTGGTACTGCGGAAGTTTTCGCAGATTGCGGTCTTGCGCTCGGACGACACTTCGAAGCGTTCTTTGGGAAGCTCGGCGCTCGCGTTGGCAAGGTACTCGAGGGTTGCGACTGAACCGTCGGTGAAGCTTACGTTGGCGACAAATGAATCATCGCGCTCGGAGTCACGGCTCAACCCGCGCGCGTAGACGCTTGAGGGCAATGTGCCGACGAGATAGATGCATAAATCGATGAAGTGACAGCACTCGCCGATGATGCGGCCGCCACCGGTCTTCGGGTCGGTGACCCAAGTTCCTGCCGGGGTTGCCCCTGCCGCGATGGTGTACCGAATCGACATGGGTTCCGATCGTCCGTCGAATGTTTCGCGGACCTTCTCCGCGTGAGGGGAGAAGCGCCGGTTGTAACCGACACTCAAGAAGCCCTGTGTGTCGCGTGCGGCAGCGACCAGCTCCCGGACCGATTCTTGATCAAGCCCAATCGGCTTCTCGAGCCAAACCGCCTTGCCGGCCTTCATCGCGTCGCGCGCAAGCGAGGCGTGTGAGTCGTGCTGGGTTGCAATGAACACCAGATCGACCGCGTCGTTTCCAAACACTTCCTGGGGGTCGGTCCCGCAGCTCGCGTAGTCGTACTTTTCTGAAGTTCGTCGCGCCGAAGCGCCTGTTGCGGTGACGACTTGAACCTTGCGAACCTTTGACGCGCTCGCGATGGCGGGGATTAGCTGCGCCTTTGCGTAGTTGCCCGCACCGACGAACGCGATGCCGACGTCCCCATCGCATCGCGCAGAAGGCTTTGCGAGTTCAAGGGTTCGGGCTTCATCGGGCGCGCCCTTGTACTTGAAGATGATTGCGAGGTTTTTGCGTTCGCCCTTGGCGAGTGCTTCGTAGGAGCCTTCCGCGTCTTCGAAAGCGACGACTTCCGCGTCGAGTTTCGCTGGATCAATGTCCCCAGCCGCGGCGAGGTTCACGAACGACTGCAAGTTGCGATTCTCTGTCCAGCGGACGTGAGAAATCGGGTAGTCGAGACCGAGTTCTTCGTAGCGCCTGTCATAACGACCGGGGCCGTACGACATGCTCATGCGGAGTTCGAGTTCTTTGGGGTAAAAGCTGCGGCGGTCGAGGTCCATCGCGGTCGCGCCGACGGCAACCACGCATCCCTTCGCGCGACAAAGGTCTGCGGCAAGCGTGATCGGGGCAGAACTCTCAGACGCGGCCGTGACGATCGCGATGTCGGCGCCATAGCCATGGGTCGCGGCGTTCTTCCACGGCTCATGATCGTCGCCCGGCACCGCACTCCAGGTCGCACCCTGATCCATCGCTTCGGCAATACGGTCTTCATTGATATCAATCGCGAGCACCTGGCAACCTGCTGCGCGAAGAAGCTGCACGGTCAGTTGGCCAATGAGGCCCAAGCCGATCACGGCCACGACTTCGCCAAGCCGCGGATCCGCGACGCGAACACCCTGCATCGCGATTGCGCCCAAGGTCGCGAAAGCGGCCTTGTCGAGTTCGAGTTCAGCGGGAACGTGAACCACCAAATTGTCGGGGACCGTTATCAATTCGGCGTGATTCGCGTAGCCCGCGCCCGCGCATGCGACACGATCACCCGGGGCAAAACCCTCGACGCCTTCTCCCACCGCGACGACAACACCCGCGGTCGCATAGCCGAGCGGTTGCGGGGCTTCGAGGCGAGTTGTGACCGCGCGATAGGTCGGCATCGGGCCTTCGTGCTGGAGTTTTTTAAGCACCTGCTTCACGAGGTCCGGGCGACTGCGCGCTTTGGAAACAAGAGACTTCCGCGCAAAGTCGAGCGCCATCTTTTCCGTACCGGGAGAAACGACCGAGTAGTGGTTGGCAACAAGCACCTGGCCCGGAGCGGGAGTTGGCGAGGGAACTTCGACGAGTTCGAGTTCACCGCTGCGCGCACTCTGCAAAATTTGTTTCATGGTGATTTGGGCCCGTCGCTTTCGATATGACCGCGCCAGCCTGCGTGCGCGATAAAGGTTCGCTCGCAGGTGATTTCATCGAGACGTCTGCTCGTCGGCCCGTTCGAATCGACGCGGGCTTCGAAGACTTCGACATCTGCGGGGTCGCGCACCTGCGTGATTCGCGCCCCGGTGTCCCTCATCGGCTCGCGCAGCTTGGGAATCAACTGTTCGTTGAAGCCCATCATGCGAACGGCGACCAAGTCTACGGCGATGGGGTCCGTTCCCGCCACAATGGCGCCCAGCGGTACGTCGTTGGGGGCGAGGGGGCCTTCACCTTCGCCGGCCACGATGCCGTCGAGCACCGTGAGGACAATTCGAACCGGGGCTTCCGCGCCCAGCGCCAACGCCTTCGTGTCGCTGTAATAGAGGCTGCGATTCAAGTCGCAGCACATGCGCCAGGTCGTCTGATTGCCGTACCAATTGCCCGCGCGAATGAACGCGTCACCGCGGGTCGAGGATTCGACACGTCGCACTGCCCGAAAGAATTGCGTGCCCCTGCCACGCGCGAGAAGCGGGCGGGCGATCTCAATTGCACGGCTACGCAGGCGGTCGATCAAGCGTGCGGCAGGAAATTCGTCGCCGCCTTCAGACACGCCGCCCAGGCTGTGATGGGGCAGCCAGTTCTTGTCGCCGTTGATGCCGACCAGATTTTTGAGCGCGAGTGTGACACCCGTCTTCTTATGGGTCTTAAGTTTGGGAAGGTTCACGATCAAGTCGGCAGACAGAACCGTTTCGGAGAGCAGGTATTCGTTGCGCCCGTCGCGATGATGTTCCGACGTCGGGCCCGGGTCGTAGTCGGCGCCACGAAAACGATTGGGGTCGAGGCCCGAGCCCTCGAAGAAGCTCGACGTGCCGAGGTCGACCGCGCGGTAGCCGAGCGGATCTCCCGAAAGCGGTTTGCGTTCGACGATGATCCCGTCGTCGAAGATCACCGTTTCGCGGCGCAAATCGATCACCGTAAACTTGTGTCCGACACGTTCGGCGTGGGCCGCCAGTTCATCGAGCCCGGCGTAAATGCGAATTTTTTCGAAGTCGCAGTCTTGCTGGGGCGCTTCGGCGACGATGACGTCACCGCTTTGCCCGGCCGCGAGAAACGCGTAGTCCGCCATCGCGCGCAGTACGGCGCCGTGGGTCACGACGCTTTCCAGGGACGCGTTCTCGTCCCCGCCTTCGAGCGGGTTCCAGTGCCGAATAAAGTTTGGTTTCAAGACGACCTTTGATCCGGCGTCCACAAATTGGCCGAGCGGGTTCCAGTCTGCTTGCCCGAAGCGCGCCTCGTCGAGACCCAGCGCGTGCAGGGCCTCGCGAACCGCCGAATAGACATGATTGTCCGAAGAAGCCCCCGCATCTGTGTCACCCCAATGCGCAAACTCCGGATATGCGACGCCGGGCCCAAAGGGTGGGGCGAGTCCTTCGTAGGACGGCTTCGTGTGGACGAGACCAACGCGAATCAATGCTGTCTCCTAACAACGACGTGGCGCCTTGTCTGTGTATCTATCTAGGTAACTGGCGGTGCATCGCGGGTGAAATTTGCCGCGCGAAGCACCTCATGGCGCGAATTGCTTGCGCGGCGCCGAAAGTATCGCACTGCGGGCTGCCGGGCTTGCCCTTTGACTGCGCTTTGGGCGCAGGGGCTCAGCTCGCTATATTGCCGGCCCCACCACCCTGCGCTGCCATGTCCTGGGTGCGAGACTTATGAGGACAACGTGCCCAGCCCCGTCGATGAGCTTTGTTCTCGCTACCACTACCCCGACGCCCTTCGCGACGTACTGAACCAACTTGTCGACGCGGCGGCCGAGGCGTACCCCGAAACCAAGAGTTTCATTTTGAGCGGCAGTGGTTCGACGGGCGACTACGTCTACCGGGAAGATCCGCACGGTGAGATCGAATTAATCTCTGATCTCGACATGACGCTCTTTACCGGCAGCGGCGACCAGCGCCCCGAAGTACTGGAAGAAGCCATCGACGACATCAAACTTCGCCACCGGTCGTCACTCTTCCAAGTGGATGTCGAAGTAAACCCACTGCGAATGCTCGAATCGATCGCACCGAGTTTTCAGATGGTCGAAACCCGACATGCCGGTGTCGTGTTGGCCGGAGAGGATGTGCTCGAGCACTACCCAGAGAGTTTCGACAATCGCGCCTCTCGCCGCTCCTTCCTGGGGAACTTATGGAAGCCGGTGCTCTACTGGACGCCGAGCGGGAGCGGACACGACGTCGTCTACACCCAGGTCGCCGCGCGCCTCTTTCTCGACGTGCCGCTGCTTGCCGGCGCAAACAATGGCGAGTGCATCCCCGGGCATCGCGCACGGGCCGAGCACTATCTCTCGTCTCCGAGCACCAAGGGTCTTTACAGCGAAGCCCTGCGCGAGCGAGTTCGCTGGGCGATCGAAACCAGAACAAACCCAACGGAAGAACGCGCGGGACTCGAACGTTCCATCGCCGAGTTTGCTTTAGAAGTCACCCAGGCGATCGACGGGATGGGACCCGTGCCCGAAGACCCCGACCACGCATTGGTAAAGCGCCTTGCGGATTGGCTCCCGCAGCGAACACCCCGAAGACTCGCAGCTGAAACGCGTTCCGTGCTTCGCGATCCGCACTCGCCACCTGAAGATCTACGTTGGATCGCGCGTAACAAAGAAGCCATGGGGGGCGCCGCGATGTTAGGCGTCTTGGCGTACTTGGCGAGCGGGGAGGGCGATGCACCGGAGGCTCCGCTGCCTTCGGGGGTCGCGGATCGCCTTTGTGAATATGCGCGGCTTGATTCTCTTGCGCGGGAAGACGATGAGACGGCACTCGACTTTGTCGCACGAATCAAGGCGGCATATTGGAGCGGGCTTTCAACTTTGTACCCGAGTCTCGGTAAGAAAGAAGCGGGGCTCGAAGTGTTCTTCCGGCCGAGTGCAGAGCAGGCTTGAATGCGGGTTGCGTTTCAAATGCGGCATGGGTGTAAAGGCGACAACCAGTGAGCGCAAGTCATGACGAATCAGAACAAGACAAGACGCGCAAGCGCGTCTGGATCTTGACGCGCCACTACCCGCCAGACGTGGGTGCGCTCTCCTATCGCCTCAAACACCTCGCCGAAACATTGGCCGAAGACTATGAGGTTACCGTCCTCACCGCGCAGCCGAACCGTTACGAGGGTGCCACCAAGGCGCCCGCGATCGAACGGCAAGAGAATCTCACGATCCGCAGAATTTCGAGCGTTCAACTTCTGCAGTCCCGCGGCAAAGTCGGGCGCTTGCTCACTGAATTACTCGGTGCGTTGTGGATGTCGCTTGTCGCTCTGCGGCACCGGGGCAAGATGGACATCGTCTTCGCTTCGACGCCGCCATTTTTTTACGGCTTGCCGGGTCTCGTTGTGAAGCGCTTCGGAAGACGGCCCCTGGTACTCGACTTGCGTGACCTTTGGCTCGACTGGGCGGAAGAAACGGGGCTGCTTCGAAACCCCTTGCTCGCCGGGTCGATGCGGTTCCTTGAACGTTCGATCATTCGCTCGGCCGATCACCTCACGCTCGCCACCGAAGGCTTTCGTGATCTTTTGCTCGAGCGACACGGCACTGATCCCGCCTGCGCGACCGTGGTCTTTAATGGACTCGACAAGGTGCTGATCCCGGAACACGTTGAACCCGCGGCCCCGCGTGACGAAGGCGCGCCCCTTCAGGTTCTCTACGCCGGCAACCTCGGCCCGTCGCAAAGTCTGGTCGGCATTCTTGGCGGCATGCTGGCGAGCTTGGAAAAATGGCCCGCGCTTCGCATCACCATCATTGGCGACGGCGCGCAGAGGGACGAACTCAGCGGCGCCAGCCATCCGCGCTTCAAAGTCCTGCCCCACACGAGCCGCGAAGAACTCGCGCGCATGTGTCGTGAGACGGACGCCTTTTTACTCCACCTTGCGGCGCTCGACGTCTACCGCCACACGGTCCCATCGAAGCTCTTTGAGTACGCGGCCTATGAACGGCCGATCCTATGTGGCGTGTCGGGCGAAGCGCGAAAGATCTGCGAGCGTCATGCAGCCTGCTTCACGTTTGACTCCGATGACGCTGCGTCGTTTGCGAGCGCGATGGATCGCTTGTGCGGTGGCGAGCCCGCCGACAACGCGAGGATGGAGCGCGCAGACCAGACTGAAATTTTGCGCGCGAGTCGGGCGCCGATTTGGCGCAAAGTTTTTGCGAGCCTCTCATGAGCGCCGGCCGAACCTCTACTACGACATCTTGTCTTTGAGCGAGCCCGCCCCAACCCTTGGCATTGTGGTCGAGTCGATTCGGCTCGAGCTCGAGCAGTCGTCCTAGACCCAACGATCGGCGTCACTTATCAGAGATCGCCGCCACCCGATTCAATGAGCCGTTCGAGCCGCTCGTGTTGGGGTGCGTCGTCTGCCAAGATGCGAGCGAGCCATTCGCGCACGTAGCCGTAATCGAGCGGGTCGTTGGCGGCGAAGATCATCTCGGCAATGTCACGCCAGTCTTTTTCGCGGTTGAACACCGCCTTGTAGACCAGCAGATCTTCAGCGCTTAGGATATGGAGCCGGTCGGCTCCGAAGTTGACGCGACGTCGTCGTTCCATCGAACTTTGGTGAAGCGGGTCGTAGGAAAAGAAGAGGTCGATGGGGGTGCGGCCCCAGAAGACGCGCGCCTGGCCATCGCGTTCAATCGCCTGCATCAGCTCCGGCGCGTCGACCGTCGCACCCAACGTGCCCAGGCATGCGAGGACTTCGCCCGCCCGGGAAGCAGGGGCAAAGATATTGACGTCGATGTCGACCGTTGCTCGCGGCGTGGCGTAGTACGCAAGCGCATTTGCGCCGCCGAACGCGTGTGCGATGTCGGCTGTTTCGAAGGCGCGTTCAATGGCGACCATTTTTTCGTCGAGGTACACCCGCTACCGCGCTTCGAGTTCGCGCGATTGAATGCGCGGGAACCTTGTCCGGGCGCGTTCGCGCAATGGCGCGCGCGACTGCACGACGCGGTCGGCACTACGCACGAGGTCGCGGAGTGCCTTGCCGCGCTCACTCTCGGGTTGGCCAAGCCAGAGTGCTGCATCTTCGAGATGTTCGGGGACCGGTTCTTCGGCGAACGGCTCAAGTGCGCGCTTGAGCAAGCCCACCAGGCGAGGCGACGGTCGGCCTCCGCGTTGAAGTGTTGCGAGCAGCGCGCGCGCTTCGGGGAAACGGCGGCGTTCGTTCACGGTCACGCCGAGTGCCTGGGCGCGGGCGATGAGTTGATCGCGATCAAATGGGAGACGAGCCTTTTCGTCGGCGCGGTCGAGGGTCTCGGGGGTGAGGGCGCCTTTGAAACTCGCCAGCGTGAACTGGCGTGGTCCCTTCGCTGTGTTGATGCATTCGCGGATCTCATACCGGTTGCGTTGCTTTCGGATCGACGCCATGTGGAGTCTCCAAGTGATGAAGCGTTCGCCAATGCTGTATAGTGTTTTCGTCCACTATCTTAGTGGAATTGAGCACTAAAGCCCACTCCAGAGTGCTGCCTTCAGTGCATTTCTGTTCCATAAGTATCTGTTTTTTCATACCGTATTTGATTCACAGGCGAGCCCAGCCTATTGCATCCAGCAAGCACCCCGGGAGGAGCGCGAGATGGCGAAACAAGATCGGAAGTTCACGAAAGGGCTCCACGAAGTCGGAAACGGCTGCTTCGCCTACCTCCAACCCGACGGCTCCTGGGGGTGGAGCAACGCCGGCCTGGTGACATGCGGCGAGGCGTCGCTGTTGGTCGACACGCTTTTCGACTTGAAGCTGACTGCTGAGATGCTGGACGAGATGCGGGCCGCGTGTCCCGCCGCCGCGGAGATCGACACCCTCGTGAACACCCATGCGAATGGCGACCACTGTTACGGAAACCAGCTCGTCGGCGACGCAGAGATCATCACCTCGAAAGCGACCGCGGAAGAGATGGCAGAAGTCACACCGGGCATGATGGCGATGTTGATCGAAAACGCAGACTCACTCGGCGAAGCAGGTGCCTTCTTCAAGCAAGTGTTCGGCATGTTCGAATTTGCGGGGATCGAGCTGCCCCCGGTTTCGCGCACCTTTGAAGGACATCTCGACCTTCAGGTCGGTGACAAACATTTGGAACTCATCGAAGTCGGCCCCGCGCATACCCGTGGCGACGTGCTCATTCATTGCGTTGAAGATCGCACTGTGTTTACGGGCGACATCCTCTTCATCGAGGGCACGCCCATCATGTGGGCCGGGCCGGTCGAAAATTGGATACGCGCCTGCGAACGCATCGAAGCCCTCGATGTTGAAACGGTCGTCCCCGGCCACGGACCCATCACGGACAAGTCGGGCCCGCGTGCGGTTCGCGAATACCTCAGCTACATCCGCGACGAAGCGAAACTGCGTTTCGACGCAGGGCTGTCGGTCAACGACACGATCCACGACATCGCGCTCGCAGACTATGCGAGTTGGGGCGATGCGGAGCGCATCGCCGTCAACGTCGACACCTTGTTCCGCGAGTTCCGCGGCGGGGCCGGCGATCCGCCGAATCCGGTCGAGTTATTTGGTTTGATGGGGAAGATCGCGCGGTAGCGCGGCTCGCCCTCAACTCAGCGCAGGCATCTCATCCGCGATTTCGCGGAGCTTGTTCTTTGCAACTTTGTCAAGCGTTGCGGTTGGGAACTCGTCTCGGAAGTAGACCGCGCGTGGCACCTTGAAGTCTGCAAGGTTTTCTTTGCAATGCACGATGATGGCGGCGGCGTGTTCGTCTTCGGACTCGGGCGCCCCCATGCCGCGGATCACAAATGCAACCGGAACCATGTCGAGCATGTCGTGCTGCTGGCCCACGACCGCGATGTCGCCGATGCCACCGACTTCGCGAACGCAATCTTCGACTTCGCGCGCGGACACGTTTTCGCCACCGACCTTGAGGGCGTCTTTGTCGCGGTCCTTGTAGAAGAAGTTGCCTTCTTCGCCGAGCATCACCATGTCGCCGGTCTTGAACCAGCCGTCTTCGGTAAACGCCTTCTCCATGGCTTCTTCGTTGTCGTAGTACTCGAGGAAGAGTTGGACGCCGCGGCGACCTCGAATCCAAAGTTCCCCGATCTCACCTTCCATGCAGGGCTTGCCCGTATCGCTGTCCACGATCGCGAACTCATAGCCCGGCGTGGGCTTCCCCATCGAACCGTTGGGGTAAGTCTGGATGTAGTCGTTGCGGGTCGCATGAATGACGGTTTCCGTCATTCCCCACGAAGCGAGGATGCGGAGCTTCAACCAGTTTTCGAGGTCGGGCATGACGAGGCCGAAGACGCCGACCTTGAGTTTGTGCTCCGGGATCGGCTGCGCGGCGATCGCCTTGAAGACGAAGGGGATGAGTGAGATGTGGGTGACGTCGTGCTTCAACACGACTTCCCAAAAGCGGCTCGCCGAAAACTTCGGTTGCAAGACCACGGTTCCGCCCACGCCAAGGGTCGTGTAGATCGACCAACTCTGGGCGTTCACGTGGAAGAAGGGGAGATAGACGAGGTACGTGTCTTCACTCGCCATGTCGATGTTGATCGGTCCCATGCGGCTTGCCCACAGTGCGTTCGCATGCGTGTGAACAACCGCCTTGGGTCGCGATGTCGTGCCCGACGTAAACATGATGCCAGCCGGAGCCATCGGTTCGGCCGGGCGTTCGGGAAGAGACGCTCCGTCGCCGCGCAACACATCAAACGATTCGAAACCGTGCGCCCGTTCTTCGTCCGTCGCGGCCTCGCCGGAGTTGTCGTCCATCACGACGATCCAACCCAGCGACTTCGCATTCTCCGAAACGGCGCGCGCGAACTTCGGTTGCGTGATCGCGCCGACGCAGCCCGTGTGTTCGGCGAAGTATGTGATCTCGGCCCCCACACTTCGGGTGTTGGTCGTCACCGCGATCGCACCGAGCTTCACGCACCCGTACCACGCGAGCACCATCTCGGGGCTGTTTTCGGCGTGGATCAAGACCTTGTCGCCCATGACGACGCCCTTGGCGGCGAGACCCGCAGCAATATCGGCCACCTGCGCGTTGAAGTCCGCGTAGGTCCAGCGCTTCTCTTCACCGCTCTTGGGTTCCCAGATCAGAAATGGGTGGTCGGGCTTGTGCTTCGCCCAGTGGCCGAGCAGCCACGGGATGTCCTGACCGGCGAATTGGAAGGCGTCTACGTAGTTTGAGTCAAGCATGGGGGAAACTCCTGGGTCTGGGGTATCGCGAAACCCAGTGGGTATAGCGTCTTCCCCGCGAAAGTTGACTCCTGTTCGCCGCGACGCAATAAATCTCCACGCAAGGCCCCTTCGAGACCGCTACCGATGAGGTTTATCTCAGAGCGTTTCTCGAACCGAGAGCAATGGTGGGTACGCCCCCCCCCACCACCCACGTCTTCTCCAACTTGGCGTCCGTCAACGTTGGCGGTCACGACTCGGTCCACGCACCCGAACCCGGCACCGCGGTTTTGATGGCCGCGGGTCTAGCTGGGCTTGCCGCGTTGGGGCGCCGCCGCGAGCGATCGCATCGCTACTTCTCTTGGGCGCTCGGCCTTCCCGACACTTCTTCGTACCAACGCGACAGGTAAACCTGTTCTTTCGAATGGGGTAGGCCGTTCAACGTCGCGGCGAAGTCCATGGTGCAGAGCGCGGTGATGTCTGCCATGGAGAAGTGATCCCCCGCGAGATACGCGCTCTTCGCGAGCCTCCGGTCTATAAACCCGAAGTAGTTCTTTACCATCTCGCGGTTGAGTTCCGCCATCTCGGGGATCTGCTGTTTCACCACCGCCTTGGTGAGCGGTGAGCCGTGCACCCACACCATCCCGACCGGCATCATCAAGTACAACTCGATGCGGCGGATCCACATCTCGACGAGACCCACTTCTTGCGCACTTGCACCGAACAGCGATGGCGTTGGATGCAGGGTTTCGAGGTAGCGACAAATCGCGATCGACTCTGCGATGTGGCTTCCGTCGTCGAGTTCTAGAACCGGCACACCCCCCATCGCGTTGATGTCGGCCATGAATTCGGGCGATCGATTTTCGCGCTTCATAATGTCGACTCGCTCGAAGGGAATCTCAATTCCCTTTTCAGCGAGGTACATATGCACGCGTCTTGGGTTCGGTGCTCCGGGGTAGGTGAAGAGCTTCATCGCGGGGACCCTAGTGGTTCAAAACTGGAAGTAGATAAACGGCTGGTCGGTGAGCGGCCAGAGCATGACAGAAATGAAGCCCAGCACGAAACAAATAAGACCCGCCCACTTGAGATCCAATTCCCCGAGGCGGTGCTCGATGTGCCCGACACTCCGCGAATACCAGTGGACGCACGCGAAGGCTGCGAGCAGAAAGAGGGTGCTGAAGAACACCATGCCGCCGAGCCCAATGTTTGCGAGGCCAAAGTCAAAGTCGAAAAAGACGTACTTCTGCAGCGCGATCAACATCTTATCGAAGTCCGTCACCCTGAACGCGATCCACGCGGCGAAGACGCAGTACTGCATCGCGACGATCGAAGCCAAAGTGGCGAACCGACTTGATGCCGGCTGGTAGCCCGGGTCGCGGGCGAGCCGAAAGTTGCCGTAGAGGCGATGCACAACCAAATAGAAACCGTGGAGAAAGCCCCAAAGAACAAAATTCCAACTCGCCCCGTGCCACAACCCGCCAAGCAGCATCGTGAGCATGAGGTTCCGGTAGGTGTTAAAGCTGCCGCCGCGGTTTCCGCCGAGTGAGACATAGAGATAGTCCCGGAGCCAGGAAGAAAGGCTGATGTGCCAACGACGCCAAAAGTCAGAGGGGTTTCGCGCCGCGTAGGGGTGGTCGAAGTTGACGGGAATACGGAAACCCAACACCCGTGCGATCCCGATCGCGATGTCGGAATAGCCCGAGAAGTCGCAGTAGATCTGCACCCCGAAGCACGCGCTCGCGAGCCAGATCACGATGCTCGGGAAGGCTTCGGGGGTTCCGAAGACGGCATCGGGCAAAAGCGCCAAGTTGTCGGCGACGAGGACCTTCTTTGCGAGGCCGCGCGCAATCAGGAAGAACGTCGTCTGGTCGCACGAAATGCGGATGCGCTCGCGCAGCTGGGGAAGGAAGTGCGCAGCGCGCACGATGGGTCCGGCGACGAGTTGCGGGAAGAACGCGATGTAGAGCGCAAAGTCTATGGGGGAAGCGGTGGCTCGAAGGTCTCGCCGATAAACGTCGATCGTGTAGCTGAGCGCTTGGAAGGTATAGAAGGAGATCCCAACCGGGAGCGTGATCTCGATTGAACTCCAGTGCACCGCAAAGCCGAGTTCGCGCATCAAGACAAGCGTGGTGTCCGCGAGAAAGCCCGTGTACTTGAAGTATGCAAGTAGGCCGAGGCTCGAAACAAGCGAGGTTGCGAGTAACACCCCGCGACGGCGGTCGTCGTCGCTTTCGTCTATCGCTTTACCGAGCATGTAGTTGACCGCCGTCGCGAAGGCGATCAGAACGATAAACAGCGGGTTCCACCACATGTAGAAGCCGTAACTTGCCACGAGGAGCACGACCTTCCGCGGCTCGTCGCGCGTCACCAATGCGAGGGTGGCGAGCAGCAGCATCGAAAAGACCAAGAATTCCGGCGTGTAAAAAAGCATCAGAACCCTTCGCGAAGTTGCGCTGCAACGAAGGAGGTCAATTTGCGCGCGCCGTCGTTGCTGGGATGCAAGACGTCGAAGAAGAGCGACGCATCGAGCAGCGTGGAGGCGTCGATAACGAGTGTCTCGGGTGCGCCTCTCTGCGAATTTCGGGCTTCCGTCACCGCGTCACGAAACGCTTGTGCGTGAGGGACGTAGACAGCCGGGTGCACGGGCAAGATCAAGACTGCGATGCGGCGGCCCGACGCTTCCCCTTGCTTCCCGATCGAGAGCAGCATCTCGCGATCACGGGGCGGAATATGGGGAGGCCCCGTCTGTAGAGAGTCGACCCTCAATTTGATGGCACGATCGAGCAGGTCACTCTCGACGGGAGCGGTATAGCGCTGCGCGTGAAAGAGAGTCGACTCCGCCTCGGCGAGGCTCAGATCTTTGCGCAACAAGATCCGCAACTGAGTATCGAGCAGTTGGCGTAGCGCCCAACGTCCGTCGAACAGTTGCGAAAGATGCGAGCGCCGGATCAGGGACCCTACACCGTGCCCGTAGACGCGTACGAGTTCCTTCTTCGTGTCGTCGGTCGGCCGCCAGCCATAAAGATAGAACGCGTTGCTCTTGACGGGAATCAGCGGCACTTCATGAACGCTCGGTCGCAGGGACGCCCCGTAGACTGCGACTTCGACGCTCGCAGGCAATTCCTGGCTGAGCATGAAGGATTCGGTGAGAGCCTGTCCTGTCGACGACAAGCTCCATGCCAGGGGATTGCCGGGTAACTCCGCCGAAAGCTGCTGCGCATCAATCCCGCTCATCACCGTGCTGTTGCCAAAGACCACGACCTTTGGGTTTGCACCCTCGCCGTGCATCGCGTCAAGCAGCACACCAATGCGCGAAATGTCCGACGGAATGTGACGGAACATCATCGGCGTGACGAAGAGCGCCGACCCGATACCGGCGAGCAAGCAGCCGAGAAGGATCAGTAGCTGACTCGCGCGCAGAGGCTTCGCCTGACTGATCTGCGTCACAGTCTGCTACGCGTCGTCAGTCCGGTCTTTCTTCTCGGGGCTTTCCACGCGACGCAAGCGATACGAAACCTCTTCCAAGATTCCGCGACTGCTGCTGATCAAGTCCGCGACGATGCCGGTGAGCACCATTTGAAAACCCGCGAGCATCAAGATCGCGGCCAGAATCAAAGACTGAACATGAAGGTCGCTCGAGTCTGTGAACAAGAAGTAGTAAATGAAGCGCACTCCCAGCGTGACGCCGGCCATGATGGTCGCGGCGCCGAGCGCCGAAAAGATCGCCATGGCTCCGTAGGTCGAATAGACCCGTACGGCAATGTGGAGCGAGCGAAGAATGAACTGCGAGACATTGGAAAAGAGTCGTGACTCGCGAAGCTTGTCGTTGGTACGAATTGGAACGCTCACCGTGGGGATACGCTTGCGACCCGCTTGGATCACGTGATCGACGGTGTGATCGAAGTCCGTCGACATTGCGAGCCGCATCGCGGCTTCACGTGAGTACGCTTTGAAACCACTCGCGACGTCGGGCACATCTAATCCCGCCAAGCGGCTGATCACGCGACTCCCCACCACCTGCAAGGTCTTCTTCACGAACGAAAAATGCTTGACCTTGGCGGGTTCGCGATCACCGATCACGAGGTCCGCATTGCCGGCAAGAATCGGTGCGACGAGCTTGGGGATGTCGCCACCAAAGTATTGGTTGTCGCCGTCGGTGTTCACGATGATATCTGCACCCGCGTGCAGGCAGTAGTCGATCCCCGCCGCAAACGCGTGGCCAAGACCCCGGTTCGCCGCGAAACTCAACACGTGTTCAACCCCGTGCTCGCGCGCGACTTCGACGGTGCGGTCGGTGCAACCGTCGTCGATGATGACGATCTCAACGGAATCGATCCCATCGATCTGCTTCGGGATGTCGCTCAAGGTGGCGGGAAGCGTCTCCTCCTCATTCAAACAAGGAATCTGGATCATGAGCTTCACAGCCGGTGGCCCCCGAATATATACCCGAACAAAATCATGATGTTCAAAAACGGCATCACGCGGCTCTCACTATAGGGAAAACTGCCCGGAGCAGTCGGCCCGTTGCACTAGTGGGGCGATTGGGCTTCGGTCTCGGGGTTGGGGTCAGAGTCGATCACCACGCGCCCGTCCTCGAATCGAGAAGGACCGACGTAGTAGAGCGCTGTACGTGCGCGCTTTACGCCCGGGCGCCAAATCAAGGTCACGACACCCTCGGAAACACGCCCGACCTCAACTTTCTTTGCCAAGTCCCAAATCGTTCCATCCACCCCTGGCGGAAGCACGAGACGCACCTGTCGTTGACGAGTTGGTGTTTCGTAGTCACTGACGAGCAACACGTGATGCGCACCATGGCTCAAGCCAGTCGCGCCAACCCCGCCGGCTTCGACTTTGATCGCGGCCATCGGCGCGCTCCCCACGATCACCTCTTCGACTGGGATCACAGCGTCTAGAGCCCGCACCCATGCGTAAAAGTCCGAGCCCTCGAAGTTCGTATAGGCGAACCAAGCAAGACCGCGCCCCCCGGAGCCAAAGACTTCAAGCACGCGGTCATAAATCCAAACGCTCGGGTATTCCGTGATGGTTCCGGGGTCCATCCACGGGATGATATCACCGCGCGGCATCGCGGCGCGGACCTTTCGCACGCGCTTCCCCATCACGTCTGGACGCTGGCGATAGAGGGTCGGCTGCACGAAGTCGACGGCGCCCTCGTCATAAAGCTTGTTGAAGTCAAAGAGCTGGTGGTAGACGACTGCGGGCTCGGTGCCGTTCATGCCCATGCGAGCGCGTGAGCCGACCGCAACATCTTCGTCGATCGCTGCGCGAATGGAGGAAACGAGTTCCGTTCCGAGATCGGTGAGAGCATGGGTGGTGTCGGTCCCCGAAGCTTTTGAGATCGCAGCGAGACGTTGACTGCAGTGTGGAGACGTTCCGATTAGGCATGCGTAAGCGCCGTCGGCGAAACACTCGATGTCCATCATGAACCACTCGGGTTCGAGTGCCAACGTATGACTCGCAATGCGGTCGAGTTCAACTTTGAATTCGGGCCCGCGGTAGGCGGGGTCAATGTAGGGTTGGATGGTTCCGTCGATTGTTTCGGTGTGGGCTTCAGGAAAGACGATCATGTGATGGTAGGGTGATTCGAGGACCAACAACTCGAACCCCTTGTCGCGCGCACGTTTCATGAACTTACTGCGCGTGCGTTCTTTGATGAGTCCGTCGTAAGAGGCAAGAGTCGGGACGACGTTAAACCCCAATGCACGGTAGTTGTCGAAGAACTCGGGCCAACTCATCGAGCTGCGGAGCTGCATCCAAGCGAGACTCAGGTGAAGATTCTGTGAGTGGAGAAGCTCGGGGAAGGTTTTGACTCGAAGCTTCACACTTCCAAGGTCCGTTGAAGCGTCGGTACCGCTTTCGCGGAAATACATCTGTTTGTTCGTTGTTGCGTTTAACAATTTGAAGTCATCGACGCGAATGAACAGCGGTCCAAACCCTGACTGTCCGCCGGCAACGGAGTGGTAGCTGAGCTTGACCCGGTAGCGTTGGTACGTCTCGCCGTCTCGTTCGATTTCTCCGAGCTTCTTGACTTTGTTGCGCACGAGTTTTCCGTATTGGACATCGTTCGTCCCACTCCCCACTAGCTCGAACGCCTTCGGAAGATCGATCTCGTATTTGAACCGCGCGTCCCCGCGAATCTGCCGCTTGCACGTCGCCCCCAACCAGTTGGGGACCAGCACATTGCTTCCTACAACCATCGAGGGACGTAGCGGACGTGCGAGACAGGGCTCTTCTTTTCTCTCTTGCCCCGCAACCTTGATCGGAGCATGGGGATCATAGGTTTCGTCTTCCGCGATGGTCTCGTCGCGCATATACAGCGCAACGTTGCGAAGGCTTCCCTTCACGCCTTTGCTCGGCGGGTAATAGTACGCCCCGATCAGCATGGGCGTGTCCGCGCGCGCGAGCACGAAGCCCGGCAATTCGAATTCTCCGACCTTCACGCCCGCCACAGTCACGCTGAGTTCTTCGTGGGCAAAGCGAACTCGCACCGGGTGCCAGATGTCTGCAGGGAGCTTGAAGGGGACCTTTGCTTTGACCTCCACTTTGCGCGCGCCGTCGGCGAGCTTGATGACAAGCTCCGACCTGCCGCCCACGTAGTCGATGATGAACCCACCTTTCACCGATGAGCCCGTCTTGCTCACGAGCAACGAGCCCCAATCCTTGTGGGGATCATCGAGCATGACGTCGAAGTCAATGATGAAGTCGTCGCCATAGAGGGGCCCGGCATTGTGGACCATCACACCGCCGTCTTCGGGCCTGCCTCCGAACTGAAGTCTGTTGCCGCGCCACTTGGCCGTCGCGCGACTCGCCTGTGCTTCGACAACACCGTGGTGCTCGCCCTTGGTGTCGTGCACCACGATCCCATCGCCTTCGTCCACCGGCCACCGGCCCCGCGCGGTAAAGCCCAACGGCGTTGTCCGGGTGAAGTCGCGCTGGGGGGTCGCACTGCGCAGGGTCACGTTGCGCATCCTTCCGCGAAAGCCGAGCTCGCTTGCGTGAACGCCGGCCCCAATGACAAGCGGGTAAGGCCCCTTATGCAGCTGCAGGCCAGGAATCGTGAAGCGTTTCACACTCTTTTTTGCGACGAGCAGTTCGAGAACACCCGAATGGCCTCGCACACGAACCGACGTCCAAGCCCCGGCATCGAGGGGGTTTTCCAAGAACGCGGCGTACTCGTAATTTGCGCTGCCGTTCGAAAGCTCGACGCTGAGCACCTGGGTCGCCGACTCGTAGCAAAGACGAAAACCGCCTAGCGTTGCGCCCTTTGGCTGGCTCGCGATGAGACAGCCCCCCTTCCAGTCTTTCGCGGGTGCGATCTCGACGGCGATGTCGAAGGTCGATCCATCGATCGCTTGTCCAGCATCGACGCGGACTCTCGCCTGCCTGCCGTTGCCCGAAAAATGAAGCGCGCCGTCACGCCAACGCACCTGGGTGCCTTCCATGACGCCACTGTTTCCCGCAAAGGCGTCGCCCAGAAAGCGCCCCTTGCCCTCGTCGAGCCGCCACTTTGCCACCGTGGCAACCCCTTGGGTCGCGGGAGAGCCGGGGCACGCGTCGAGATTTTGGAAGTCACGGAAGTACCCACACAGAAGATCTGTTTGGCCCGATGGTACGCGCTTGGTTTTTTTCCCTGCTTCCTTTGCAGGGAAGACCGTTACGCCATCGACCAACACCGCCGGGCGCGCTCCGCTCAGGGATTCAAATTCGACTTCAACTTGCCAGCGATGGCGATTCGTTTCCCCGCAACCGTCGCGTACAGGAACCACAAACTCGGCCGAAACGGTTTGCCAGTCGTCTGCGCCCGTCGCTTCGACGAACATCGCGAGCGGCTTCGGCGCGCAGAGCCCACCTTTCCAGTGCGGGTCCGACACGCTCAGCCGAACACGATGACGCTTCGATGCGTGGACCTCGGTCGCGACGCGATATCGACCCCCAGGTTCGAGTGGCGCGATGGTTTGCAATGCCAGGGCGCGACCATGGATCGGGACGTTCAACTCGAGGCAGTGCGCGTCCTGGCACCCGCTCGAGACGACGCGGGCCGTGCTCTTCGCACTCGCATCTAGAACCCAGTGCTCAAGCCCAGCGTCGAAGCTTCCGTTCGCGACGGCGCTCGACTTCCCATCGGCAAGGGCCAAGCCGGGAACCCCGAGCGCCCAAATCGTCACCGCAAGACAAGCGGCAGCGATGACGCACCTAAGACTCATACGTTCCGACTGTGGACTTCACCGCGCGAAATTTTCCGTTTGCCTCTCGGGCAATTTCCGAAACGCCGTGCAGCGAGACATCAAGTTCATTGCCAAGTCTCGACCGGATTTCGCGGCGCAACTTCTGCTCGGCAGCGACATCAAACTTCGGGCCAGGGACATACACGACCTCGATGCCCGCCCTGGAAGTCTGGAGAATCTGTGCTTCTTCTACCTGTTCCATCGACTTGAAGATGTGGTCCATGCGACCAATCATGCGACCCGAAGGGGTGACGATAAAGTCGTCGACTCGCCCATCCACATCACTGAAGACGTCTCCCGGGCGACCGCACGGACACGGTGCCTTGAGGCGGGTTCCGACATCGCCAATGCGGTAGCGGATAAAGGGAGTCGCGTTGTTGCCGAGCCCGGTCACGAGCAGCTCTCCACGCACGTATTCGTCGGTCTCTTCGATCGGATCGACTTCGACGATGCAGTATTCCATGTCGACGTGAAGGTTTTCCTCCGAGCAGCCCGTCATCGAGACTGCGAATTCTGCACTCCCGTACCGGTCCCAAATCTTGGCGCCAAACGCCTCTTCGATGTCGTCTCGCTGATATGCCAGTAGCGATTCCGACGAAGTAAAGATGGCCCTGAGTTGACCGCGGGTAAGCGTCGTACCCGTCGTCAACATCTCGCGGGCGACAAGGTGCAGCGCCGAAGGATAGCCGTTGACATACACCGCGTCAGTTTCGTGCAGCCGGTCAACGTAGAGCTCCAAGTTCTCGTGAGACATGTGGTAAATGGAGAACAACAGCTGGTTGCCGTAACTGTTGTTGCGCCAATAGGGCGCGCGCGTCTGGACAACAGGGACGATGATCTTCCCCGTGAACGTGAAGTGCGGATCGTACAGTCCGATGCCCAGCTGTTTCCGCAAGCGCCACACCGAGGCGTACTCTTCCGCTTCGGTCTCGCGCGTATAGAAAAGACGCAGCGCAGTACCCGTTGTGCCGCTCGTCATCCCGCGACGCAACTGCCACGCCGGGATGTCCCGGGTCACGATGGCGTCGGTGTTCTTTCGGTAGGTTCGCTTTTCAAGTACGGGCATTTGCGAAAGCGTTTCTTCAATGGCTTCGTCGGCATCCGAAGCCCGTGACGGCGCGCGCAAGTCTTTATAGAAGGGAGAGTGTTCCCGGGCGCGGTCGACCAAGTGGATCAGCCGCTCGCGCTGGATCTCTTTCAGGACCGCCGTTGGTCCGTCGCCGGTGCGCCCCCACTCCTCGAGCACCGCGTGGAAGTGCTCGGAGTAGCGATTCCGAAACCGTTGCTGACCCGCCATGCTGACAATCATGTTCTGCGTAAAGACCGGCATGTGGTCGAAGACGTATCGCTCTACAAGTTCAGGTATTGGTCTCATCGCTTCCTTAGAACTCGGCTTCGTGCTCGGCGTTCGGGTCGATTTCAAGATACCGACTCAGATAATGAACGCCGATATAGAATGGAACTGTATCGACGAGTGCGATCGTTAGCTTGAACACGTAACCCGATGCAATGAACACCCAAAGCTGCGGCCAGATCGGATTTACAGCATCGACCGGCAGGGCCCCCGCGTAAAAATGCGTGATCGTGATGACCGCGAACGAGTCCACAAACTGACTCACCAGGGTGGATCCATTGTTGCGCAGCCACAGGTGCCGGCCCTTGGTAAGCGTTTTCCAGAAGTGGAACAGGTAGACGTCGCAAAACTGGGCCGCCATATAGGCCACCATCGACGCCAACACGGCACCCATGGTGAGAAAACGCATGCGAAAGAACGCGTAGTCGTAGGCATCCGTGGGCGGAAGCCCTGTGACGATGTCGAGCTCCGGGGTTGGGGGAAGTGATCCGCCCAGCCACATAAAGAGCACCACGTAGGCGTTCAAGATCAGGCCGACAACGACGACCCAATTTGCCCGATCACGGCCGTAAAGCTCGCTGATGTAGTCCGTGCACAAAAACGTGATCGGGTACGGGAGCACCCCGACCGCGAGCGCCATTGGGATCTGCAGGCCGAAGACGGTGAACGACAAGTCGATGAAGCGCGAGACGCCCAAGATGTTGAGCATCGTCATTGAACCGAGAAACAAGCCGGTCAACACTAGAAATACGCGCTCGCGACGGGCGTGAAGCGCGGAGGCTTCGATCGGGTGCAGCTTCCCCATGGCGGATCATCATACGTCGCCACCCCGGGGAATCGCCACTATGGAGCGGGGCACAAGCAGAAGTCCCAGGGCTGCAAAGCTCGGTCGGGGGTGTTACCCAGTGCACGCAATGTGCGGCCCGTGTACCCCGCCAGCCGGGAGTACTTGGGCGTTTCTGCGTTTGCGGTTGGGATCCTTGGTTCGCGCACGCGTCGATTTTGGGTTCGCTCACGTGGTTGAGTCACCGCGGCGCACGAGACACGAACGGGAAGAACACGAGGCGATGGGAATAGGCTTGGCCAAAAGCGACCCAGGCATCATCAAGCAGCTGGTAGGTCGGGTGGGCAAACGCACCAGGCCCGTACGCGTCACCGGTTTACGCGGCGCGTCTCGCGCGTTGATTGCGGCGGAATTGATCCGCCCTCAAGGCAAGCGTGCGGTTCTGGTCCTGACCCCGCATTCCCGGGCCGCGGACGCGCTCGCCGAAGATCTGCGTCTCGCGTTGGGCGAACAAGAAGACGAGACCCGAATTTTTTCGTTTCCCCGGCACGACACCCTCCCGTACGAACGCTTCTCACCTCAAGCCTTTATCACGACCCAGCGTATGGCGGTGCTGTATCGGCTGCTCGCTTCTACCGACCATGGCCATGACGCGCCGATCGTCATCGCGCCTTGGAGCGCTCTGCTCGCGCGAGTCCCGACGCGCAAACGACTTCGCGCACACACGACGGAACTTCAGGTCGGGCAGACCCTCGACCGCGACGTGTTGATTGAGAAACTCGCCACCGCGGGTTATTCCCGGGTCGCAATCGTTGAAGACCCGGGTGAGTTCGCGGTGCGCGGCGGCATCGTCGATCTCTTTTCGCCGCACCTCGAACTGCCGTGTCGGATTGAATTCTTTGACGACGAAATTGAATCGATCCGCGACTTCGACGCGGCCAGCCAGCGATCGCAAGAAAAGCGCGACCGCGTCGCCGCGGCACCGCCCCAAGAGTTGCTCGTCGATCGCGAGCAGGTCGTCGCCCGTGCCGACGCAGTGCGTGCGCTCGCGATCGAACAAGAGAACGACGACAGCGAGATCGAAGAACTCCTGGACGCCATGTTGCGCGGCAGTCTGCCGCCGGGCATCGAAGCACTCGGCCCGGTGCTGCAGCCCGAACAAGAGAGCGTGCTCGACTACTTGCCGCACGACACGCTGATCCTGATCGACGACCCCACGGCTGGGAAGCAACGTCTTGAAAAGTACTTCGACGAGGCCGAGCGCAACTACCGGAGCGCACGCGACTCGAGGCGCACCGTTGTCGAACCCCGCCAGCTCATGCTGACCCGTGACGAACTCGAGGCGGCCGTGAGCGCCCGCAACCCCGTCTTGCTCGATCGACTTTCGATTTCTGACCCGGCGAGCGGAGCGGTCGAAATCCCGGTCGCGTCGCGCGGCCACGATGAACTGCGCCGAGATCTCGCCCGCGCGCGAACCCACGACCAAGCCCTTGCGCCGTTGGTCGACAAACTCGCTCTATGGATCTCCGCTCGTTCGCGTGTCGTCATCACGTGCTCGTTGCTTTCGAGCGCCGAACGCCTGCACGCGCTGCTGGGCGAATACGGACTCGAGGCCAAGATTGCGAACAACCGAAGGCCCGTGTGGCGATGGTCCGCGCCCGGCCGCGTTGAGATTCGAGTCGCAGACTTAAGCGAAGGTTTTGAACTCAGCGAAGAAGGGCTCGTGGTGATTGGCGAAGAAGAGATCTTCGGCAAACGCGAAAAACGCCACACCCGAAAGACCTGGCAAGAAGGCGCGGCCATTGACGGGCTCGCCCAACTCAAGCCCGGTGACTTCTTGGTCCACAGCGACCACGGCATTGGGACGTATCGAGGACTCGTCGAACTCGCAGCAGGCCGCATCACTTCGGAACTGTTGTGCATCGAGTACATGGCGGGAGACCGGCTCTTCTTGCCCGTCCATCGCTTGAACCTCGTGCAGCGCTACGGTGGGGCCGACGGCGCGAAGCCGCGCATCGACCGACTCGGTGGTGCGACATGGGAAAAGGCCAAGCAGCGCGTCAAGAAGTCGATGCGCAATATGGCGGCCGAACTCATCCGCGTTCATGCCGCCCGCGAACTCGTCCCCGGCTATTCGTTCAGTCCGCGTGACACCTTCTTTGAAGAATTCGAAGCTGCGTTTCCGTTTCAAGAAACACCGGACCAGCTTGCCGCGATCGAAGACACGCTGTCCGACATGCAGCGCAACAAACCCATGGACCGACTCGTGTGCGGAGACGTGGGTTATGGCAAGACCGAGGTCGCGCTCCGGGCCGCGTTCCGTTCGGCGATGGACGGCAAACAAGTCGCCATCCTCGTCCCCACAACCGTTCTTTGCCAACAGCACTACGAAACCTTCGTCGAACGCTACAAGGGCTACCCGATTCGGGTCGAATACCTCTCGCGTTTTCAGGGGCCCAAAGAGTCCCGCGCGGTCATCGAGGGCTGCGCGACCGGGGACGTCGACGTCGTTGTCGGAACGCACCGTTTGTTGCAAAAGAGCATGAACTTCCGAAACCTTGGCTTGCTTGTGATCGACGAAGAGCACCGCTTTGGCGTGACCCACAAAGAGCGCATCAAGCAGATGAAGAAGACGATCGACGTCGTCACGCTGACCGCGACGCCGATCCCCCGCACGTTACAAATGGCGTTCACCGGGGTGCGCGACCTTTCGGTCATCAACACACCTCCTGCCGATCGATTTGCGATTCGCACCCAGGTCAGCCGCTTCGACGAGCCGTTGATCCGCGAGGCGATCCTGCGTGAGACCCGGCGTGGCGGGCAAGCGTTCTTCGTTCACAACCGCGTCAAGAGCATCGGCGAAGTCGCACAAATGCTCGAACGCGTGGTGCCCGAAGTTAGTTTCGTGGTGGGCCACGGACAGATGAAGGAGCGCGAGCTCGAAGACGTGATGCACAAGTTCATGAACGGCGAGGCGGACGTTTTGCTCTGCACCACGATCATCGAAAGCGGCATCGATATCCCGCGCGCCAACACGATCATCATCAATCACGCCCACACGCTTGGGCTCGCGCAGATGTATCAGCTCCGCGGGCGCGTCGGACGCTCGACCCACCGCGCCTACGCGTACCTGCTCGTGCCGAGCCTCGATCACTTGACCTCTGACGCGGAACGCCGCCTCGAAGCCATTCAAGATTTATCGGAGCTCGGCAGTGGTTTTCGGCTGGCCAACATGGACCTCGAAATCCGCGGGGCCGGCAACATGCTGGGCAGCGAACAGTCGGGCAACTTGCTGAGCGTCGGTTACGACACCTACATGTCGATGTTGCAAGAAACCATGGAAGAGCTGCGGGGCGATTTCCAGAACGTGGAAGTTGATCCTGAGATTCGCTTGCCCGTCGAAGCGCGTTTGCCCGAGTCGTACGTGGCCGACGTGAGCCAGCGCCTGGTTCTATACAAGCGGGCGTCGAGCGCACGGGACGATGAAGAAGTGGCGCGGATTCGCGACGAGGTACTCGACCGTTACGGTGCACTCCCCACTCAGGCTGAAAGCCTCTTCGATGTCATTCGCCTCAAGATCAAAGCCCGCAAGCTCGGCATCGCGGCAGTCGACATCGTCCGCGGCGAGCTTGTGTTGCAGGTCGCAGAGAAGAGCCAGATCGACCCGACACGTCTTGTCCACTTGCTCAGCCAGCCCGCGCTTGGCTTGCGGGTGGCACCCGACCACAAAATTTATGCGCTCGCGCCCGCCCTCACTGCGGGGCCAAAGCCCATGTTCGAAGCCGCCCATGAGTTGCTCGAACGGCTAGGCGATTGAGCGCGGGTCTCGGTCACGGCGCTGATTCATCATAGAAAGAAAGGCTGCATCTGATGAGGCGCGATACGAAGCAGCAGAAGAGTCGGGTGACAAATTGAGCGCAGCGATTCGGCCAGCGAGTCCTGGCCGTTGCGAACGGTCCTGTTCAAGCTGACGCAAGGAAGTTCGGGGATCGTCAATTGCGATGCGGCCTCGGCCGATCGTGGTGCGTGGGCGTAAACGCTCGAACAACAAACGCTCGAACAACAACGCCTGACATCTGCCTTCGATATGTTTTCAAGTGACTTTGGAGTTGGCCGCGGCGATTGCGGGATGAAGCACGATCAAAGTTTCGATCATGGCTTCTCGAGTGGCGCGCGTTGGATCTTCAAGCCACCAACAGAGAACCGAATTCTGCATGCCCACGAAGGCACGCGCCGCGACTCCGGGGTCGAGCCGTGGGTCGAGCACTCCCTGAGCTTGTAGCTCTGCCAGCCGTCGCGCTGTGGCGCGGGTCGAATATGCGACCTGCGCGCGACCCGGCGTGGCACCGGAGAGGGGTGAGCGCTGGGTGCGCGCACCCAGACCCGCAGTTCCGTCACCGCCAAACGCGACGCGAAACTGCGCTGGGATTTCTTCCGCAAAGCCAACGACCGCTTCGACAAGGTCTCGAACTTGGTCTTGCACTGAAGCGCCGGGCGCTCGGGCCGACTGTGCCACGCGATTTTGAAGCGCCTCCAAGGTCTCAAGCACCACCGCCTGATGAACTTCTCGCTTGTCCTGGAAGTGGCGATAGAAGGTTCCGACCCCGACACCGGCATCGCGCGCGATCTGATTCGAGTTCACACCTTCAAACCCGTGGCTCGCGAACCTTTGGGTCGCCGCAGTGACGAGACGGCGCCGAACTTCAGCTGGGTCTTGACGCTTCGCCTTACCACCTCGCGAACGTGTTCGCTTATTTTGCGGCCCTGGGCGTTGATCCGGCGTTATCACATGCTCCGACATCTCTTCCTCCAAGACTCACCATTAGCTGATTAATCCATCTGATATATCCATCTGTTTACCAGAGTCAGTTATCGGAATCCATCGTAATGGGCGGATCAGATCTATGCAACAAAACCATATAACATTCGTAGCTTGTTACTTCATTGGACTTCTCCCGCCCAGGGTTGGGCTGGAATGAAGTTTCGTCCGCGAGGCCCGTGAACTTCCGAACAGCGGTCAGGCTCCTCGTTGAACGCTCGAGCGAGCCGGGGGTTCGAATGCCTGCGGTTTTCGAGCGTATTGCTCGAACACGGGGGCGACCTCCGCCCGGGTAGCGGCATCGGGCTGCTAGCAGGCTGCGGAAGAACCCCGCCCGTCGCATGACACGCTGCTCGGTCCGGGGTTTTTTTGCAGCCTGCTAGAGTCGCCAGCGCTCGCAAGCCACATTGGCCACCCGAGGTGTGTTTCGCCCAGGCGTGGTTTTGTCGCACGGGCTCAGATGCAGGAAAGGGACGAAGTGAAGTTCGATTCAGATCGCCATGTATTCGATAGCCACCCCAAGGCAGCAGCGAGGGACATGCTCAGCGTGTTTGTGATCACCGCCGTTTTGGCCGCTGTTTTCTCCAGTATGTCAGCCCCGGCCTTGGCCGAAGAAATCTTGGTCGACGGTGTCGCGGCACAGGTCGGCAACCAGATCGTTCTCGCTTCCGAAATCGAAGAGATTGCGCGCCCCATCCTCGAACGTATGCGTGAGGCAGGCGTCAGTCAGGACGAAATGCTGCAGATGCGAAAGGACGCCCTCGAACGGCTGATCGAATCGCGGCTCATCGACGGCGTCGTGCAACAGCTTGAACTCGGTGCAACCAAGCCCGAAATCGACAACGCAATCGCGTCCATCGCGAAAGACACCGGCCTAACCCTCGGACAATTGGTCGAAAGTGTTGCGGGCTACGGACTCACCTTCGAGGACTATCGACTCAAGATCAAAGCTGAAATCGAGCGCAATAAGGTGCTGAGTTCGATGGTGCGTTCGAAGGTGCAGATCCAAGAAGCCGAAGTCACCACGCTCTACAAAAAGCGCTTCGAAGACCAGCCAGAAGGTGGCGAAGAAGTTCACCTGCGCCACATCATGGTGACCTTCGATCGCGAAAGTCCGATGGCGCACGACATTGCGTGCCGTACCGTCGCGGAAGCGCGCGACACGATCTTGCGCGGCGGCGTGAGCTTTCAGCAAGTCGCAGCGACAATTTCCGAAACGAACCGCGAGTCGGGCGGCGAACTCGGCTGGCTACACATGAAGGACCTCGCGGGTTGGATGGCGAAAGAGCTGCTGACCATGAACCAGGCGAACCCGGTAAGTCAGGTGATCGACATGCCCTTCGGTTGCAACTTGCTCGAACTCGTCGAGCGGCGTTCGTTCAGCCCTGTTTCGATTGAACAAGCGCGACCGCAACTCGAACAAGAAATTTATGCGCAGAAGACAGAAGAAGAGTACAGCCGTTGGGTCGCGACCCTGCGCGAACGTACCTACATCCAACGCATGGGGATTTACGCGGCGTCGAGTGTTGCGGAAGCATCTGCGGAAGTGCAGTGACGCCACGGACCAAGGCCCAAGCGGCCGACGTCGCACGCATCGAACCCAACAACCCCCACACCCATATCAAGGTCCGCGGCGCCCGCGAACATAATCTCCAGGGCGTTGATCTCGACATTCCACGCAACGCACTCGTCGTCATCACAGGGCTCTCTGGCTCGGGCAAGTCTTCGCTCGCATTCGACACGATCTACGCCGAAGGCCAACGTCGATACGTCGAGTCCCTGTCCGCGTATGCGCGTCAGTTTCTCGAACAGATGGCCAAGCCCGACGTTGATTCGGTCGACGGTCTTTCGCCGGCCATTTCGATCGAGCAAAAGGGCGCGAGCAAGAGTCCTCGCTCGACGGTAGGCACCATCACCGAGATCGCCGACTACTTACGCCTGCTCTATGCGCGCGCGGGCGAACCCGAATGTCCGAAGTGCGGCAAACCGATCTCGGGACAAAACGTAGGCGACATGTCCCGACGCATCACCGCTTTAGAATCCGGCACCCGGGTGCAGCTCCTCGCCCCGGTCGTTCGCGGGCGCAAAGGCGCGTACAAGAAAGAACTCGACGACTACCGGCGCAAAGGTTTTGTTCGCGTTCGCGTCGACGGCGAGATGCGCGACCTTGCCGACAACATTAAGCTCGCCCGCACGAAGGTTCACGACATTGACGTCGTTGTCGATCGACTGATCGTGAAAGATGGCATGACGCCGCGCCTCGACGCTTCGCTCGCAACCGCACTCAAGCTTGGCGACGGCATGGTGAAGGTGATGCTGGGTCGTGCCGGCACGCCCGAAGCAGACGAGTGGTTGCTTTCTCGCCATCGCGCTTGTCTCGACTGCGACGTTTCGTTTCCCGAACTCGTACCGTCGTTGTTTTCATTCAACAGTCCCAGGGGAGCATGTCAAGACTGCTCGGGCTTGGGGGTGACCGAAACGTTTTCAGCCGAAAGGGTGATCCCGGACCCCACGCGTTCGCTCGCGCGCGGCGCCATCGAGCCGTGGTCTCGGGGCAAGGCGGCGGACTACTACAAGAAAGTTCTCGAAGCATTGGCCGACCACTACGGCATTGATCTCGAACGTCCGTGGAAAGACCTTCCCGCCGCTGCGAAGGCGGGCATTCTGAAAGGCACGGGCAACCCTGAAATTGCCATGCCCGGAGGCTTACTAAAGCCCGGACGAAGAGGGCGACGCGCGCGCGCCGCGGTGATTCGCCCATGGCATGGCGTCGTGGACGAACTCGAACGACGCACAGAAACAGACGAGCGCGCGGCGAAAACCCTTTCGCGTTACCGCGTCGCGCACCCCTGTAAGACATGTGACGGTGCACGCCTCGGCGTTGAAGCGCGTAGCACTCGGCTCGGCGGCAAAACGCTTCCAGACCTGTGCGCTTTGCCTCTATCGGAGCTGGCGGAAACTTTGCCCGCTCTGTCATTGAGCTCCGTGCAACAAGTCGTGTGCGAACGAATCGTGCGCGAAATCGAAGAGCGACTGCGCTTTTTGGTCGACGTGGGGCTGCACTATTTGACATTGAACCGTCCGAGCGCGTCGCTTTCGGGGGGTGAGGCCCAACGCATTCGGCTCGCGACGCAGATCGGATCGCAGCTCATGGGGGTGCTCTACATCCTCGACGAACCGTCGGTCGGTCTGCACGCGCGCGACAACGATCGCTTAATCGAAAGCTTGCTCCGACTTCGCGACATGCGGAATAGCGTCGTGGTGGTTGAGCACGACGAAGCCACCATGCGGGCCGCCGACTGGGTGGTCGACATGGGACCGGGGGCGGGGCGACATGGCGGGTATGTTGTCGCGCAAGGGAAGACCGACGATCTCATCGCGAACGCGAAATCGTTGACGGGTGCTTATCTCGCGGGTACCCGCAGCATCCCGATGCCGCGAGCACGACGAGACGCAACGGGCAAGGCGCTTGTCATGAAGGGATGCAGCGAACACAACTTGCGCGATGTGTCCCTGCGAATCCCGCTTGGCGTTTTTTGCGTGGTCAGCGGAGTGTCGGGATCGGGGAAGTCCACACTCATCAACAAGACCTTGCACCGCGCCCTTGCCATGAAGCTTCAACATGCGCGGGACGTACCGGGTCGTTACACCCAACTCGCGGGCCTCGAACATGTCGACAAAGTCATCGACGTCGACCAAAGCCCGATCGGCCGAAGCCCACGCTCAAACCCCGCGACCTACAGTGGTGCGTTTGATGCGATCCGCAAACTCTTCGCGGGACTCCCGGAATCGCGGGTGCGAGGGTACGGGCCGGGGCAGTTCTCTTTCAACGTTACCGGCGGGCGCTGCGAAGCGTGTGAGGGCGACGGCATGTTGCGGGTCGAAATGCACTTCCTCCCCGATCTCTTTGTGCCCTGCGAAGTCTGCCACGGCAAGCGCTACACGACGGAAACGCTCCGCGTGGAATACCGCGGCAAGTCGATCGCAGACGTTCTCGAGATGACGGTCGAAGACGGGCTCTCCTTCATGGAGAACATCCCGTCTATTCGACGCCCGCTTGAGGCGCTGCGCGATGTGGGGCTCGGATACATCCATCTTGGACAGTCGGCGGCGACGCTTTCGGGCGGCGAAGCCCAACGCGTGAAGCTCGCCAAAGAACTTGCGAAGCGCGCCACCGGATCCACGCTATACCTGCTGGACGAACCCACGACGGGCCTCCACTTTGCCGACGTTGAAAAGCTGCTCGAACTGCTCGCAGGGTTGGTCGATCGGGGGAACACGGTGGTGGTCATCGAGCATCATCTCGACGTCATCAAGACCGCGGACCACGTGATCGACCTCGGCCCCGACGGTGGCGATGAAGGCGGAGAGATCGTGGTAGAAGGAACCCCCGAAGAGGTTGCGCGTTGCGCGCGTAGCCACACCGGCGTGGCACTCAAGAAACTCTTCGAAGCCCAGTGAAGTCATGAGCGAACCCGACAACAGATTTCAGCCCCGTAACCCGAGGCAAACCGAGAAGTTCGAACACTACCCAGGCCCGATGGCGGCGCTGGGCATTACGTTTGCGGCCGTGTTTGCCGCCGGCATTGTGGCGAGCATGTTTGGCAGTCGACCCGACTTTGGTGCGATTGGCATCGGCCAAGTCGTCGGCTTCGGCTTTGTCGCGATTCTTTCGACCCAACGCATCGCGCAGCCTCATGCCGAACGACTGGGACTGAGGAGTATCCAGAACGAATTCTTGTGGGTCATCCTGTTGCTCTTGCCATCGCTCGTACTGATGAGCGAACTCGACAACATCATCCGCGACTACGGGGTCCAGGTCCCCGTCGACCCCGAAACCGAAGCCGCGGTCCAGTCACTCTTCGACGGGGGTGCCTACGGCGAACTTCAACGCTTGATCGTCATCGTGGGTCTCGCACCCGTGATGGAAGAGTGGTTGTTCCGCGGCGTCATCCAGCAGGGGCTAATCGGAAACCTCGGCCGATATCGCGGCCTCATCCTCACTGCCGTGCTCTTCGCCCTTTGTCGTCTCACGCCGGGCCTGCCGCCGAGCACGTTGCTTTCGTTCATCCTGATCTCATTCACCACCGGCATACTTCTTGGCGTCGTCCGCATTGCGACCGGTTCACTGCTCGCCCCCATCATCCTCCACATGGGCTTCAACTTGATCGGCTGGGCGGCCAACTACTACCGAGACACCTGGCCCATCCAAGGCTTCAACGTCCCAGACAGCCACACCGCCTACAACATCCTTATCGCATCCGGGATCGCGACCTACTGCGGCCTCATCAGCCTCAAGAAACACCTCGACGACGCCCCGGACGACCCGCCGCTGGGCCCACAGGTTGATTCGTCGGTGGACGACTAACGACCGCGAGTTCACACCACTGGGCGCGGGCCGAAACAACGCATCAGCAGGCGCACTGCGTACCGTATCGTGTACGACAGCCTCTCTGGTCCGCAACCCCTATCTACCAACCCCGCTGCTAATCGATGAGAACGCCCAAGGCGCGAACACGATCAACCACATCATCGTGAATCACTTCAACCGCTGGCCGCGCGTTAACCCGAACAATCCATCCCCGCTCCAGCGCCGCAAAATTCTTCTCAACCTTCTTCTGAAATTCAATCTCCTCGAAGACCGGTTCACTCCTCCCCCCACGCGCATTCACCCGCGCCAACCCTTCGTCGGCGGTGATCTCGAAGATCAAGGCGAGGTCGGGGATCGGGAACTCGGCTTCGCTGTTGCGCATGATCTCATCCGTCGCGAATCCTCGTGCACCTTGGTACGCGACCGTGGATAGCCAGTAGCGATCGCACAAGATGATGGATCCCTTCGCGAGCTCGGGTTCGAGTTTATCGCGCACGTGTTCGCGGCGGTCTTCGATGAACCACGCGAGTTCTTCTTCGGGGGCGACCGCGTTACCCGACTGCGCCATCGCGCGGATGCGCTTGCCCACCGGGCCGTTGGTCGGCTCTTTCGTTTCGACGACGTTTGCACCCCTTGCCCGCAAACGTTCGGCAAGCATTCGCAACTGTGTGCTCTTCCCGCAGCCGTCGATGCCTTCGAAGACGATTAGTAGTCCGCGCTCCACAACCCGCCCGCCTTTTGATTCACGCTCACACGTGTTTGTTGACCGCCGAGTCTAGCGACCCTTGATTTGTAAGCGTATTTCGCCGCATGCAAAATTTTGCAAAGTGGCACGCCGCTTGCTCTATCGGGAGACATCGTCGCAAGACGTCACCCAACCAACCCCTCTAACGGGACCGGGGGTTCTGGGTGGGAGTCGCCGGGCGGGAGCAAATGGATGCAGGGAGGTTGTAACGGGGTGAATCTCTTTGCTTGCACTGGCTCGGCGACTCAGTGAGGGAGGCGTTCGGCTTCCATCGCATCAATGGCGCGGGCCGCCAGTGCGTGCCGATGGACACGCGGGCCGCTGTTCGAGATCTTCTGAGAGAGCCTTCTGAGAGGGCCTTCTGTGTACGTTGCCTGGTTGGGGGTACGACTCGTCATACACAAAATTCGTAGAACCCATATCCAGAAATGCGAAAACCCGAACTCGTTTCCAAGTCCGGGTTCGCAGAAGACCCTCGGTCGCGCGTGCGCGGCCGACGATCTAACGATCTTTGTGACGACCGCGAGTCCTAGATGTGGCCGTTCAGCATGAACGCGATCACGAGGCCGTAAATTGCGATCGACTCGATCAACACCATGCCGAGAATGAAGTTCGTGAACATGGCCGGTGCGGCACCGGGATTGCGCGCGATACCCGCACACGTGTTCCCCGCCGTCAGGCCCTGGCCAATACCACAGCCGAGTCCCGCCAGGCCGACCGCGAGGCCAGCACCAATGCCGAGACCGGTATTCACGGCACCCCCGTCACCCGCTGCCATCGCCACTGTGGGCAACACCATCGCGATCAAGGTCCAAACCAACAACTTTGCAAACTTCTTCATGACGTTCTCCTTCGGAATAAAATCTTGGTTCATCTGAACCGTTGATCAATTAAGCCAATGTTTCTTCATGGCCCTACGGCCGCTAAATCAAAAACTCTTTCAAACTCAGGCCACGCCTTGGTTGGAACGACGCGGGTGTAACGGGTCGTCATTTAGTGCGGCTCTTCGCTAGCCGAACCGATGTAGATCATGGTCAACAACGCGAAGACCACCGCTTGCAGGAAACTCACCATCAAACCCAGACCCATAAAGATGGCCGGGATCACAACAGGAACAAGACCGATCCAAACCGAGACCACCGTGTGGTCGGCGTACATGTTGGCGAGCAAGCGAACCGCCAACGTCACGATACGTGCAAAGTGAAGCACGATCTCGAGCGGTAGGAAGAACGGGGTCAAGGGGCGCACGTGATAATGCTTGCCACCGATCTCGATGTTCATGAGGGCAGGGCCCATGAACTGGTAGATGTACTTGAAGCCGTGGGTCCGGATGCCGACGTAGTTGTAATAGACGAATGAAATGATCGCCCAGGCCGCCGTCGTGTTGACATCTGAAGTCGAGCCGCCAACCGCCGGAACCAAGCCCATCATGTTCGAAACGAGAACAAAGAAGAAGATCGTGCCGATCAACGGGAAGTGTTTTCGCCAGTCTTCACCCATGATGTCGCGGCTGAGGTCGGCGAGTTGAATCACGATCACTTCGATCAGGTTGCGCAGCGTGACGCCTTCGTCGGGAAGGATGCCGCCACCTTCAGCGGCGAGCCGCTTCTTTACTGAAAGACCCGCGAGACCAAGCAAGATGGCGGCGAGCAGGGCGGCTTGGAATACAAATCCAAGTCCTACCGATTCCAGAGGGGCGTAGATGCTGGTCATTCCGTTTCCTCGTCACGGGTCGATTTCATTCGCCCGGGGCGCCACACGCTGTAGTCATCCCAAATTGGATCTTCGGGGTCGAGCGCGGGTAGGGGTTCTTGGTAGACCCTTGCGGGTCGATGCCAGATCGCTGCTGCGACGGTGGCGGGCATGACGAGAGACAGGCCGATGACCAGGCCAATGGGATCGGCGCCGTTCAACATGGCGGCCACGATGCCGGCGAACATCAAACCGAGGCGGAGAACCAAGATTGCGACCCAGCCACCCCCGCTAGGAACGACACCGGTAAAGACTGCGTCGGCGGTGCGGTGCATGAAGCGGAAGTTCATGGTCTCGAGTGCAGCACCAAACGCCAAGCTCCCAGCAAACAAGGGGCTTGCCACAGCAAAGGATGCTGCAACGGCTCCGGCACTCAGGCCGAAGTTGAATTTTTCTGCTGGATAGAGACTCATGGGTCTACTTGTTGCTCTCGTTCTCTTTGCTTGCCGTGTCGGGGCTCTGTGTACTCGGGTCGTTCAAATCTTTCAGGTCGTCGCTCGGTCTCATACGAACGATGCGAAGCAGCATGGCGAGGAAGCCGATGACCGCTCCTATGATTAAGCCGATGGGTTCGGACTCGAACTGCCGGTCGGCAAAGTATCCGAAGCCCATCGCGATCGGGACGGAAAAGACGGCTTCGAGCGCGCCTTCGTAAGTCGCCGATTGTTCTTTGTTGAGACCTTGCTTCGTTATTTTCGTTTGTCAGTTACTCCGAACCGGGAGCGAGCGACCGGATTCGCCTGGGTTTCGCTTGCGATTCACGTCGCGATGTTCGTTCGCGTTTGGCCAAATCTGCCAGCCCTGCCGGAGCCGGCACGGCGTCGATCAGAGACATTCGTAGCCTCAAACCCTTTTGGGCGGCGGCATGCTAGCCGACCTCTTTCGCCCACTCAACGTGGTTCCGGGGCGAGAAACGCAATGGCAACCATTAGTTGCGGGGGCAAACGGCTTTGCCGTTCGCCTGGAGATTCTGGTTGTTCTGAGTTCGTTGCGGCTCCGGGGTTCGGCGGTGGGGTTACGAGAATTAGACCTTGGCGGCGGCTTGGAATGCCGCTTCGGCGGCGGCGAGGGTCTGGTCGATGTCGGCCTCCGTATGCGCGGTCGAAACGAAGCCGGCCTCAAAAGAAGAGGGCGCGAGGTAGACCCCTCCTTCGAGCATCGCGGTAAAGAAGGCAATGAACCGCTCCGCGTTGGCCTGCTTCGAGTCGGCAAAACTGCGTACCGGGCCTGGATGGAAGAAGAAGCCCAGCATCCCGCCGGCGAAATCGGTAGATAACTCAACCCCTTCGGCCGCAGCGAGTCTCTCAAAACCTTTTGTGAGCTGCTCGGATCTGGCAGCCAACTGCTCGTAGACTCCCTCGCCTTGGAGTTGCCGAAGGGTTTCTAGCCCGGCCGCCATCGCGAGTGGGTTTCCGGACAGCGTGCCGGCCTGGTAGATGTCGCCCTCGGGCGCGATCCGCTCCATCAGGTCGCGCCGGCCCCCATATGCAGCAGCAGGCAGGCCACCCCCGACAACCTTGCCCAGGCACGTGATGTCAGGCGTGACCCCATAACGTGCCTGCGCGCACCCTGAATGAACCCGAAAACCGGTCATCACCTCGTCGAAGATCAAAATCGCGCCGTGCTCGCTGCACAGCGCGCGAAGTCCTTCCAAAAAGCCGGGCTGCGGGGCGACAAAACCCATATTTCCCGCGATCGGCTCGACGATCACGCACGCCAGACCGTCACCCCACTGCTCGAACGCGTCCGCGACGGCGTCGAGATCGTTGAACGGGGCTTGGACGGTGAGTTCCGTCATCGCCTTGGGGACTCCGGGCGAGCCGGGGATGCCCAGGGTCGCAACGCCACTTCCCGCACCGACCAAGAGCCCATCGGAGTGGCCGTGATAGCAACCGTCGAACTTCAAAATGCGATCGCGACCGGTGACGCCCCGTGCAAGTCGAATGGCACTCAGCGTGGCTTCGGTGCCGCTACTCACCATGCGGACCTTCTCGATACTGGGGACGATCTTGCAAATTTCTTCCGCAAGTTCGATTTCAATTTCGGTGGGCGCCCCAAAGCTCGTTCCACGTTCCATGGTTTCGCGCACGGCGCTGAGCACCGCAGGGTTCGCATGGCCGACGATCAACGGGCCCCATGAACCCACGTAGTCGATGTACTCATTCCCATCGACGTCGAAAACCCGCGCCCCCTTCCCGTGTTCAATAAAACGCGGCGTGCCGCCAACCGAGCCGTACGCGCGTACCGGTGAATTGACGCCACCGGGAATCGTCTTCAGTGCGCGTTCAAGTAGTTCGCGTGATCGATCGGAGTTCATCTGGTGCTCCTCGGGGTTCGGGTCCCGACGTACCACTCACGATCGCGACGAGACCCAACGCAAACGCAATGCCGGCGAAGATCGGGGTCCTGGTTCGGTCTTCTGTGAACTCGATCGGGTCGCGTAGCACGGTCTCATACGGAACCGTGAATTCGGTCTTTTCTCCAAGCGCTCGAACCCTCACCTTGATGCCGTCCTCCACCAGGACAACCTCTCGCCGCACCGTCCTGTGCCGCTGGGAGAACTTGACGTTCGACTCGGAGTCCATCTCGCGAACTAATCTTCACTCTCGTCGGAGTCTGTCTCGGGCAAAGAAACTTCTGGAGCGGTCTCTTCAACGATCTCGGCGTCGACCACTTCACTGGTGTCGATCGCAGCTTCTGATTCCAAATCCGGGTCCACGCCCGCATCCGCAACCGGTTCGACGGAGACGATGACTTCGCCTTCGTCGAGGTTCATGACGCGAACACCCTGCGTCGCACGGCCCATCGTGGAAATCGTATTGACGGGACAGCGCAGAACCTTGCCGCCGCTGGTGATCAACATGAGTTCGTCGCGTTCGACGACTTGCGCGATCCCCACGACCTGCCCGTTTCGCTCATTGGTGCGGATCGCGATGATGCCCTGTCCGCCACGCCGCTGAACGCGATAGTTGTCGAGCGGCGTCCGCTTGCCGTAGCCGTTTTCGGTGACCGTAAGAATGGTGGCGTCAGGCGACAAAATTTCCATGCCCACCACTTTGTCCTCGTGGTTGAGTGCAACACCCCGAACCCCCGCAGCGCTTCTCCCCATCGGGCGAACCTGGTCTTCGGGGAAGCGAATCGATTTGCCCGCTCGGGTCGCGAGAATGATTTCGTTGTCGCCGTTCGTGCGGCCCACGGCGATCAGTTCGTCGCCGTGGGTCAGATTGATCGCGATGATGCCGGCTTTCCGCGGATTCGCGAACGAGTTGAGGGAGGTCTTCTTGATCAGGCCATTGCGGGTGCAGAGCAAGATGTAGTGACCCGAAACGTCGTCGTTCCCGAAGCTCCGCACCGGGAGCATGGTCTGCACGACTTCGCCTTCAGCCAACTGCAAGACATTAACGATCGCCTTGCCTCGCGCGGCCCGGCCGAGTTGCGGGAGGGCATGGACCTTCACCCAATGCACACGACCCTTGTTGGTGAAGAACAGGACGTACGCGTGCGTAGAAGCCACAAAGAGATGCTGCACGAAGTCTTCGTCGCGGGTCATCATGCCGCGCGCACCCTTGCCACCGCGTCGCTGTGCGCGGTACTGGGTAATGGGGTTGCGCTTGATGTAGCCGAGATGCGAAAGCGTCACGACCATGTCTTCTTCGACGATCAGGTCTTCGTTGGAAATGCCGTCGACCGCAACCGTGAGTTCGGTGCGTCGGTCGTCGCCGAATTTTTCTGCGACTTCGTCGATCTCGTCGATGACGACGTCGAGAATACGCTCATCACTTGCGAGCAATGCCTTCAGGTCCGCAATCTTTTCGCGAAGCGCGATCAGTTCGTTCAAGATTTTATCGCGCTCGAGCGCAGTGAGGGCGCGCAGGCGCATTTCGAGGATGGCTTGGGCCTGGCGCTCGGTCAGCACGAAGCGAGTCATCAATTCACCGCGCGCCTCGTTGGCGTTCGCCGAAGCGCGGATCAGCGCGATGATTTCGTCGAGGTTGTCGAGTGCGATCTCGAATCCTTCGAGGATGTGGGCACGCGCCTCTGCCTGAGCGAGGTCGTAGATCGCGCGACGGATCACCACTTCCTTACGGAAGGTGAGGAAGTGATTCATGCAGTGCTGGATCGGCAGTGTTTCCGGGCGACCGTTTACAAGGGCGAGCAAGTTCACGCCGAAGGTCGTTTGGAGCGGCGTCATCTTGAACAGCTGATTGAGAATCACGTCACGGTTTGCGTCGCGTCGCAGCTCGACGACAATTCTCATGCCTTCCCGGTTCGACTCGTCCCGCAGATCAACGATGCCTTCAATGCGGCCTTCGCGAACGAGGTCGGCCATGCGTTCGAGCAAGGCGCTCTTGTTCACCTGATACGGAATTTCAGTGACGACGATACGTTCGCCACGCTTTGTTTCTTCAAAATCGGCTTGCGCGCGTAGCGTGAGATGCCCGCGACCGGTTTGGTAGTAGCTCCGCACACCGTCGGTGCCGCAGAGTTTAGCACCCGTCGGAAAGTCGGGGCCCGGCATAATGGCCAGGATGTCATCGACATTACTGTTGGGATTGCGCGCTTGGTGTTTGATGGCGCGGCAGAGTTCACTCAAGTTGTGCGGTGGGATGTTGGTCGCCATGCCGACCGCGATGCCCGACGAACCATTTGCGAGCAGGTTCGGCAAGCGCGAAGGCAATACGATGGGCTCGAGCATCTGACCATCAAAGTTCGGTTGAAAATCGACTGTTTCGCGATCGATATCGCGCAGCATTTCTTGCGCGAGGTAGGCGAGGCGGGCTTCGGTGTAGCGATACGCCGCGGCAGGGTCGCCGTCGATCGAACCGAAGTTTCCCTGGCCGTCGACCAGCGGGTAACGAAGCGAAAAGTCCTGCGCCATGCGGACCATCGAGTCATAGACCGCGGAGTCGCCGTGAGGGTGATAGTGCTTGAGGACTTCGCCAACGACACCGGCGGACTTCGAGTAGCGCCGGTTTGGAAGCAGGCCTTCTTGGTTCATCGCGTAGAGGATGCGGCGATGAACGGGCTTCAAGCCATCGCGCACGTCCGGCAAGGCACGACTAATGATGACCGACATCGAATACGCGAGGAACGAACTGCGTACTTCGTCTTCGATATTGATGGGTGTTGAGTTGTTGTCTTCGGGCGGCTCTCCGCCGTCGTCGGTGGTTTCAAAATTTTGGGGATCGTCGCTCAATGGATCCTCGCTCGAGTCTCTTTGCGAACCGCCGCGCGCATGGCGTTCGGTTTAGCGGTCTGAGTCAACTGGTGGGTCAACTACTTGGATCACACTAGATGTCGAGGTTCTCGACATTGAGTGCGTTGTCTTCAATGAACTTGCGGCGAGGTTCGACGACATCACCCATCAAGGTGGTGAAGACTTCATCGGCTTCGACTGCGTCGTCGACCCGCACTTGGCGCAAGATGCGGTTTTCGGCGTTCATCGTGGTTTCGGCCAGCTGGTCGGGGTTCATTTCACCGAGACCCTTGTAGCGTTGAATCGAGATCCCCTTGCGGCCGATGTCGAGCACGACACCCAAGAGTTCGTCGGCGCCACCGAACTCTTGATTGTCATTGTTCTCGAGCTGAAGGCGATATGGAGCGGCGGCGAATTCTTTGATCTCGCGGTGAAGCCGGCAGAGCCGTTTCATGTCGGTGGACTCAAGGAACTCGCTGTCGAGTACGATTCGATGTTCGATCCCCGCGCGACGGGTCGCGGCCACCAGGCGTGCGTCACCTTCGCCGTTGCCCCCTTCAGTCGAAAAAAGAATTTCGTCTGCTTCGGGGTCGATTGCGGAAAACGCAGCCTGGACCCGCGGCGCAACTTGGTTCAACAAGAATTCGGGATCGCCAAGGTTCTCTTCGTTATGAATCTCGCTGCGAACGACTGCGTTTACAACTCGTTCGTCGAGCATGCGAACGACGAAGCGTTCGAGTCCTCGTCGGTATGCGCTGGCCTTTTCGAACAGCTGGCCGAGTTGCTCGCCTTCGATCGTATTCGAATCGGGTCCGGCTGTGACGACCGCATTCTGAAGCGCGTGATCGAGCAAGAACGTTTCAAGGCCCGGTTCGTCCTTGAGGTACGTCACCTTCTTACTCCTGACTGCGCGGAAGAGCGGCGGTTGCGCGATGTAGAGATAGCCGTGGTCGATCAGCTCCCGCATTTGGCGATAGAAGAAGGTCAAAAGCAATGTGCGGATGTGACTTCCGTCGACATCGGCGTCCGTCATGATGACGACTTTGTGGTAGCGCGCTTTTTCAGCTTTGAAGTCAAGCCCAATGCCGCAGCCCAGTGCGGCGATGATGGCTTGGATCTCTACGCTTGCGAGCATGCGGTCGAGTCGCGCGCGTTCGACATTTAGGATCTTGCCGCGGATCGGAAGGATGGCTTGCGTCTTGCGGTCGCGACCTTGCTTCGCGGTACCGCCTGCCGAGTCGCCCTCGACGATGAAGATCTCGCAGAGCTCAGGGTCGCGTTCCTGGCAGTCTGCGAGCTTGCCGGGCAAACTGAAATCTGCGAGTGCGCCTTTGCGCCGTGCGAGGTCTCGCGCTTTGCGTGCGGCTTCCCGCGCCTTCGCGGCGTCGACAACCTTGGCCACGATGGGCTTCGCAACGCGCGGGTTCTCTTCCAGGAAGTTCGTGAGTTCCTGGTACATGATGGCTTCGACGATGCCGCGCACTTCGCTCGTGCCCAACTTCGCTTTGGTCTGACCTTCGAACTCGGGCTGAGGAAGTTTCACTGAAATAACGGCAGTGAGGCCTTCTCGCAGATCGTCGCCGCTTACCGATTCTGCGGTGCTCTTTGTGCCCTTCACAGAATTCGCGAGGTAGCGATTAATCGTTCGCGTCAGTGCGGTGCGGAAACCAACAAGATGGGTTCCGCCTTCGATCGTGTTGATGTTGTTCGCAAACGAGTAGACGTTCTCGTTGTAGGAATCGTTGTACTGGAGTGCGATCTCAATGGCGACCAGGACTTCACGCCCATGGTCGTTGAAGGTCTTTTCGCCTGCGATGTAGACGACGTCTTCGTGGAGCGGGGTTTTGTTGACGTTCAAATGTTCGACGAAAGAGCGGATGCCACCCTCGTAACAAAAGTCGTGGGCTTTATCGTCGCGCTTGTCCGTGATCGTAATGCGGACACCGGCGTTCAAGAACGACAGCTCTCGCAAGCGCTTCGACAAGATGTCAAACGAGTACTCCACCGAAGGAAAGATCTCGGTGTCGGGGCTAAATGTGATTGTGGTGCCGGTGTCGCTGGCTTCGCCAACGTCTTCGAGTGGGGCCATTGGAACACCGCGTTCGTAACGCTGTTCCCATGTCCGGCCGCTGCGACGTATTGATACTTTCAAGTTCGTGGACAAAGCATTCACAACCGAAATGCCAACGCCGTGCAGGCCGCCAGAAACCTTGTAACTGTTTTCGTCGAACTTACCGCCGGCGTGAAGTGTGGTGAGGACAACTTCGGCAGCCGACCTGTTTTCAACAGGGTGCCGGTCGACTGGAATTCCGCGTCCATCATCTCGAACGCTGATACTTCCGTCTTCGCGGATTTCGATTTCGATGAGCCCGCAGTATCCAGCGAGCGCCTCGTCGATCGAGTTGTCTACGATTTCATAGACCAGGTGATGTAGGCCAGCCGGTCCCGTAGTCCCGATGTACATCGCCGGTCGTTTTCGAACGGGTTCAAGTCCTTCTAGGACTTCAATGGAACTTGCATCGTAGGTCACGCTCGGGAGATCCCCTGTACTTGCTGTGCTTGAGATTCGATATTCCGACCTGCGTTTCGTGCGCTTGCTGCGCGATACGGGGGAAGGCTTCTAACTCGGCTTCTAATGCGTTGTGAATACTGGGTTCGTGCTGCGGTTCGTTGAACCGTTTTCTGTTCCGATGTTTTCTGGAGTCGTGCGGTCTTGTGCTGTGTTGCGCTGCGGTTGTCTGAACACAATCGTCGCGCAGCGGTAGCGCGGTCGATTGGAAATTTGGGTGGAAGTGGCGGAGAAGTTGCCAGCGTTTCGCCGCTACGTTTCCCGTCGAAATCACGGCGTCTGGCGCGGGCGGAAAACTGCCGTGGTGGGAAAGTTACTGAATGGGTAAGTCTGCGTAAAGACTCTAGGAACGACGAATTTCGAGGCTTAAAAAACAAGCTCGATTTCGCCTCGGAAACGCTTCCGATCGAAGGCTCCGAAAAGGTGTAATTCCTTGCGCTTCCTCGGCGCGCTCTCAGGCCGCACCAGTCCCCGTTGAGCTGGGCATGGGTGCGTTCCGCGGAGTGTCTGATCAAGTGCGTGAATCGTGGTGATTCGAGCTTGGCCTCGCGGCCAATCAGACTCGCATCGGCATTACGACCGCGAGCGTATCGTCGTCGTCGGTCGGTACGAACTGCGCCGGAGCGAGTTCGTTCTGCAGGCCGAAGCGTACTTCCTTGGCCTTTAGGGTTGAGAGTGCGTCCAGGAGATATTTGGCGTTAAAGCCGATCGTAATCTCGTCGCCGGCAAAGTCGATGTCGAGTTCTTCGCGTGCGTCGCCGAGGTCGGGATTGCTCGAGCTGATCGTCAGGCGTCCATCGGTGAACTCAAGCTTTACCGCTTTGCTGCGTTCGGACGAAAGCAACGCGACGCGACGGAGCGCGCGGATCAAGTCCTCGCCGGGGATTACGACATTGCGTTCAATCTTTTTCGGAAGAACCTGTGAGTAGTTGGGAAACTCGCCCTCGATCAATCGCATGACGAGCGTAACCTTGCCTTTGCGTGCGAGACCATTGTTGCCTTCGAATGCGAGATCGATTTGATCGGCATCATCTTCGTCGACCAGCTTCTTTAGCTCTCCGAGGCCCTTACGAGGGATAATGACCCCGTTCTCAAGGCCGAGAGGATCTTCGGAAAGTGTGCGATCGACCGTTGCGAGGCGATGTCCATCGGTCGCCACCATGCGGATCCTGCCCGGTTGATCCAGCACTTCGAGGTAGACACCGTTGAGGTTGTATCGAGTTTCATCAACCGAGGCTGCGTACATGGTTCGCTCGATCATCAAACTCAACACTGCGGCTTCGACCGATGCGGTCTTGCCCGGCGTGAAGTTTGGGAGCGTCGGATATTCTTCGGTCGAGGTTCCAGCGAGGGTAAAGTTGCTGCGTGCGCATTTGATGTTCAGATAGCCGTTCGCGGTGGCTTCAAGGTGAATGTCTTCGTCGGGAAGTTCGCGAACAATTTCGAACAACTTCTTTGCCGAGACCGTGACGCCTCCAGCCGTTGTTACTTTTGCTTCATGTGAACTTTGTATTCCAACTTCGAGATCCGTTGCTGCAAGTTGAAGCTGTTCACCTTCTTTGCCTTTATTCGATGCACTCATCAAAACGTTCGCGAGGATCGGCATTGAATTTCGCTTCTCAACGATTCCTTGCAAACGTGATAGACCGGTTTGGAGCTCGCCCTTGTTGATCGTGAGTTTCATCGTCTTCCTATTCTTTCTGTTTTCTTGAAAATTTTTAAGAGAGAGTTAGTAGGAGTTGGTGGCCGACATCCGGTTAAAACTCATCTAGCTACGCGATGCCGTTGAGGGTTTGCGTTTGCCCTGTTTGTCGCGTTAAGAACTGAAAGTGGTGATTGTGTTGTTTGTCGTGGTTGGGTCGACGTTCGTTGGGTAAAAAGCGGGGCCTAATAGGCGCGATCGACGTCTTTGCCACCTGACTTTGACGGGAATCTTACCACGAACACCCTGTGTAAGTCGGCGCTTTGTCGCTGTTCTATCGGGATTTTCGCACGGGGTGAGATTCGAGATAGATCGGGATCGAGGTGCATTGTGCCGTTGCAGGCGGGTGCCAGCGCGGATAAGATCCCGCGTTCGCGGGATCTCACGGCCGGTGGTCAGAACCTTCGAAAATACCGGAATCTGTCGAGCGGTGTTGTGTAGCCGCTTGGTCGTTCCGGCGAAGGTCATGGTTCGAGGGTTCCGCAATGTAGTGTCACCGCTTCGCGAACCGAAGCCAGCTTTTCCAAACAGTGTCACGTACTAGGTTGTACCAGAGTTGGGTCGCGAGGTGCATTCGCGTTCCGGGCTTTGTCGAGTAAGTCGCAAGTCCAAGTGTTCGCGTGGATAGACAAGTCGCTGCGGAAGTACGGGCGGCGGCGAGTGTATTGAGAAAGTTCCGCTAAACCGGAAGTCCCGAAATCCGTGTTGAATCATGGGTTTTGGAGCCGTTCTCGAAAACAGGAAGTGATCGAAACGCGAGACAAAATTTGGCCGGGCAAACCTTCGAGGACCCCCGGTAGCGTAATTGCAAAAATCCGAACCGTTTTTAAGGCCGTCAAACAATCGTCGTTGCGGCTAAGAAAGCCAACCAAAGAGAGCATGACCAATGAAGCGCACGTATCAGCCCAGTCGAATTAAGCGTAAGCGAAAGCACGGCTTCCGAAGCCGCATGAGCACCAAGGCGGGGCGGGCAATTTTGAGCCGCCGCCGGGCGAAGGGACGAACGCGTCTCACGGTCTCGGTGGGCTCGAAGCAGGGTTAAGGATGATGAGTTCCGCTCGGTTTCGACTGGCGGATCGAATTGTTTCCGCCCGCGATTACGCTCGAATTCGAAGGCGTGGTCGAAGGGTCTCCTCAAAGAACTTCGCTGTCTCGATTGCTCCGGTCGGTGGACCGGAGTCTGCCCGGGGCGGCGTCAAACACCCATCGAACACCCGTCTTGGCTTGAGCGTGAGCCGCCGCGTTGGCAACGCCGTGGTGCGTAATCGCGTAAAACGAGCGGTCCGCGCCTGGTTCCGCACGTCGCGCGGTGCGATCTGCGGCGGCGAGGTGGACATCGTGGTGATCGCACGTCGAGGAGCTCGGGACCAACAGGTTTGCGAGATTGCAGATGAACTCAACCAGCTCTTTTCGAAAATTGCGGCCACTAGCCCGGTGAAGCCTCCTAAGACGCAGGGACTCGCTACCGGCGCCGAAACTGGCTCTAAGACATGAAATCGCCTGTCCACGGGATCATGGGGTCGGCGCTGATATTTTTAATTCGGTCGTATCAGATACTGATATCACCGATTGTACGCCCCACGTGCCGTTTCGCACCCAGTTGCTCGCAATATGCAATCGAAGCAGTTGCGCGCCATGGTGCTCTTCGAGGAAGCCTGCTCGCGGCTCGGCGCCTCGGAAAGTGTCATCCATTAAATGAAGGCGGGTTCGACCCCGTACCCTGAGGCAAACCGTTGGATCGTAATACCCTTCTCGCAATTGCACTCTCCCTTTTGGTTTTGAGCGCTTGGACGTCCTATGAGGCGGCCAACGCCCCGCCTCCACGCCCGGCAAGTGAAATGGCTGCTGATGCGTCCCGCGGGGAGGCTGGCACCACGCGGGCCGTTGGTGATGCGTGGCCAGGTGACGATCGCGGCGCTGCGCCCGAGAGCGACATCAGGCAAATCGCGAAGCAAGACGAACGCCCCGACGTCCTAATTCCGTCGCCCTCCGATGAAGCAGCCCCGTGGACTGGTGGCCTCGAGAGTGACCTCTTTCGGGTTCGACTCGACAACCGCGGGGGCGGCATTTCGAGTTGGCGTTTACTCAACCCGCTGTATACGGCCGACTCGAAAGAGGGAACGACGGAGCCGCTCGAGCTTGTGACTCGCATCGACGACACCAGCCTCGTGCTCACGAACTCGCTCAAGGGTTTAGGGATAGGTGATCTAAAGAAGGCTTTATGGTTTGCGATTGCGCGCGGCGGCATCGAGGTTCGCAAGAGCTACACCTTTGACCCGGAAAGTTATGTCTTTGATTATGAAGTCGAGATCCGGAACACAACGGACAGCACGCTTGAAACCGACGTAGACGTTGAATGGCCGGCGGCAATGGTCAAGGGAAACGATTTTCGCGAGCAATCGTTAAGCACACTCGTCAATGACGATGTCGAGACGGAGATGGTCCCTAGCGTGGGTTCAGGGGGGTTCTTCTCTTTTCTTGGCAATGGCGATGGTGGACCCTCCACGTACGTGGGCCTGGTAAGTTGGGCCGGCGTTTCGAACCGATATTTCTTCGCGGGTTTGATCCCGGATGAAACAAGTACCTCGGTTGCGCGCGTAACGTTTTTGCCGGTGATCGAAGGCAAGGTCGCGGTTTCGCGCTTCGCCTACGAAGGTGTAGAGATCAAGCCTGGCGAGATCGTTTCGCGAAACTTTCGTGCGTATATCGGGCCGAAGATTCCCGAACTTCTTACCGAGATATCGCCTGGGCTCGAGCGGTCGGTTGACTTTGGTTATTCATGGCTCGAACCGCTCACGCGTTTCTTCCACGGGGTTCTGACACTGCTTTACGGCTTCATTCCGAACTATGGGGTGGCCATCATTATTTTGACCGTGATGGTTCGCGTGCTCACGCTCCCCATCATGCAGAAGCAGATGAAGTCCATGGAGCGGATGCGCGAGTTGCAGCCGCGCCTGAAAGAGATCCAGGACCAGCACAAAGAAAATCGCCAGCGTCAGTCCGAAGAGCAGATGAAGCTTTACAAGGAAGAGGGTGTAAATCCCCTCGGTGGCTGTCTTCCGATGCTGCTTCAGTTTCCGGTGTTCATCGGTCTTTTTTACGCGCTGCAAAGCACGATTGCATTGCGCCATGCGCCCTTCATGCTCTGGATCACGGACCTTTCGGCGCCTGAAGAGTTGTTCATGATTCCTGGCCTCGAGGTGCCGGTTCGCGTGCTCCCGATCGTGATGGGAGCGAGCATGTTGATTCAGCAGCGAATGACGCCGATGACGGGCATGGATCCCGTTCAAGCGCGAATGATGACAACCGTCATGCCTTTGATGATGACGGTTCTTTTTTATCAATTTCCATCGGGCTTGGTGCTCTACTGGATGATCAGCAACTTCCTCGGAATTGGTCACCAGCTGTGGGTACGAAAGTCACGGGAGAAAGAGAGTTAGGCGCGCACTGGCCCAACATCGCAGTGCAATTCATCGATCGAACCAACTGAAGTAGAGGGGAGCGAAAATGTACGACCCGAAAGCAGAGCCGAATGAGTTTATCGGAGATGACCGAGCTGAAGCCGTCGCGAAGGCGTGCCGATTTTTTGGTGTCGAAGAAGCAGAGCTCAAAGTAGTAACTCCGGAAGCCGGAGAAGTGTTTGGTGCCGGAGTGCGAGGCGTCGTGGTTGCCGTTCCGAAGGGCGCAAAGCCGATCGTGCAGTCAGACAAGAATGACCGGGGTGGTGATCGTGGTGGACGTGGCCGAGACCGGGGTGGTCGAAGTGGCGGCGGCGGACGCGATCGAGATCGCGGTGGCCGTGGTGGTCGCGGTGGAGGCGGTCGTGCAAGCAGCGACCGGGGCGACGAGGGTTCGGCACAACGCGAACCTGATCGCGAAGTGGCGGTTGCGGCCCGAGAGTTACCCAAGGGAGAGTCCAAGGGGAGCGTTGAGGGCACCATTGGCGAGGTTGGAGAGTTCATTAAGGGAGTCGTCGAACGGATGGCGCTCGGTGAGTTCAAGATCTCCGAATCTTCAGAGGGTGACTTCTGCGTGTACGAGCTCCGGGGCGAAGCCGCCCTGGCGCTCGGCACGGGGGATGGGCGTGCGGTTGACGCGCTCCAGCTTATTGGGAACCAGTTTTCGATGCGGCTGGGCGACGATTCGCCGCGTGTCGTGGTGGACGCCGAAGGTGACGCCGAGAAGCGGACCGATTTCCTGGCGCGTCTTGCAAAGCGTGCGGCAGACCGCGGGGCCGAGACCAAGCGTGCGGTAGCGCTCGACCCGATGAACAGTCGCGACCGACGTATTCTTCACGTTACGGTGAAGGAAATGGAGGGTGTTGCGACGCTGAGCGTAGGCGAAGGTCGGTACCGTCAGGTCGTAGTGGTACCCGAAGGTGCTGATGAGTACGAAGAGGCACTGGCGTCGAGCAACGCGGTCAGCGAATAATAGGCGGTTCCGCTCCGGCTCCGGCCGTCGAGCATGGGCACGCGTTCCACATAGGCTCGAACGTTCCACGGGGAACGATTGAGTATGTTCCACGGGGAACATATCATCCAAGATCGCAACCAAGACCCCGAGCAAGACCCCGAGCAAGTACTTGAGGCCACGCGAACAACTCTCGCTGACGGCCTCGAGGCTCTGCGCCTCCACCCAGGTAATGCCAGCACGGACAAGCTGGCCCGGCTCGCGGTCCTCTTGGCCGATTGGGCGCCCAAGATGAACCTCACCGGACATCGAGGGTCCGACGCCATCGCGCGACGGCTCATCCTCGATGCCATCGCGCTCATCAACGTTCTTCCCGACTTTGACAGCCTTGCCGACCTCGGCTCGGGGGCCGGCTTTCCCGGCCTTCCCATCGCGATTCTCTATCCGGACCGGCGGCTAGTTTCCGTCGAAGCCCGAGCAAAGCGGGTTTCGTTTCAGAGAACTGTTGTCCGGAAACTCGGGCTCGAAAACGTCGAAATCGTTCAGTCCAGGATCGAGAACGTCAAACCCATCGTCTGTCAGGCCGTTATTGCCCAAGCAGTTGTTCCGCCGGACCAAGTTGCCGGCCTCTTGCTTCCTTGGTGCAGAAGTGATGGTTGGATCGCTGCGCCGGGAACGCCCGAATCCCTCGCAGAAATTCCGTGCGAGACAGCCGGCACGGAGCCTGGCGAAATCCGGCGATATCAGGTCCCGCTCGCGGGCGCTGACCGCAGGGTCTGGCTCACCCGCCCTGCCGCGTCAAATCCTGCCCCTAACACCGACTAAACCATGCACGCACTGCGGCGCTGTGATAAGAAACGACCTACAGGGGGGTGTGAGGTCGGGCGATCGCCCGACTTTCCGGCTTACGCGAACGCTCGCGGCGCTGTGTCGTCCCTTATGGGTCTCGACGATCGAGACCACGAACCGTGAGGACGAATCCCGATGTCAGCGTGCCGCGTCATCGCAGTAGTTAACCAGAAGGGTGGCGTCGGGAAGACGACGACCGCCGTGAATCTCGCCGCGTGCTTCGGTGTTTCCGAACGCGCCACACTCCTCATTGACCTGGACCCCCAGGGGAATGCGTCGAGTGCATTCGGTGTGTCGGAAACCCCCCGGCAAGTTTATGACTGCTTGATCGGCCGTATGGCGATCAAAGACGCGGTTCTTCCCACTGAGCTCAGCTCTCTTCATCTACTCCCGGCGGGCCCCGACTTAGTTGGCGCAGAAATCGAACTCGTCACCGCCGACGACCGAGCTCTGCACCTCGACCGTGCCCTCGAGGACGCGCGTAACAACTACGAGCTGATCATCATCGACTGCCCGCCGTCACTGGGCATCTTGACCCTCAATGCGCTGACGGCCGCAGACTCGATCTTGATCCCACTCCAGTGCGAGTACTACGCCCTCGAAGGCCTTGCTCGTTTGATGGAAACCCGGGAACTCATCCGCGACAGCCTGAACCCCAAGCTCGAACTCGAAGGCATCGTGCTCACGATGGTCGACCAGCGGAACAACCTAAGTCGACAAGTTGAAGCCGAAGTCCGCCAACACTTCGGCAACAAGGTGTATCGGACCCGCATCCCGAGAAACGTCCGCCTGAGTGAAGCGCCGAGTCACGGTCAACCCATCTTGCTCTATGACATTCATTCGCGTGGTGCCGTCGCGTATCTAAAGCTCGCGGAAGAAATTCTTTCGCACCACGCGAACGAGGGAACATCGTCGACGCCTGTATCGCCATCGCCGGGAGCCATCGCTGGCACCACGGACGCGGGTGAACTCGCACCAACCGACGAAGCATCAACTCCTACCAAACGGGAAACCAACCATGAGTAATCGACGTAACGCTTTGGGCCGCGGTCTTGGTGCACTGATACCCGGTGCGGGCGTCAAAGAACCCGTGGCCGCGGCAACGCCGCCCGCCCCTCCGGCAGCGGCTGCAAACCCGAGCGCACAACCGATCGCGCCGCAAACACCGCCCACAGCGCGAAACGCCGAATCCGCTGCCCGTGAGGGCTCTAGCGGCCCGACACTTTTACGAGTCGACACCATTGACGCGAACCCTGAACAGCCGCGTCGCATCTTCAACGAAGCTCATCTGAAAGAACTTTCAGAATCAATCAAGCTTCACGGCGTGCTTCAGCCGGTCGTCGTGCGTCGCGCAGGCGCTCGCTTTGAGTTGATCATTGGCGAGCGAAGATGGCGCGCGACCCAGGTCGCGGGTCTTAAAACGATCCCCGCGGTCGTCGCCGATATCGAAACCCAAGACCGACTCGAAATCGCCATCATCGAAAACGTTCAGCGCCAAGATCTCAACCCGATCGAACTCGCGCACGCGTACCGCGCACTGGCCGCGACTGGCGCCACCCAGGACGAAGTCGGCCGCAAGGTGAGCAAGGACCGCTCGAGCGTCGCGAACCATCTGCGCCTGCTTGACCTTTCGCGCGATATACAGGAAGACATCGAAGAAGATCGCCTCACCATGGGGCACGCGAAAGCGCTGCTTCAGGTGACCAACCCCGAGCGGCGCTTGCACCTGCGCAATCGCATCGTGGAAGAGGGGCTTTCGGTTCGCGAGGCTGAGCTTGTCGGTCGCGGCATCGCGGGCCCGGTCGCCGGCGGGCAAACCCGCAAGCCGCGCAAAACCACGTCGGTGATCGACCCCGACATGGCGCCCCTTCTCGACACCCTGCAGCGCCTGCTCCAGACCCGGGTACGCATCGTGGGTGGGGCCGATCGGGGCAAGATCGAGATCGACTACTTCGAAAAAGAAGATTTCAACCGGATCGTGACGATGCTGATGGAAGCGGCCCCTTGAGTCAGGCCTGTACCGCCGAAACTGCGCTGAGGGATGCTCCGACCCTCGTCGTCCGAGCCGGGGCGGCGTTCGACGGGCTCCTCACCTGCCCGAAGGCAGCGAGAATCGAAGGGCGCTTTACCGGGAACGTGTTCGCAGAGGGCCGGATCGAGATCGGCGAAGCCGCCGAGGTCACAGGCCGGATCGAGGCGCAGGACATCGTGATCGCCGGCCGGTTCGAAGGCGAGCTGGAAGCCACTCGGTGTATTTCGCTTCTCGCAACCGCGCGCGTTCAGGGAGAACTTTGCGCGCGAGAATTGATCGCGGAAGAGGGCTGCATGGTCACGGGGCGCTGTCGCACCATCCCACCCCGTGGTGTTTGAGGAGTTCAAGCGGCGTCGGGGGCCCCTACCCCGCCCCGTCTTGAAACTCGGCTCAACTATGCAAAAATCGATGCGCTAAAACTCCCGCCTGCGGGTCATGGGCTGCGGAGGCACCCCTAAAATTTGACTGAACTTTCGGGTGATCGAAGCCACGCGCGCAGCCAAACACTTCGCCATCCGCAAGCTCGAATGGCAGCTCGTATGTCGCCCGGCGGAACGAGAATGCCAACCGCGTGCAACAATCTGTCGCATCGACATTTACCCCCGCTAAGCGAGCATGCGGACCCCCAAATGACCACGGGTACAGAAGCAGCCGCTTTCAGCGCTTCATGCTATCCGGGAGAGAGAACCAGGTGATACATCTTCGAAGGCCGATGTCGGCGCAGCGACCACGCGTGACGGAGCGGCGAACATTTGCGCGCAACGCAGCGCTGTTTGCAGTTGTCGCCACTGGGATGATTGCGGGCCCCGCACACGCGGCCGGCGAACTGGTCTTGACGCCCCACATCCCAACGCTGGTTATCTTGCTCGTCGGTTTCGTTGTACTCATCTTCCCGCTCAACAGCATGATCTTTCGTCCCTTGTTTCGCGTACTCGACGATCGCGACGCCAAGATCGCGGGTGCAACCAAAGACGCGCAGGGCTTGGTCACCCAGGCGGACGACTTGATGAACGAGTACCGCGGCAAGATCCGAGAAGCGCGAGACGACGCGGCCACCGCGCGCCGCGAACAAATCGAATCGGCTCGCTCAGAACAAACGTCCATCACCGGCGACGCGAAGGCCGAAGCCGAAGACGAAATCGGGCGCGCGCGACAAGAGATCAACGAGTCGCTCGCCGAAGCCCGCGACACCATCAAAGCGGCTTCTCGCGAAGTGGCATCGGTGGCGGCAGAGAGCATCCTCGGACGGTCGCTATGATGAAGAGCATTCGCAATTCCCGATTTCGCAACCTTCTATATACGAACATCCTCGCGGTTGTCGTTGTGATCGCCGGCATCCTCGCAGTCGCGAGCCCGGCTCTCGCCGCAGGCGGCGGCAGTGGTCCTTCCGCATCCGAGCTCATGTGGCAGGCCGTGAACCTCGCCTTGCTACTCGGCGTTTTGTTCGCCGTCGCGCGCAAGCCCATTACGGCGTACTTCGCAGAACGTCGCGAACAGATCAAAAACGACATGAAGAGCGCCGACAAACTCCTCGCCGAAAGCAAGAAGCAGTTTTCTGAGTGGCAGGGGAAGCTCGCCGAGCTCGAAGCCGAAGTGCAGACGATTCGGGACGAAACGCGACAGCGCGCCCATGACGAACGAGATCAAATCGTCGCGGCGGCACATGACTCGGCGGAGCGCATACGGGCGGACGCCGTTGCAGCGGTCGACCAGGAACTACGGCGCGCCCAGGTGGAGCTGCGCGAAGAAGCGGCAAACCTCGCAATCGATTTGGCCGCGAACATGATCACCGAACAAGTGGATGATCGCGATCGCGATCGCTTGCTCGACGAATTCATCACACGGGTTGAGCCGGCGACGATCCAAGATTCAGGAACGGGGAATTAGGCGTGCCCACTACCGCAGCAGCCCGGCGCTATGCACGCGCATTGTTTCAGATCGCGCGTGAAGACCACCGCGTCGGCGAAGTCCTCGACGAACTCGACACTCTCGCAACGATGCTCGATGAAAACGAAAGCCTACGCGACGCTCTCCTTACCCCGTTGCACCCGGTCGAAGAACGCAAGGCCGTGATGAAGTCGGTGTCGCAGGGTTCGGGCGTAAGCGCCTCCGTCGCGAATTTCTACAGCTATTTGATCGACCAACGACGCCTGGTGGATTTCTACGGAATTCGCGAAGAGTACCAGCGCCTGGCCGACGAAGACGCAGGTCTTATGACGGCGGTCGTTACGACGGCAAGCCCGCTCGACGACCGCCGCAAAGATCGCCTGCGTCGCGCACTTTCCGAACGTACGGGCCAGGAAGTCCAGCTCGACATTCAAATCGACCCCACGCTCATCGGCGGCGCGATCGCCAAGGTCGGAGGCATGGTCTTCGACGGAAGTCTTCGCACGCAGCTGAGTAAGCTGCGCGCCAATCTCACGAAGGGATAATAGATAGATGAACATCAAACCCGGAGAGATCACCGACATCTTAAAGCGAGAGATCCGCGAGTACGATCGCGAGATCGACGTCGCAGAAACCGGCACAGTGCTGTCCGCTGGTGATGGAATCGCCCGTGTGTACGGCCTCGACAACGCACTCGCAGGCGAGCTCGTCGAATTTGGCGACGGCCTTCGCGGCATGGTGCTCAACCTTGAAGAAGACAACGTTGGTGTCGCCGTCATGGGCGAGGCGAGCAAGATCAAGGAAGGCGACGTCGTCAAGCGCACCGGCCGCATCATCGAAGTGCCGGTCGGCGAAGCCATGCTTGGCCGCGTGGTCGACGCTCTCGGCAACCCGATCGACGGCAAGGGTCCCATCAACACCACCGAAACCCGACAGGTTGAACTCAAGGCCCCGGGCATCGTAACCCGCAAGTCGGTGGACGAATCGCTCGCGACGGGCATCAAGGCCATCGACGCCATGGTGCCGATTGGTCGTGGTCAGCGAGAGCTGATCATTGGCGATCGCCAGACGGGTAAGACTGCAGTCGCGATCGACGCGATCATCAACCAGAAGGGTAAGGACGTACAGTGCATCTACGTCGCCATCGGGCAGAAGCAGAGCACGGTTGCTCAGGTGATGGAGAAGCTCGCGCAGCACGACGCGCTCGAGTACACGATCATCGTCGCATCGACCGCCGCAGAGCCGGCGCCGCTTCAGTACATCGCACCCTACACGGGCTGCACCATGGGCGAATTCTTCCGCGACACCGGTCGCCACGCGCTGATCGTTTATGATGATCTTTCGAAGCAGGCCGTTGCGTATCGCCAACTTTCGTTGCTTCTGCGACGGCCGCCGGGACGCGAAGCTTATCCGGGCGACGTCTTCTACGTTCACTCGCGCTTGCTCGAACGCGCATGCAAGCTGAGCGACGAACTCGGCGGCGGTAGCCTCACGGCACTTCCCATCATCGAGACCCAGGCGGGCGACGTTTCGGCGTACATCCCGACCAACGTCATTTCGATTACAGACGGTCAGATTTTCCTTGAAACGGACTTGTTCAACTCCGGCATTCGCCCCGCGATCAACGTGGGTCTTTCGGTGTCGCGGGTTGGGGGTTCGGCGCAGGTCAAGGCGATGAAGTCGGTCGCCGGTACGTTGAAGCTGAGCCTCGCGCAGTACCGTGAGAAGGAAGCCTTCGCGCAGTTCGGTAGTGACCTCGACCAGGCCACCCAGGACCAGATCGCAAATGGCCAGCGCCAGGTTGAGATGTTGAAGCAGGGTCAGTACTCACCGATGTCGATGGAAGAGCAGGTCGTTTCGATCTACTCCGCCACCCCCATCAAGGGTCGTGAGTCGTGGGTCCGCAATCTTGAACTTGAAGAAGTGGGTCGCTACGAAACCGAGATGCAGGACTACATGCACGCGAGTCATCAGGACGTGTTCGACGAGCTCCGTGAGACCGGCAAACTCGAAAGCGCGACCGAAGCAAAGCTCGTCGCAGCACTCAACAAGTTCGCAGAAATCTTCCAACCCAAGTCGGCGTCTGCCGGTGGTGAGGCCGCCTAATTGGCCAACTTGAAAGACATCAAACGCCGGATCACAAGCGTACAGAGTACGCAGAAGATCACGAGCGCGATGAAGATGGTTGCCGCGGCGAAGTTGCGCCGCGCGCAGGAAGCCATCGAGAACGCACGCCCCTATGCCGAGCGCATGCGCTCAACCCTCGAAGAAGTCGCCGGGGGTATGGGGGGCAACGTCGAGCATCCGCTCTTCGAAGTCCGTGCCGAAGTGAAGTCGCTCGAACTCATCATCGTGACTTCAGACCGCGGCCTGGCCGGAGCGTTCAACAACGCAGTGATCAAGTTTGCCGAGAACATCCTGAAGGAACGAGAAGCAAGCCTCGAAAAGGTTTCATTCACGTTGCTCGGCAAGAAGGTTGGCGACTACTACAAGCGTCGACGCGCAAACGACATCCTCGAAGCCTCTCCGACCGGAAATGCAATCACGTACGCCCAGGCAGCCGAAGTTGCACAGGGTGCGGCGCACCGGTTTGAGACGGGCGAAGTCGACGAAGTCATCTTGATCTACAGCGAATTCATCACGACGATGACCCAGACGCCGCGCAGTGTTCAGATGCTCCCGGTCCCCGCACCTGAAGCAGCCGAGGACACAGACGCCAACCCGTACGAGATCGAACCGAGTCCCGAAAAGTTGCTCGCAGTTCTGGTCCCGAAGGCAGTTGAAGTCGAAGTCTTTCGCGCCTTGCTCGAAAGCCAAGCGGGCGAGCACGCTGCGCGAATGACCGCGATGGAAAGTGCAACGCAGAACACCCAAGAGTTGATCGAAAAACTCACGTTGCAATATAACCGCGCACGGCAGGCGGCGATTACGAGTGAACTCGTTGAAATCGTCACTGGTGCCCAGGCGCTCGAATAACGAACAAATAGAAGAGCGCGCAGTTCATGAAGAACGCGCCTCGACTGCGTCAGTGCAGACAGACTGAAGAGATTCTGAAGAGTTAGGGAGTAGTAGTTATGGCGAACGGCAAAATCGTACAGGTGATGGGCCCGGTTGTGGACGTAGAGTTCCCACCCGGCGAGCTCCCCGAGATCAATACCGCGTTGCGGACCACCAACTCAACGATCGATGAGCGCGAGAACAACCTGGTTGTCGAAGTTGCGCTTCACCTTGGTGAGAACACGGTGCGCGCCGTTGCGATGGACACCACGGACGGTCTTCGCCGCGGTCAGGACGTGACCAACACGGGCGCCCCGATCACCATCCCGGTTGGCCCCGAAACGCTGGGTCGCATCATGAACGTCATTGGCGAGCCGGTAGATGAACGCGGCCCGATCGGCGAAAAGATGAACTTCCCCATCCACCGCCCAGCACCAGAATTCGTCGAACAGTCGACTGCGGTTGAGATCTTGGAAACCGGCATCAAGGTCGTTGACCTCATCGCCCCGTATCCGAAGGGCGGCAAGGTTGGTCTCTTCGGGGGTGCAGGCGTCGGCAAGACGGTCGTCATCTTGGAGCTCATCAACAACATCGCGAAGAACCATGGTGGTTACTCGGTCTTCGGCGGCGTGGGTGAGCGAACCCGCGAGGGCAACGATCTCTGGCACGAAATGGAAGACGCAAAGCTCGCCGACGGCACCACGGTGCTCGACAAGGCGGCCTTGATCTTCGGCCAGATGAACGAGCCTCCGGGAGCCCGTGCACGGGTCGGCCTTTCGGCCCTTACCGCGGCCGAATACTTCCGCGACGAAGAGGGCAAGGACGTTCTCCTCTTCATCGACAATATTTTTCGCTTCACCCAAGCAGGTTCGGAAGTGTCCGCACTTCTCGGCCGCATCCCATCGGCCGTTGGTTATCAGCCGACACTGTCGACCGACATGGGTGAACTGCAGGAACGCATTACCTCCACGAAGAAGGGCTCGATAACTTCGGTGCAGGCCATTTACGTTCCCGCCGATGACTTGACGGACCCCGCGCCCGCGACCGCATTTACTCACTTGGATGCGACCACGGTGCTGAACCGCGCCATTTCAGAACTCGGCATCTACCCCGCAGTCGATCCGCTCGACTCGACGAGCCGGATTCTTGATCCGCAGGTGATCGGCGACACCCACTACCAGGTTGCTCGTGACGTGCAGTCCACGCTCCAGAAGTACAAGGACCTGCAGGACATCATCGCAATCTTGGGCATGGACGAACTGTCCGAAGAAGATCGCTTGGTTGTGAACCGCGCACGCAAAGTGCAGCGATTCTTTTCCCAGCCCTTCAGCGTTGCAGAGCAGTTCACCGGCGTCACCGGCGAATACGTTCCGGTCGAAGACACCATCAAGGGCTTCCGCGAAATCCTCGACGGCAAGCACGACGACGTACCCGAGCAGGCCTTCTTCATGTGCGGAACAATCGAAGGCGTACTCGCTAAGGCGAAGGAACTTTAAGTTTGGCGATCGATCTCGTGATCGTGACCCCCGAAGGCCAGGCGTATTCGGGCGAAGTCGAGCAAGTGGTGTTGCCCGGAAGCGAGGGCGACTTCGGTGTGCTCGCCGAACATGAACGCACCCTTGCACCCTTGCAGCACGGCGCGGTCGAAATTAAGACCGCAGCTGGCAGCGAGTGGGCCGCAATTTCAAATGGCTTTGCGGAAGTCGCGGCAGAACGCGTCGTCGTTCTCGCCGACTCGTGCGTGCTCGCAGCAGCCGTCGACAAGACGGCTGTTGAAGCGGAGATGAGTGAAGCCCAGGCCGAACTCGATGGCCTCGCCGACACCGAAGAAAACACTGCGAAGCGGGCTGGCCTTGGCGAAGCGATTCGTCAGTGCGAAGTGCGCCTCGAGGTTGCGGCGAAGTAGTTCGTTGGAGGGGGTGGTTCGCTCGCCCTTCTCAGGACGCTTTGACGGCACGCGCCTTTAGCTTCACTTTGCCTTCGACGACTTCGACCCGGAAGCTCACGTCGTTTACGCCGAGCTTCTTCTTGATCGCGCTCGCCTGCTTCTCGATTGCGCCGTGAAGTTTTTCAGGCGTTAACCCCGAAACGTTCTGCCCACACAATTTTGCGGCTTCCATGTAGCTGTCATAGATGTCGGAGATGTCGGACTGGCTGGTGTCGTCGGGTGCACTCTTCGGGTCCGTCGTGCTCGTCTCGCCCGGTACATGACCTCGTGCGCGGTCCCGGATATTCGCTTTGAAAACCTGTCGCTTGTAGGTCCCGGCTTCCATCTTCCGCAGGGTCTCGTCCCAGTGGCGCTTATAGGTGAGGAACTGCGAATTGATGGTGTTGTACATGAAGCGCTCGCCGGTGTTCCTGATGAGACCGTTACCCAAGCGAAACATGGCTTTTTGCAGCTCCGCGCGGAGGGTCTGTGGCTCGCGGGGGCGGGAACCCAGGAAGTACTGTTCATAGTCGCGCCGCAGCGTTTTTAGCTTCGTCTCAAGAATCCGGAGTTCATCTGTGAGCGCCGTGGCTTCGTGTCGCATGCAAGACAGATCGGATGGAGTTCCGGGTGTCTTTAGCCCCGAGCTCATGCCCGCTGCGGGGTCCCTCCTGTCGAGCGAGAGACCTGTTAGTCTCCCAGCGTGGCCGACAAATTTTTCCACAATCTCACACTCCTCGACCCCGAAGCTGCCGCGGAACGAAAGGCCTGCGTTCTTGTGCGCGACGGCAGCATCGCCGAGGTATTCGACGACCTCACGGTGGCCCCCGCCGGAAGCGAACCCGTCGACCTGGCGGGTTGTGCGCTGGCTCCCGGTTTCATTGACGTCCACTTCCACGGCGAACTCATCTTTGCCCGCGAAGACGACTTTGGCGCCGCCCTCGGCCGGACGTCGGAGGCCCTCTTGCGGGAGGGAACCACGAGCTATCTCGCCACGACGGTGGCCTTCAGCGCGCCAAGAATCCACAGCTTTGTAACGCAGTGTCAAACCGAAATGACACAGTCGCGTCATCGGGGAGCGGAGCTACTCGGCGTTCACCTCGAAGGCCCGTGGATAAACCCCGCGATGGCAGGCGCGCAACCAAGCCAAGCCATACGGCCATATCACGACACTCAGGACAACGAGATCCTCGAAATCGCGAAAGATTCTCTGAAACTCGTCACCCTGGCCCCAGAATGCGAGGGTGTTCCCAAACTCATTGACCGGCTTGTGAAAGCGGGAATCGTTGCGTCATTGGGTCATAGTGACGCGAGGCAGCCTGAAATTGACGCATGCGTCAAGAGGGGAATGACGCACGTCACCCATCTCTTTAACGCGATGGGTTCAACGCATCATCGCGAACCGGGCGTCGCGGGGTGGGCGCTCGCAGACGACCGCGTGAGCTGCGATTTGATCTGCGACGGAGTGCACGTAGACCCGGCCGTCGTGCGAACGGCAAGTCGTGCGAAGCGGGACAAGCTTCTACTTATTACCGATCGCGTCGACCCGCCCGAGGCCGGTGAACCCGGATCCGGCGTGGTCTACAACGACGGGACCGCGATCCGCCTCGCAAACGGCGAGTTGGCGGGGAGTTCGCTGAGCCTGGCCCGCGCGGTTCGCAACGCGCAGGACTTCGGGGCGATGACGAGACTCGAAGCGATCGCGTCGGCATCGCTCCGGCCCGCCAAGTTGCTTGGGATCGAAAACGAACGCGGGACGTTTCAGGTCGGGGCAAGAGCTGACTTTGTGGTCCTCGATGATGCAGGCCAAGTTCGCGAAACGTGGTTGGCTGGCAACCGGGCCTCCAGCCGAATCTGAACCGCGTCCCGATCGCGAGTCGCCACACCCCGCGTGCGGGTGGGGACGCGAAGCCGGTTCCCACCGCCTTGGGTCCGAAGTTCATACGAGCGCCAAGAGGCGGTCGAGGTCGATACATTCGTGCGCTGTGTTCGTGGCAACAGACCGCGCCGTGATCTCGCCGAGCAGTAACGCGCCAAGCTCTGCGCGGAGGTGACCCAGGTTTGCGCGGTCTGATGTTGAAAGTTCGCCATTCGACTCGCTCAGAATCACACCTGCGAGAGCCAGGCCCCTGCGTTCAATTTCTCTCAATGTCAGCAGCGAGTGGTTGATGGTGCCGAGTGCCATGCGGGCGACGACGATGATGGGAAGCTGCAAGTCTTCGGCGAGGCTTCCCATGTCACCCGAATCTGCGGTCGGAACCAACAAGCCCCCCGCGCCTTCCACGATCATCAATTCGTGCCGCGACGCGAGCGCCTTGTAACCGTCGCGAACGACTTCGAGATCAACCACACGGGACTCGGCCGCGGCCGCGACGTTGGGTGCCGCGGGCAAAGCGAACTGCAGCGGACAAATCTCTTCGATCGTGTCCGCTACGCCGGATGCATCGCGAAGAGCCTGCGCGTCGAGCGGTCCGTCCCGACCCACACCCGTTTCCATCGGCTTCATCACGCCAACATCCACACCGCGTTCACGCAGCGCGCGCACGAGCGCACATGCTGCGACCGTCTTCCCAACGCCGGTGTCGGTTCCTGTGATGAAGA
>LWDU01041645.1_pt1 | contig 176968 bp, 173 predicted proteins | sample 727161 | NCBI WGS metagenome assembly LWDU01 (sample SAMN04566230, study PRJNA314399) | hydrothermal vent metagenome | isolation source: deep sea hydrothermal plume seawater | place: Mexico: Gulf of California, Guaymas Basin | collected 2004-07-11
ACATCTATGTCATCCCCTCGACCCAGCTTCAGCGGGCCGGCCGAGGGGATTGATGGCGATATGGGTGCATGCACCCTCTCCCGCCGGGAGAGGAGATTCTGCGGAGGGCGTTCGTTTAGTCGGTCCGTTGCAAAACAAAGCGAGTAAGATTCGCCGCAGAAAATTACTGCACCAGATAAACAGGATCACCATGCCAAAGCGAATCAACCGCGCTATCGAACTTCTTGAGCAGGACCAGCCGATCTACTACGACGGAGGTCACACTGGGCACGTTCTCACGTACAAGCAGGGGCTCGCAGACGCACACACGTGGGCCGACTACATCAATGTAGGGATGGAGCACGGTGCGTTCGATATGACCGGACTCGACAACTACATGCGGGGTCTGGTCGATGGCGGTCCAACCTCGAGCGGGCATCGCACACCACCGATCATTGTCGAAACGCCAGTAGAGGGGTCTGGGGAACAAATAATCCGCTTCAACGCATGGCAGTTCCGAATGATTCTCGCCCGAGGGGTTCATGGCATTCTGCTCTGCCAGGCAGAAACGCCCGACGCCGTTCGAGCGTTCATAGAGTCGTGCCGCTACCCGATCAACATGAAGGGTGTTGGGTACGGATTGGAAAGAGGAACGCGCGGCGTTGGTTCACAGCCGACTTCCGCTCCAGTTTGGGGTGTTGACGCCGAAGAGTACGTCGACAAGGCCGACCCATGGCCACTAAATCCTGATGGCGAACTGTTGCTTGGCGTGAAGATCGAAACGGTTCGAGCGCTCACCAACTGTGAACAGTCGCTTGCTGTCCCCGGACTTGGCTTCGCCGAATGGGGACCTGGCGACCTCTCCATGTCTATGGGGCTATGGCGCGATCCCGACAAATCTACCAATCCGCGCATGCTCGAAGCTCGTGAACGCGTCAAAAACGCTTGCAAGGAAAACGGTCTGGCGTTCCTCGACGGCTGCACACCCGAAAACGTTGCCGCCAAAATCGACGAGGGTGTTCGGGTAGTTGCAGGTCACCGAACAGATACTGCAGAAGCAGGAAGAGCACACTCGAAGCGAACAATGCCAGTGGGGTGATGGTTGCATCAAATGATCGACCGAAACCTTCTGGATAAAGTACGTCCATGGATCGAAGCGTCGCTCGGCTACCCACTGCCCGAAGCGGGAGATGGCACGCCGACGCTCGGTGCGACTCCGGTCGGTGTTGACGTTGGCCCGTTCTTCGCCGTGCGAGTCGATGATGTCGTTGCAGTTTCAGCCAGAAGCGAGTGGCACGAAGATCTCCGACCTATCCTCGATGAAATCCATCCCGACCTGCTCTTCTCAGTCGCTGGCACATTCGAATTCAGCCGGGTAACCCTTCCCGACGGCGTTGCAGTTTGGGGTCCGGTTCCGTGCTACGTCGCTGACGAAACCACGTGGAAATCGGCCAACGACCCGAGAGTCGTAAAGCTAACTGAATCACAGGTAAGCGAGATCGATTGGAAGATTTTCTGGCACTGCGCAGGGCCCGAATCTCTGGCCCACTTCGGAATCTACGAAGGAGGCAAGTTGGTCTCGCTATCGTCGGTGTTAGATAAGGGTTTCAGCATCTACGAAATTGGAGTGGATGCTGTTCAGGGTTCGCAGGCTCGCGGACTCGGCACTGCGGTGGTCGGAGCGGCAGGCGATTGGATTCTTGAGCACGGTGCGACACCGTTTGCGAGTGCTGCGGCGTGGAATATCGCTTCGGGTCGTAATTTACGCCGGCTTGGATTGCAGTACACCTACTCAGCTTTGATCAGTTGGGAGGGTGAATTCATGATTCCGCCACAGCCAATTGGGCAGCCTCTGCCCGAACATGCGGTCTACGACAAGTACCCGAGATGGGCGATGAACAAAGATATTCTGGATAATCCTGAGTAGGAGAGGTCGCGCTAGCCGCCGTAGGAACGGTTTTCGAGAGACGCCACTTCGTAGGCTCCCGGAACGACTAGGTGGTGTTCGTATGCGAACACCACAACCTGCGTGCAGTCGCGCATGTAGAGCTTCGAGAGCACCCGTTTTACGTGGGTCTTGACCGTTCCTTCTGAAATGAACAACTCTTCAGCGATGTCGGCGTTGGTATCACCGTGAGCCATCAGCATGAACACCTCTTGCTCGTGGGCTGTGAGTTCGGCAATGGCACCGGTGTTGGGCGCTGGAACGGCTAGTTCATCTGGTGATGCAACATCTGAAGGATCCGGCACAGGCACCAGAATTGGCGTAACCGCAGCCGGCGTAAACGGAGTTAGAGCTGCCGTTTCCGGCGACTCTACTTCGGGTTTAGGTTCTGAATCTGTATTGCTTGCCAGCGAATCAGAGCCATCTGTTGCAGACTCCGATTCAGCGTTTGTCGACGGCTTTGGCGGGCCATCGCCGGTTGGTGTTGGCGAAGGAACTGGCCTGCTCGACACTCGGTTCGAGCGTGATCCCAGCATCAACTTCGCCCACCAGCCGTGCAGTGACGAGAACGCAAGGACCATGTGCGATACCAGCACCAGTCCAAGAATTACGATCGGCGTTAGCAAGGGGCCACTCACCGGAGAATCGACCGAATAGGTCCATCCCATATCGCTAATTATGTTAACTGGCTCGTCGTTGAATATACCGATTATTTGAGCGAAGATGAACGCCCCCACAATGGAGTAGCTCACTATCAGTCCAACGAATGCTGCTACCCCTACTGGGAACTGAGCAAACAGGTAAATGACGCCTGTTCAGGTCGTGGGGTCTACCAGTCGCACTTTTACCTGCGAACGGAAGTTGCTAACTCCCTCTAATCCCGAGGGAGGTCGTCTTATACGGCTCCCATTTGCATACTCCGACATCAGTGCTTCGAGATCACCGATCCATCTTGAAACAAAGAGAACAGCGAGCAGGATTATTGGCCCAACGAGGGTCCATATCAGCGAACCGCCAACCGAGAAGGTGACAACCAGCAACACGAAATACGCGATGCCGAGCGGGAACATAAGCAGCATGTGACCTGCACGCAAATAGGTGCGAAAGCCGATTACCGTCTGAAAGATTTTGCCTAGCGGTCCCCGGCTGGACGGATAGGCAGCGGCGAACGGATTGTACTTGTAAGTCATACCAACAGCTTCGGTCGGTTAAAGCTTACATGCGTCTCCCCGCAGAGGTATTTGTGCCTGAGGCACGTTTTATTTTAGGATGGTTGGTTTTTAGTTCGGGGTGAACTGCGGAATACTACCTGCCGGATATGGTTACCGGTGCCTAGTTACGGTGGCGCCGGTTCAAGAAATCCACGACGGTGGCGAAGGCATCGCCGGGAGCGCCGTAGTCCAATCCATGCCCCATTCCGGCAAACTTCTTCGTTTCGAAATCTCGCAACAGAGTTTTCATTTCTTCAACACCTGAATCTGGAAGAAAAAAACCGGTTGTATCGTCGCCTTGCAGCATTAGCGTAGGTGCGATCGTATCTCGTAGAGCTTGATTGATGTCTATTTCGTCGAGCATCGTTCCATCGGCAAGTGCTCCCGCAGTTTCGGGTCGCAATTGTGTTGCCGCTATAGCGAGTGATTCGATCTGGCCGGGTGTCATTGTCGGGAACATCTTCGCTTTGTTGATTTTTTCTTCCTCAACCGAAAATTTCTCTTTCACTTGCTCTAACGTTTCCGCCCGGGCTTTTTGCAACCACGATCCCATGTAGTTATCCCTGAACAGAGCGATAGGAATATCGCCAAGAATTAGCGTGTTGATCAGTTCGGGGCGGGTTCCAGTAATGATCATCCCGACCATTCCGCCCAGCGATGCACCGATAAACGCAACGTTGGGACCGGATACAGATTCGATGAATTCGGCCATGTCATCGGCGAAATCGACGAATCGGTAGGTGGCACGCCTTTCACTCGAAAGCCCATGCCCTGCCTGGTCAACCGCATATACGTGCCAATCGGTTAGCGCTTCTGCGTAGGCAGCAAGCCCCTGCCACCTGCTTGAGAATCCGTGAGAAATGACCAGTGCTGGTCCATGGCCATCGAACTCAGCGTAGTTGAGATCGATTTTGGTTCCAGAGAAAATTTTCTACTCGAAATCCCGCATTTTTCGCCCCCGATACCGCTCGTTTGGCGACAATTTATACCGAGGATGACATTTTTACCAGTTGTGAATATGGGAGTTGAATTTTGGCAGCCTGTGACGCCGCCCCAAAGCGACAATGCTTCGATTCAGTGAACACTCATTCGATCGAAAGAAAATGCGCCACTGGTGTTTAAAGCACCCCATCGATCGCTTCGAGTGATGCTTCGATCGCCAGTTCAGCCGATCCCGGTGCGAACACGCTGACGCCTACCTCGTAGCCGCCCTCTTCGAACGCAATGTCGGTGGCGAGATAGTTGATGTGGCCGTTGCTGAATCCCGAAAATACCGTGTTTGCTGAGCCTGATCGTTTCTTGACAGCATCAGCAAGCTCGACAAACGGTTCGACCGGAATCGACACCAAAACCGTCTCGCCAATCCGCATCGACTGAGCGGTTATTTCGATATGCCCGTCTTGCGAATTCGTGTCGGAAAGTCGAGCAACGCTCAGTTGAATGTTCGCCCGCATCACCTTCGAAACCGCTCGCCTTACTTCTTCTTCTGAGGCACCTGACGCTCTTGTAGCCTCAAGTTCCTTCTCCGCTTTGTCGAATGTCCCCAGTGCCTCTTTAAGCGACAGAACATCTCGGCTCGGAAGATCGACGGGTATGTTGCTCACGGCAACTGTATCGTCCGATTCGTTGGTAGGAACATCGGTGTAAATACCGAGATCTGCACCCGATACGAGAATCTGGTCAAGTCGTTCTTCTCGTTCGAGTGGATCGATATTGAGCCGCACACGAGAAGCCTCTGCGCCCAGCTTCGATCCGGCTTTTCTGTATACTCGCAGGTCGCCCGTGAATCCGTCGACCGGACCCTGATTCCCGCTTGCGCCCTGTAAGAAAAGGCAGAGCCCGCCCACCGTGTGCTCGACCACCGATCGCATCGGACCCGGGAAGTCGGGAGTTACCCACTGGTTTTCGTGCGCCATGATCGTTGGGTGCATGGCGTAGTTGACGATAGTTGCGATCGGGTTGCCATCGGCATCATCGAAGCTAACAACATCGACATCGTGATCGACTATTCCATCCCAGTTGCGACCGGTGAACAGTTCGCCGTTGTCACGCGCCGGACGGCGGTTGATGTTGATATCGCAACTACCTCGACCAAACCCGGTACGGGCCGGCTGGGCCGAGCTTTTAGCATCGACAACCGCCTTCGCACACGCCGCTGGAATCGTATTCCACCACTCGTTGGCAAGTTCAATACCGTCCTTGATCCACTGACCAAACGTAATCGGACCTGAGTGCGTGTGGGTGTATGCGAGCCGTATGTTACCAAACGGAATGCCCGATTCGCCAGAAATGAGCTGGCGGATATCGGTGTCTTGCTGGTTGGTGAAGATCCCTATGTCGACATCAACTATCGCAAGCTCAACATCGTCTTTGGTGACAACCAACGCAGTCACATGCAGGGGCATGTCGTTCCCGAGCGAAATTTGGTGGGTTTGAGCGCCCCACCCGGCGTGAGCCACGCCCACAACTGGACTTATATCGACTCGGGCAACTCCGGCATTGAGCAATTTTCAAACTCTCCAAATCCAACTGTCACGAAACCTAGCCACGCCGGGCAAGTCTAGACCTTGGGCGCGACATTCGTTAGTGGTTCAACGAAACGTCGGGAGTTGATCGGGCAACTGCGATTTTGACAATCACGGTACGTTCGTTCAATATGCCAAACAAGACACGCAACTGGGGAGACCGCGCTCAGCGCACCAATTCCCTCACTGCGTAACGTACCGACTCATCGAGCTTGACTTGTCGCTGGAGAGTCGGGTTTTTGTTGTCAAAAAATATGAGGCGTAAACAATGGATTCGTTCATAGAAGTGACAGGCGCGGGATACTACGACGAGCATCCGGTTGACCAGTGGGTATTGATAACAATTAGTGTCAGAGCCGCCAAGCAAGCGACATCAATGCGAGAGGTCGATGAGCTTCGCAGAATCTGTCTGTCCCACCTTCAAAATGTTGGTTTTACCGGCGAGAGATGACGGACGATGGCGGTTCGATCTGGCGCCCCTAGTGGGAAGTAAAGCAAAAAACCAAGGTTAGTACGAGTTCACGGGTAATCAGGCTGACACGCAAGGACATCACCCCTGTCTACCGCGCTATCGAGGCGATGGAACAAGAATTTGATAACCAGCGGTTCACGTTGTCACTGTCCACCGGGGTCGGTGAATACAAACCTGATCCAGCTGAACAGGCCGAGGCACAAGTTGCCGCGTACCGGGAAGCTCGGCACAAAGCTGAAGCATTCGTCAGTGACGCAGGATTGGCTATTACGGAATTGATCAGCGGGTCACAGACTGCAACAAACTATGTGGATCCACACGATCTCTATGGTGAAGCTGTCGCAATGATGAGTTTCGATCAGGACGGGACTCCCGATGGTAGTTCATTCGATCAAGAATTACGCGATTCAGCGAGGCGAGTAAAGGTCAACTACCGCGTGAAATTTTCTACTGGTGCTGCTGCCAGCTGATGATCAGGGATTGAGGCGAAGGGGCACGCGGGCGGTAGGCTGGGGGTGTTGAGAGCCGAGGCGACAAGGCTTCCATGCTCCCTCGACCCAACCTTCTCCCGCTGGGAGAAGGGATAAAGGAGATCGCGTAATCCGTCAGCTCCACTTACGCCCGCACTTTGCTTTCGAAGTTGATCTCTACGTGTGTGTCATCGCAGTAGGGCTTGGTTTTCGATGCGCCACAGCGGCAGAGTCGAAGCTTGCCGTGATGTGGATAGGCGTTGCCGTCTTCGTCGAGAACGTCGAACTTACCTGAGATATCGAGACAATCGTCGTCTTGAATGCGAATTTCAACGGTCATTATTTTGCCCTCGATGAATCGACGAAATCGCAGCTGCTGTGCGAGCCCGTGCAAAACGGTTTTTCAGTCGATTCGCCACAACGACACAGCCATGTCTCGTCGGTTAGTTCGAGCTTGTTGCCTTCTCCGTCGATCAAAACGAAGTCGCCTTTGACGTGGTACGGACCATCGTCACCGGGGATTATCGTGGCTTCAGCCATCAGCTGCTCCCGTTGGAAATCGGTCGATTCATGCGAATGCCGGTTGCTTCGCGGTTTACGAACTTATCTTAGATGCTACAGAGCATACTTTTGGCGCGATTGGCGCAGAAATCGACCGGTTCCTACCGCAGGTCGCACTCAACCCCGGCTTCGGCACAGTACGACTCGAACCAGTCGATCACTTCGCTGTGATACGGAATGCCGTCTTTGAGCCGCTTCTTCTCGTCCTCGTCTTCCATTAATCCCGCGTAGAGAACTCGCTCGAATCCTTTTGCCGGTGGCACGTCGACGATGTACTGGAGAAGAGAGTCCATGTCGTCGAGGAACTTCTCGGTGTCAGTAAACGCCTCAATGTCGTACGCCTGAAAGAAGTGACCACCCGAACCGCCATGGACCGGGCCCGGACCGTATCCGGACAGTTCATTGCAGATAATCTCGTTCATCAGCGCAAGTCCGTAGCCCTTGTGCGATCCGTTCTCGCGGGTGCCACCGATGTGAAGCAGGTAGTAGTCGCCGGTCTCAGGCGGAGCGATTTCTTGGAGAATCGGCTCGCCATCAAGTTGTGTAATCCAGCCGGGCTCTAAATTTGCACCAATACGCCGAGCCAGCCCGATTTTGTTATTCGCTACTTGAGTAGTTGCCACGTCGAACAGGAACGGAGGCATGTTGCGGGCAGGCGCTGCCCATGCGATGGGATTCGTTCCCATGATCGGCTTCGAGCCAAACGGTGGAATCGTCTGGTTCGCTCCGCCGGCAGTCATGCAGTGTCCGATCATGCCCTGCTCAGCTGCCATCATCGCGTAGTAACCACAGCCCGCCAGATGCCCCGAATTCTTCACTACAACGGCTGCCATGCCGAACTCTTTCGCCTTGTCGATTGCCTGCTGCATGGCCCACGGCCCAACGTGAATGCCAAGCGCCCCGTTTGCGTCAACCGTCATAGTGGTCTTCGATTCCCGTAACACCTTGAACTCGGGAGTCGCGTTCAGGGTCTTGGCTCCGTACTCGGCAACGTAGCGACGTAGCCCGTTCGAAACTCCGTGTGATTCGACGCCTCGCAGATCGTTTCTGATGAGTACATCTGCCGACGATGCAGCCTCACCAGCAGGTACGCCACTGTGCCTCAGGATCCCTTCGGTAGCAGCCCGAATACGTTCCACCGGTACATACACGCGATCTTTTTCTGGGACTTTGAAGCGTTCAAGCATTTAGACGAATCCTTTTGTTCAACAGATGGCTGAAGCGAGATGCTGCCCGTAAAAACACGCGAAGACTGACAGCGGCAACAGTCTATTGGAAATAGCTTTACCGCAGGTCGCAGTCGATGCCGGCTTCGGCGCAGTAAGACTCGAACCAGTCGATGACGTCGGAGTGGTACGGAATTCCGTCTTTCATGCGCGCCTTCTCCTCTTCGTCTTCTTTAAGACCCGCGTACAAGACTCGTTCGTGGCCTTTGGCGGGCGGCACATCGACGATGTACTGAAGCAAGGAGTCCATGTCATCGAGGAATTTTTCGGTGTCGGTGAACGCCTCGATGTCGTACGCCTGGAAAAAGTGGCCACCCGGGATGCCGTGCACCGGTCCCGGTCCAAATCCAGATAACTCGTTGCAGATAATTTCGTTCATGAGAGCGAGGCCGTAGCCCTTGTGCGACCCGTTCTCTCGGGTGCCCCCGAACGGCAGCATGAAGTACTCGCCTGCCGGAGGTGTATCGACCGGCTCCATGATCGGCGTGCCTTCGGAATCGGTGATCCACCCGGGTTCGAGTTTCGCTCCGGTTCGTCGGGCGAGGCCGAGTTTATTTCCGGCTACTTGAGACGTTGCGATATCGAAAAGAAACGGCGGCATTTTTCGTGCGGGCGCAGCCCACGCGACCGGGTTCGTGCCCATGACCGGTCTCGACCCGAAAGTTGGCACAGTTGAAAGAGTGTTTCCGGCCGTCATACAGTGCCCGATCATGCCCTGATCGGCAGCCATCATCGCGTAGTAACCGCAGCCTGCAAGGTGACCCGAGTTGATCACAGCCACCGCCGCCATACCGAACTCCTTCGCCCTGTCGATCGCCTGCTGCATCGCCCATGGGCCAATATGTGTGCCGAGCGCCATATCAGCATCGACTGTCATAGTCGTCTTCGATTCGCGAATCACCTTGTACGTGGGAGTCGGGTTGATCTTCTCGGCGCTGTACTCGCGAACGTAACGCTGCATGCCGTTCGAGACGCCGTGTGACTCGTTGCCGCGAAGGTCGTTCTTCATCAGCACATCGGCAGATATTTCGGCATCTTCGGGCGATACTCCGTTGTGCCTGAACATCACCTCGATCACAGCTCGCATCCGCTCCTGCGGAACATAAACACGGTCTTTTTCTGGAACCTTGAAGCGTTCGAGCATTAGGGCGATTCCTTTTAGTGCAGGTGGCAGGCCGGGTTGAAGTGGCAACCATATACCCAAGTAATCGCGGCAATGGCGGCATTGCCGCGATTACTTGTGCTGCACCTGGTGACCGGGGTTTGGGATCTGAATAGCGTGACCGAAGGCTAATCATAAAACTTTTGAACTTAGATATTAATAAACAAGGAGTAATCGATTGGCAAACGACTGGCAGTTAGTAGTGACCGCTGACGTGACGATGGGCGACATATCGGACAATCGCCCAGACGCAGCAGAGGGTGACCGAGCCGGTTCAACCCTGACGCGATAGACGGCCGAGTATTCATGGGCGGCGTGGAGATATCTGACTAAGTGCCAGTGGCACGTTTAGATAACCGTCAGGCCGCCGTCGATTACGAAGTTTGCTCCGGTGGCGTATGAGGCATCATCGGTCGCCAGGAACGTGATGAACGGGGCGATGTCTTCGGGCGTGCCGAGTCTGTTCAACGGCACCCTGTTCACGACCGTGGCTTCCCGACCTTCGGGATCCGGGTGATCGTCGTGATCAGGCGTTCGCTCCAGTGCCCCCGGACAGATGCTGTTGGCTCGGATTCCCTGATCGCCGTAGTGAACCGCTATGTGACGCGCCAGACCCACAAGCCCGGTCTTACCTGTTGAGTAGGACACGTTTGGCGTTGTTCCCGTAAGAGCAGTCACCGATGCGACGATGATCACCACGCCACCTTCGCCCTGCTTCACCATCTGCGCCAGACCGTACTTGCAGGCGAAGTACTGCCCCTTGTAGTTCACATCGTGGGTGCGGTCCCAGACCTCTTCGGGAAGTTCATGGAGATTGCGGTCTTCGTTGTGCATCTGAATCCCGGCGTTCGGCACGATGATGTCGAGTCGGCCAAACGATTCAACAGTTTGCGCAACGGCGACTTCGACCTGATCAGGATCGGATACATCGGTTGAAATCGCTATGGCTCGCCCACCGGAAGCGGTGATTTCGGCGGCTACGGCAATTACACCGTCTTGCGGAATACCGGTCACCGCGATGGAAGCTCCTTCAGCTGCCATGAGGCGTGCCGTTGCAGCGCCAATGCCGGATCCTGCACCGGTAATGAGCGCCACCTTGCCTTCAAGTTTTCCGTTTGCCATTTGATTCTTTCGTGTTTACTGCGCTGCGTTGCCGACTCAGTACCCGGCCGCGTGAGTTGGTTTTGTTTGGGGGTTAACTCCGCTCTTCCAAACGCCGTTGTCTCGAATGATTCCGTTTGGTTCTGAGAACGGCCACAGCATGAACTCCTTCGGGGGAAGGCTGTACTTGTGCCCTCTTTTGGCCAACTCTGCGAGAACGTCATCACCAAACGCTGGATTTATAACCGAATCGTCGGATTCAACGTGGATTCTCGGCTGCTCAACCGCTTCCTGTAGACCCATTCCAAAGTCGACTCTGTTCACTATTGTCTGAACCACCGCTGGCCAGATTCGCCGACCTCCCGAGCCTCCTATCGCCATCACAGCGCGGCCGTTTTCGTGGAGAATCATCGGTGTCATGTTGTTCAGTGCTCGCGCATACGCTGCGATTGAATTCACCGTGCCCGGCATCGGAGCCGACCAGCCCATTGCATTGTTCATCATCACCCCAACACCCGGGTTCACCACTCCGCTAAACCCAAGATTCGTCTGCGTCAGAGCGACCATGTTGCCGTCTTTATCGGCGGTAGTGAGAGAGGTTGTGCCGTCGTCAGGAGCTGCACCTGCCTGCCCTGGGAATCCGGTTGGTTTTGCGGTGTCCGCGAACGACCACGGATCGCCAGCAGTGAATTCTTGTGCGTGGGTCGGGTCGATCTCACTTACACGGCTTTTTGCGTACTCGGGATCGGCCAGAACATCGATCGGAAAGCCGTAAACAGCGGGATCGCCCATGAAGTTGAACCTGTCTACCGCAGCCAGCTTCACCGCTTCGATCAGTGTGTGCAAGAAGTTGAGGGTTCCGTGTCCCATTCCGGCGAGATCGAAATTGCTCAATATATTCAAGATTTCGAACACGGTTGGGCCGGCACATGGTCCGGTTACGCCCGAGACGCCGAGTCCTCTGTACGTTCCCGCTAACGGTTGTTCGTGGACTATCGCCTGGTACTGCTCAAGGTCAGACAGCCGCAGATACCCGCCGTTCTTTTCGACGTCGTCGACGATTCTTGCCCCGGTCTCGCCGCCGTACAACTCGGAAGCACCGTTGCGACCCAGCCGCTCAAGTGTTTCGGCGTGTTCGGTTTGAACGAAGTTCGCTCCTACCCTGAGTGGCGAGCCGTTATTGAGATAGATCGGCTTGGTCGCATCGAACCGTGACAACAGCGCATGCTTTTCGGCCATCGCTAGAGCCGTGGTTCTGGATAACGGGAAGCCCTCTCGAGCCAGTTTCACCGCAGGGGCGACCGCCTGATCGAGATCGATGGTGCCCCACTTTTCGAGTGCGGTAGTTAGGCCCGCCATCGTTCCGGGAATGGCAATCGACGTATAGCCCTCGACGTTTGCGTTGTTTTTCACCTTCATCCACGAGAACCGGCGAGAAGGGCCCTGCACGTCTTGCTCCTCTTCGAGCTCATACATGTCGGCACGAGCAGCACCCGGAGCCTGCATTCCGAAGTCGACCGTTCCACCGCCACCGCCATCGAGATGCACGGTCATCACGCCGCCACCGCCAACGCCGTTCCAGATTGGTAGCAAAACCCCGGTGGCAAACGCCGTGGTGATCGCTGCATCGACAGCATTTCCGCCGCGTTGCAACACCTCAACGCCTATTTCGGCAGCGGTAACGTGCTGAGCAACAACCATTCCCGAGTCTGCAGAAATTTCTTCATGTCGAACGATTGATGAGCTAGTTCGCAATTTATGAATCCTTATTGATGTATCACCGACGGCTCGGCGATATCTTACCCGGAGTAAGATTCAGCCCCCAGACCAAAAGAGGATCAATCGACGCATGGAATATCGAACCGACGAGCAGGTAATTGCTCGAGCTCACCAGATAGCACCCGTTACAGACGACGACATCGAACCACTAATCAACCTGGTCAACGGCGTCAGGGAGTACTGCGATCTCATGGAAAGCCTCATGCCAGAGCTAGGCGACGAGATCGACGTGACAAAGATGTCCCGAAACATGGATGGTGATGCGTAATGGTCGATGCCCCTCACTTCCTCGCTCTCTCCGAGCAGGCTCGGCTCATACGTGAAGGCTCAATTACTTCCGTAGAGTTAGTTCAGGCTCATCTCGATCAGATTTCAAAACTCAATCCTCAGCTGAACTCATTCATTGCTGTCGATCCCGAAGGTGCTTTGGAACAAGCCACCAGGATAGATGCCGCTCTGGCCAGAGGCGAAAATCCTGGCCCATTGGCGGGCGTGACAATAGGTCTAAAAGACGCCATCCCCGCGAAAGGAATTCCTTGGACAATAAACTCTCGCCTGTTCGAGGAGCGCGTGCCCGAAGATGATCCGCCGGTTGTTACCCGTCTGAAGAAAGCAGGAGCAATCGTCATCGGCAAAACCAACCTGAACGAGTTTTTCTCTCGTCCCACAGAGTCGGATCTAAACCCTCCACCATGGAACCCGTGGAACCCTGAACGAATGTCGGTTGGCTCCTCAAGTGGCTCCGGCGCTGCCGCGGCCGCTCGAATGGCGAGTGCAACCGTCGGGGTCGATGGAGGAGGAAGCGTTCGACTGCCGGCTGGTGCGCACAACCTGTACGGAATCAAGCCCACTCATGGACTGGTGAGTCGAACTGGCGTAGGCCGCAGCGAACACAGCGAGATATGCCCGCTTGGGTTCACGGCACTCGATACAGCGATGATGCTCGAATCGATGGTAGGGCACGAGCCAGCCGACGATCTGAGCTGGGCGGGTGATGTTCCTGAATACGTCGCCAATATCGATGCCGATGTGAACGGCTGGAGAATCGGCGTTCCGCGAGCGTTCATCGAATCTGCGCCAAACGAACCCGAGGTGATGAAGGGGTTCGAAATATTCCTGACAAAACTCGAAGAGTTGGGGTGTGAACTGGTCGATATCGACCTGCAGGGAATGGCTGAAGCCCGCGCCGCAACCTTTCTTACTCTATTTTCCAATTCTTACCAGCGACACCAAAAAACCGTCAAAACCGATTGGGATACTTATGGCCCCCAGTCCCGCGTGAACCTGCTCCAAGGAGCGTTCATGTCATCGACCGATCTGATCAACGCTGGAGACGTAGGGCGGGCGTTCAAGCGTTATTTCTCGAAACTGCTTCAAGACCAGAATCTCAAAGCAATAGCGACTCCAACATCGCCGTTCGCAACTGCAGAACGATCACGCCGACCCGGCGAGCATTCGCGGGGTATCAACGCCTGCTACACCGCTCCGTTCAACATATCGGGTCATCCATCGATAAGCCTTCCAGCGGGATTCGGCGAGGCAGGCATACCAGTTGGCGCAATGCTCACTGGAGAATTGCACGACGATCTCTCGCTTCTCCAACTGTCGCACGCCTACGATCTGGCAACCGATTGGAGCAGCCTGGCTCCCTCGATTTGATCACAACGATATGATTGCTTGAGTCAAAGGCGCATAAGCCAATAGTGAAATTTGGGGTTGGGCGAAGAATGATCGAGACTCTGCAGGATATTCGAGAGACCGTAATTGCGATGCTTTGCGCCGAGCTTGCGTGCACGGAATCGGATCTCACCGATGGACAGGTCCATATCTCAGTTCGCCAGCCCGATTCGCACGAAAATCCCGCTCACCGATTGTTCGATCCGCACCCCGGAAAAATCGGCATCGCATCGCTGGGTATTGGCGGAATCGTGTGCGTCGACGAACCTCATCTGCTGTGGGCCGAAGAGGTATTCGCACCAAAGCCGCGAACCACGAGAGACGAGCTGTTCATGCCCGATCGCATGGGGAAAATGGCCGATCTTGTACGTCCCGAAGGACTGATGCTTTACGGTCCATTCCCTCGTTTCGCCGTCTCACACAGCACGGTCACGCACGTCGAAGCGCCCGACGGCTACTCGGTGAGAGTGGTTGGACAGGAAGGCGCCGACAGCATCGGTCAGCGTGCTCAGTGGCACAACGCTATCTACAAAGACCCTACGATGACTGCGCGACCAACCATGATCGCCGCTATCGCAGAACGTGACGGCGAGATAGTTGGAGTTTGTGGGGCTTCGGCCGATTCACCCTTCATGTGGCAGCTGGGCATCGACGTTGCACCCGAGCATCAGGGTCGAGGTATCGCACCAGCACTTACTTCAGCGGTCGCAGAAGCCGTGCTCGATGAAGGTAAATTGCCCTATTACGGAACATCGGCTTCAAACATTCCTTCGATGCGAACTGCCCTCGCAGCCGGGTTCAAACCGACGTGGGTCGAGGTATTATCTCGACCAATTGACGATTAACGGCCACTGGCCGATTTAAAAAACCCGGAGTTCATGATGAGATTCGCCATTCTCGGCATTTCGCACGAGACCAACACGTTTTCGCTGGTTCCTGCGACCTACGAACAGTTTGAGAACGATAAATTGTTGCGTGGGCAGGATATGGTCGACGAGTATGAAGAGTCTGAGTACACGATCTCCGGCTACCTCCAAGGAGCCGTCGAGCTGGGATTCGAAGCCGTGCCACTCATGTACGCCCAAACGGGTCCGATCGGCACGATTACGAAAGATGCCTACGACCGTGTCTCGACCGAAATGCTCAACATGTTGCGAGATCAGGGTCCGTGGGACGGTGTTCTCCTCGCACTGCACGGTGCGGCGGTGTCAGAGGAATTCCCGGATATGGATGGCGAATTCACCCGGGCTGTTAGAGAGGTCGTTGGGCCTGATGTTCCGCTGGGTGCGACCCTCGACATGCACGCAAACATATCGAAGGCCACGGTTGCCAATACCGACGTCTGCATCGTGTGGCGAACATGCCCGCATCTGGATACAAAGGTGCGAGGTCGCAAAACCGCTGAACTCATCTATCGAGCAGCCATGGGCGAAATCAACCCGGTGCAGTTCATCGAAATGCCGCCAATGCTCGTCAATATCGTCAAGCAGTTCACCGGTCAGGAGCCGATGAAAGGGCTTGTCGACGAGTGCGTCGCCGCCAACGAAATTCCCGGCGTACTCGATACTTCCATCTCTGAGGGATATCCGTATTCCGACGTTGAAGAGATGGGCATGTCATGGATCGCTATCACCGATGGCGACGCCGATCTTGCCGAAACAACCGCAAAGGATATGGCGACTAGCGCGTGGACAAAGCGTGTCGACCTAAACAGACCGGTCGCGAGCATAGAAGAAGCACTGACTCAGGCGCAGGAGCGGTATGTCGGTCCAAAACCAGAAGGCGCTGAAAACTTCGTGCCGGACGATGGCTCAGCACTGGCGGAGGCCGAACCTTCCGATCACTCACATCTGGGTCCGATCGTGCTCATGGACGTTGGCGACAATATCGGTGGCGGTTCTTCTGCCGATTCGACTCACATCCTCAAAGTGGCAAAAGAGATGGGCGTCGATGGCTATTTGCAAAGTCTTTATGACCCCGAGGCGGTCGAAGCCTGTGTTGCGGCTGGGGTTGGTGCTGAGTTAGCACTGGACGTTGGTGGGCACACCGACGATATGCACGGTGAACCAATTCATGTTGTCGGAACCGTCGAAATAATTGACGAGGGCACGTTTGAAGAGACTCGGCCCACACACGGCGGATTCCGCTTCTACGACGATGGTCAACGGGTTCGATTCAACACCGTTGATGGCATTACGATTGTGCTGACAACGAAGCGGTCAGGAAACACAGCACGTGAGCAAATGTATTCGATGGGTATAAAGCTTGAGGACTACAAGATCATCGTGGCAAAAGGTGTGAACTCACCGCTGCCCGCATATCTGCCGATTGCAGCCGAGATCATTATCGTGAACAGCCCAGGCGTGACATCAGCCGATCTCGATACGTTTGACTTCGAGCGCCGCCGAGTACCGCTCTACCCGTTCGAAGAACCCGAGTACGCGGGATAGGTTCTAACCAATCAGGAAATAACAATGAGATTCGCTATTCTCGGCATTTCGCACGAGACAAACACGTTTTCGATCATCCCGGCTACTTACGAGGAGTTCGAGAAAAGTGGGATTTTGCGGGGTCAACAAATCGCAGATAAATATGCGACATCTGATCACACCATCGCTGGATATTTACAGGGTGCTGAAGAGCTCGGATTCTACGTCGAGTTGCTAATGCACGGCAGGACGGGACCGATCGGAACCATCACAAAGGATGCCTACGATCGTCTCTCAATCGAAATGCTAGGAATGCTGAGAGATCAGGGACCGTGGGATGGGGTGCTGATTGCCAACCACGGTGCCGCAGTTTCTGAAGAATTTCCCGACATGGACGCCGAGTTCACTCGCGCCGTAAGAGAAGTCGTTGGGCCCGACGTTCCTGTTGGAATCACTCTCGATATGCACGCGAATATCTCCAAGGACACCGTTGCAAATACCGACGTGTGCATCGTTTGGCGCACTTGCCCGCATCTCGATACCAAGTTGCGAGGACGCAAAACCGCTGAGCTTATTTATCGAGCCGCAAAGGGTGAAATCAAGCCTGTGCAGTTCATCGAAATGCCACCGATGCTCGTGAACATCGTCAAGCAGTTCACTGGTCAGGAGCCGATGAAAAGTCTTGTAGCCGATTGCGTGCTGGCGAACGAAACCCCGAACGTGCTCGATACGTCGATCGCCGAAGGCTACCCATACGCCGATGTTGTAGAGATGGGAATGTCGTGGATCGCCATCACCGACGACGATATGGAACTCGCTGAAAAAGTCGCCAGAGATATGGCGGAGATGGCGTGGACAAAGCGAATCGACCTCAATAAGGCGGTTCCGAGCATTGAAGAGGCGCTGGAGCAGGCAATCGAACGCTACGTTGGTCCAAAGCCCGATGGTGTAGAAAACTTTCTTCCTGACGATGGTTCTGCTCTTGCGGAAAATGAGCCGTCTGAGCATTCGCATTTGGGGCCAATCGTGCTCATGGACGTTGGCGACAACATTGGTGGCGGCTCATCGGCCGACTCGACTCATATCCTCAAAGTTGCCAAAGAAATGGGCATCACTGGCCTTCTTCAGAGCATCTCTGATCCAGAGGCGGTTGAGGCTTGCGTTGTGGCTGGAGTCGGGGCCGAGCTGGCTCTCGACGCCGGCGGCAAAACCGACGACATGCACGGCAAACCTGTTCACATTGTGGGCACGGTAACCGTTATCGATGACGGTCCATATGAAGAGACTCGACCCACTCACGGCGGGGGGCGGTTCTACGACGATGGCAAGCGGGTTCGCTTCACCACTATCGATGGCATGACGATTCTGCTGACATCTAAGCGATCTGGAAACACGGCTCGTGAGCAGATGTATTCGATGGGGATTAACCCCGAGGAGTACAAGATCGTTATCGCCAAAGGTGTGAGTTCGCCTCGACCGGCTTACCAGCCGATTGCAGCCGAGATCATCATCGTGAACAGCCCCGGTGTGACATCGGCCGATCTCAATACCTTCGAGTTCAAGCGCCGCCGAGTACCGCTGTATCCGTTCGAGGAGCCTGAGTACGCGGGGTAGTCGCGCTTAGGACACGCAGCACCCAACGGCCTGTGTATCTACTCAACTTCCGTGGTCACCTGACCTTTCCCCTGCCTTCGTTTCGCCAAATCCTTACGACTTCATCGTTACGCGCCCAAACAATTTCATCGTGAAGATTTGTTACACCTTCCTGATAAGTCGGGATTACGGTTAATTTATCGCCCACCGAATACTTGCGATCTGTTCCACTCGAATCGACATGGCCGTGTTCGACCGATATCCCCGAGAATTTCAGGTTCGGATCTTCAATGATTAAACCCCACGGCATGGTCGGGAACAGCTGAAACGTTTTCATACTGCCATCGACGACTAGTCGATCCGCAGTAGGGACGCTAACGACTGTCGTCACAACACTAAGAGGACAGCGTTCTGGCGAAAGGCCATCATTGCCCTGAGCACCCTGAATACGACTCAGTCCTTCATACACATACGATCCGCTCCTGTGCTCAGTAAATCCCAGTTCCTTCGATTCCCACTCTTCACCAGTGCCGCCACCGCTGATGATTTCCAGCGATAGTCCCCGATTTGTAAATCGTTCGACGGTTTCTTGAATAACCGGCTTGGATGACAGCCTGCTCGGGTATGTCATCAGCCCTCGTAGCTCAAGACTGGGAAGCTCTTGAACCTGGACAGCCAATTCTTCGGCAGCGGCTGGGGACAAAACCCCGGTTCGGTTCCCGTCGGTGTCTAGTTCAATCAGTACACCTACAGTGACACCATCGAGATTCGCTTGTTCCGAAATTCCTGAGGCAACGGCGAGAGAGTCAACCGTTACGGTCATACGACGAAATCTCGCCAGCTCAGCGAGTCGCCTGACCTTCTGCCTGCCAACAATGTTGTAAGTCATGAGAACGTCGTCGAGGCCGTTTTTGGCCATATTCTCGGCGTCACCTAGTTTTTGGCACACGATCCCTTGCGAGCCAGCCGCAACTTGCGTCTTGGCGATCTCTGGATTTTTGTGGCTTTTTGTATGCCCACGAAGTGTTATTCCGAGTCCACGACAGTGAGCTGCCATTTCCTCAATATTCTTCTCCAAGACGTCGAGGTCGATAACTACTGCAGGAGTATCCAGGTCATAGATATGCAAAATTAGGCCTTCGATAAATCACTTGTATATGTGTTCAGGTTCTGCGCAAATATATCTGCTCGAGAGGATCAGGAATACTCCCTACCCCAGTCGCCTTCACCAGCCGTAAACTTAAACCCATGAAACCTTGGATTACAGTTGGCGAGGCGGTGTCGCCCGACGGCACACGGCTCGAACTTGTCGAACATGACGGCGAATACATCATCAGAGCTGACGACCTGCCGTTGATGTCGACCCGCATGCACTACTCAGAAGTCGAACTCGCCCGAATTGTGTGCAAGAAACTCAAGCCTGGCGCAAAGCTTATGATCGGCGGACTCGGCCTCGGCTACACGCTCCGATCTGCACTCGACCTACTTCCTAAAGACGGCAAGGTAGTTCAAGTCGAACTCGTTCCCGAAGTGATCGACTGGAACAAAGGCCCACTTGCCCCGTTCGCCGATCACCCACTCGACGATAAGCGAACGATACTCGAACTGGCAGATGTCACAAAGGTCATCAGGGGCGCTCGTAACGAGTACGACTCGATCATGCTCGATGTCGACAACGGCCCATCTCCGCTAGTCAACGAAAAGAACGGCTGGCTCTACTCCGACCAGGGTCTGCTGGCGATCAGAAGTGCACTCAAAAATGGTGGTCAAGTCGCCATATGGTCAGCCGATGACGAGCCAAGATTTATTTCTCGAATGAAGCGAAACGGCTTCCGGGCACAGAAGCACATGATTCAGACCCACAAAGGAAAAGGTGGAATTCGTCACGTCATATTCACTGGGCGCAAAACATAGCCTGCTACCGTTGATAACACCGCGAACCGCTCATTCTTGCTAACACTAGAATCGCAATTGACCACACGAAGCGAACGCCGCCAGAACAAATCGAACAAATCACCTGATTCAGGGCAAAAGCCGTGGATGCTCTGGGGTGGTGCTGCGATCGTCGTTATCGCGATCGTGATCGTTGCGTTTGTTGCCTTATCGCCCGACGATTCAGATGGATCGGGGCGATCCCAACGCACCGGTAACCCTTGTCGAATTCGCTGATTTTCAGTGACCTGTCTGAGCTAATTTTGCCCTCGGGCCAGGGCAACAGATTATTCGTGAGTACGTAGACACCGGGCGCGTAAGCATTTTGTACCGACACTTTCCTTTCATCGGCAATGAGTCGTGGCGTGCAGCCGAAGCTTCAGAGTGCGCAGCCGAGCAGAACCGATTCCACGAGTACGAGGAAACTGTGTATCTCAATTGGAACGGCGAGAATCAGGGCGAGTTTTCAGATGCCAACCTTCGGGTATTCGCCGAGATGACCGGGCTGTTTTTGAACCAGTACGACGATTGCATGAGTTCGAACAAATATCTCGCGAAGGTTCAGGCTGATTTTGATGACGGTACGGCGGCGGGCGTGAACTCAACACCGACAATCTTCCTCAACGGCGAGATCATTGGCGGGTTGAGGGACTACGGCGGCTATCGGGTGAAGATCGAACAGGCGCTTGCTGAAGTAGGCGGCTGATGCCGGTCATTTCAGGTGACCCAGATCGAGCTTCACGGCTGTGGCTGTTTATTGCCCTGCTCGGACTCGCCGGACTCGCCGTTACGACCTACCTGACATCGAATGCACTCGCCCACTCCGAGGTCGCCTGTAGCCTGAACGGCTGCAACACGGTTCTCGCTTCTAAGTGGTCGAAAATACTTGGCATTCCAGTTTCGGCTTTTGGCATGGCCGACTGGTCGTTGTGGTGGTTGCCGGCGTTGGCGTGGTGGCTTCGATCTACCTGACGATCGTCGAGTTCTTCGTGATCAAAGCCGTGTGCCAGTACTGCGTGACATCAGGAGTTATGGTGGTAGTCGCTGCGGTGACGATGCTAGTTGCGGCGCGCCGAGAGGTCCCGTTGTGGCGCGCTATTCGGCGACGAACAAAAGAAGTCGGTGAGTTCGCATCCGACATCGACTTGTCGGATATTGACTAACGAGTTATCCAGCGTCGCCCGGCAAGAAGTGATCGATGAGATCGGCGCACCTGAGTATCGCCTGCTCTGAGTCTAGACCGTCGCAGAGAATGACCATGTTTCCGACTATCGCCCAGTCCTGATATGTCGGACCCGGTGCCTGCCGTGAGCCTCCACTTGAAACGTCGGTAACGCCTCTCGCCTGCCAGCGGTCTTTCACGCCTACGGTCCAGACCTGTTCATCTCGTTTCGCTTCAAACTCGGCTCCGGTTGCGTCAATAGCAAGCTGTTTTCCACTTGAAATGGCGATGTCGTGGGACTCGTAGAATCGAATCTCATAATCGTGGCGATCGTAGGGATCGGTGCCCCAAAAACCCTTCCAGGCATCGAGACCGTCGGGTAAGCCTTCGACCTTGTACTGCTTCGAAGTTTTCATTCCGAAGTCTTTCAGATCGTCGATCGTGTAGTCGGCGGGAGCTGTTCGAACCTGGACGAAGTTTTCGGCATCTTTAGCTGCGCCGCCACCACAGGCAGCCAGTGCCAGCGTTAGCGTAGTGAGCACTGCGAATAGCAGCGCAAATTTCGTCAACGGTCGAATAGTCATCACGTTCCTACCAGCCATCAGCAACTCTCCTCAAACTCAAGCTCGAATTTTCCGCAAGTATATGCGCGATCGTTGCATGCCCCTCGCAAACAACGTGCAACTCCGCCCAGCCACTGAAAATCCCTCCACAGGAGTCGGGAAATGAGAGGGGTTGTTTCGAAATGACTGGCGAAGTGGCGTAATGAAGAAAACCCGGCCTCGCCGGCCGGCGGTTACTTCATCACGCCGCTTGCGGCTGCCCTGTGTTGGGTGATGTGGGCATGGTCGCCTTTCAGGCGCTTGGCCATCACTCGTGGATCGACCGGCCATGGCAGAACTTCGGCTCGTTCAGCCCATTCGAAATACGCCTTCTCAAGCGCCTTCGCACGGTCTTTCTCGCCATCGATCAGGTTGTTCTGCTCGGTGCGATCGTCGCTGATGTTGTACAGCTCCCACGGCTTGTCCCACTCGGCAACCAGCTTCCAGTCGCCGACCCGAATGCCCCGGTTTCCTTCGTGCTCGATAGTAATCGGCTGCTCACGATTCAGCTGCCGACCCTGCAACGCTGACAGGAAGCTTTCGCCTTCGAGCGGGGTGATCTCGGTGTCGTGATGTTCCTCCGGATACTGCGCACCGGCGATTTCGTAGCAGGTCGCTGAAATGTCGATGATGTGCATCGGGTTACTGAGAATGTTCGACTTTTCGATCTGATCGGGCCAGTGCACGATAAACGGGGTAGAAATGCCACCCTCGTGAATCCAGCGCTTGAACAGTCGGAACGGGGTGTCAGAAACGTTCGCCCATGGCAGTTCTACAGCCTGGAACGTAGTGTCGGGTCCGGGCCGAAGTTCAGGGATGTCGCCAGCACGAACCTTCTCGCCTTGAAGCGTTAATTCGGTCTCCCAAAGCGATGGGTCTGGCCAGTCGTTATCTTCCTGAAACAGCTCGGCACAGCCACCGTTGTCCGAAAGGAACATGATGACCGTGTTGTCGAATTCACCCTGAGCCTGCAGAGTGTCGATGATTCGCCCCACCCCGCGGTCGACCTGTTCGACCATCGCTGCGTAAGTAGCCATTCGGATGTCTTCGTATTCTTTGTTTCGGACGTCTTTCCAATCTGGAGAATCGGAGTCTCGAGGCGAAATATCCCACTTGTCGTCGACAACCCCCAGGCCCTTTTGCTGCTCGTGACGCGACGTGCGCATGGCGTCGTATCCGGCCATGTACTTGCCCTCATACTTCACGATGTCGTCTTCCCACGCATGCAACGGCCAATGAGGAGCTGAGAAGGCGACGTACTGGAAGAACGGCTTGCCCATTTCGATAGATTCGTCGATCTGTTCCACAGCGTGGTCGGCGATGGCGTCGGTCAGGTGGAAATCCTCGGTTTCAACGTCGATAAGTACATCTTCGAGAATGAGCGACTTGGGGTTCCAGTACGATTCGGCGGCGTTCAGAATGCCGAACGAGCGGTCAAAACCTCGCTGCTTGGGCAACGGGTGCTTCTTGTCGCCGAGAATCCATTTGTCCCGTTGTCGGGCGTCCCAGCCTCCCGCAACGTGCCATTTGCCAGAAATCATCGTGCGGTATCCGGCGGTTTTCATCACTTCAGCGATGGTCACACAGCCTTCTCGCAAATAACCCTGATACGACGGCACACCGAGATCGGCGGTCAGCTGCCCGATGCCGGCCTGGTGAGGGTGCAATCCGGTGAGCAGTGCGGCTCGTGACGGGCAGCAGCGTGCGCCGTTGTACATCTGGGTGAATCGAAGGCCGTTGTACCCGAGCGAATCGATGTTCGGCGTACTGATTTCACCGCCGTAGCAACCAAGATCGGAATAACCCAGATCGTCGACCATAATGACGACTATGTTCGGTTTTTTATGTGCTTCTGGCAGGGTGTTTTCCTGGACCATTCGGTGTTCCTATCGGATATCGGAGTTTCTTACCCCCTCTCCATGGGGAGAGGGTTGGGGTGAGGGAGAAGTTTCTGAGTAGCAAATTACGTTCGAAAGCTCGCGCCTGAACTTAGAAGACATTCCCGCTCGATGTGTTGAGTTATGTAGTGCAAACTTTCTCCCTCAACCTAACCTTCTCCTTGGGGAGAAGCAATTAGTCTGGCGTTCTTATGTTTCTTTACTACGGCTTCTCGTAAGTCGGTGCTACCGTTCTCGGTGCGTTTGGCCAGGGGCGGGTCCAGCTTTCGTAGCCAAACGTCGGGTCCTGTGACATGTCGCCGTTTTGGGCCAGCCGATCGTCCATCGACGAATCGATTGACGACATCAACTCCTCCATCAGTTCCGCTTCTAACCTGCGCACAATGTCGGCGAACTCTGCGTTTTCGTACAGGTTCACCTGCTCCTGCGGATCGTTCAGCATGTCGAACAGCAGCATCTCGCCGGTGCGGTATTTGTGCAGCTTGTAGCGACCGTCAAAGTTCATCCAGCCATCGGCGAGCAGCCCGAATATGTTCGAGCGGCTTGAATCACCCGGCATGCCTTCGCCGGGTAACGGCTGAGCGTCGTACCAACCGGGCTGTTCGATGCCAGACCATGCGAGCATCGTTGCCGTTACATCACGCAGTTCGACCATGCCTTCTTGCACCTGACCAGCTTCGATTCCGGGCCCTTGAGCGACCATCGGCACACGTATAGCCGATTCGTAGAACGACGCCTTGCCGATGAGGTTGTGATCGCCAAGATAGTCGCCATGATCGGAGGCCAGCACAACGTAGGTGTTTTCGAGCAGACCCTTTTTACGAAGCGCATCAAGAATGGCGCCAACCTCGAAGTCGATCTGCTGGACGAGTCCGGAATAGTGCTTGCGAACCGTGTGCTTCGTGTCGTCAGGGAACTCGGTGTAGTCGACACCGTTCCACGGCCGCTTGTTGCCATCGACATTGCCCTGTCGCAGCTTGGGCGTATGACCGGGAACTTCAGGAGAAGCCTCGGGAATTTTCGATTCGTCGATGCCCTCAAGGAAGCGTTCGTCGGGGTCGTAGGGACAGTGTGGTCCGGGGAATCCAACCATCATCGCGAACGGCTGGTCGGCACCATATTCGTCGATAAATTTCACCGCTTCTGAGCCAACAAACCTGTCCCACGAATGCTCCCAAGGGATTTCGTGAATCACCGCGCCCTTGTTCTCGTGGTAACCGGGCATATCGTGACCATGAAGCTTCTTCAGACCGTGTCGGCGCAGGTAGTGGTAGTAGTCGTCACGCACTTCGAGCCAGCGTTTATCTTCGCAGATGACCCGGTACTGGAAGCCGCGCCGTTCGTCCCACGGGTAGAAGTGCATCTTGCCGATTCCGGCTGTGTAGTAGCCGTTTTCGCCCAGAATCTCAGGCCATGTGCGGAGTCCCGCATCTCGCCAGTCGGCACGCAGATTGTGGAGATTGCCGGTTACACCGTTGCGCACTGCATTCATGCCGGTGAGCAGGGCCGTTCGGGCGGGAACGCAGATCGGTGATGCCGAAAACGAGTTCGTGTAGCGCACCCCGTTTTCTGCAATGGAGTCGATATTAGGGGTGTTAAGCCAGTCGGCACCGTTGCAACCAGCGAAGTCGGCTCGGAACTGATCGGGGAACAGAAAAACGATATTGGGTCGCTTTGAATCTTCGGGCAAGGGGATACTCCAGCGGATAGACGAATCTGCCGGAAGACTAAGCCAGTTTCAACCCGGTATCAAGCCCACCAGTGGGCATTTTTTTTAGGGCATTGACGAACCCTGTGTACGATGCCATTCGTAATAAACTTTTGTACCCTTTGAATCACGATTCTCTACTAACGCTGACAACAATAAACATTGTCTGAAAACCACTTAAAACAAAATGCCCGATCGCGGGTGAAACTCGGCCAGACGAACCTCGAAGTCAGCCCGGTCGGAACCGGTACATGGCAGTGGGGTGGCGCGTTTTACTGGGGGTACGGGCGGGGGTATACGGATGAAGATCTTGCCGGTGCATATGCTGCGAGTATCGAACACGGAATTAACTGGTTCGATACTGCCGAGATATACGGGCGAGGCCGCTCGGAGACAATCCTCGGACGTCTGACCAACAGTCAGAAAACACTTTCCAACGGATCAAAAATAATCTCAGCACCACTGGTTGCCACAAAGTTCTTTCCGTATCCGTGGCGGCTGCATCGGTCTTCATTACGCCGAGCCCAGAACGCCAGTCTGCGTCGACTAGAAACGAAATCGATTGACCTCTATCAAATCCACTTTCCGATACGACCACGTGGCTACGAGTACTGGCTGGACGCACTCGCCTATGCTGCCCAGGGCGGGCTGGTTAAGGCCGTTGGCGTGTCGAACTATTCGACTGAGCAAACGAAACGAGCGCACGATTTGCTGGCTCAACGAGGCGTAGTGCTGGCGTCGAACCAGGTTGGCTACAGCCTGTTGAATCGCGTTGTCGAATCAAACGGAGTTCTGGATACATGCCGTGATCTGGGAGTGTCGGTAATCTCTTATGGACCGCTTTCAGAAGGGTTACTAACGGGCAAGTACCGCACAGATAATCCACCACCGCTGCTCAGGCGACTTCGCTGGGCGAGAAAGCGGTTGAAGATGCTTCCACCGCTGATTGCGCTGATGAACGACATTGCAAGTGTCCACAATGCTTCGGCTTCTCAGGTCGCGCTAAACTGGCTGATCGAAAAGGGCACCCTGCCGATTCCCGGTGCCAAATCTGCAGCGCAAGCAGCCGACAACGCATCGGCAATGACCTGGCAGCTGGCGAGCGACGAATTCGAGGCGCTAGACGAGGCGACGAACCGCTACGTTTAGCAAACATCCCGTTGCGCCAGAATCAAGCTTCGGGTTCGATATCAGCAGTTTCAGCAGGTTCATCGTCAGGCGACGTAATCAGCGAATTTAGCTTCTCGCTCAAAGCTTCTGGATCGTTTGACGAAACGAACCACATAGCAGGCGCACCGTCGTCACTTTTAGCGATATCCAGTTCTATTCCCGTGCCAACGCCAAGCACGCTCCATATCTGTAACTTGGTTCGGCTTCCGCTTTTCGCCTGACTTGCAACCCGTGTCATTCTCGACTTTGGCTCGGCCACTCTTACAGCGGTTATATCGGCGATGTTTACCGAAGCGGATTTCATTCCGAGCCTGACGTCGAAAACGCCATTTTCACCCGAATCAACTCGCAGGCTCATCGTCACGTAATTGAACATCACGTACAGCGTTAAGAGCGAACTTATACCGAACGCAATATAAAACGCCGCCGCACCACCGCCCGAAACCACTGGTTCACCAATCAGTCCCTTCACTGCGACTCCGGTCAATACACCACCGGTCACTCCGAGCAGCAGCCCAAGAAAACCGAACGCGCGGCCCGATGCTTTGACTAGGTGAAAGTAATTTTTCTGTTGGTCGTTCATGTTGTTAACCATTGAATCATGGAACCCTGGACAGGGTCGTAACTCTCGTATGCATGTTGTTAGAATTACGCTCGTTGTTGCACACTGAACTGGTTACATAGGTGCTTGCACGATCAGAATGCAACGGCGCTATTGATATAGTTCGGTTTTTCGCGCCCGCACAACGCGAACACACTGTAGAAGATTGACGAGTCGAATAATTTGTCATGTCTAACTATTTCTCACGCCTTGCTGGCTGGAGAAAAGCGATTCCCTTTTTAGGGCATCACGTATTTCTGGTGATGAGGAAATAGCTGAACTCAATCGTAGGTAGCAACGTGTATGAGCTCACAAACAGGAAAACGAGATAGCGATCGATCCGAGAAAGACGAATCCACCTCGTCGTTCGGTGAACAGCCGATGAACTGGCAAGAACTGGCCGCAATTGAATCGCGCGTACTGGGTGAAGTAAACGCCGCCATTCAGAATTCTTCGACCATCGATTCGGCAACAATCAACTCGATTGCAGATGCTGTTCGTCAACTATTTGTTTTCGATCGAATTTCACTGATTACAAGTGCCCCCGCAACTGGCGTCCTTTGCATGGGGTCATCTTCAGGGACATCGACATTCGAGCCGGGTCAGACGATTTCACTTGACGCCAAGTTGGTGTCGGAATTACTCGATAAGAAAAGCGTTAATGTTTTCGATAGTGTCGGGCGTAACTTCTGGCTCGACGCTCCGAATAAAACTACCTCTCGAAGGCCGTGGCTAAAAAAACGCTATGTGGGCGTTACTCCTCAGCGAGGAATTACCGGTAGCACCAGGTGCGAAGGTCGATCCGCCGAGTGGAATATCGTCTGCTGAGCAGTGCGTAACTCGGCATCCGACCAGTAGTCCTTGCCGGTGTTGTGGTTCCGGTCGAAATTCGGAAAATCTGAACTCGAAACGTACAACCGCAGCTTTTGGCCCGGCTTGAACATGCAGCCGATCGGGTTCAGCTTGATCGTGTACTCAACCACTTCTCCGGGTTCGAGCAGCGTTGGGTTTTCATAGCCATTTCGGTACTGGGCTCGCATGATGCCGTAGGTCAGGTTCACAGCCAGCCCGTCTTCATACACAACTGCAAGCTTTGCGGTGAAATCGGTATCGAGCCCATCGGTTTTAGCCCAGAGTTTAAGTGAAATAGGGCCTGTAACTTCGAGTTCCGAATCGAAAACAGGGAAGTCGTAAACGAGAATATCCTCGCGCTGATCGTGTGGCGACTGATCGACAGGGGCAGCCTGCGAATCGGCGCGCATCAGGCTCATCACCGGGTCGCGAGGGTCGTAGCTGTACTCGTCGTACTCTCTGTCGCTTGCTGCTGGCTGCTCAAGCGACAGAGAGCCGTCTCCACCAACGGTGTTTGCACTGCCCTGGGAGTGGAGATAGAAGTTGGTGTACTCAGTTCGAGCAAGCGGCCACTCATTCTCGCCACGCCACTTATCTTCACCAAGAACCCACATCTGAAGCGGCGCTTCGTCTTCCAGGCCATTGTCGATGCCCTTAAGATCAAAGTCGTACCAGCGGGCAATTAAATCGGCATACGTAGTCGCAGCGTCTGGACCGTAATCGACCGGGCCTATCTTGCCAACGTACCGGGTTGCATCGTGACCCCACGGGCCAATGATTAGCCTGTGCTTATCGCGCAATTCTTCAGGTCCGTTTTTGGTGAGTCCCTCGAAGTTGTCGATCGTGCCGATCAGGCGATCCCACCATCCAGTGATCTGGTAAATCGGGGTTTGTACCTTCGAGTGGATATCGCCGAAATGCTGGAACTCGCCGTTCTGGTTTCGGTGATAATCCTGTAGCTGCGGATCGAGCTCGGAAAAAACTGAACCTGGAATCTCACCAAGCGGCAGCCACCACATGTACTTCCCGCGTTCTACCTCACTCCAACGCTTGGCAGCCTCGGTCGGAGTCGTTGCGCCATCGGTGAGTTCGGCTCGCCTGCGCATGTCGGCGCCCATCCCGTAAGTCCACTCAAGCCGACGACCCGTTTCGAAAATACCGAAGTTGATATCAAGAATATTTTGCGAAATTCCGCTGGCAAGAGTTGAGGCGAGACTTGGCGGCTGTGAATCGAGCATCATCCAGATAGCCCAGCTGGCGTTTGAGTGGCCCCAGGTGCCAACCCTACCGTCGCTCCACTCAAGCTTCGCAGCCCACTCGATGGTGTCGTAGCCGTCGGGGGTGTCGTGGGTTTCGTTGCGCTCACGCCACATCCATTCGTAGTCGCCGTCTGATGCATAGCGACCCCGGAAGTCTTGCATCACAACTGTATAGCCTCTTGATGCGAGATCGGTGGCTGTCTCAACGTAGCGGGGAGTCAGCTTCTGGTACGGCGTGCGACAGACGAGCGTTGAGTACTTGCCGCCGCCAACCGGGTGATAGACATCGGCACGCAGCGTAATGCCATCACGGGTCGTTAGCTCGAGGTTGCCCTCGGTGGCAACTTCGAGCGGGGATGAGTTCGGGTAGCTTTTGTTGGATGTGGTCATGGCGGGCAATCGTACAGCTTGCGAATGCTCGACGTACTCGATCGCCGCAAAAGCATTGACCCTGTTTTCTGTAATAAACCTGATAGGCAATCGCTGATTGCCCAATATTTTGCAGGGAGTCATACTGTTCCATCATGCCCCCCTAACTATCTGCTTTGGATCCGCAAATGGCCTCTGAATCTATAACTGATCAGATAAACGTTATGCCCGCGGCCGAGATAACGCCCATCGCAGAACAGACCCTCGGCGGCCTCAAAATCGATGGCAAGATTTTGTGGCAGGCTCGTTCGATCGAGGTCACTAGCAAAGGGAATGGAACTGTCGGGCTTTAGAAGGTTTCGGGACTCGCCGATTCCGGGGGGCGAATCCATGAAATGGTCGTCAGTTCTGAAGATTCTGGATCCTCGGATCCGTGAACGGATCACCGGTCATGGAGCGGTAAAAGAGATCGAAGCTCTGAAATCAGGAGATTTGGAGCTGATCGACACCGCCCTGAGACCCGCTCCTGTTTTCGAACTTACGGACCAAGGCGACGAAAGTTACGCGCTGTGGATGAAAGACCTTTCTGACGGTGTTCAACCGCCCTGGACGGGCGAGCAATTCATCGAATCAGCTCGCCACATTGGGCAGTTCAACGGACTGTGGAGCGAGCACGACCATCCCACCGGCGGCTGGATTACAACTGATATGTCCGCCGATCGTCGATCTGGTGTCCTGGCCGCAATGGGCGACAGCATTTTGTCGCTCGGTTCTAAAGTAGATCATCCGAGCATCCGTCGACTGGTCGAGGGTGTTGGGATGGATCGGATGTTGCGACTCGTCGAATATGCCGGACGCCTTATCGATTCCACTCGAGGAAAACCAAGAACGGTCGCACACAACGACTGTCATGCGAGAAATCTGTTCCCGGTTGAAGAGAACGGAGAAAGAATTACTTACGCGGTCGATTGGTCGTCCACCGGACTGGCACCGGTAGGTGTCGATGCTGGCTTCCCTGGCAGGTGCGGCGATGACGTGGGACCAGTCGGAAGCCGACACTATCGCTGAATACGAGCAAGAAGTGTTTGCTTCCTACATCGGTGGGCTCCGAGATGCTGGCTGGACCGGTGAGGAGCCAGATGTTCGATTGGCCTACCTGTCCCAGCTGGTCACTTACGTCATTTTCTTTCCGCAAATCACGGCGATCACCTTACTTGCGGAACAACCGAGGAAAACATTCTTCCGCAGCAGGTTAGGGGTCGATGACGAAACCGCCGTCGAGCAGTGCTCACAGCGATTGACGACATTCATTCACCTTATCGACGAAGGCATGGAGTTGGTGGGGTAACCGGCAGACCCGATCTACTCCTCCGGCCACGGCACTTTCATCATTTCTTCGCCCCAAATTAGCTTGCCATTCCAAGCCTGCCTCGCTTCAACTTCTCGGGGGCCTTTCATTTCGGCGGTAGTAAGCCGTGCACCGATGTGGACCATCACAAGCTGCTTCACACCGGCCGCTTCCGCAGTTTCGGCTGCACCCAGAATCGATGACGAAGCATCTGCGTGATCGCTGTTCTCCATATGATCGTGCGACTCCCAGCACATCATCATCAACACATCCGCACCTTTAGCCAGTTCGGTCACCGAATCGCATGGTGCGGTATCGCCAGTTAGGACCACTGAACCGTCCGGTGTGTCGATTCTGTAGGCGAGTGAGTCGAGGTACGGCTGCACGTGATCGGCGGGGGCGGCAGTAACCTCCCATGTCGAGCCAGACTTGATGAGGCCTGGACCCATGTTGTGGGGATCGACATCGGGTTTGGTCCGAGGAAGAATTCCCCCGCGATCCTGAAACGTTACCTGCGATACGGGATGATGTACGCGCGCTTTCCAATCGTGGGCGAAGAGTCCGGTGTCCTCATCAATAATCCCGTTTGTGAACTCTTCGGTTAGCTTCGGTCCGTAGACGTTCAGCGTCTTGTCACGAGGAACCATCTGATCCCAGCGGGTGAGAATGAACGTTGGAAAATCGGCATCGTGATCGAAGTGATGATGGGTGAAGAACACGTCATCGATTTCAGTTGTAGAAATCCCGTTTCGTGCCAGCTTCCATGTGGTCGCGGGTCCGCAATCAAACAGTAGCTTCTCGTCGCCAATCTGCACCACGTACGACGATCCGAAGCGGTCGGGCAATGGTGTGGGTGTGCCACAGCCAATAATTGTCACTTCAGGTGTTAACGGCTTTTTTGCGCCCATGCTTGCTCCACTGCTGCTGAAATTCTGATCCGGATGAATATTAGGGCGCAGGGTACAGGAGTGTGCCGAGAGGAGGTGACCTCAAGCTTCTGTCATTGTGAGGAGGTTGGTACGCCAAACAGCCGCACCAACCCTCATCCCCAACCAACAGCCCACACAGCTCAGAAAAAGTGGCCTAGCCACCCGCTACGTCGGATGCGCCAGTAGCAGCGGCTTCTTCTGCCCCGGCCATTGCCATTTCTAGCATCTGGATCATTCGTTCCTGGAACATCTTCACCTGCTCCATAACGGCCATCAACTCGTCGATCCACTCGTTATCGTCGCGATCCAGCTCAACTCGAATCTGCATGTGACCAACGTCGACACCCAGTCCGAGCGTCTTCTGAAGCGGCGCCCTCGCGCCACCAGTTGGATCCTTCAGCGACAGCGTGGCACGAGTTTCGGTGGCGCTCACCAGTTCGATACCGGCAGCCTCCGCCATCACTCGCATGCGTGCCGTCTTCATCAGCAGTTTTACGTGAGTCGGCATCGGACCAAACCGGTCGCGAATCTCTTCATCGAGATCGTCGATCTCCGACTCGTTCTGGATACGGGCAAGTCGCTGGTAGATCGAAAGTCGCTGGGCAAGATCTTCGATGTAGCTATCGGGTATTCGTGCGTCGATGCCAATATCGACACGAACAGTCGAGAACTCTGGCGGGGCAGGTTCGAGCTCACCGTCGTTGTTCTGGGCTTCCTTCAGCTGGCGAACGGCTTCGGCAAGAAGCTTCGTGTAGAGATCGAACCCGATAGCCGATATCTGACCCGACTGCTCAGCACCCAGAAGGTTTCCGATTCCGCGTATCTCAAGGTCGCGAAGTGCAATCTGGTACCCGGCACCAAGTTCAGTGGCTGCAAGAATCGTGTTCAAGCGTTGTTCGGCCTGCTCGGTGAGTGCCTTCGCCCGAGGAACCATGAAATATGCGTACGCCCGGTTCGTGCCTCGTCCGATTCTGCCGCGAAGCTGGTAAAGCTGAGAAAGACCGAACATGTCGGCCCTATCAACGATCAGGGTGTTGGCATTCGGGAAGTCTATTCCCGATTCGATAATCGTCGTACACAACAAAACGTCGAACTCGTGGCGATCAAACGCTGCCATCACGTTTTCTAGTTCGTCTTCGCCCATCTGCCCGTGCCCGATTTGGACGTTTGCTTCGGCAACAAGCTTTTGAAGCTTGTTGCCGATCAACTCGATGTCTTTGACACGGTTGTGCAGGTAGAAAATTTGACCACCGCGATCGAGCTCTCGCAGAATCGCCTCGCGAATCATGTCGTCGCTTTCTTCCGAAACGTAGGTCTTAATCGGTAAGCGCTCTTCTGGCGGTGTTTCGATCGTGCTCATGTCACGAACACCGGCCAGCGACATGTGCAGGGTTCGTGGGATCGGCGTTGCGCTCAGCGTCATCACGTCGACCTCTGTGCGCAGCTTCTTGAGGCGTTCCTTGTGACCAACACCAAACTTGTGCTCTTCATCGATGATAACCAGACCAAGGTCTTTGAATCGCACGTCTTTTTGCAGCAGACGATGAGTGCCAATAACGATATCTACACTGCCATTGGCGATTTTTACGATCGATTCCTTCTGCTGACGAGGGGTACGGAACCGCGAAAGCATATCGACGGTCACCGGGAACGGCTCGAGTCGCTCATTGAAGGTTTCGAGGTGTTGCTGAGCGAGCACGGTAGTTGGAACAAGAATTGCGACCTGACGTCCCGATTGAACGGTTTTAAACGCTGCCCTTAGAGCGATTTCGGTCTTGCCGTAGCCGACGTCACCACAAACGAGTCGGTCCATCGGCTTCGTTGACTCCATATCGGCCTTTACCTCAGCGATAGTCGTCAGCTGATCGGGAGTTTCTTCGTACGGGAAGCTCGCCTCAAGCGAATCCTGCCACGGAGTATCGGTCGTGGCTGCGAATCCGGTGGCGACCTGTCGAGACGCATATAAAGCGATCAGCTCGCCGGCAAGCTGCTCGGTGGCTTTCTTCGCACGAGCCCTCGCCTTGCTCCACTCCTGCGTGCCGAGACGAGTTAGTTTCGGCGATGCATCGGCAGTTCCGTGATAGAGCTGGATGCGGTCGAGATGCTCGGTTGGAACATAGAGCTTGTCATCATCGGCGTACTCAAGAACCAGATATTCCTGGCCCTCGGAGCCCATCACCTGGGTGCCAGTGAACTTGGCGACTCCGTGCTCGACGTGAACGACATAAGAGCCGGGCTTCAACGTTTCGAGCGCTGGGCCTTTTCGAATCGGGCGCTTGCGAACCCGACGACGTTCCTTTTGAATACCGAATACTTCGGAGTCACTCAAAATCGTGACTTGGGTGCCGTCGGCGGCGTCGATCGAAAATCCGGTGAGCAGATGCCCCGGAACGACATGAATTTCGCCGGGTTCAGGGGCTGTATCAACAGTTGTTACGAGGCTGGTTTCAACACCAGCCTCCTCAGCTAGTTCGTGGAACCGCTGGGCGTGGTTCGTGATGACGACAGTGCGTTTTTTCTCTGGAATGCCCTTGCGAACAACTTCGAGGGCGGTTTCCACACCTCCACTCACCAGCGTCGGCAGCTTCAGGGGCAGTGAAATTGATCCACCTGGAAGCTCTTCGGCGTCGATGCCCCACGGTGACAGAGTGACACTCTTCGGTCGAGCATCGATCGCATCGGAAAGGAAACCCCACTCGATGTGCGGCTGTGCGAACCCAACTGGAACATCGCCACGCTTTTCTTTGGCCGCACGAAGCGTAACCATGCGGCGATCCTGAGATCGAGCAGTTTCTTCAATCGCACCGGGGCGCAGCACGATCATCAGGCTCTCGGCAGGCAGGTAGTCGAACACGTTGCCGAGATTGAAGAATCCGGCGTAATATGAAATTTCGTCGAGAGGCTCGCCCGCAAGCGCATGGCTGAGTTCCGATGGGATTCGGCACTGTGCCTCTTCAGATGTACCGATAAGGTCCATCTTCCCGAGCAGGTTCTGAACTTGTTCTTCGTCGGCGAGTCGTGGCAGGGTTTCAAGGGCGGGCGGAATGGTGACACTGCGAACTTTGCCCCCAGAACGCTGGGTTCCGGGGTCGAAATTCCTGATGCTTTCGACCTCGTCATCGAACAGTTCAATTCGAACCGGTCGGCTACGAGATACAGGGAAGATATCGAGAATTCCACCTCGGCGTGAGAACGTACCGGGAATTTCGACTGTGGGTTCGCGGACGTAGCCCATCTCGACCCACTGGCGAATCTGAGCTTCGAGGTCGACTCGATTTCGAACGCTCAGTGTGTGCGTCGATGAATCGAATACCGGTCGTTCGAGCGTTGCCTGTGAAGCGGCGTTAATCGAACAAATAACCAGCGGTTGCTTCACACCCTTCACTTCACCACGCATTGCGGCAAGTGCTCGCAGACGGTTGTGACTCGCTCCGCGGTCGGGCACATAGCGTTCGAATGGAATGTCTTCCGACTCTGAAAAGTGGAAGATCGGAGCGTCATCACCAAGCCATGTAAACAGCCGGTCGTGAAGCTTTCTCGCCGACTCTGGATTCGGGGTTAAAACGAAAACGGGCGCGCCCGACTCGCGCCAAAGCGTCGCCACCGTACATTCGGTGGCGGGGTCTGGTGCCATAACTGCCGCATGTGCTCTGGGAGCACTGAGGCTATTTAGAAGCGCCGCAAACTGCTCGGTTTCGCGAAGCAGCGGGAGCAACCCTGACAGACTCATTCAGTTTCCCAAATACCCGTCTTTAAACAAGTCCAGCGCCGACACGGCTGCAATCAGCAACCAACACCTCGTCAACACAGCGAAAGGGCCATCGGACAAAATCCGGTGACCTTGGTGTAGTTCTACACTAGCACTGAGGGGCTCCGACGATACAAAATAACCACTACACATTTCAGTCACTACGCGGGGTTTTAAGGCAATATCAACTAGAGGTGTCGCGTACAGTCGCTTTTCGCACACCTAATTTGCGCTCGCCACAGGTAACTAATGGAACTCAAACGACCTAAACGAATAGTCGTGAAACTCGGCACCAACCTGCTCACAAGCGGGAAGGATTCGCTCGACCTCGAAGTAATCGGTGCAATCTGCGAGCATATCGCTGCTGTGAAGGCATCGGGAGTTGAAGTGCTGATCGTTAGCTCCGGCGCAGTGGCAGCCGGCCGTGAGTCACTTTCGCGAACACCCGGTAAGGGCAAGTTGCAGTTGGGAACAGTCGCCTACCGACAGGCACTGGCGGCTCTCGGGCAGCCCCAACTTATGATGACCTTTGAACAGCTCTTTGCCAGGAACAACATTGAAGTTGCGCAGGCGCTTATCTCACGGGGCGATCTACAGAGCAGGTCGCGCTACCTCAACGTACGCAACACTCTCGATGCGCTGCTATCGATAGGCGCGGTACCCATCATCAACGAGAACGATGTGGTTGCGGTTGAAGAGTTGGCGGGCGAGGTCTACGGCGACAACGACCGGCTTTCGGCGATGCTGGCGAACACTATCGACGCCAATCTACTGATTCTGCTTGGCGACATGGATGGCCTCCACGCAACCGATCCCCACATCGATCCCAACTCCGAACTCATCTCAACAGTCACCAAAATCGACGACGCGATAGAAAACTCCGCCCGCGGCCCACACGATCAGCGTGGTAGCGGTGGAATGGCCAGCAAGCTCGACGCCGCACGGCTTTCGATGGACTCTGGCATTCCGATGGTTATTGCTTCGGGGCGGGTAGCAGGGGTGATCGAATCAATCTGCAAAGGCGAAATGATCGGAACACGATTCGAATCAGCAGTTTCACGACCCGAAAGTCGAAAACGGTGGATTCTTACCGGCCGTTCTGAGCATCGAGGAAGCGTCGCTATAGACGCAGGTGCATCCAATGCCCTGAAGAACCGCGGCAACAGTCTTTTGCCGATTGGAATAGTCTCAGTTTCCGGTTCCTTCAAGCGGGGCGATATCATTGAAGTAACGGAAATCGACGGAACGACGATCGGATGGGGCCTCGCTTCATACCCTTCAAGCGATGTCGAACTGATAAAAGGTGTGAATTCCAAGGCGCTGCCCGACCTGCTGGGTCACTACTACGGCGCGGAAGTAATTCACCGAAATAACCTGGCGCTGCCGTAACCGCATAGGCTAAATCTGTAGCTAAATATCAACGATGACAATCACTTCAGCCACACTTCACGATCAGGCGAAAGCTGCCAGCACGGCTTCTCGGCGGTTAGCCACGGCTCCTGCCGAAGTGAAAAATGCAGCACTCATTGCCATCGCCGAAGCAATTGAGTCGAACCGGCAGTCGATACTTCGTGCCAACGAACAAGATCTCGAAGCCGCCAAGTGTAATGACATTCCGTTCAAACTGCTCGAACGAATGACGCTCAACAACAGCCGTGTGAAAGACATGGCCGATGCCGCTCGCACCATCGCCGCTCTAGACGATCCTATCGGCGAAGTTCTCGATTCACGAGACCGACCCAACGGCCTTCACATCGAAAAGGTACGTGTACCTCTTGGTGTCATCGGCGTTATCTACGAAAGTCGCCCCAACGTCACTATAGATATCGCAATTCTGTGCATAAAGTCGGGCAACGGCGTAGTGCTCCGTGGCGGCAAGGAATGCATCCTCACCAACACAGTTCTCGCTGGGATTGTGAAAGAAGCTATCGAAAGCGCCGGAATTCCTCGTGATGTCGTGCAATTTGTTGAATCGACCGACCGTGCGCTCGTAAAAGAGATGCTCGAAATGGACGATGTCATCGATCTGATGATTCCTCGCGGAAGTGCGGAACTGGTCAACTTCGTCGGTGAACACGCTAGGATGCCCGCCATTACCGGCGGCGTTGGCGTTTGCCACACGTATGTCGATGCCCAGGCCAATCTGGACGACGCTCTGGCGATCGTAGTAAACGCCAAGGTTCAGCGCCCTACCGTGTGCAACGCACTCGACACGGTGCTGATTCACCAGGGCGTGGCACGCGAGTTCCTGCCTTCACTTGCCGCCGAGTTCGGGATTCACGAAGTTGAGCTTCGTGCCGATACCCGCGCCATGAGCGTTCTCGATGCGCTGGCCGATGGCACAAAGGTTGTTCCTGCGCAGGAAGATGATTTCGGTACAGAATTTCTCGCACTCATCGCTTCGGTGAAGATAGTCGATTCGATAGGCGATGCGATGGACCACATCGCTGAGTACGGATCGAAGCATTCCGAGGCGATAATTTCCGAAAACGCAGAAGCAATTGAAAGATTCCTGAACGAAGTGGATGCCGCTGTCGTATTCGCCAACACTTCGACTTACTTCAACGACGGCGCCCAGTTCGGACTCGGAGCCGAAGTCGCTATTTCAACCAACAAACTCCACGCCCGAGGCCCGATGGGTCTCAAGGAAATCACCACTTACAAGTGGAAAGTCCGGGGCGCGGGTCAGATCAGGCAGTAAACGTTATGGCGCAGTTTTACTTTGAACGCGAAGTGCGCACGCCAACCGGCGAGTGCTACACGATTCTCGAAGATGGCAAGCCCATTGGGCGACTCGATCTGCACTTCGTTCCCGGCATGGTGCACGGAACGATGGTGGTGTCGGAATCGCTGACCCAGGAAGCCATTCAAGAGCTGATGTCGATGGTCGATGAAGACCTCACCGACGCCGTGGGAATCGAACGAGAAGATCTCGTAGTGCACGTCCACCAGGGTCGTGATCTCGGCGTCTTCTCGCACAACGATTCGACCCTCCACGAAGGCCAAGAAGGCAACGCACCTCCGCCCGCCGGGGCGTAGTTTTCGTTCGGAGAGTTTCGTGTGATCGCCTTTCTTACCTCCTCTCCATGAGGGAGCGAGGATTAGAGTCCCCCCGAGGAAACTTTCATTTCCCGAAGACCGCCGAGGGGTCTGGCGGGGTGTCGCGCGAGTTTTGAGGTGAGGAAACAACCTCGACAGAGTCGTCCATCTGTCGGTGAATATCTTCCTTCGAACGTCCGCTGGGACGTGCTCACTACCTACTGGCTGGACTCTCAAATAATTTCGCAGTTCGTCAAAAGCGTTACAAAAACAACTGGCTGACTCGAACTTGGCGAAGCCGAGCATCGGGTAATACCGTTGCTTGATTCCTCGATGATTCTGCTCCATACGGTTGTTCAGATACCGATTGTGACGATGCAAGACCTTACGTCCGACAATCCAACGAATTGCCTTCGTGTACGCAGGGTGTTTATCAGTCGTCATGCGCAGTGGCTTCTGCCCTGCACTATCGATCAGACGGCGTAAGGAACGCCGGGCAGCATGTTTATCTCGGTGCTCACTTAACCTCGAATCGAGCAGGTTTCCTTCTCGATCTATGGCTCGGTAGAGATAACGCCAACGGCCACTAACCTTGATATACGTCTCGTCCAGATACCAGGAGCAACCAGCCTTGCCACGACATTTGGCTCGAAGATTCTCGCTGATCAGCGGTGTAAACCTGAACTCCCATGCCCGTATCGTTTCGTAGCTGACTTGGAATCCTCGCTGCAAAAGTAGTTCAGCGACATCACGGAATCCAAGCTTGTATCTCAGCCGCCAGAGCACTGCCATCAGCACGATGTCGTTCGGGAATTGGAGATCGTTGAATGGTGTACCTGAACGTTCATTGAATCGTCTATCGCAGTCCGGGCAATAGAAAGTCCGATAACCAAGTGAGGTTCGATGTTTTCTATTGGATACGTACGTAGACAGGCAGAGTGGGCAGGATATGATTAGCTCTCCTTGTTTTCACAAAGGGAGATGCTATTCTGCCCCGACGCTGAGTTCTGACAGAATCAGGGAGAAGTTCCCTGAATAGGAAATCAGATGTCGAAAATCGCGAACAAGAGCGGCACAAGCGTCGCCCATCGAGAGGCCATTTTCAATCGAGAGGCTTCACCCTCATCCTAGCCTTCTCCCCCGTGGAAAGGGACAGGGCCCCGCAACACACCACAAACAAAACGTGCCAATGGCGCTCAGTACTTCTGGAAGAGCTTGCCCCAGGGGGTTTCCATGGCTTCTTTGACCCGCTTGCGGCCCACCATCGGAAGCCAGAACTTGTTGTGGTAGATGTTCGACGCCCAGTACGCCCATGGCGCAATTGGCGATCGAAGTAGCAGGCCTTCCAACGGCTTCAGGGGACCGTGATAAATCAGCTTTTGGCCTCGTGAAGCCAGTGTGCTTTCGCTATCGGCGAAGTTCCAGTTCACATCGGCAATATCGTCACCAACCACTTCGATTTCCGACGGCTTTCCAACGCCGAGTCCCATCTCGTGGGCAATGCGAATCATTGGAATCGACATCGGGTCGAGACCCATCATCTTCGCGGCAACGGCGTCGATGGCAACCTGATCGGCAGAAGCAAGAATCACGTTCTTGTTGTGGATGCGCATTGCACGCGGACCGGGACCATCCCCAGCAAACGTGCCGTCCATCACTGCGAACAGGCCAGAGTGAATCTCTTTCTGGATTTGAAGCAGATCGACAAGAGTTTCGTGGATAACCGAATGGGTCCAATGGCGATATCGATGCAACAACCCGCCAAATGCGTTCTTTAGAGCACCTGTCATGGTTGTGAAAACGTGAGTCTTCACGGTCGGCAGCTGAACAATGTTCGTGCCAGGGAACACCTCTGGAATAAAGAGCCCGTCCTTGAACACATCGTCGAGCACCAGCATCTTGGCGGTTGGCTTGTAGGGAATCCACTTCATAGGCGGCACATCGAGAACGACATGATCAAGCCCAAGTCGGTCTTCAACAACACCGTGCTTGTTCTTCTCACGACCCTCATCAGCGTTTACGACAACCGTGCCGTTGTGGGCAGCGGTTAGCTTGTCGAATCCGTCGGCCTGCAGCTTCTGCGCAACACCGTCGATCTGCCACGGGGCAGACGAACACGCCGGGTAGTAGTGCTGCCACGAAATGTTCACCTTGAGAAACGTGTCGATATTAGGGATCAGGGCGTCCTGGTAGTCGGCCAGATCCATCAGCCGTGCGTAATCTTGGATTACGGTTTCTGGCGTGGTATAAATCACCGCAACCTTGCCCATTTTGGGTTCAGCACGCGGTATATCGGGCTGAGTTAGAACTCGCCCCTCTTCCCTGATCATAGAGACCATCGGTGTTTGTTGTTCCTTTTGCAGCGGCGCTGCCGAATTATTTGTCGTTATGCCCGACTTCTGACTGAAGTGTGAGCATGGGCAAATAAGAATAGCCACACCCCATGCCTTGGCAGCAGGTAGACAGTGTATCTTTGGTCGAATTCAACGCACCACAATCGATAATGCCAGATTTGCCTCAAACTCCATCACAACTGATCGTCGATACTTGCACACATGTGCTGCCCGAAGCGTTTGCCGCAAACCGGGAGCGCATTTCTCGCGCCGATCGCACTTTTAGGGGATTATTTGCCGATCCGAAGGCGAAATTCGCTCAAACTGGCGACTTAATTACTTCGATGGACGAGGCCGGAGTGGATGTATCGGTGTGCGCGGGATTCGGGTGGACCGATCCTGAAATAGCGCGAGAATCCAACGACTACAACCTCGAAGCAGCTCGTTCGCACCCCGATCGGTTGGTTGCGTTCTGCAGCGTGAATCCGTTGTGGGGTGAAGACGCCGTAGCCGAGGTTCGGCGGTGCCATGAAGCAGGTGCGAAGGGAATCGGCGAGCTACACCCCGATACGCAAGGAATACTCGACGCCGACCTTGCTGCGCTCGCTCCGGTTTTCGATACAGCTAAAGAGCTGGGTATGCCGATTCTTATTCATGCGTCAGAACCGGTTGGGCATGGGTATCCGGGCAAGGGAACGGTTACGCCCGAGCTACTAATGGCGCTCGTGAACGCATTTCCGAACAACACGTTCATTTTCAGCCATTTCGGGGGCGGATTGCCGTTTTACGGTTTGATGCCTGAGGTGAAGTCGGCCCTCAAGAACGTGTACTTCGATTCGGCGGCATTTCCGTTCCTGTATCGACCCGAGGTGTTCGATGTAGCGGCCCGGGCAGTCGGGTCAAAGAAAATCCTCTTTGCAAGTGATTTTCCGCTCGTAAGCCAGAAGCGCGCGCTGGACGAATTCGGACAGTCAGGGTTGAACGACGAGGACTCGCTGCTTGTCAGGAGCGCGAACGCTACAGAATTATTCGGTATCTAGCAGGAACCCAGTAACTCGACCGGTTTCGGAAACCCGATCCCGATCTCGCCCACTGTCATGCTGAACTTTATTCAGTATCTATTACGATCCCTCTAAGACCGCTCAATCTGTGTTGAGCCGTAAGAAGCGTGTCCTCTCACCCACCAACCCACTCGCGACCCAGCACCCCGGAGGTCCTGAATCAAGTTCAGGATGACGGAGAACCGGAATTCGGAAATTTTCTCGTAACTTAACCACGTTTCGTACTCAAAACTGGCCATATCGCCTATCAAGACTTCACGAATTACCTATGCTTGAATTTGCCTTGAACTCAGCGGCAGGGGTACTATGGTCAGTAATTGATATGAGCAATTCACTCCGCACAACAACTACGAACTCGCAGCAGGCCTGTACCTGTATGTGTAGCTGTACGCCCACAGGGGTTCCTAGTTTTGCGTGTTGTACTTGTTGAACAGTAATAAACAAGTAGCAACGTAGAGAAGTTAGGGCCCCTGTCGCAAACAGGGGTTTTTTGTTGCCAAAAAAATCCACTCCACCTTCACGAACATCTAAACGAATAACCACCATGATAAACATCTTCAAAATCGCACTCACCGGAATACGAAAAGCGCTCGAATCTGCGCACGGACTCGGCATCGAGAACGACACTCTCTCGACAGCCCGCAAAAGCCGCTAGTTTTAGCGTCGGAAACAACTAAACGACAGCGGCTGTCATTCTGAATTTATTTCAGGATCTTTCTCCTCCATTTTGCAGCGAGTCCTCTAGCGTCACGAGCGCGTCCCCTCCCCAGATCCCTCAGTTCCGCTGACGGAATTTATCCCGATGAAAATCGGGACTCGGAACACGGAGAATGAGCGGAATGTGCCGGGTGCAGCAGCATCCCAGATGCCGCGAATCCTCATATCTAAACCTCCATACATCTCGGCAAATGAGTAACATTACGCCCCAACACGCACATCGCACTTATTCGACATCAACAACGTGCGATCAGAGGGCTTTGGAATGGCAGCGCTTACGGCAGAACAAAAAGAACACTTCGAGGAGTACGGGTTCGTTCACGTTCCTGGAGTATTTGATCCTGAAGGCACTATCGATCCTGTAATCGACGAATATGCAGGCGTTCTCGATTCTCTCGCTGAAAAGCTTTACAAAGATGGCGTAATTTCATCGACGTACTCGGAACTGGAATTTGGCGACCGAGTCACCAAGATCTACGTTGAATCTGGCGAAGTTCACAACCAGTATTTCGACTTCTCCCTCCCACAGAACGGCGTTAAGCCCGACACCCCCTTCTGGGCCGGACCTGCCGTATTCAACACACTCACTGCCCCCGGTGTAATCGATGTTGCGGAGTCAGTAGTGGGCAGCGAAGTGTATTCAAACCCGGTTCAGCACGTACGAATCAAGATTCCAGAATCTGTATCGCCTCGTGACGAGAATGGCAACGTGATATTCGGTGTAAGCCCGTGGCATCAGGACGCCGGAGTCGTCAACCCCGAGGCCGACGAAACCAATCTCCTAACGGTCTGGTTCCCGCTTATGGACGCCGGTGTTGAAAACGGCTGCCTAACGGTAGTTCCGGGTTCGCATCGGGGCGAGTTATTGACCCACTGCCCCGGCTACAAAGAACGACCGGGACTTCAGATTCCCGAGCACCTGTTCAACATCGGTGATTCGATGCCGGTGCCGGTGAAAAAAGGCGATGCACTGCTTCTCACGAAGAAGACTGTTCACGCCTCTCTGCCGAACGTGAGCAATAGCATTCGCTGGAGTTTCGATCTGCGGTATCAGCCAACTGGTGAAGCAACCGGCCGAAGCGTATTCCCAGGATTCGTAGCACGAAGCGCATCGAATCCTGGTTCAGAACTGCATGACGCCCAGAGATGGTTCAGCATGTGGGAGAACACCCGTGACTCGCTTGCAAGGGGCGACCAGCCGTCGTTCAATCGTTGGGACACCGACGATCCTTCCTGCGCTTGATTCCAACACCAGCAGAACTCGAAACACTACGAGAAGCGGGGCGAATCGCCTCTAACGCCCGGAATTGGGCCGCGGAAACTATCAAGCCCGGCTACCTGCTGCGCGATCTTCAAGAAGGCATGGAAACGATGATCCGGGAGGCCGGGGCGCTTCCTCCGTTTCCAGCGCAAACCAGTCGAAACAAGATTGGTGCGCACTACTGCTCCTCACCAACAGACAACTCGAAGTTCGAAGAGAACGATCTCGTGAAGATCGATGTGGGAGCGCATATCGACGGCCTGATAGTCGATACCGGGGTTTCGACCGATCTATCTTCTGATAAACGCTGGGCGACTCTAATTGGTGCGGCTTCGGACGCGCTGGACGCTGCTATTGCTATGTGCGCGCCGAACGTGGATGTTGAGGACATTGGTGAGCGGGTCGAATTGGTGATCAACTCTGCCGGATTCGTTCCGATCATGAATCTCACCGGCCATGGGCTTGGACGTTACACCCTGCACGACACGCCGCAGATTCCGAACGCCCGAATTGGCCTGAAGGGATCGCTTGAGGCTGGGTCTATTTTCGCTATCGAGCCGTTTGCTACCTCCGGTGAGGGCTATATCAAGGACGACGGTAAGCCTGAAGTGTTCAGGTTGGAGCGTCAGCCAAAGGCATCGAACAAAATAGATGCCGATACGCTGGAAGCCATGAACTCGTGGCGAGGACTGCCGATCGCTCGCCGTTACTTTGGGGATCTGCCGAAAAAGCCGTTCGAACGAACGCTAAAAGAGTTGATCAAGCAGGGCGTGATGCGGGAGTACCCGCCACTGGTCGAAGTAGCCGGAGCCCACATCGGCTGGAAAGAACACTCGATTTATCTTGGCCCGTTCGGAGCTGAGGTGCTTACGGCGTAGGCGTGACTCGCCACCTAACCGCCGAAGTCAAACTCCAGACCAACGCCCTGTGCCTTCGCCTCGTCGTAAACCAACGATGCACACGAGATGTCCTGAATCGCAAGTCCAACGCTCTTGAACAGCGTAATCTCTTCGTCGTTTTCACGACCGGCTATCGTGCCGTTTATAACGTCACCCAGTGACCCGTGAATCTTGTCGGCTGAATACACGCCCTCTTCGATCGGAATCTGTATATCGCCGGCCTCGTTCAAGCAGGCCTGCACCTGATCGCAAACAATCTTCGACTTCACGACCGTAGCTGAATCAAGCTCTCGCACGCCCACGGCATGCGATCCGATGGCGTTGATGTGCGTACCCGGCTTCCACCATGAGCCTTCGACAATCGGCTCAACTGCACTCGTAATCAGGGTCACGATGTCTGATTCTCGCACGAGCCCCTCTACACTATCGGCAACTCGAACATCGACGCCAGTTGCCGCCGAGAACTCCTCAGCGAACGCCTGTCGAGTCGACCCATCACTGCGTGAATAAACAAGAATCGTGTCGAGATCTGCAGCTTCGGCGAGTGCCAAAACCTGGCCTCGGGCCATGACACCAGTGCCAAGCACACCCGCAATCTTCGAATCTTTACGAGCCAGATGCCGGGTCGCAACCCCGCTTCCCGCTCCGGTTCGAACACCGGTTAGAAATCCACCGTCCATGGCAGCAACCACAACGCCGGTCTGGTTGTCCTGAACGAGAATCGTGCCGATAGTAGTCGGCAATCCGAACTTCTCCGGGTTGCCCTTGTAAACCGTCACGGCCTTCACGCCAAGCGCGCCGCCCGACTTCAGGTATGCCGGCATGTAAGCGATCCAGCCGCCAACTGCCGCATCGATCATCACCGTTCGATCTGGCATTTCTGCCGTCCCTGCTGCAAGCTCTCCGAACGCGGCCTCTAGCACATCGATGGCCTTCGACATTGGGAGCAGCTTCATTACGTCAGATCGGTTGAGCAGTAGTGCCACGGGTGTTCTCCAGCTTTACGGTTTGGCGGGCGTTGCGAACTGTCAGTTGCCCGCTCAGATAAAAATACGGTGGGATTATAGCGGTGGCAATGTCGCTTTTATATTGATCGGCAACCCCGCATCCAGATAATCCACGCTTAACACTAGGAAAGCCTAAAAGTGCGAATCCGAAGGTATCGTTGATAGAAGAAGTAAAGTGATCACCAGAAGAATTGGTGCCAGGAAACGTAATTACGTGACGAAATCGAACGATCTTGATCCGCAGCTCGACGACGAGGGCGGCGCCAAGGGCGAAAAAATAGCAGAGTCTGAAGCGACGATCGAAGATATATCTGTAGTCGAATCTGATGAAGATCAGGTCGACGATTCCGCGTCTGAGGCTGAAGCTAGTTCGAATGAATCAGGCGACGCGAGGCCTGAATTCGTCCCTACCGAAGTTCCTGCACGAACACGCGTCCGGGGCGACAGTCTTGAGACGTATGGGGCGAACAGGAGCGGAAGAGATGGCTCTTTCACCCGACGTTCTGAAGCTAAGTTCGTGCCATCGGAGCCGAAAATTTACGTTGCGCCTGAGGATTCAGACGCACCAGACGAACCTGAATTCGGATTCCCAGAAGTTGCTGAAAACACACAGCGATTGTTCATCGCTATCGAGATTCCACGCAAGATAAAACGCGAGTTCAGCGAACTGGCTCGCAGTTTCCGACCCCGCGAGCACGAGCGTGTGCGCTGGATCGAAGAAGAAGCGATGCACCTGACGCTGAAGTTTTTGGGCGACACGCCGATCGATCAGATTACAGGTATCAAAAACGCACTAAAGCGAGCAGTCGAATCCAGCGGTAGATTCTCGATAAAGATCGGTCGCACAGGCTGCTTCCCTTCGTTTGTCGACCCTCGAATTTGCTGGGTTGGATTCACCGGCGAGCTTCGACGTCTTGAGCAGCTTCAAGGCAGGGTTGAAGGTGGAATTGTTGCACTTGGGCTTGAGGCTGATGATCGTACGTTCCGTGCTCACATCACTGTTGGACGTACACGACCCGGCATTCGGGGTCGATTCGCTGAAGATATCGGCTACTCGTGGCAGCATGCCCCGCTGCATTCTTCGGGCACCAGCGTTCCGGTCAATGCAATCGCCCTCTACCGCAGTCACATCGACGACACCGGCGACACCCAGTACCAGCAGCTCGCAAACTACGAACTGGGCTAGTTGGGGCCGGTCGGCCTCGACTCTCGATTTCCCGAAGGCCACCGAGGGATCTGGCGGTGTGTCGCGCTAGTTTCGAGGTGAGACTACTGCTGGCGGTCGCCTTCTCCCGTGCCTCCCCAAAAACCACTACTGCGCCGAAATCTCTCAGCACTTATACTTATCGCCGTTACAGGTAACGACGGAGACGCGGTCGAAATCACTCAGTCCTAATTAGCGAGCCTGATATGGTGAGAGCGGGCATAGGACAACATTCGATCATCACTCCCGAACCGTTCACCGAACGCCAGCGTGAATCTCGTTGGCACCAGGCTGAACCGTCCCTGCCGAACGTTACATCGGCTCAACTGAGTGTCCCGAAAAATTAAAACTAGCCAGCTAGTCGGGAAACCAGGGTGGTACCGCGGTACCGTTTTATTTCAAAACGCCCGTCCCTGAAGCATTAGAGGCGGGCTTTGTTTTTAACCCGCCATCGGCACGCAGGGTGCGAAGAGCGAGGAATAAAAACGTGGCGAGCCACTTCGATTCGGCAGATCCAAAAGTTGATTTCGTAGCCAACGAGGAAGCAATTCTCAAATGGTGGGACGACAACGACATCCCAGCCCGCTACCGAGCGCTGAACGACGATAAAAAGAAGAAGTTCGCCTTCATCGACGGCCCGATTACCGCCAACAACGACATGGCGGTTCACCACGCATGGGGCCGCACGTACAAAGACCTTTTCATCCGATTCCGCAACATGCAGGGCTACCGGCAGCGCTTCCAGAACGGCTTCGACGGCCAGGGTCTGTGGATCGAAGTTGAAGTAGAAAAAGAAAAAGGCTTCAAGTCGAAACGCGACATCGAGGAGTACGGAATCGCCCAGTTTGTCGAAGACTGCAAAGCCCGCGTCGACCACTTCGCAGCACGAATCACCGAGCAGTCGAAGCGACTTGGCTACTTCATGGACTGGGACAACTCGTACCACACCAAGTCCGACGAAAATAACTACACCATCTGGCACTTCCTAAAGACCTGCGCCGACAAAGGCTGGATCTACAAGGGTCGGGACGTCATGCCGTGGTGTCCACGCTGCGGAACCGGGCTTTCGCAGCACGAAATTGTCACCGAGGGCTATCAGGACATCACCCACGACAGCCCGTTCCTGAAATTCCCGCTGATCGACGATGGGCACGAGGGTGAAAACCTTCTCATCTGGACCACCACGCCCTGGACGCTTGCGGCAAACGTAGCGGCCGCCGTGAACCCCGAAAATGACTACCTGAAGGTCGAGGATCGAGGATCCGTTATCTATTTCAGCAAGGCGCTTCTTGAGTCGCTAAAGCGGGATCATGTTCTTACCGACGAAGCAAAAGTGCTGGCCGAACTCAAGGGTTCTGAACTGGTTGGTCTGCGATACAAAGGTCCGTTCGACGAGCTACCGGCACAGGCCGAAACGATAAGCCAACACCGTGTTCTCGCATGGGACGAAGTTGGCGAATCCGAAGGTACGGGAATCGTTCACACAGCACCCGGAGCCGGTGCCGAAGACTTCAAACTCGGCAAAGAAAACGGCCTGACTCCGATCGCCCCTCTCGATCAAAACGGTATCTACAAAGAGGGATTTGGCGAGCTCACCGGCAAGGCGGCCGCCGATGTGAAAGACATGGTCTTCGCATCGCTCGAAGAAAAAGGCCTTTTGGTGAGGGTGAACAAGTACACCCACAGGTACCCCGTTTGCTGGCGCTGTGGCACCGAACTGGTGTTCCGGTTGGTCGATGAGTGGTTCATCGGGATGGACGAAATTCGACCCAAGATGGAAAAAGCCACGAACGGAATGGAGTGGTATCCGGAGTTCGGCAAGGCTCGTGAGCTCGACTGGCTCAAGAACATGCAGGACTGGATGATTTCAAAGAAGCGGTACTACGGTCTCGCGCTACCGATTTACGCCTGCGACTGTGGCCACTTCGATGTGATCGGCTCGAAAGAAGAGCTACAGGAACGTGCCGTCGAGGGATGGCCAGAATTTGAAGCCAGCGGTGGTTCACCGCACCGACCAGGAATCGATGGTGTAAAAATCGCTTGCTCCGACTGTGGTGAAACCGTAAGCCGAATCCAGGACGTCGGAAACGCCTGGCTCGACGCCGGAATCGTCAGTTTTTCGACTCTCAAGTACAACACAGACCGTGACTACTGGAACGAGTGGTTCCCTGCCGACTGGATGTCTGAGAGCTTCCCCGGCCAGTTCCGAAACTGGTTCTACTCGATGATCGTCATGGCGGCTGTGCTCGAAGATTCGCTGCCAGCCAAACAGGTGTTCTCGTACGCGCTGATGCGTGACGAAAACGGCGAGGAGATGCACAAGTCGAAGGGCAACGCCATCTGGTTCACCGATGCCGCCGACAAGATGGGCGTCGATGTGATGCGCTGGACATTCAGCCGTCACAATCCGGCATCAAACATCAACTTTGGCTTCAAAACTGGTGACGAAGTTCGCCGTCAGTTTGTGATTCCGCTGTGGAACATCTATTCGTTCTTCACTACATACGCGAATCTCGACAACTGGACTCCTGAAGACTGCACAATTCCTGCCGTGTTCGGGTTCACAGAAGATGGCGAACAGAACGCCTACGAGTCGTGGACCATGCCGTCGGACGAGGGCTTTTCGGAGCTCGACCGCTGGATACTTTCTGAGCTAAACCAACTGATCGCCCAGATCACTGGCAATCTCGAAAACTGGCAACTGCCGTACGCCGCTGGCGAGGTGGAGCAATTCGTTGAAGATCTATCTAACTGGTACGTCAGGCGATCACGCAGGCGCTTCTGGAAGACAGAGGGCGACAAGGATAAGAACGCCGCCTACTCGACGCTGTACACCTGCCTAACGACCCTTTCACGCCTATTGGCGCCGTTCACGCCGTTCATCGCCGACATCATGTACCGCAACCTCGTCGCCGACCGGGTCGATGATGCCCCAGACTCTGTTCACCTCACGTCATGGCCGAAAACCAACGAATCGCTCGTCGATCAGGACGTGATGAACGAGACACGTCTCGCTATTCGCCTGGCATCGCTGGGTCGCTCAGCTCGGGCGCAATCGCGACTCAAAGTTCGACAGCCGTTGGGTGAGTTTGTTGCTGAAGTACGACACGACTGGGAGCACTTCGCCCTGGCAAAGATCGAACAGGTTCTAAAAGAAGAACTGAACGTGAAGGCCGTTCGAGACGCATCAGAAATGGGCGGGTTACTCGGATTCGAGATCAAACCGAATTTGCGGTTGCTGGGTCCGAAGTACGGCAAGCAGATGGGCGAGATTCGAAACGCGCTAATGGCTGCCGACGCTGATGAAATTGCACGGGCCTCAGAGGCTGGCGAGACAATCTCTATCGATGGATTTGAACTCGAATCAGACGAAGTGCTGGTCGAACGAGTTGCGTTGTCGGACTACGCTGTAGCGACCGATGCCGGATACGCCGGTGCGGTTTTTACGGTGGTTTCAGAAGAACTGAAAGCTGAAGGAACGGCACGAGAAGTCGTGCGAGTAATTCAGAACCTTCGAAAGTCGTCTGGACTTGAGATTTCCGACCGGATTAATCTTTGGATTTCTTGCTCAGAAAGCGTGACCGGCACACTAATGACACACGTCGACTACATCGCCGAAGAAACTCTCGCAAACAACATCGAACTTGGAGCCGTCCTTAGTGACGACGCCATGGGCGTAGCAGCAACCGATTCGATTCAACTAGACGACGACACCAAAGTAACCGTAACGCTCGAAAAAGCGTAGGGCGCTCCAGCCAGAAGATAAGGTCCCCAAAACATGAAAGCACTACTACTCGATAAGCCCGGTCCTGTTAGCGATCTTCGTGTTGGCGAACTGCCAACGCCGGAGCCTGGTCCCGACGAAATTCGAGTGAAGGTGCACGCTGTGAGCCTGAACCCTGTCGATTACAAGCTTGCGGGGCGTGGGAACGAAAACTGGGCGTGGCCGCACGTGCTAGGGCTTGATGTGGCGGGTGTGGTTGATAGGGTGGGCGCTGACGTAACGCAGTGGACGACAGGAGATCGGGTCTTCTACCACGGCGATCTCAGCAAGCCCGGCGGATTCGCCGAGTACGCAATCACAACTGCACACACAACCGCCAGAATCCCCGACGCTGTCTCATTCACAGCAGCAGCGGCTATCCCCTGTGCCGGACTCACGGCCTACGAAGCCGTAACCCGCCGGCTCGATGTGCAACCAGAGCACACAGTGTGGATGCAGGGCGGTGCCGGGGGCGTAGGCGGCTTCGCAGTGCAGATATGCGCCCATATAGGTGCGACCGTCATCACGACGGCGTCTGCGCACAACCACGAGTTTGTGAAGTCGCTGGGAGCCGATTTCGTGATCGATTACAACACCGAGAACGTGGTCGAGAGGATCATGGAGATCACTGCTGGACTTGGAGTTTACCGCGTACTTGGAGCCGTAGATATAAACACCGCCAACGAAGGAATCGAAGTGCTGAACTTCAGGGGCGGCATCGCCTGCGTTGCCGGAATGCCAACGATCGACGACACAACGTTCGCCGGCGCAAAGTCGATCCACAACATCGCCTACGGCGGTGCGCATTCTTCAACTAACCGTGCAGCTCAAATCGATCTTGCCCGAATGGCAGAAGAGATGATCGCGTTAGTCGCCGACAAGAAGATCGACCCCATGATCGAGCAGACAATCGGCCTTGCCGACATCCCGGAAGGTCTCGCCCAGCTAGAAACCCGCCACGTAAAAGGCAAGATCATCGCTGAGCTTGGGTAGGGGGTGGGCGCACCTTTCATTGCCAGAGGCGCGCACCGACCTAACAAAAACCAGTTAGCAACGTATCTCCCGGGGCATGTCATCATGTGGCATACCCTCAACGGATTCGCCCGAGACCACGCCATCACAGAGTCGAGATAGCCTCTGGCGCAACCCCGATTTTCTAAAACTTTGGGCAGCCCAGTCGACTTCAAATCTTGGTCGGATGATGATGGTGCTTCCGCTTATTGCCATCCTGGTTCTCGACGCTCGTCCCTATCAGATGGCGATCATCGGAGGCGCAAGTTCTGCATCCGGTCTGGCGTTCGGGCTGATGGCCGGACCGTGGATCGACCGCACGAAACGTCGATTAGTGCTTGCAACCACCGATCTGCTGCAATCGCTTTCTATCGCCAGCCTTGCAGTAGCGCATTTTGTATTCGAACTTCACATCGAACACCTCTACGTAGTGGCATTCATCAACGGCTCGCTGGGAATTTTCAATGAGGTAGCGAACCGAGCGTACATGCCAAGCCTTGTCGGGCGCGATCGACTGCTCGAAGCCAACGCTAAGATGGGAGCTGCCGATTCAGTTGCTGAGCAGATCGGATTCAACGTTGGTGGATTCATCGCACAGTTGGCGTCGGCAATAAGCGCAAGCATTGTCTAGGCAGTCACTTTCGCCATATCCGGGATACTGATTCTGCTGATTCGCCAACGTGAACCTGAACCGGAAAAACCCGACCAAAAAGGCAATATTCGCAGCGAAATTATGGAGGGTTATCGATTTATCGCAAGGAACCAAATCCTGCTTCTCATAGCCATCAGCAGCGTCATCGTGTCGGTATCAGGCGGAATTCTTGGTGGAATGATCGCGCTATTTGCGATTGGTGAGATCGGTATTCAGCCGGGGCCGTTTGGAATCATCATCGGAATCGGCGGTGCCAGTTCGTTTGTTGGTGCCATATACACCACCCGAGTAACCCGCAAATTAGGCGTCGGGCCAACTATGGCACTGGGGTTGTTTATTTACGGCAGCGTCAGCTTCTTCATGCCGCTGGCGCCGACTGAAATCTGGTTGGCGATGGTGTTTTTCGTGATACCGCAAGTATTCGGCGATGGCTTTTGGATAATGCACGATATCAACGAGGCAAGCGTTCAACAGGCAGTTACGCCCGAGCATCTTCGAGGAAGAGTCGCCAGCGCGCTGAAAGTTTCCGAAAAGACTGGGATGTTGATCGGAGCATCGATCGCCGGTATCGTGGCCGAACTGGTTGGACTACGAATCGCCCTTGCGACAGGATCGGCCATATTCATGCTGGCAGGAGTGGTGCTGTTACACCCGACTATACGGTCGATGAAAACGATTCCGCAATCGCCTGGCGATTCGGCTAAATCTGGCGAATCCGGTGAATCCGATGGGACCGACTCTAACTAACCAAGCCGTTTCACCATTCGCTGGCAGGTGTCGACGATCACCTCTGATGAACCACCATCGGTCTGAATGCTCCACTGCAGCCGGGTTGGCTCCCCAACGGGTTCATATCCGAGCTTCTTGTACAGGTTAATGGCGGCCGTGTTGTCGATCGCCACGTCGAGCCGCAATGTCGTGTGGCCGTCAGCGAGCACATGTTCTTCAACAGCACGAATCAGCTGTGTTGCGAATCCCTGTCGGCGAAATCGCTGACCAACGTCGAGCGCGAACAGTCGGTGGGTGAAACCATCTCGATCGACACCGGGATCGATGCTGATGGTGCCGGCGAGTTCATTTTTGTGCTCAAGTACGAGTATCAATCGAAATCCTGCCCGTTGCTCGGTGAATCTATTCTTTAGTTGAGCGCGCGCCAGTTCTGGTGCGAGGCTTTGGACAAGGGCCGCGAGGTCGGACTCGGTTGCGGCTCTGATGTTTGAAGCGTTGATCATGGTTGTCAGCGTCAGTCGAGGTTCTGAATCCTCCGATTGCTTCTGGGCAGGCTAGTTCAGAATGACGGTATAAGAGCGCGCGGTCACCAACAGGTCGAATCGCCAGTTATCTGGCATCGTCCTCGTTTGAGTCATGGCGCATCGCTCCAGGTCCTGCATTGAAATCGGTTTCTTGGGCGCCTTCCGGAACCAGATTCGGCATGCCTGGAAGCGAAGCGGTTCCACGGATACGTTCGAGACTTCGTGACAGCGACTCGTTTCGCTTCTTCTGTTCGGTTTCAGCCAGATAGAACGCATATCTTGATGTCAGCATCGCCCCGACGAGCAGAATAATTGCTGAAACGTAAACGAAAATCATCAACACGATGATGGCGCTGACACCGCCGTAGATGTTGGTTGCGACACCACTCATGTTCCGCAGGTAGAAAACAAATATCGCCTTCGAAATTTCGAACGCTGCTGCGCCCGCAAGTGCCGTGGCCCAAACTTCCTTGAATCGCAGTTTCGTGTTGGGCAACCACCAGTAAAGCGTCAGGAACACGGTGAAGTTCAGGATCAGCGGTACGAACACGGCGGCCTTCTGCCAGAACCTTGCGTCGCTGATCGGCGCATCGGGCAGCCAGATAGCCGAAAGTTCCTGAATGAACGTGATAAGCCCGGTAATGAAAATTGAAGCGAACAACAGGGTTGCCGCGCCGAACATCAGAGCGAGGTCCATGAGCCGCTCGGTCAGGAACGGGCGAGTTTTGTTGATACCCCAGATAACGTTGATGCTTTTACGAATCGCACTGAACACCTGTTGAGACACCCAGAACAACCCAATGATGGCGACCACCCCACCGGCAGTACGACCAGTCGAAATGCTTTCGAAGAAGTTGCTGAGAAATTCGTCGTCGGCCTCGGCCAGAACCGGAATTTGTTCTTTCAACCCGGTGATTAGGTTTTGCTCAACCCCTTCTATTCCTAGAACAAGGGAGAACACGGCGATGAGTGCCAGCGAGAGCGGGAAGAGCGAAAAGAAAGCGTAGTACGCAATGGCCGCAGACATGTACGGCCCGTTCTTACCGAGGAACTCGTTGAAGTTACTGGTAATAAATCTATAGATAAAAACGACCACGCTAAACATCAGGCTGACTATTGTGCCAACACAAATGCCGTACGTGCAATCAGTGCATTAAACGTAATTCGGCGATGACTGGCGATTGGTGGGAGTGGATTTGTAGCGTGTTGATGCAGATTATTGGCTCGCATTAATGTGGCACTTGTCGTGGGGTCATGGCCATGCGCATCCCCACACCAGATCCCTCGACTCCGCTGACACCACTCGGGAAACGGTGGCCCACGCGTCAATCACCGTCAGTCCAACAATCCAGGAACAATGTCCAGACAAGTAGAAAAAGTGCCAATGGCACCCGCTGGCACCCTAGTCGAGTTCGCCTGCTCTGAACGCTGTGATGTAATTCATTGCGAAATCGTCGTTGCCTTGAAGCAGCTCCATCGCCAGCTTCACGGGCCCCGCTTCCAGGTCGATATCGAGCGAGCGCTCGGCAGATGTCGTCATCGGATCGATAATTCCGGCATCTGCACCAGCTTCAATCGCAAGGTACAAAAACAGATCGTTAATAAGTCGACGCTTTGGAATCCCGAACGACACGTTACTCATGCCGCCTGCGACGTGAATTTTGTCGCCAAACTCAGCCCTGATCTTTGTGATGGCGTCGAAAGCATGCTTGCCGTAGTTCGAATCAACTGCAATCGGGAAGTAAAGCGGGTCTACGAAAATATCCTCTTCGGCCATTCCCTTTTCGAGTGCCATTTCGAGAATCCTGCCGACGTTCTCGACGCGCTCATCGGCATCCGCAGGCATTCCGACCTCGTTCGAAGCCATCACAACTGCCCGTGCGTCGTACTTCAGTGCCATGTCGATCGCCTCGGGTCGCTCAAGGGCGATCGAGTTGAGCATCGGGCGTCCCTGCGTTCCACTGTAGGTAGCCAGGCCAACTTCGATGATCTCGGGATTCGATGAATCGATACTCGGCGGAACACTCGATACCGATTCCGCGAACTTCACGAGCCACTCCATGGTCTCTTTCTGCTCATGCAATCGGTAGGAAGATTCATCGACGTTCAGGTCAAGATAATTCGCACCGTTTTTAATCTGGCGGTTCACTTCGTACGTGATGTACGCCTTGCCTTCAGCCGATTCGTCTGCATCGCCATTGAGACCCTTCCACATAGCGATCATGAAGTGCTTCAGGTTGCCCTGTTCATACGGCTGAGTTTTTGTGAAGTGTTCGGGAATGTGCACATAGTGTCGCTCGCCGTCTAGCCTGTACTTCACGGCCTCGGTTCCATCGTCGAATACGTGGCCTCGAACGCCGCCGCGCTTCACAACTCGAGTGGCGTGGATATTCTCACCGATAACGGTGAACTGATCGGAACTGTTAATGGCTCTGGGCATGTATTTCCACTCTTGGGCGCACTCTATTTCGAACGAATAGAGCTGAGTTGCGAGAACGACTGAAGTCTAAAGCGAGGCTATCGATTATGCCCGAGAGTCGGTATCTTCGGGGTTCCTATTCGCGTGATGATCTCGTGCAAGAAACGTGTTTGCCCACGCCGATGTATTACGAAGCGACGCATCTCGGAACACGATAGGCCGCTGAAGCATTTTTGTCTCGTCTCCGAAAGGCTTTAGCCGGTCGTAAGCCCGAATCCAGATGCACTCCTGATCGAGAATTTCGCACTTTCCAGCCTTGGTACCGCCACATGGCCCGTTTCGCTGGCTTTTGACGCACTGCGACTCGGGACAAAGGTACGCGATGTCGGGCAGTGAGCAGTCGCCACAGTCTCGACACTGATAAGCGGGAACCTTCGTAGCCTGTTCCGCAATGTGAGCAATTTTCGAAAGTTTCTTGCTCTTCTCGACCTGGCTGTAGACCGCCTTGCCGACCTTGAAGCCAACCGTTCCTTCGGTAAACACACGATCATGCACGAACTTGCCGACTCGGAACTGCAGCGGAACAGTTACTTGTGCCTTGGCTCGGGCCGATTTCGATTTTGATGCCCGGTAACTCGGATTCACTTCGTTTGAGCTGAGGCCGGGATTGTCGCCCTGTTCGTAGTAGTAGAACTCGTCGGGTTGGGCGAAGTTGATCTCTTTTGCGAAGTCTTTCCAGTCGTTTTCGCCAAAAGAATCGGCCATCTCGAGAATGCCCTGCATTCGTTTGAGCTGCGGTCGCCCCGATATGTACGCCCCTCGATAGCCGATGCCTTTTAAAATCGCTATCTGTTTGGCAGCAAGTTCCGAGAAGAACGCCTTGCCCCGATCCTTCGACTTGGCCTTCTTATTGGCTTCATCTCGAAGCTCGTCCGAAACCCAAACACCCGGAACGCCCCAGTTATTGAAGAATCGGCCTGCGGGGGCTGTGAGAATAAAAACAGAGCCGATGAGCGGGATGTTGATGTCGTTCGACTGGACGTACTGATATAGCTCTGCAGCCTTGCGGGAGTCGTAACCGATCTGTGTAATCGCAAACTTAGCGCCGGTCTTCACTTTCAACGCCAGCTTGAAGTACTGAGTCATCAGTTCGCCTTCAAGCTTTTTGAACGGACTTACAGCACAACCGGCGAAAAAGTTGGTCTTTTCAAGGCGATCTTCTCGCCCGACGGAACCCCACATCTGATTCGGTAGCCCATCGTTCATCTTGCTCATCAGTTCGAGCAGGCCGACTGAGTCGATATCGAAAACCGGCTGTGCCTGGCCTTGAAACCCGCCAATGGGGTAGTCGCCAGATAACGCCAGTACGTTCGAGAACCCCTGGCTACCTAATGCCCAGAGCCGACTCTCAACGCCGTTCCGATTGTAGTCCTTACACGACATGTTGATCACAACGTCACAACCGCGGAACAGAAGATCCTGACCAAGCACCTCGGGTCGAATATGCGGATTGCCGCCCGGATTGTCGGTTAGCGAAACAAAATCGACCTTGTCGAATTCGGAAAGCCGTTTCGCAAGCTCGGCTGTTCTTCTTGAAGCCTCTGCCATGAGCAGCCCGCGGGAAGTTTCGATTTCGACCGCAGTCAAAAATCGATCGCTGTTTTCCAGCATGTTTCGCAGGTTGTGTGAAGTAGAACCAGCCGCTTCCAATAGAAGTCCTTTAGCTAATGTTGCAATGCGCTTGCAGTGCAAGCCTAACCGGTCACTGTGTCGAACACATTCCCCGTTCGCAAGTCTGTGCTGTGAGGTAAGGGGGAATTTTTACTAACGACTAGATGAGTTTGAGATCGGACAACGAATGTTGCAAACTCCAAATTCAGCAATTCGCACACAGTTTTAGGCATGATCGAGTAATACTGCTGCGGGTAGAATAAGTGAGCGTTCGCAGTTGACCGCTACCGGATAATGGATCCGTGTAACGTTTGCGTGTATTTGAACGGAGATGAAGAGGATACGATCCTCGGTACCGTATGAAAACAAAGCAGCAAGTCGTAGTAGTTGGACTCGGTCGATTCGGCGGTAACGTCGCACGCACACTTTACCAACTTGGTCACGACGTAATGGCAATCGATATTGATGAAGAGCGCGTCCAGGCCCTCATGGGTGAGGTGACCTACCCGGTTGCCGGTGACGCTACTCAGGAAGCAGTTTTGCGTGAGCTCGGAGTTCACAACTTCGACATCGGGATCGTAGGCATTGGTGCCAACATTGAAGCGAGCATCATGGTGAGCGTTCTGTTCCAAACCATGAACCTACCGTACATCGTTGCCCGGGCCCACAGCGCCCTTCACGGCAACACCTTGCGCCGACTCGGTTGTCACCGGGTTATCCACGCAGAAGAAGAGATGGGCGGAAGACTCGCACACAGTCTCTTCAACCCAGACGTAGAGGAATACATGGAGCTTGCCGATGCGTTCGGAGTGAGCAGGCTTCAGGTTCCCGACCGCTTTACGAATATGACTCTCAATGAGGCCGGATTTGCCAGCGCTCGAGATAAGTACGGAATTGCTATCGTCGCTCTCAAGCGAGGTGACGACATTACGCTGAGTCCTGATTCAGAAGAACGACTTCGTGCCGGAGACGTGCTTGTGGTTGCAGGACGTGACGAGTTCGTTAGCCACATTACTAACTGAATAAACACCGCTGATTTTCTATGCCATTCAACCGCGTACTGGCCGTCGTTACCGACGATCCATCTGACATCAACACCGTTTCTCGGGCAGCCGATATCGTCCGAGACGATCGTGGACGGCTGTACGTCATTTACGTTATTAAAGTTCAACGATCACTTCCGCTCGACGCCGAGATCGAAGATCAAATCGCTCGTGGCGAGCAGGTACTGCATCGTTCAGAACGCCTTGCCCGACTTGCCCGCCAGGACATCGATTCGCAACTGCTTCAGGCACGAGATATAGGACCTGCGGTTGTTCACGAAGCGATCGTGCGAGATGCCGATGCAATCGTGATCGGAACGTCGTACCCCACCGATTACGGCTCTTTTTCGCTCGGAAACGACATTCCCTACATACTTGAACATGCGCCATGTGATGTAATTTTGTGGCGAGAACACAGCAGTGCAGCCAAACCAGCGGCTCGTACTTCGAGAAATGGCCGAGGGTAGCCGTAGGCTTTGCCTGAATTGGCGAACACCAGACCTACTCAACAACGCTGAACACACCAGTCGAATCAGAAAATAAACCTGAATGAACGTGATAATTGTGGGAGCCGGGAACCTCGGCTCATCACTGGCTCGCAAACTGAGCGATCTTGGGCACCGGATCACCGTGATCGAGAAAAACCCCAAATTAGTCTCACTGCTGCCACGCGGCCGAGTCGATTCCGGAGCTATGACCATCATTCTCCGTGACGGCTCGACAGGTCCCGCCATGATTGAAGCCGGAATCGCAGATGCCGATGTGTTTATCGCTGCTACCGGTAAAGATTCACTGAACGGACTCGCGGCACAACGGGCGAAGTCTATTTTCAGGGTTGAAGAGGTGATGACTGCAGTCAAAGATGAAGGCGCCAGAACCCTCTACGACTCACTCGGCATAACCACGATCAACAAGGCGTCTATCGCTGCTGACCAGCTAGTAGCGCTGCTGGGCGAGGAGAAGTAACACGCTGTGTATCTCGTAATCGTCGGCGGCGGAAAAGTCGGAGCACCACTCGCATCGTCTCTCATAAACGAGGGGCACGAGGTGTTTGTGCTCGATCACGACCCCGATACCGTTGCTTCGCTCCAACGCGATCTGGGCATGGTTGCTACGATCGGCGATGCAACTTCAGTTCGGGCACTTCGGGACGCAGGAGCTTCACGAGCCGGGGCGATAATCGCGACAACCGATTCTGATGAAGACAACCTTGCAGCGTGCCAACTGGCGCGAACCAACTTCGATGTGCCTCGAACGATTGCCGTTGCTCACTCTCCCGAAAACGCCGAACTGTTCGATCTCGCAGGAATAGATCTCGTTGTGAATGCTACCGATCTGGTTCTATCGAACTTGGCAACCGCACTTCCAGCGCACCCGCTGATCAGGCTCATGCCAGTGGCCGATCGATCTCAGGAACTCGTTGCAATCAAACTCCCGGCGGCCGGAACAGTGGTAGGCAGTACCCTCTCAGAACTCACGCTTCCCTACGGCACTAAAATAGTATTGATGATCACTGCAGACGGCCGGTCGAAAACGCCCGACGCCGATACTTTGGTAGAAGCCGAAGACGAAATATTCGCCCTGTCGCCCGCCAACTCCACGGCAGAGCTGTGGGAATTTCTGACAGAACTGAGGTAATCATGCCCAAGACGGTCGCATTCCTTGGCCCCGAAGGTACTTACACCGACGAGGCCTGCTTCTTCTACGCTCCCGATGAGGAGCGGGTGCCGTTCGCGTCGCTCGGGCTTGTGACCGGGGCACTCGAAGATGGCAAGGTCGATGAAGCGGTTGTGCCGATCGAAAACTCACTTGGTGGCACCGTAATTGAAGTTGTCGATTACCTGATTTCTTCGGATAAAGCCCACATTAAGGGCGAAATTCTTCTGCCGATCGACCACTGCCTGATCACCCGTCTAGGTGTTCAACTTGCCGATATCAGGGTCATTATGTCGAAGCAGGAGGCGCTGACACAGTGCCGCCAGTTCTTGTCGGCGGAGTTGCGTTTTGCTGAACAAATCCCAACAACAAGCACGGCGCTTGCAGTTACGGATCTAAAAGAGGCTGACGATCGCACCGCTGCTATCGGTCCACGAAGGTCGGCAGAACTGGCAGGGTTGCCGATTCTCGCTCAGGGAATTCAAGATCGCCAGAACAATGTGACCCGATTCGTGGTGCTCAGCGCCAATGGCGATACCCCGGATGGAAGCGATAAGACGTCGATTGCGTTCGATTTTGACCGGCCCGATGCGCCGGGATTGGTTTTCGCAGCGCTTAGCCCGTTTGCTGAACGTGGAATCAACCTGCTGAAGATCGAATCACGCCCAACCGGCAAGGGTATGGGCAATTATATATTTTTGCTCGACTTCGAAGGCAGTATTGATGACGCAAACGTCAAAGAGGCGGTTGCAGAGCTTACGAAGCACACAGCGACGTTCAAAGTGTTCGGGACGTTCCCGAGAGCTGAAGGGCTGGCGATCCGTTAGGTCGCCGCTCTTCTAAAGATCCTCGTCGTCGAGGTCGAGATCGTCGAAACCATCGTCGTCTCGCATCATCGATGCCGCACGACGGCCTTCAGTGGCGGCGGTCGCCATGCGCTCTCTCGTGGCAGAAGTAAGCTCGTCTGCTTTGTCACGCCACTCTCGACTCTGATCCAGAATGAAGGCACGAGTTTCTTCTCCCGATTTCGGGGCGAAAATCATCCCGGCGACGAATCCGCCGATGCCACCCATGAGCAGTCCGAGAAGGAATCCTCCTCCACCGCCGTTGTCTTTCTCAGCCATTACTTACCTCTGGTGATTGCTGGCAGTGATCGTAAATTCGGCACTGCCAACCGCACCTTCTCTAATCGCTATCACCGTTCGATTCGCTCTTCTCGGGACTTTTCGAACCGAACATCCGACCAAATCCTTGGAACATGCCGACTATGCCCAGTCCTGTGGCGACGGGCTTCAACACCGCCGCGGCATCTTCAATAGCCTTGCGAGCTATCGCAACTCTGCCGAACGTTTCTTCGAATCCCGTTGCAACCTGCTCCATTCGATCCATGAAGCTACTCGCCCGGTGGTACAGCCGCAGGGAAAGAATCACCCCGAACAGCAGAACTGCGAAGGAAAACACGAGGAAGACGATCAGTACGATGTCTTTTATCTGGGCAATATTCTCGGCAGTAGTCATAGGTAGTTCAGTGTCGAATCCACCGATTTCACGTTCAGATCAAGTTGAAAATGAGCGTTTTACGGTTGGAACTGGTGTGTTCCCATGAGCTCATGGTACCAGTGGGTGGTTGATATTTGCAATAATATAAAGCAACCACTTCATAAGCGTTTGCTTTATTATCTACCGAAAAGAGACCCCGGCTGGCAGGCCCGGCAGTAACTCGTCTCCCGTTTATTCGCTGTGATAACGGTGATACTGCTACCACATCGAGGGCACTTTTCATTTTTCTTGCCATGAACGCTGAGGAAATCCCTGATCTTCCGATGGATCTGGTCGCCAACCCGCTCACGCAACACTTCTATAGCCGATTCAAAGTCACCGAGTAGATCGGACCCGTGCACTCGTGCCTTCTCGTCGTCGGAAAGTCGGGTGACTTTCTTGAACGGGTAGACCATCGCATCGTGCAAGATTTCGTCAGCGCAGGCGTTCCCGATTCCCGACACGAGTTGGCCACGTGTAAGCACGCCCTTCACTTCGCCGCGAAACGGTTTCAACCCCAACAGAAACTCGTCGAACGAGAGCTGTTCATCGAACACATCTGGACCCTGATTCTCGAGCCTGACAATCTCGCTGCGTTGATCGGGCGACAGGTAGTACATCTGGCCCATCTTCTTCTGGTCGATATACCGAAGCTGCTGACCCGATTTCATATCGAATATGAATATGGTCGATGCCATCACTCTGGTAGCAGGCTCGCGCCACATCAGCGCACCGGTAAGCATCGGGCTGACGATCAGCTCGCGGTTTCCAGATAGGCTGAATAGAAGCAGCTTGCCGTACCGTTCGATCGAATCGACCCGCTTGCCCACAAGGTCGTTCGCAAAATCGACGTCAGCATGTTGCGAAGCACGAGCGGCTTTCGTTCAGTAACACCAGTGATTTCGTCACCAACAAGGCGCGTCAGTAAAAACTCCCGAATTACGACTAGATCAGGAGCTTCTGGCATGGTTCACTGGTACCGAACGAAGGGTAATTTGCAGCTGCGACCAAGTCATCCGATGACGCCCGGAGCCTAAGACGAGAACAAGAGCGGCCAACCTCACGAGGGCTAACTACTCCAGGAAGTCCCGAAGCTTCTTCGATCGCGTTGGGTGGCGAAGTTTTCGCAGAGCCTTAGCTTCGATCTGGCGAATTCTCTCACGAGTAACGCCAAACTCACGCCCGACTTCTTCAAGTGTGCGACTTCGACCGTCTTCCAGACCGAACCGCAACTGCAGCACCCTGCGCTCTCGCTCGCTAATCGAGTCGAGCACATCGTCCACCTGCTCTTTTAGCAACTGGTACGACGCCGCATCTGAGGGCGCCTGAGTGTTGTTATCGGGAATGAAATCACCAAGCGAAGAATCCTCTTCCTCACCGATCGGAGTCGCAAGAGAAATCGGTTCCTGCGAAATTTTCAGAATCTCTCGAACTCGATCCGCCGGCATCCCCATTTCACGGCCGATTTCCTCGGAAGTCGGCTCTCGGCCAAACTCCTGAACAAGTCGTCGACTTACACGAAGCAGTTTGTTGATCGTCTCGACCATGTGAACCGGAATACGGATCGTTCGAGCCTGATCAGCAATCGACCTGGTGATCGCCTGTCGGATCCACCACGTTGCGTACGTGCTGAACTTGTAGCCCTTGCGATAGTCGAACTTCTCGACCGCACGTATCAGGCCGATATTCCCTTCCTGAATAAGATCAAGAAGCGACATTCCGCGGCCGATGTACTTTTTGGCGACCGACACGACCAATCTCAAATTGGCTTCTGCCAGATGACGCTCGGACCTCTCAGCCTGGTTTTCTATTCTAGAAAAATGTGCACCGAGCAGGAATTCGTAAACTACTAAATGCTCACGATAGGCCTTCGTTCCGGACTTCTTCACCAGTTGATCGAGCTTCGGATCGGCATCCAGCGCGTCCAGAGTTTCCGGAGCTACCAGAGCGGAATCAATCGAAAGATATTTGACCATCGCCTGCGCCTGCTCTAGTTCGCAGTTGAACGCATCGGAAAGGAAAGCCAGCAGCGGCTCATCGTGCGGACCGTCGATCAACTCACGAATTTCGGGGATTCCGAGCAGAGTCCCAAGAGTGGTTCCCTTAGGGAGTCCGACGAATCCTGCGATTGCGGCTGCAACATCGCTCTGCGATCCGACGCGGCTCAGCAGTTCGAGCGTGGTGTCTGCCGCAGTAGGCATCCGGCCTGTTTGGGCGGCCATTTCGGCCTGAATATCAGATAGTCGCTGTGAAACTTCCATGCCACGCGCCAGAAAGCGCTCGTCTTGGGCAGTGAGCAGTCCAACTCTCCCGATCTCTCGCAGGTACATTCGAACCGGGTCGTCGGGAATTTCAGAATCTTCAACCGCAGGGTTGAAATTCAGTGACGAAAAGCCTTCGGACTGTTTCGCGTTGCCCCAGGATTCAAGTTCAGACGAACTTGCGAGCACTGCAGATGAACGGAGCACGGCTGGAGTTGCACGATCCCCGGTATCGTCGTCCTCAGTCTCGCCCCCATCGAGATTGTTACTGCTGTTCGACAGCAATAATTCTCCTGAGTTAACAAGATCCTGAAGCTGGTCTTCGTTATCGGTTGTTGGGGTGGATCGTGCCATTTTTATGCCCGCCCTGTCATTACTTTGCGAAGATTTTCGTTAGGTAGGAGCGATTGGTCCAAAAGCTCCTCTGCTTCCTCACCCTCCAGCTCTTTGAGCCGTTCGGTTTGTAACTTTTTGATGTCCCTGAAGTGCCGTTCTCTCAGGCGCATCACGCACTCGGTGATTTCCTCAATATGACCAGCCTGATCCAACGGAGGAAGTTCACGTTCAGCCAGTTGATGTGCCTTTTCCGTCAAATCATCGCCAAGTTCGTGCGAAATTTCGCCGATTTTAGACGAGGATTGCCACGCCGTAAACAAAGCCCGGTTTTCTGACTGGTGTATAAATTCCGATGGCATCGCAATTGCGTGCTCTCGTAAATCGTCTCTCTGCAGTAGCAGTGCGAGCAGATGTTCTTCTAAAGCATCGCTTCCGGAACCACTGAGAACATCGCTTGCTTGCTCTGACGAAATTCGTCCCGTATCGCGCAATTCCGGCCTGTTTCCCCTTTTGAAAGAGGAATTTCGCCGCGCCCCTGAGCGTGAAGTAGACCGAGGCTTGTCCACGATCGACTTGAGCCGCTGCTCGGTAACCCCGGCAAGCTTTGCAGTGGCTGACCAGTAGCGATCCTGATCGTAGTCGTTCTTAACCTTGTAGATCAGGCTAGCGACGCTGTTCGCGAAATCAGCAATGCCCTGGCCCAACTCTAGGTTATGAAGCTTTGACTTTGCAACTATCAGGTAGTCAAGCAGAGGCTCGGCGTCGCCTATCGGGATTCGAACGAATCGCCTCATCGGGGTCTTTTCCGCCGTCCGGGCGGGCAACTTTTACCTCGACGTTTCGGTTACGCCCGGCGTTGATCTCATCAGCAAGCCCATCGAGTGACCGCATCGTGGCGGCCTGTCCCGCGGCGTCGGAGTCTAGGCACAAAATAATGGTGCCCGTCTCGCCAGCTGAAGCGAACCTCGCAAGCGTATCGAGTTGCTGCGCGGTTACGGCCGTTCCCATCGAGGCGACAACGTTCGTGAAGCCATGCTCATGGGCTGCGATAACGTCCATGTACCCCTCGACAACAATCGCTTCATTTGCAGCACGAATCGAATCGCCAGCCCAGTTGAGGCCGTACAGAATCGAAGACTTCTCGAAGGCGTCGGTTTGCGGGGTGTTTAGATACTTTGGCTCGGAACCATCGAGAGTTCGAGCGCCAAATCCGACTAATCGATCGCGAGGGTCGCGAATTGCGATCGTAAGACGTCCCGTGAACATATCTCGCCAAGAGCCATCGTCCTTGCTAGTGATGAGCCCGGCATCCCGAGCAGTACGCGCCGGTACGTTTCGGGTACGCAGATGCCCCGAAAGAGTTTCCATTCCGCTTGGAGCAAGCCCCAACCCACGGCGTACAGCAGTTTCGATATCGATTCCCCGGTCGCTCAAATATGTAACGGTTTCTTCGCCAACGGGTGCTTTCAGCCTCGAAAGGAAGTAATCGGAGGCGATTTCGTTAGCTTCAATAAGACCCGTAACTGGCTTCTTGCGGGGTTCGTTCTTGCGTTCTTCGATCTTGATTCCGGCACGATTTGCCAGATTTTCTAAAGCCTCGGGGAACGACATGTTCTCTTGCTTCATCATGAAGGAAATCACGTCGCCGCCCTCGGCGCACGAACCGAAGCAACGCCAGCTGCCTGTTTCTGGATAAATTACGAACGATGGCGAGCGTTCAGAGTGGAACGGACAGAGAGCTTTTGGCTGGCGCGACGAAGTGTCCAAGTCGACATAATCTGAGATGACTTGAACAATATCTGACCGGCTTTTTACCTCGTCGACTAGCGCCATATCGTTGAAACTCAACACATCCTAGCGGATGCGGCTACGAACTCCATGCGTTGATGTCACAGTGGGGATTTCCACACGGATTCGGGTAGGCTGAACTGTTCCCGAGAGTATACGGACACTATTCCCGCATAAACGCCGGGCAGAGGGTCATTTTGGGTCATTTTTATATGCGGCCCTGGAATACCCCGGCACTAAGTCCCGGTTTAACCTGCTCGGCCATCATGAGCGCATAGTTGTCGGTCATTCCGCAGACATAATCGGCTGCGGCTCGCTCGTCAGATCCCGACAGTTCGCGCAGCTTGGCCGGGATCAATTCCGGCTTACGGTTGAAGTGCTCGAACAGCAAGCCAACGATAGCCGCTGCCTTGCGCCCTTCAACCGACGCGCTGATCGGGTGATAGAACCGTTCGAACATGAAAACCCTGAGATCGGTGACGATTTTGCCAAGCTCAGGCGACATCCTGATCCACGGCTTTGAACTATCGCCTTCATACGATCCGTCAGAGCCTTCAACATCGATCTCGCCGGTGCAATCCCACGATGATTCGACAACATTACTTATGACAGTGTCGACCCGCTGAGAGTGGCGCTCGCCAAGGGCTTCGACCGCCTTTTTGGGCAGGTCTTCGAGCTTGATGAAATCGGATCGGAGTGCGTCAAGAATGTCGTGCGCCAGATACGCCAGCGCATCGGAAATTCTTACGATCTGAGCTTCCAGAGAAAGGTTCTCTACCGCTGATCTAGAAAGAAACTGCCCTTCAGGCTTCGAGTGATTACGAATCCCATCGATAACGTGCTCGGTGAGATTCAGCCCCCGGCCGTCTTTCTCAAGCAGCGTCACAAGTCGCACCGAGTGTCGACTGTGATGGAATCCACCGGAGAGCATCTGGTTGAGCACGCTTTCACCGATATGCCCGAACGGGGTGTGCCCAAGATCGTGTCCCAGCCCGATCGCCTCAACCAGATCTTCATTCAGGTTCAGTCCTCGTGCGATAGAACGGCCCACCTGTGCGACTTCAATGACATGGGTCAGGCGAGTTGTGAAGTGATCGCCCTGAGGCGCAACAAACACCTGGCTCTTGTGCTTGAGCCGTCTGAACGAGTTGGGGTGGATTACGCGATCACGGTCTCGCTGGAATTCTGTTCTGGTGGATGCGGGGTCTTCAGGAATCGCTCGAACTGAATCAACCGATTTCGAAGCGAATGGCGAAAGACTTTCTTCTCGAAGTTCCAGACGTCTGCGAACAGAATTGAGGTCGGGCTTCGTATTTCTAGAGATCGTGTCCATCGGATAAAAGACTATATGCGAAGGGACTGACGTACTACTCATCATGCGTTGGATCTTCGTGCAATTTTCTGACTTTTCGCTGGGTAACGAAGATCGTGAAGATCATTACAAGCATGATCACCGGCCCAACCATCATTCCAGCCCGTATGCCTATCAGCGACGCCAGAGTACCCGTCCACAGCCCGCCAAGTATTCCAATGCTCTGTGAGATTGCGAACACGCCCATTACACGGCCTCGAATGTCTTCCGGCACTCGCAACTGCACCGCAACTATCGATGAAATGTTGAACAATCCGTTGCCAAAATGGGCGAACGCAGCCAGGATCATTACCACTGCCAACGAAGGCGAGTTTGAAACGACCAGCATGATTGTCGAGAAAGACGCGGCTCCACCCAGTATCAACCAACCGAGACGACGGCCCGGTGAGAGTCGACCGGCAACCATGATGCCGCTGAACGCCCCGATTCCGGCCGACGAAAACATGAAGCCGACTTCCCTTTTGCCGCCGCCGAATTCTTCGACGAATGCCGGAAGCATGCCGATCCACCCGAAGACCATCAGCATGTTCGAGAAAGCCAGTATCAGCAGTACCAACAGCACGCGATGAGAACGTATGTAGCCGATTCCGGTGCCAAGATCCCGAAGAACACTGCGCTGAACTTTGAAAGTACCTCTACGTGGCAGTATCAGCGTTGCAACGAACATCGAGAACCAGCCGAGCGACGCGATGAAGAATCCGAGCGGTGTCCCGAATGCCGTCATGAGTATTCCCCCAACGGTCGGTGCCACAACAGACGCCGACGCCATGAGCGATCCGTTGATCGTGATAGCACTCTTCATTGCAGACTTTGGCACGAGCGAAGGGAAGTAGGCCTGGCGAGATGGCTGATCGGCCCCGGCTACGAATCCAGAGAAGGTGGCTATCGAGAATATGTGCCACGGCTCGACTGTATTAGTGACATCGAGCACGCCGAGCAGCACGAACATCATTGCGCCAATAAACGATGATCCACCCAGAAGAAGCTTCGCCTCGAATCGATCGGCAAACACGCCGCCGAACACGTTCACAAGCATCATCGGGATAGCAGTTGCCGCAGCGACCCCGCCAAGGCTCAGGGGCGATCCAGTGAGTTCCCACATCAGCAAGCCCTGAGCCACGGCACCGAGCCTGAGTGCGTTCATCGCCAGTACGGTGCCACCGAAGTAAATGCGGAACGGCTTGAACGATAGGGCGCTTGTTCGGCGTTCGATCTGAGCTGGCGCGGGCGCCTTTGGGGATGACGAAACAGAGCTCGTCTCTACCTCGCTCACGCCTCTTCCAGATTTTGGCCATTAAGGTTGCGAATCATCGGTTGGGTAATCCCAACGAACACGAATATCGCAGCGAGAATTATTGCGCCAATCATCACCGCTATCCGTTCATCGTACGCCCGGGCAATGATCCCACCCATCACTCCGCCAAGCGGTATGAAGCTGAAGGTGATCGTGTAGATACCCATCACCCGCCCTCGCATTTGCTCAGGCACTCTCAACTGCAGCACGGTCATCGCAACGACAAAGAAAATCGTATTGGCCATCCCGCCAATGAACAGAAACCCGAGGGCTATATAAAACGACGGCGCAAACGCAAATGAGATAACTGCGGCTGTAAACGTGAGCGACCCGGCGAGCATGATGTACCCAATTCGAGGTTTGCTGCGCACCTTTCCAACTATCAAAGTGCCAGTTAACGCCCCGAGACCCAGTGCCGACAACATGATCCCGAACCCGTCGGCATCGCGCTCGAAACGCTTTGCAAAGAAAGGCATCAACTGCAGGTACTGCATGCCGAAGAAATGGGTCGAATAGGTAAGTCCAATCAGCAGAACAAAGTCTCGTCTGGAAAGAATGAACTTCACACCCTCTACGATGTCGCCGATTACGTTACGTGACTTGTCGGCACGCGGCGAGGCGACCTTCAACGAGATCATCACAAGCAGCATGCTGGTCCAACCGAGAACGCCAACGAAGAAGACTGACTGGGTGCCCCCGAACGTAATAATCACGCCACCGATAATGGGGGTGACCAGTCGGCTGAACTGCCACATGACCGTTCCAAGAACAATCGCACTGGTCATGTGTTTACGCTCGATCAATAGCGGGAAGTACGAGCTTCGCACCGGACCATCGAAACCCATTACGAGACCCTGAGCCGAGGCAATTGCTACTACGTGCCAAATCTGTACAGCGCCGGTGGCGTCGAGAACTGCAAGCAGGAGCAACAACGCCGTAGATGCAGCCGAAACGACCATGATCAACTTGCGTCGATCTACTCGATCAGCGAGAACACCGCCGAACAGGCTGACAAGAATCGTTGGGACTGCAGTCGCACCGCCAAGAATTCCCACGTCGAGCTCTGTTCCACCGAGCTTGTCGACGATCAGCCAGCCCTGCGCCATGGTGACGATCTGAATCGCACCCACAGAGGCCAGTGATCCAAACCAGTAACGACGGTAATTTCTGTTACTTAGCGCACCAAGCTTCGTAGCCAGATTCTCTCGGAATCCAACCGGTGCCTGTTCTTCTGTGGTCGTGGCCAAACTTAGCTAAAAATCGATTCTGAATACGATCGTTTGCGGGAAACGATGATCTTACGCCTCGTTGGCATGCACTGTGAGTTTTATGGCGAGAGGTTGCTATTCGACCGTTACGGTCTTGGCAAGGTTTCTGGGCTTGTCGGGATCACGTCCCAATGCCAGGGCTGTGCGATAGGCGAGTAGCTGTAGCGGTATGAGGGTCATGAACGGCTGAAGCAGTTCGGGGCATTCGGGAACTCGTATAACGTTGTCTGCGATTCGCTCCACCGTGCCGTCGCCCTCGGTAACAATCGCCACGACTTCACCACCACGGGCTTTTACCTCGCTGATATTCGACAGCATCTTGGGATAGAGATCGTTGTTGGGAGCGCAGGCAACGGTTGCCATGTCGGGTCCCAGCAGGGCGTTCATGCCGTGCTTCATCTCGCCAGCCGGGTTGCCTTCGGCATGAATGTAGGCGATCTCTTTCATCTTGAGAGCGCCTTCGAGTGCGATCGGCAACTGGGGGCCGCGTCCGAGATACAGCAGGTCTTCGTATTTTGCCAGCCGGTCGGCGAGATCCGTAACTTCACCATTGAGATCAAGAGCCTTTGCCACAAGCGCCGGCAACTCAGCCATTTGGCCAACGATTTCCTTGACATGGTTCGCGTCGATCTCGCCACGAGCCTGCGCGAGAAATATCGCCAGTTCGAGGAGGGTCGTCATGCTGGCGATCATTGTTTTGGTCGATGCGACACAGATTTCCTGTCCTGCTCGCACTCCAAGCGTGAAATCGGCGACTCGGGTCGCCTGTGAGCCTTCCATTTCGAGTATCACACCCTGCGGTGCGCCCGCCCGACGTGCGTGTTCCATGGCGGCCAGCGTATCGGCAGTTTCGCCCGACTGTGTCATCGCAATGACCAGCGTGTTCGAGCCAAGTACCGGGTTGCGGTACCTGAGTTCAGATGAGTTCTCTGCCACCGACGGAATTCTGGCAAGAGTTTCGATTACCGAAGCACCAAACATCCCGGTGTGAAGCGATGTACCCATGCCAGTGAGCACGACCCGGTCGATGGCCATGATCTGATCGTGAGTCAGGCTAATTTCAGGAAGCGACAGCGTACCCGCAGCAAAATCTGCCCTACCCCGCATTGCGCCCTGAATCGCTTCCGGCTGCTCGGCGATTTCCTTCGACATGAAGTGTGGGTGATTGCCCTTTTTAGCGGCTTCGAAGTTCTGGTTCGTTACGACCGGATCGCGTTTGGTTGCGCTGCCTTCGAGATCGAACAATTGAACTGAACCCTGTGCAATTTCGACAACTTCGCCGGGTTCGAGGTAGATCACTTCACACGTATAAGGCAAAAGAGCGATAGTGTCGGACGCCATGACTGCCGCGTCGACGTTCTTCCCAACAACGATCCCGCCTGCGTTACCCACCCGCAGCCCCACAACAATGCTAGGCTCGGCAGCAGACACTGCAACCACCGCAGTGTTACCACTGATTCGGCTGGCAGCACTGATGACCGCCTCCCGCAGGTTGCTCCCGTTCGCAACGGATCTACCAACAAGATGGGCCAGAACTTCTGAGTCTGTATCCGATACGAACTCGATGCCCGAATCAACAAGTTCGTCTTTAAGTTCGAGAAAATTCTCGATAATGCCGTTGTGGGCGATCGAAACTGAACCACTGGTCGACGCATGCGGGTGCGAGTTCTTCTGGTTCACCTCGCCGTGAGTTGCCCAACGTGTGTGCCCAATGCCAACTCCGCCCGAAAGCTGACCATCGCCAACTGCCGCTGCAAGGTTTTCGAGCGATGCCTTGTGATCGCCTCGCTTGACCGTTTGAATAGCTCCAGACGAGTCGATAACCGAAATTCCAGCAGAGTCGTAGCCGCGGTACTCGACCGATCGAAGTCCTTCGATCAAGAGCGGAACGGCGTTTTCAGTTCCGGCATATGCAAATATCCCACACACTCAGACAGTCCCCCCCTTCAGTTCCCTAATATCACTTATCACTGTGAAACGTACTCAACAGTCTCGGTCAATTCAATATCGCACTGATCAGAGTATTCGCCCCGCTTGGCTTCGGGAAGCATTTTCGCAATTCTGACCATGATTTCTCTGGTCACATCGGTGGCTCTTCTACGCGAAAGACGCATATCAGATTCGGTCACAACAAACGGCTTGCCTATTTTCAGCCTGAGAATCGCAGTTGGTTTCACCACTTTCAGCACGTTCTGAAGGTTTTCTGAACCGGTGAGTGCGATGGGAACAACCGGCACTCCGGTCGATATCGCAAGATGCGCAAGGCCGGGCTGACCGCGCAACAGTCCGCCAGTCCTGCTGCGAGTTCCTTCCGGGAACACCATCGCTATACGGTGTTCAATTAATAACTGATCGGTGATCCAGTTGAGTGCCCGCAAATCGGCACGCTTTCGATCCACCGGATACGCACCATAAGCCCGCATCAACACGGCACCGAGTCGAAATTTGAACAGCTCTTTTTTGGCAAGAAACACTGGTGGTCCAGGAAGGGCTGCTGCAACTATCGCCGGATCGAGGTTCGACAGGTGGTTTGAAGCGACCAGCATCGGCCCAGACTCGGGTATGTTCTCGCGTCCTTCAACCTTGTAGTCGGAGAACAGTTTCAGAGTAGTTTTGAACCCTCTGTTGCAGAACGGGAACAGCCACTGGGCCATTAAAGAATTTCCTTAGCGAGTTCGGTCAGATGATCGACAACCTGGTCGAATGAAAGATCGTCGGTGTCGACTACACGCGCATCGTCGGCGGGCCTGAGCGGCGAATCGTCACGAGATGAATCCATAAGATCTCGCCTCTCCATCGAACGCAGAATATCTTCCAGCTCTACTTCATTGCCCTCTGCGAGGAAGTCGCGATGTCGGCGAATCGCTCGTGTTCGTGCCGTAGCGGTCAGGTAGATCTTCAGCGGAGCATCGGGAATGACGACTGTTCCGATGTCTCGCCCGACCATCACGATTCCGCCTTCCCCCGCCAATCGACGCTGCTCGGCGACCATTATTTCCCTAACTCTCCCAACGGCAGCAACCGCAGAAACGGAATCATCGACTTGAGTGGAGTGGAGTTGAGCGGTTACGTCCTCGCCATTAACAATGATCGAGTTGCCACCGTGATTATCATCTACAACTGAAAACTGCATCTGCTCAGCCGCAACCGATACTGCGCCTGAGTTGTTCACATCAACGCCCGATTGAACGGCGTTCCAAGTTGCAGCACGGTACATGAGGCCGGTATCGAGAAACCGGTATCCGATACGCGATGCGAACGCCTTGCCAACCGATGATTTACCCGATACAGCCGGCCCATCTATGGCTATCGTCAGGCGTTCAAATTCTGTTTCTGACAATCGATATCCGTTCATGTGTCAGTGTAGGCAACACGCTCATTTGATCGCATGCGTTTGCACTTCACTCCGAGTAGCATAGTCGCCTGCTGCTAAAATCCCGTTCACCCGACATATACGCGTTATGAATATTTCAGTAACGCTTGATCGATACCATCGTCGTTTAGTGACGATGAACTAACGGAACGTCTGAACGGCAAAAGTTGAGTGATTCGAACATGAACGCACTAGACTGGGTGCTTGTAATAGCTTTCGCGTTAACGGCTCTCTGGGGATACAAAACCGGGTTGGTCAACGCGGTGCTCAACGCTGTGGCAATTTACGTTGGTCTATTCTTAAGCGGACTGTTCGCGGGCCGTGTGTTGAGCCTTATTTGGGATGGAGTTGAGAGCGGAGCAGTTTCTACCGCGATCGGCTACCTGATTATTTTTGTTGCTGTGTTTTTGGCCAGTCGCATCGTTTCGTCAATCATCAAGAAGGCGCTTAAAGTCACATTTATGGGCTGGATCGACAATGTTGGCGGAATCGTGATCGGTCTTGTTGCCGGTGTGCTGATTTCGGGCGGAATAATGACCGTCGTCGCTCGCTACTCGTTCGTTGACGATCAGGCCGCTGAAGAAATCAATGCAGCAGACGTTATGACCGATGGGATCGAGGGCATGAAGGACAAGGTCACCGGGAACGTGATCAAGTTCGCAACTAACGCTGGTCAGAAAAATGGTCGAGAATTGTTAGTTGAATCCACGATTGTTCCTTCACTCTTAAACTTGCGTAGCTTCGTAATTGAGTTCGCTCCCGGTGAATTTGGAGTTGCACTCGATAAACTAGAACCGGCAGTAGACGAACAGGCCTGATTTACGATTTCATTCACGACATCCGAATCCTAATCATCGAAGCAGACGTTTTATAACTAACTGTTAAAATCAGAAACCAGCAATAAGTGGCCCAGAAAGAGTCACTACCGAAACCGGAAACCTAAATGACGACCGCCCATGCGAGCGAAAGCACAAGGGCACCAGTACTGGTGCTTAATCAGAACTATCAGCCGCTCAACATCTGCGATATTCGCAGGGCGGTGAAACTTGTGGGTAAAGGGAAGGCCGAATCGGTGCAGGACACCGGGCTTTATGTGAACACAGTCGACGATATTTTCGACCGACCCGATGTGATCAGGCTGGTCTACATGGTGAGCCGGCCGCTCCAGCGTCGGAAGATGTCACGCAACGAAGTTTTCGCCCGCGACAACCATTCGTGCCAGTACTGCGGTGCGAAGCCGCGGGATATGACGATCGACCACGTTCATCCCCGCTGCAAGGGCGGCGAGTACATCTGGACGAACGTTGTGACGGCCTGTAAGGCGTGTAACCACCGTAAGGCGGGTCGAACGCCGCAGGAGGCCGGTATGCGCCTGCGCAACAAGCCTTTCGAGCCACGACCCAACCCGTATTCGTTCCTGAAGATCGAATCGCTGAAGAAGACATGGCTGCCTTTTGTGCCATGGCTTGCACCCGAGTCGTTCTCAGAAGGTAACTTTACGGCTGCGGCGGGTAGTTACTAACGCGCCATGGGGCTGCATTCTTCGCACCCCGGCCAACAGCGCCCAATCTCGTAGAAAACGTGACCCATCCACTTACTCTTCGTCGAAGCTGAGCGAAGGCACTTTTGCCGGGTTTGCCCATGGCAGGTCGAGCATCAAAACTTCCAACGTTAGCTGGGGTACTGCGTTGGCTTCGAGCGCTGTCAGAGCGTTTTGGATCGAGGTTACGGCCCCTGCGATTTGATCGACTTTCAACTGACTCGCTATCTCAGAGAGCAGTTCCACCCATTCTGTGTTGGTCACCTGATCTTCAAGCTTGTGACGCAGCATCGCAACGTCGCGCCACCACTCGAGCCAGCGTTGCATCTCGGCCAGCACGGCATCACGATCTCGCCAGAACTGTCCGCCCGTCTGACGGGCGTATCTTAACCGTTCCTCGACGTTCCCGGTGATGATCTCGGCGAACCTGAGTATCGCCTGATTGTGAGCATCGATGATCGTCGGGTCGTTCAGCGCATCGATCGCCCAGCCGGGACAGCCACGAGCGAGTCGAGAAAGCGTATGTGCCTGTGACTCTTCTGCCTCAAGTTTTTCGATGAGTTCTGTTTTGATCACATCGGCATCGACAGGACGAAGGTCGATCCGCTGACACCGTGAAACAACTGTTTCAGGTAACAATTCATCGGTTGGAGCTGTGAGAATAATCAGTACATCGTCCGAAGGCTCTTCGAGTGTCTTGAGCATTGCATTGAACGCCGCCTCGACCATCCGGTGTGCCCCATCGATGATGAACACCTTCTTCGCGCCCTCGAACGGGGTTGTGGCCGAATCTTTGATCAGATCACGGATGTGCTCGATAGAGATCGTTTGCCGACCTCGTGCGGGCGCATCATCACCGTCGCCATCACCGCCGTTAGAATTGGTCGTTTTTCTCGAGTCCTTGTCCAACTCCGTATTCGGATCGATCATCCGTACGTCCGAGTGAATCCCTTTGCGAATTCGTTCTGCCTGCTGCGATGTCGAAAGGTCCATATTGTCGGCCTCGCCGAACATGTCGATAACCGGCTCGCTGTTGACCATGCAGGCGATATCGATTGCCAGAGTCCGCTTACCAACCTTGTCGGGTCCCGTGATCAGATAGGCGTGAGCAAGTCGCCCAGTTTCGTACGATTTCGAAAGTAGCCGCGTCGCACCCGGGTGACCAAAAGTTGTCCATCCGACGACCGCAGGACGATTGGTTGTGGGCGTGGTGGAATCAGTCAAGATCGAGGCTCGAAGCGAGTAGATCGGCGTAGGTCTCACGTCGGCGAATCAATCGTGCGCTGCCCTCGTTCACCATCACGACGGCCGGGCGGGTCTGCATGTTGTAGTTGCTCGCCATCATCAGGCAGTAAGCACCCGAAGCGGGTAGCGCCAGAAGCTCGCCGGTTTCGACATCTGGCAGGGCGACATCACGAGCAAGCACATCGCCAGACTCGCAAAACTTTCCAGCAACCGTGACATTGGAAGGGCGGTCTGCGAGCGGGCGATCCACAGGCACAACTGCGTATTCAGATTGATACAGCGCAGGGCGAATGTTGTCGCCCATTCCGCCATCGACGCTTACGTATGTGCGCACGTCTGGAATGGTTTTGATTCCGCCAACGGTATACACCGCAACGCCAGAACGACCAATGAGGGCACGACCCGGCTCCACGCTCAGTTCAGGCTCGTCGAGACCATACGTGTCACAACCCTTTCGAACCGCCGTTGCAATCTCTTTGGCATAGTCGCTCAAGGGCAGTGGCAGGGTGTCGGTAACGTAGCCGATAGCGAATCCGCCACCGGGGCTGAATCGTTTCATGTCGAGTCCGTATTTGTCGCGCATATCGGCGGCAAAACTCAGCACGTAGTCGATCGCCTCGGAGTACGGTTCGAGTTCAAATATTGGCGATCCCAGATGGAAGTGAAGACCCTCAACATCGAGGTTTTCCTGTTTCAGCACCTGTTCAACCGCTACTTCGGCATCGCCGGTTTCGATAGAAAACCCGAACTTGGAATCGAGGATTCCGGTTGATGTGAGCAGGTGCGTGTGGGGGTCGATACTGGGCGAGAGCCTGAGCATTACTTTCTGCTTCACACCAAGATCGCCAGCAACTTCGTTCAGTAGTTCGATCTCGGCGAACGAGTCAAGAGTGATGCACCCAATGTCATATTGAACGGCTTCGGTAAGCTCTTCTCGGCCCTTGTTGTTGCCGTGAAAATTAAGCCGCTCAGCAGGGAAGTTCGTCGCCTTCGCAACGGCCAGCTCACCGCCTGTCACAACGTCCATGTCGAGGCCCTCTTCTTCGACGATTCTCGACACTGCAGGATTAGTAAAGGCCTTCGCCGAGTACTCGACGCGGGTGTTTGGATACTCGGTTTTGAAGCTGCCGATGAAGTCTCTGCACATGGCTCGCAGGGTCGCTTCGTCGTAGATGTACAGCGGGCTACCGTACTGCTCGACGAGATCGCGCACGTCGCAGCCGCCTATCGCCAAGCGACCCTCGTCGCTCAGGCCAGCGGTTATCGGTAGAACTTCTGCTTCAGGAATGCCTGGCATTGGGTATTTCGTGTCGTGTCGTGCGAATTTGCTGCTCTGAGCAGATGCTAATGGAATTGATCGGGCTGCGGGCGTTTGGTCAGGTAGGCGGTCGGCCGAAAAACCAATTGTCGTTCTCAGGTGGAGATACGTCAATTTGAAATGACATGAACCGGATAACAAGTTTGATACACCTCAAAGCCCCATTTATGTATCAAATGACATGAACACGAGCGAGAAACACTCGATATTCACTCAGCGAATATGTCTTTATCCGCACAGTTATGGCACGATTCAGAGGCTATGAGTGACAAACCTGTACGACTAACCGAACTGGCGACCTGCGCCGGTTGAGCTGGGAAGCTCAGCCAGAGCGAACTTGCCCAGGTCTTGGGCAAGCTGCCAACACCGACCATCACTGATCCAAATGTGCTGGTTGGACTCGAGACCGGAGATGACGCTGCCATCTACCGGATAAACGATCGCGTCGCTCTCGTACTCACAAATGACTTCTTTGCGCCAATCGTTGACGACCCGTTCGACTACGGTCAGATCGCTGCTGCGAATGCCTTGAGCGATGTTTATGCGGTTGGCGGAACGCCGATTACGGCACTGAATATTGCTGCGTTCCCGCGGGATCTTGGACCTGATGTGATTGCGAAGATTCTCGAGGGCGGACAGGTCAAAGCTGAAGAGGCCGGGATCCTGATCATTGGCGGGCACACCGTCGACGACAAGGAGCCCAAGTACGGGCTCGCAGTTACAGGTGTTGTGGTTCCCGGCGAACAGATTACGAACGCTTCGGCTAAGCCCGGTGATGTGTTGATTCTTACGAAGGCGATCGGTTCTGGCGTTATTACAACTGCTGCGAAGGCCGGTACTGCACCTGACGAATCCGTGCAGGCTGCTGTGAAATCGATGGCGACGCTTAATAAGGGCGCAGCCGATGCCATGCTCGAGGTTGGCGTGAACGCTGCTACCGATGTAACTGGATTTGGGCTACTCGGGCACCTTTCTCAGATGATGAAGGCCAGCGGCACTTCGGCTGCGCTGAACTGGTCGAAGATTCCGCTTCTTCCTGGAGCACTGGAACTCGCCACGGCGGGCGCTGTTTCTGGCGGTACAGCTCGCAACATCGAGGCGATTCGAGATGTTGTGAACTTTGAGGACGGCCTTGGCGATATCGAGTTCACGATTCTTGCCGATGCGCAGACGTCCGGCGGCATGCTGATTTCAATTCCGGAAGAGCGTTCTGAAGCTCTTGTAAATAGTTTAGTTGCTAACCAAACACTTTACAGTTCTGTTGTGGGCAAAGTGTTCGATGGCGATCCGGGTATAGTAACCGTCTGGCAGTAACGAGAAGTCCTCTCCGGCGGGGAGAGGACTAAGGTGAGGGTGGAAGTTTTAGCTGCTTCCAGCTCTACGCCAATTACGCTTCCGTCTCGTCCCAAATTCGTGATCGCTCGGTGTCGTCCATCTCGGCAAGCACATCATCACCTGCCACTGCTTCTGCACGCATCACGTGATCTCGCAGGTTAACTGTTGCCTTGCGCAGAGCGGTTTCAGCGTCGATTCCAGCCGCGTGCACCTGCCTTGCAACCGCCATCAGATACTCCCCGGCTCGCTCTTCGCCGTCTTCACGCGATTCACCGTCTATCGATCCAAACGCCAGTGGCATTGCGTGTTGTTCCGGCCACGGCAACCCGGCCCGCATCACACGTCGCTGTACTGACGACGAATAAGCAAGCGCAGGCATCGCAGAAGGCAACGAAGCGATGATCGAGCGTTTACCACCCGACTCAGCCCGCTTCAAGGACTCCCATCGATCAACAACCTGCTCCGAATTGCTGATCGAATCATCATCCCCGAAAACATGAGGGTGCCGCTGGATCATCTTTTCTCGAACCGTGTCGCAAACCGATGCCGCACTGAAGCCATTTTCTTCTCGGCGAGAAATATCGGCGTGAAACAGAATTTGGATGATCAGATCCCCGAGCTCCTCTTCAAGATTCTTCGAGTCGCCTGAATCGATCGCCTCCAGCGTTTCGTATGTCTCTTCAAGCAAGTTGGGTCGCAACGAAACATGCGTCTGCTCGGCGTCCCAGGGGCAGCCTCCGGGATCTCTCAACAACTCAACAGTCGCGGTGAGCTCGGCAAACGCCTCTCCTGCCGCTTTCGCTTGTTCGGTCCTTATTCCTTGGGAACCTTGGGAACTCAATGACTTCTCCGTTTGGCTGGCTGACTGGCTTGCGCACGTACTAATTCAACTTGTGCCACGTATCCTAACTGCCATGCCCGCCAAATCGCCCACCAACTCACCCAGACCAACGTCCAAAAACGCAGACCAACGTCGCACATCACATCAAAACGGGCACACTTTGCCACTCGTCGGAGCGGCCATATTCGCGATCGTTCTCCCGATTTTTCTGATTCTCTTCAACACCAGCTACATCACGAACTCTGAATGGCTCTATGACTATGGCTGGTGGCGCAACGACATCGCAAACCGAACAGGGTTGCCGGCCGATCAGCTCAATCGGGGCGCAGACCAGATCAAGGAATACTTCAACAACGACGCCGAGTTTATTTATCTGCGAGTCGACTATGCAGGCACCGAGGTCTCGCTCTACAAAGAACGAGAAGTCCTCCACATGGTCGATGTCAAAGCGTTAATGCAGTCGGTATTTGCCATCACACGTTGGTCGGGTGTCGCCTTGCTTCTGCTGCTGGCTATCGGCCTGATAGTTCTCAAGCAAGATGTATTCGCCCTGCTTCTAAGAGCGCTCAAGTGGTCGGCAATAGGAACTGGTGCGTTTCTCGTAAGTTTCGGGGCAATCGCGGCGATCAATTTTGGCTGGCTGTTCACCCAGTTCCACTTCTTGAGCTTCGCAAACGACCTGTGGTTATTGGATCCCTACAACGACTACCTGATCATCATGTTCCCGCAGCAGTTCTTCTTCGAAGCGACACTGTTCATCGGGTTGCTGACGATCATCGACTTCGGGCTAATTACAGCAGCCGCAAGATTCGCCCGCAAGCGTCTGGGCTAGTCGTCCAGTGATTCGATCCACTTACCGACAACCGCGGGCAGTTCAAGCACCGTTTCAACTGTGAAATCGGGTTTGGCGGTCTGGGCGGTAATCGTTTGTTCGGAAGGAACCTCGCCTTTCGCCCAGACAGTCGACATCCCCAGCGCGGCTGCACCGCGTACATCCGTGTGCAAATTGTCGCCCACGTGAAGCACTCGTGAAGCCGATACATCAAGCGCTCGAATGGTCACATCGAAAATAATTCTGTTCGGCTTGGCAATTGCGATTTCGTTCGAAAAGGCCATGTAATCGAACCTGCCGAGAAGGCCGATAGTAGCGAACCAATCGCGCTGAGTGCCGCCACTCGTGAGCCCGGTGTTGGTCACAAGCCCAATCTTCAGCCCGAGCTCTGCAATTTCGTCGATCACCTCAAGGGAACCATCGAGCAGCGTTGGGGGTAGTTCAAGAAAAGCCCTGTCGATAGCGGCACCAAAAGTAGCGACGCCAACCTCACCGATTCGACCAGGCAATCCCGCATCAATCTCAGAAAGGGCAGAACGCACCCACTCACCAAAGTGCAAATCACGTCCACGGCCGTGCCCTTTTGTTATCTCGTCAGACACGTCATTGAGTACCTTGAACAACACGTCGCGGTCGACCGATTCACCCATCGAACTCAATTCGTCGACGCCGTACTCTGCCCTGAGGGCACGACGTTCCCCTGAAACCTGCTGTTGATCAGGTTCAAATATCAGCGTATCCCATAAATCAAAAGTGGCCGCGGCTGGTCGTTCTAATATCACGGCTAGTACTTCACCATACTGAATACGTCGAGTCCGCTGGGCAGAACATGTCTGCCTTTTAAAAATTCCAATTCAACCAGAAATGTAGCCGAAATGACTTCCGCCCCCAGAGATGTGATCAGCTTCACCCCAGCCCCCGCCGATCCACCAGTTGCAAGCAAATCATCCACCACAGCCACCCTTTGTCCATCGGTCACCGAATTTGTACTCACTTCAAGGCGAGCCCTGCCATATTCGAGAGCGTAATCCGTTCCTACAATCGGAGGCGGAAGCTTACCTGCTTTTCGAATCGGAACAAACGGGATATCGAGTACTGCGGCAACTGGTGCCCCGAAAATGAATCCGCGAGAATCTATCGCGGCAATGGCTTCGATCTGAAGCGATTTCAGGTGGTTTGATAGCACTTCTGTAACGCGCTGCATCGCCCCGGGATTCGCCATGAGAGGCGTTAAATCACGGAACAGGATGCCTTCTGAGGGGTAGTCGGGTACATCACGAATCAGTGACTTCAGATCCAAGTCAAACCACCAGATCATTTGTGTGCATACAGCCCGCCGCACCTCCAGTGCAGAGGGCACAGCGACGCACACTTAGGGAAAGAACGCCTATCCTAAACCCCAAATTGATGTCTGTGGGTAAAAATCGTTCCATGCGAACCAGAAAACATTGATCGCATGCAGACGTTCCAGAGCGTTTCCTGATAATTCCCCGTCAACTGCCTGACCGGTGAATGGCACCCACAATGTGACGGTTTGATCGTCCTGAAGCCACTCACAGCCATCACGTTCGATCAACTTGAAGCTGAAGTTCCTGGTCGGCCACAACAGCCCCGTATGCCAGCGCTGTGCCGGTAGCGGGGTCGAAGTAAACAATAGTCGCAGCCCCGTCGTGTGACGTGTGAACTAGTTGCTGCGAACGCAACTCAGAATGCGGGAACGCAACAGGTTCAGAATCGAACCCGAGATCCAGCACCAACTCTTTGGTCGGCAACCGATCGTCTTTGTTCGACTCGCCGATCACACCAGCCGAACGCCCACCGTAGTAGCCAATGTACGGATCGCCCCCACGATTACCCTTACGCAGGGCTACCGTTTCCGGGTGCGTTTCCTTCCATTTATCCCATGTTGTGAGTGTCAGTGGAATAGTTTCGTGCCCATAAGTTCGCCTCGGACCGACTGCGACAGAAACTGGCTCCATAGCGATTCGGTCTCTCGGTCGTACATGACGAGCGCGTTCATGATGAGCTTTCCTGAAACCCCGAATTCGTGAACTTCACCGTTTATCTCTCTGGAATACCCGATTCCAGTAAAGCAAAGCGGTCACCAGGTGACGGCTATAGGTTTGCCGCCAACCACATCGTTAACTATTTCGTGTCGACTCAGAAGCGGCACCGAATAAGCTCGGGCGTCGCCATCTATCTCGACTCCAAGCACGAGTTCGTCCGGATCATAGGTCTCATCGGCGATTTCAGGATCCACGAAGCGCGGATCCTCTATCGAACGGATCGAATCGAAGCCAAGCAGCGTCACGATTTCGAGTGACTTCTCTTCGGTGGCGTTTCTGGCCGAATCTGAATTTATCACCACGGTTTCCCCCTGCGCCACCGTCGTCCCCGCCGTGGTAATCCATAGGACATACCCCATCAGCAAAGCGATTAACCCGATTCCAACATCCTTGTGCATCATCACCCCACAACTCGTTTATCTGTACGCAGTAATACGTTAGATGCCACTACTTGGGTTTTCGACCCAGCACCGATGCTAAAATTTGCCGGCACCGGGCCTGATTAAAACCTATTTTCAGGTCCGATCAACGCCAGCCCACCAGAACTTACGTCAGCCAGAACTCACGAAAGGCACTCCGATCTACATATCGAGGCTTTCCCTAACTGGTTTTAGAAACCACACAAACACCGAACTAGAACTCCGCCCCGGGCTAACGCTGTTTCAGGGCCAGAACGGTCACGGCAAAAGCAACTTGCTCGAAGCCGCCTACATGCTGGCGATAGCGAAATCGCCAAGATCCTCCCACGAACGAGAACTGGTCAACTGGTCGTTAGCCGAAACCGGCGGTCACATGCAAATTCTTGGTGTTGGGCGTGACGGCGATACGACGATTCAGGCGCAGATCGACGTCGATGTAACTGCAGCAGGTACGCCTAAAGGAGCTCCAGGATTCCGCAAGGGGCTTCGTGTGAATGGCATCAAGCGCTCGGCAATCGACTTCGTTGGAAACCTGAACATCGTGTTCTTCGAGGCCGATGACCTGGAAATTGTGTATGGCTCGCCGGGTCGAAGGCGCAGGTATCTGGACATACTGATTTCACAGTCGAATCCTGCCTATCTGAAGTCGCTCCAGCGATACGGCCAGGTCGTAACCCAGCGAAACCAGCTACTACGGCGTATCAGAGATGGCGTTTCTGAAGAGAACGAACTGCTTTTCTGGGACGAACGGCTGGCGTACGAGGGTGCACGAGTCACCGACGCACGGAGACGCTCGATCGATGGACTAAACGATCACGCCGTGCCTGCTCACAGCGAATTGACCGACGGCGACAAGCTCGAACTCAGGTACCTCCCTCGTATTACGGCATCATCAAGCGACCGGCCAGACGTTGGATCGATGACTGCCGAGATGATCGAGCAAGAGGTGAAACAGGCGTTGCCCGCGCTCAGAAGGCGTGAAATAGCGCAGGGAGTAACCGCAATCGGGCCGCATCGTGATGATCTGGAAATTCGGCTGAACGACCAGTCGGCGGGGCAGTTCGCATCACGTGGACAGGCGCGAACTATCGCACTGTCACTGAAGCTGGCTGAAGCGGTGTTTGTCACTCAATCGACAGGCCGGACTCCCGTACTTGCCCTCGACGATATCCTTTCCGAACTCGACCCCAAGCGGCGCGAGCTTGTTCTCGAAGCCGCCATAAAGCACGAGCAGGGTCTGCTCACATCTACAGAACCGGGGATCGTGCCCGAACCGTTCCTCAAGACAGCCGACATCTACACCGTGATGAACGGACGAGTCACCCAGGACGCTATCGCCAATCTCAGTTCAAATGACTAATTCGCCAACTACCTCATCCGCATCAGGCTCATCGTCATCCTCATCTGGACTCGAATCTCAAGCGGAAGAAATCGCAGATATCATTCGAGAATCTGAGTACGTAGTAGGCATGACCGGCGCCGGGATGTCGGTCGAAAGCGGTATCCCACCCTTCAGAGGCGCTGACGGGCTGTGGACCAAGTATGGCAACCCGCCGATGGATGGCTACTCGAAATTCAAAGAGGACCCGACTGGTTGGTGGAATCGCAGAACAAACGAGAAGATCGACGCTCATATCCTTGAGCTACGCGACGCCCTTGCGAACGCCAAACCCCACGCCGGTCACTATGCCCTTGCCGCGTTAGAGGAACAGGGTTCGCTGCAATCGGTAGTAACCCAGAACATAGACGGACTCGATGAAAAGGCCGGGCTGAAGAACCTGAAAGAGATTCACGGCAATCGCCAAAAGCTTCGTTGCATCGAGTGCGGCGACCGCGTATCGCTCGGCGAGTTCGTTCCGCTGTTCGCTCCTGACCCCTGCGAAAAGTGCGAAGGGCTAGTCAAGTTCGACACCGTGATGTTCGGAGAGCCAATTCCCGATGATGTGATGACTGCCGCACGAGCTGAGATCGACAAGGCCGACTGTGTACTCGCAATCGGCACTTCCGCCACTGTTCGCCCTGCGAGCGGCCTGTTGTGGATCGCCGAAGCTGCCGGAGCGACGATTATCGAAATCAACCCCACAGAAACGAAACTTACCTCACTTTGTGCGGTATCTTTGCGCTCGTCCGCAGGCGAGGCATTGCCTGCACTGCTAAAAATCCTGTCTGAATGACGATATTTCGATACTGGCAACAAACAAAATGACGACCCCACTCGAACAAGAACTCGCAAACTACTCTGCTGCAAACCCGAAATCGGCGGAACTGCATGAAAAAGCAACCAGGTTCATGCCCGGTGGCGACACTCGAAATTCGATCTTTTGGGATCCCTTCCCTGTTTACGTGACCGACGGCACCGGCATCACCCTCACAGACGTCGATGGCAACAAGCGCACCGACTTCGTCAACAACATGACGACACTGATTCTGGGTCACCGTGCACCTGAAGTGAGCGCCGCTCTGGCCGATCAACTCGACCACGGCGTGTCATACCCGGCCCCAAGCCCATCTGTTGTTCGATGGGCCGAGTTAATGTGCGAACGGGTGCCGTCACTCGATAAGGTCAGGTTCGTAAACACTGGAACCGAAGCGACTCTCAACGCTATTCGAGCCGCAAGGGCGTTCACCGGCAAGCAGAAACTCGTGAAGTGTGAAGGTGCGTATCACGGAAACCATGACGCTATCCAGATCAGCATATATCCGCCGCTCGATAAAGCCGGAGATGCCGATTCGCCAAACGCCGTCGCAGCATTCCCTGGGATTTCAGAAACCGCAGTTGACGATATTTTCATCACGCCCTTCAACGACATCGAAACCGCCGAGCGAGTCATCCGAGAACACGCCGATGAACTGGCGGCGGTTATCGTAGAGCCAGTGAACGGTCAGTGCGGAATGGTGGCAGGTAAGCCAGAGTTCCTTGAAGGACTCAGGCGAATTACTGACGAACTCGGAATCGTTCTCATCTTCGATGAAGTTATCGCCTTCCGAATCGCCTACGGTGGTGCGCAGGACTACTACGGCGTCACCCCCGACCTCACCTGCTTCGGCAAGGTAGTTGGCGGCGGTATGCCGGTTGGTGCTTTTGGGGGCCGTGACGACATCATGTCGATGTGGGATCCGTCTGACGGAGGTGCCACGGTTCAACACGCTGGAACCTTTAACGGCAACCCAATGACCGCAGCTGCTGGAGTCGCCACGCTCGAAGCGCTCACACCTGAGAAGTACGAATATCTGGATGCACTCGGAGAATCGTTGCGCTCAAAGCTAAGGGCGCTGTTTGCCGAACTGGAAGTCCCGATGGGGGTCACCGGGATTGCATCGCTTTTCGCGCTGCAATTCACATCGACAGAAGTAGTCGACTACCGAACGTTCGCCACCAACGATAAGACCATGGCAGAAACGATGTTTATCGGTCTCCTAAACGAAGGATTCCTGATGTCTAACAGGTGCGCCGGAAATGTCTCGACGGTTCACACCGAAGACGATGTCGACGCGTTCGTAGCAGCGGTTGGGAACGTTTTGAAGCGTGCCGGCTACGCCTAATTTACGAACTAGCCTAAATCGCTCAGTTCGTAAGGAACTTAGAACTTGATGCTTGAGTCTTCGCCCGCGCCGCCGAACTCTCCACGCATGATCGACTTCATCGACTCGTTCTCGACAGGTGCCGGCGCGAACTCGTCCATGTCATCTTCCATTCGAAGTTCGTCGTTGATCTCCATCGGATCATCGAGATCGAAGTCGCCTATCTTCTTCTGAAGGTAGGAGGGGAAGGATGCGATACGAGCCTGAGTTGCAGATCGCTTAGTCTCTCGCACGACGACGATCACTTCAGAATCGGTTAGCTTTGCAGCGAGCACTTCGTACTTGTTGCCACCATCGATCATCTTGCGAATCCGGGTGGCAATTCGCACTTCCAGCGTTCAGACGTACTCGCCGCTCGAAGTATTCACACTGGCTATCGAATCCTCGATAACGAGCTTGAACTTGTCGCCGGGAGAAACAGCGGCAAGAACTTCGGAGTTTGCCACTTTTTTCAGTTCGGAAACGGTAGCCACCGCGGGGTCGGAAATGAATAGTGCAGAGTTGGTCGCAGTGCCGCCCGATGTCCGTCGAGCAATACCGCTACTGTCGAGCTTCGAAAGCCTGTCTATCTGGCGGATCGCAACTCTGTTGAGAGGATCTATCCCAATGGCCTTGTCGAGGAGCGTGCGCGCTTCCTTGTATCGACTCAGTTCCAAATAAGCCTTCGCCAGCCGATTCAAACAGCTACCGTCATTCGCATCAATCTCCAGGCCTTCGAGGTTCACTTCAACGGCCGATTCCCAGCGACCGGCTAAAGCGTGCTCAACAGCATCTTCGGCGATTTTCTTGAAGGATCGTGGGCTCTGGTAGGACTGACTCTGGCTAACCATTATTGGAGTTCCCTAGGCAGTGATTTCAGCGAGTAATTGCAGTGTCCTCTGCTTTACTACAGACGTGATATCTCCAGATTTAGACCTCTTTATCGGGGTTAACCCACCATTCTTATGTGCGCCTGCACGTAGGTTTCGTCTAGGCGGAATTTGTGATTAAGGTGTGCGGCATCTGATTACCAACGAGCGGAGGCGTCTTTCACACCAACCCACTCAAACGGTGTGAGACGACGTTTAAGAGAAGGTTTAACGAATCGTTTGCGCGACGTAAGCCACGAATTGCGGGGCATATTTCAGCCGGGACCGACGGAAATCGATTTTCAGGCTTTTTTTCAGATTCTGGGGGCTATCCGCGAATTCGCAACCACGAAAGATGGAAGAAGGCTTCGACAATGATGCCGAACGACATCTTGGAAGAACCTCGTGTTCGATCCATGAACACATAAGGGTGCTCGACGACGTTCATTCCAGCCTTCTGGCACCTGTAGGCCACTTCTGCCTGGAATCCGAATCCGGTGAGTCGCAAGCGTTTGATTCCGATAGATTCGAGCGTATTGCGACGAAATCCCTTGAACCCTGCCGTGGCGTCTGTCACCTTCAGCCCAAGGATCAGTCGAATGCCAACGTTGCCCCAGTAGCTGATCTGGCGACGCCCCCAACTCCAGCTGGGATCGACTCCGCCGCCGGGCGTATATCGCGAAGCCACCGCGACGTCGGCGTGCGCAAGCTCGCCCAGCAGGCCACTAATAACTTCAGGTGGGTGTGAAAGATCGGCGTCCATTTCGACGATGCACTCGGCACCGGCGTCGAGAGCGGCCTGGAAGCCGGCCATGTAGGCGGTACCCAGCCCCTGCTTGGCTTCACGATGAATGACTATAAATACACCGGGATAGTCGTCGACAAGTCGGTCAGCGATGTCGCCGGTACCGTCTGGCGACCCATCGTCAACTATCACGAACCCAAGCCCATCGATGTTCTGTTCGGCAACTTTCGCTATCAACACGGGCAGCGTCTCAGCTTCGTTGTAAGTCGGAACGACAACCGCTACCTTCAGCGGATTGTCATTCTCATTTGACCCAGTCGCCATATTTGCCGGTTCGTTAGTCAATCCTAGAGACCCAACTTCATAGATTTGTGCTCGACCATGATGCAGGAATCCATGATCACGGTCAGCCCGCCCTCCGATGCGATAACTGCCGCATCGTCATTTACAACACCCTGTTGCAGCCACAGTACCTTCGACCCAGCGCTGACGGCATCCCTCGCCAGAGGGATAATTTCAGTTGATCGCCTGAATACATCGACGATATCGACTTTGACCGGGACATCCAGAATCGAATCGTAAACGTCCAGCCCGTTCCACTCGTCAAGATTCGGATTCACGGGGTAGATCGTGTAGCCGGAGCGCTGCATGTACTCAGAAACGTACTTGCTAGCTCGATCTTCGCGATTTGAGATACCGATAACAGCTATCGTCTTTGAATCATTGAGAATGGAGCGGATTTCGGGAGTTGAAGGGTTTGGAATCACAGCTATGAATCTCCCTTTCGCGCAACGATTTTGTACTTGCCAAATAAACTATTCACGCCCACACGAGCCACATCTAGCACTGCAAGCACACCCTTCGACAGCGTCATTTTCGAACCCTCACCATAGCACCAGTCGATAGGCACCTCAACAACGGTGAATCCGGCTTTTTTTGCCATCACAAGTAGTTCGACATCAAAGGCCCAGCCATCGAGCGACTGGTGCGGGAACAGCTTGCTGGCAGCTTCAGCCGAGAACAGCTTGAAGCCACACTGAGTGTCTTCTATCCCTCGCAGTGCGAGAACCTTCACAGCGTAGTTAAAGAGACGACCTTTTATATGGCGGCTGCGTGGCTCGTTGAACCGCCGCGCTCCAGAAGCTTCACGTGAACCAATGGATACGTCGAATCGAGGTTGTGGAGAACCGGAATGCCCGCCGGTATCTTCTTCACCGAAAAATCGTCCCAGATTGTCGGCAGGCATCGAAAGATCGGCATCGCAGAGGAATCGCCAGTCTCCGGTCGCTTCATCCATGCCTCGTCTTACGGCTGCGCCTTTTCCGCCATGAGGAGCGTCGATTAGCCTGACGCGTTCGTCTGTAGCACTTATCTCAGAGACGATCGCAGCCGTCGAATCGGTAGAACCATCGCTTACTACCAGTAGCTCCCATAAACGAGCGCCCTGCGACTCAGTAGACTCTCCATACCATATCTCCAGATAGTCGACCAGCGCCTTCACCGTCGACGCGATCCGAGCCTCTTCGTTGTAGGCGGGAATCACTACGCTTAGGTGCGGCTGGGTCAAGATATGTATTCGGGTTTGGCTTTGTACCGTGAATCAGGTGTTCACGTCACGAGTCTATTCGGTCTTTTCGAGTTCAAACGCATCGTGTAACGCCTGAACTGCTTTCTGAACCTGATCACGCTCAATGATTGTTGTGATGCGGATCTCTGAAGTCGTGATCATATCGATATTCACATCAACTTCTGAAAGCGTAGAGAACATTTTGGCAGCATATCCGGGCGCATTTTCCATACCAGTGCCGACAACGCTGACTTTGGCAAGATTGGAACCGGTAACAACTTCGGCGTATTCAACCGTGGAATCGCTTTCGATAACTTCCGCTGCTTTTTCCACGCTCGCCAATGCAGTTGTAAACGTGAAGTCGGTCGTGCCGTCTGAAGATGTGTTCTGAACGATAACGTCGACGCTAACTCCTGCATCGGCCAGTGGCTGAAGCAGTCCTGCTGCGATACCGGGGCGGTCGATTACGCCGCGAACGGTAATTTTTCCAACATTTCGATCGACAGCAATACCGGTTACGACCTTGCGGACTTCCATTGTGTGCTCTCCTCCGTGGATAAGCGTACCGGTTTCGTTTGAGAACGACGATGCCACGTAGATAGGCATGTCGTACACAAGGCCAAGTTCAATCGAACGAGGGTTCATTTTCGCCCCGAGAACAGCCATTTCCAGCATTTCCTGGAAGCCAATTTCGGCAAGTTTTCTAGCTTTATCGGTGAGTCGTGGATCAGTTGTGTAGATCCCTTCGACATCTGTATATATCTCGCATCGTTCAGCCTTCGTGGCTACCGCAAGCGCAACTGCAGTCGTATCCGAAGCACCACGACCAAGAGTCGTTATATCGCCAGATTCGGCGAGACCCTGAAACCCGGCGACAATAACGATGCGACCTTTGTCGAGCTCCCGACGGAGTCGATCAGTCTTGATATCTGCGATACGCGCCGATCCATGCACGGCGTCGGTTTTTATTCCGGCCTGCGGACCGCTCAAGCTCACGGCATCGTGCCCACGTGCCTTTAGCGCCATAGCCATCAGTGTTGAGGTAACCAGTTCACCGGTCGAAAGCAAAGTGTCCATCTCGCGTGGATCCGGAGTCGCTCCTTTTGTGACGGCTTTCGACAGTGCGTGTAACTCGTCGGTTGAATCGCCCATCGCCGATACGACCACAACTACATCAACACCCTCTTCGCTTTTTGCGATGATGCGGGAAGCAACTTTGTGAATCATCTCGGGATCGGCAAGCGAGCTTCCGCCGTATTTCTGGACGATAACCGGGCGATGATCTTGTTCGGATTGAGTCGTCATGAGCTCGAGATCACCGATGCGCCTTCGGTTGCGATTGCCAGAATCATCGGCTTACCTTCAACGCCCAGAATCCGAGCCGATTCCGCCATTTCGTAGCTGATAGTCACTTCTCGCCCGGTCGCCAGAGCAAGCACTGTGGGTCCGGCACCCGATAGGAAAGCGCCATGAGCACCACCCTTGATTGCGGCTTCAATAAGATGCGGCATTGCGGTGAACGCCTGCGCACGATGAGGCTGATGAAGTCGGTCATCGGTGGCGTATTTCAGCAGTTCCAGACGCCCTGAAGAAAGCGCATTCACAAGTAGCGCCGCACGCCCAATGTTGTACACGGCGTCGGTACGACTGATCTGATCTGGAAGCCGTGCCCTCGATTCGTGAGTGTTCATCTCCATTTCAGGAACAAACAGCACGGCATATAGCTCTTCGGGGAACTTCACCTGATCGACGATCCATTTGTCGGTGCCATTGCGCACACCCACCGTGCACCCGCCGTAGATAGCAGGAGCAACGTTGTCGGGATGGCCTTCGATATCGGCAGCCAGAACGGTGATCTCCCCTTTCGAAAGATCAGCACCAGAAATCACCGATCCCGCAATAAGTCCGCTCACAATCGCCGAAGAACTACTGCCCATGCCCCGGGCGAAAGGCACCCTGTTGGTCTGTTCGTATTGCAGCCCGGGCACTGGCTCGCCGATGTAGTTGAATACCGCTTCAACACCTGTTACCGCGAGGTTCCGGGTATCGAGAGGAACGATGTCCGCGCCTTCGCCAGATGCCGACACGCTGAAATCTCCACGCGTCAGCGTCAACTCATTCCAAATATCGAGTGCCATGCCAATGCTGTCGAATCCGGGTCCGAGATTGGCGGTGGTTGCTGGGGCGCGTACTGTTACTGAGTTCAAATTCGTAGTGGTGGGGATGGGATTGAGATGTCAGGTTGTATAAAAGCCGAACGGTGAATGGACTGGAGCTGGCAATTTTGAAGAATCGCTCATTGACTTGCATTTCGATCCAACCTTGTAAGTATAATCTGCCGTCGTACATACGCACGTACGAGTAAGTAATTCGTTTTAGCCACATTAATAGCCACAAGCCCAGAAGCAGAGCAGCACAAAATATGTCGAACATCGTAGTAATCCTCGGTCCGAAATCTCCTCTTGCTGAAAGAGGCAACACGGAATCACAGGCGGCAGCGGACCGCGTAGGCGGAATTGACCTCAGGTTTGTCGATAGCGATCTCTCGTTCGACGAAATTGCTGACCAGTGCCAGGGTGCTGTGATGATTCTTCCAAAGGGTCGATATCCGAAGCTGGTCGAACTCGTCGACAAGCTCGGAACCGTAAAGCTGGTCCAGACCTCAAGCGCCGGTACCGACTGGATAGACAAGGCATCACTCGCCGAGATGGGCGTGGATGTTGCCAACAACGGCGGTGCGAACGCCGTGGCAGTGGCCGAGCACGCCATTGGGCTGATGTTCGCGGTCAACCGAAAGCTCGATGTGCAAATCGAAAGTGTAAAACACGGTACGTGGATGACCGGTGTTGAAGGCGATCGAACTGAGTTCCACACGCTCGTCGGCAAGCGCGTCGGAATTATTGGTCTCGGGAGAATCGGGTCACGGGTGGCAAAGCGACTTAACGGCTGGGAGTGCGAACTCGTTTACCACGACGTTGTTGACCACGATGCTGAATACGTTGCAGCCACTGGTGCCAAACGCGTCGAGTTGGATGAGTTGCTGTCGACTTCCGACATCATCACTCTTCATGTTCCGCAGGACAGGGTGACCACTGGCATGATTTCCGATCGTGAGCTGAAATTGATGAAGCCCACCGCAATCCTCATAAACACCTGCCGGGGACCGGTGGTCGACGAGAACGCTTTGATCCGGGGTCTTGAGGCGAAAGAGATTTTCGGTGCGGGTCTTGATGTGACTGAGATCGAGCCGATCGAAGCCGATAATCCACTGCCGACTATGACCAACGTTGTAGTTACCCCGCACGTTGCGACTCGAGCGCTGGAATCGGAATTGAACGGCGCACAGTTCACGATGGAAAACGCAGGCCGAATGGTTCGAGGCGAAACCCCAGACTGGATCGTAAAACCGGTATAAGTGCCGGGGGCACGTTTTCATCAAGTCATAGCTGAGATGACAGGTCAACATCTGTCATTGCGAGGAGCCGGCCCTGCGGTGACGTGGCAATCAGCTCTCGATAAGGGAATTCAGCGCGATTCGGCCAGTCGTGAACCTAGCGAGGCTACCTGCGAACCGATGTACCACATACGAGCATGTTCAGTTTGAATTGGAATGAACAACCCTCGTACTTTGATCGCTGATTGCCACGTCGTACCTCCTCGCAATGACAAAACCGGCGGTTCCACCCAAAAATCTCCATGCCAACAATCCCGTATCCACCGCTATAATTGAATAGCTCATCAGTCGGGGTGTGGCGCAGCTCGGTAGCGCGCTTCGTTCGGGACGAAGAGGTCCTCGGTTCAAATCCGAGCACCCCGACCATGTATTGCAAATAACAAAAAGCCCCAACCACAACGGTCGGGGCTTTTCGTTTGTAGTCACCCATATTCTCATTAACCAACACAAAACTTGAACCAAATATGCGAACCCGAATCGCCACTCGGCTCCCGACGGGTTATGATTCCGGTGCTCGATTTGCCATTCCATTTCCGAGATATTTAGCTTTGAAACTTCCGAACATTCGACTGTTGATACCGGTCCTCGCCATCGCACTTACCGCCACCGCAGCCTGCGGCAGCGGCGATGCCACAGCTGCACATCGGGAGTCATTCGAGAAAATTACGCCTTCTGAGCGCATTTTCTCTATCGACGATTTCAAGGCGGTTCGATTCAAGACCAACACTGAATACGACGTCTCGGAACTTCCTGCCGCTACCGACGCGTGGTTCGGCTTCTGGACACCATCGGGAACAGTTTCTAAAGAATACGAAATACGGTTTTACGGCTCCCACGCCGAGGCCAAGACGTTTGGAACCAGTTACGCGATCGAAGGATCCGGTGAAACAGCGTTACTCGATGAAGAAGATGCCACCTGGGATGAAGGGCTCAAAGATCGTAAGGCGTACTTCGCGGCTCCATCGTCTCATGGCAGCGGAAGCGTTCAGGCCCTGTATGGCGGCTATGCGATCTACGCCAACATGGTACTTCTGTGCGAGGGAGCGAACGAAGAGCATGCCCTTGGCCACTGTGCCGCACTGATGACTGCGGTCGATCCACAGGTAATCGAGTAATCGAATGACCAACAGCCTCACCACTAAAGCCGCCGAAGAGTACTTGGCCAGCACTTCAAACCTGATCCTAGCAACACTCCGGAAAGACGCCGGTCCTCAGCTATCGCCGGTCTGGTTCGTGTGGCGTGACGGCACTTTTTTCATATCGACAACACCGGCAACCGCAAAGTGGCGCAACCTGGAGCGGGACCAACGTTGTAGCGGAATAATCGATCACCCCGACGGCAGGTACATATACATTGCGGGTATCGCCGAACTTTCGACCGAAGTTGAGCCTCTCGAAATCACCACAGAGATCGTTCGCAAGTACAAAACGCCAGAAGAGTTCGATCCTTATATGGAAACTGTCCATGCCCGTGGCACCCGAGGCATCATCCGCCTAAAACCCATCAGCATCGTCACACGCCTGCTCGACTGATCAAGTCTCTGAATCATCAGCAGGTATACACTCCCGGCGGCAGCGTCCTGTCTAACAATTCACCCCGAGGTAATCCCGTTGAAAGTCACTGGCATCAAGACAACCGTTATCGAGAACGAGGCTCCGTACATCGGTGGCAAATACTTTCTGTTTCTTGAAGTTGAAACCGACGAAGGGATAACGGGGCTCGGCGAGAAAGTTACCGGCAGCTCTTTCAGCAACAGCGGATGGAAGGCGTTCACCTCGCAGATCCAGCTGATCCACGAAACATGCGAAGCGTTTCTGATCGGGCAAAACCCCTACAATATCGAGAAAATCTGGAGTGACGCATACGGCAGCCGGCACGACTATCGGCACCCGAGCCTTCACTACACGTCGGTGCTTGCAGCAATCGATATGGCGTGCTGGGACATCATCGGCAAGGCAGCAAATCAGCCGATCTACAACCTGCTTGGCGGCAAGTTTCACGAGCAGCTTCGAGCGTATGCCTACATGCCCAATGGCTGGCAGGACAGCCCTGAGCGAGCGGGTGAAATAGCGCGCCAACTTCTCGACGAAGGCAACACGGCATGCAAGCTCGACCCCTTCTCACCGCTCCACCCCGGACCACGTGATATTTCGCTTCCGGAAATCAGAAAAGCCGCAAACATTTTCGAGGCCATTCGCAAAGAGGTCGGTGACGATCTTGAGGTTGGAATCGGCACTCATGGCCAGCTGACAACGTACTCGGCGATCCGAGTCGCAAACATCCTTGAGCAGTACAACCCGTTCTGGTTCGAAGAGCCTGTGCCGCCCGAAAACTACGATGAAATGGCGAAAGTTGCTGCACACACCAGCATCCCAATCGCCAGCGGTGAACGACTTGTGACCAAGTACGAATTTTCGCAACTGATCGAAAAGGGCGCAGCCTCGATCATTCAGATCGACGTTGGGCAGGCAGGTGGAATTCTCGAAGCCAAAAAAGTGGCGGCAATCGCCGAAGCGCACTACGCCATGATCGCCCCTCACATGTACTGCGGGCCCATCGCCGCCGCTGCAGCCATTCAGGTCGATACCTGCTCGCCGAACTTCGTAATTCAAGAAGCGAACCAGGGGTCGCTGCACAAGACGATATTCAAAGAGCCAATGGTGTTCGAAAACGGCTTCATCACCCCGCCAACAGGCCCCGGTCTGGGCGTTGAGCTGGATATGGACGTAGTTAACGCGCACTTGGTGGAGTAACCGGCGCAAAAAATAACCACTCAGGACTCCGAAATCGTCAGAATCAGGTCTTAGACTGCGGGTGATTCGAAAAACCCTGAGTAGAAGAGACGCCTCTGACTTACGAGATACGACTGGTCGATTACGACAACGACCTTCCTGAACTAGTCGCGATGCTGGATCAGGTGATGACAAACGGCATGACCAAGGTTACAAAACCGGTTCTAACCAAAAGCAATGGGCGCCATGAACGCAGAACTCATTTGCTCCACTCGCAACTGCTCAGTTGTGCTACCAATTCATAAACTGACCAGTCAGTTTTTATTTATCGCGCTTTTATCGATCGCAAATCCCTTCGTTAGCCGTTAGCCTTGGCTGAGACCTTCGATGAACGAGTCGACGAGCTTCTCAGCATCAGCCAGGTCGGGGTTAGCATCCCAAACTCCCCGGCTCAAGAAGTAACCGCCACCCAGCGACCCTAAAAACGAGATCACCGAATCGGTGGAGTAGGCAGGACCTATCCCGCCCTGATCTCTGGCTGATTGAACAAGAGCAGTGAATCGCCTGGCCCACTCTTCTCCCAGCTTCGATTGACTTTTGCGCACCGCAGGGTTGATCAGAACCTCAGCCCAAACAAACATGCCGAGCCTGATCGAGTCCTTGAAGTCAGCGCGCTGAGATCGCCGAATGGTTGCCTTTACTACGTGTGCAACGCCGTCAATGGCCCGAGGCATGGTCTCGGCCGTTTCAAACACCTCGTCATCTATCGTTTGCCACAACTGGCTCAAGCCGTCGATCATCGCTTCTTTGCTTTCGAAGTGAATGTAGATCGAACCCTTTGAGACATCAGCCTCGGTCGAGATATCGTCGAGCGTGGCAACATGAAAGCCTTTTTGCGAGAACACTTTGGTTGCGGCATCAAGGATTTCTCCCCGTCGCTCCCGCATGTACTCGGCGCTAACTTTCGGTGCCATTCAGCTTCCTATCAACTGGCTACCAACTGTCTAAAACGATCAATACTGACCGGCCAGTCATTATTATGCACGTGCCACAGATGACGTGCAAGTCGGACGGGTCGATGAGTCTGCTCGCAGGCTCTTATTTCCCGACCACAACGAAGTGGAGGGGAGGGATCTGTAGGGGTGTCGCGCATACCTCGCACAATGCACGGCATTTCTATCAAACCACAAGCGTCCCACCGCCAGATCCCTCGGTTCCGATGACTCCACTCGGGAAATCAGAAGTGAATGATCATCGTGACGAAACTCAGCGACGCAAATCGCAGCCGAACCATCCCCGTAGACCAATAATCACGTCCTGTGCGAATAATTGTCTACCAGCGCGGCTAAAAACCGGGTAATTTTATTTCGGGATTTCATAACGGCCCCAGAAGTCGATGGCGAACCGAGCGAGAGAGTGGATAATTCTTGGAAAACCACAGCGTGATTATTGCCGGAGGCGGACCCGGCGGGCTTGGTGTGGCCGCAACCCTCGAGGGCTGGCATCCAAGATTCGAAGGCGACTACGAGTTCCCTTCTGACGACGTGCAGGCGCTCGCACGCGAGCACGAGCAAAATCCCCTCGCCCTTGATCAGCACGTGCTTCTCGAACAGGGGCACCGGCCGATCGAGTTCTTTCGCATGCGTCACCACCCGATTCAAGACGCCGTGCCGCTGGACGAGTGGACACTGAAGTTCACAAAGCGGAATCGAGCCGACTGGTTGATGCTTACAACCGATGGGCCGGGTGGGCTTTGGAACAGCGTGCCGCGGGAGCAGATGACGCTGGGTCCGGCTCACTGGATGGAGCTATCGCACTACCCAATCGGTAAGTTCTACGAACAGACCGGCAGGAATCGGGATCTCAACGCACTCGTGCACCGCGAAGATCTGGTTCCCTACTACCAGGCATACGCAGAAGAACTCGGGCTTACACCTCACATTCGATCCGGTATCAAGGTCACAAGCATCAAACCTGCCGACGACGATGTAGCGGCTCGCTTTGTGGTCGAAACGGTTGATCAAGAGACAGGCAGCGAAACCAGCTACTCCTGCGACCATCTTGTGTTTGGCGTGGGACCGAGATCAGTTCTAAGGAAGCTAACCGCCCGGGGTACGGATCAGGACTACATTTCGTTCGCCTACACCCACCCGGACGACTACCCGGGCGAGCGAATACTCGTGATCGGTGGCGGGAGATCGGCCGATTGGGCGGCGCAGGAGCTTCACGACGCAGGACGCATGGTTGTGTACGCCATGAGACAGCACCCGGAAGGACACCTCAAGCTGATCAACGACTCCCGGTACCTGCCGTACTACCGACGCTGGGCCGAGATTCTCGCGGGCGGTCAGGAACGGATGGGGCTTTTGTATGGAGCCAACGTAACGGCATTCGAGCCAGACGGTGTCACAGCGATTTCGACCTCTGAGGGGCCGATACAACTTCAGGTAGATCACGTCGTGGTTGAAATAGGTGGCGATCCCGATTACGAGTTGCTCAAATCTTTTGATGGCAATCTCACTTTCCACGCCAAGCACGACAACTTTCGCTTCCAGCTGAATCAGCTGGTGGTCGATCAGGCGACCTTCGAATCGGTCGACATTCCAGGTCTTTACCCCACCGGATATACAGCGCAGGGCACTGGCCTGAGCGTCATCGGATTCCACGCCGCATGCTTCCTGATAGCCGGCGACATCCTACGAAAACTAGGTGCTGTCTAGGGCTACCTGCTTAGTCCCTACTCTCCACCCCCCTCCCGCCCTTCGATGAAAGACATGAGCGTTCACGCTGAAAAAAAGGCGCCTAGCACCCCGCTTTCCTCACTGGCTCCCGTCGGAATGCAATCCTCCGCCACTCCATGAACTTGATTGTTTCGGTCAGGGTGGAATGGCGACTTCCACGAATTCAGCGAGGTATCGGGATGAATAACCTGATAACAGGTGAAAAAGTGGTTGAGGAAAAAACGAAATCTTCGAGGTATGCGACGGTCGACGCGGGGGCGCTGATACTGCTCGCATGCGTCATGCCAATAGCTATACAAGAGTTTTTGGTGATCGACCCTGCGGTGATCGGAATGGTGGGCATTCCAATGATCATTCTGTTGGGATTCATCGGCAGCGCAACTGTCGTTGTCCCGGTACCTGTCCTACCTCTGGTTTTCACCGGAGCAGCGATACTGAATCCGATTGGATTGGTTCTCGCCGCTGCGGCCAGCATCACAGCGGGCATGGCTGTTTTGCTACGTGCTCGGTCGGCGGGACCACTCGTGGGCTGCACGGGTAGCCGAATCGCAGCCCAACCTGCCAGCGCCAATATCGAATCTGTACTCATGGTCGACCGACAACGTTGGTACAGCCTCATTCCTTATAGCGGACACTCCCAACCCGATGTTCGACTACGCCGGGTTAATAGCCGGGGCGGGTCGACTCGATGTCCGCAGGTTTCTGGCGGGTACGTTCGCAGGCAAAATTGCGCAGGCATCGGTAATCGCGTATCTGGGGCACACGCTTGGCGAAAAACTCTTCACTATTCTCTGATCACCGCTATCGCGGCTGTAAAATAAACTTGCAGCTCTTAACAACAAAAACGCCCCGACGAAAATCGGGGCGTTTTTGTTTACTTACATGTTCAGCAGAAAGCTAAGCGACTTTTGCCTTTGAATGCATCAGCGGCAGTCGGTGCTTGATTCGGTATGCAACAGTTTTCGGGTTGATACGTGGGTAGAACTGCACGAGGTAATCGGCGTGCATCTCATCAATTATATTCGAGTTGAACCCACATTCCTCGCACCACATTCCGAAATATTTTCGGTCGTTACGAACTGGCGCAGGTTTTACTCCACAGCTCGGGCACTTTGTAAATTTAGGCACTCTCATCGGTTAGGTCACCTTGCTCACGTGCGTTTCCGCGGTTATCTATCCGTTCACACTACCGGGTAAGTGCACTGCGCTTCCCGTGTAACGATGTCGAACTGGTGCGAGTGAACACTAGTATTTGTAAGTATTGTTACTTAGCAGGATGCGCCTAAAGTTTCATTTCTAGACTGGTTTAACTCGGCACAACTTGGTTATGGGATAAGTTAATGCGTGCATCGTCAAGGCGACGCACCCAATCGGAAACAGCCGAGATTAGTCGCCCGAAACGCTGGCAGGGGCCGATGCTTCAGCCTCTTCTTGCCAGCCCGACTTCACTTCCATCACATGCTGATAGGCAGACAGAGCAGCTATTGCACCCTGAGCCGCCGCAGTGACCGTCTGTTTCAGTTCAGTGCCGTCTGTAAGGTCGCCAGCGGCGTAGATACCCTCAACTGAAGTATGCAAGCCCTTATCCACATGAACTTCACCGGTGTTCGGGTTGATCTCCAGGCCCAGCTGGTTCGGAATCTCGAGGCGCGGATCCGCCCCCGCTTCAACGAACAGGCCATCGATGGTCAGTTCGTCCTGACCCTCCCACGGCTTGCTCAACCCAATTCCGGTTAGCCCGGCTTCATCCGAACCAAGAAGTTCCGATACCTCGGTGTTGAAAAGAACGTGTACGTTCTTCGTTTGCTCAAGCACTTTTAGAAGAATTGGCTCTGGTCGAGTCAACTCGCCTCGTCGGTAGATGAGATAAACATCTGCAGCGTATTTAGCGAGAAGAACTGCGCCTTCAACGGCAGCGTTACCGCCGCCGACAACTGCTGCGGCCGCCTTGTTACGGTAAAGAGGTGCATCGCAAGTAGAGCAGTACGAAACGCCGTTGCCAGTCCACTTTTCCTCGTTAGGAAGCATGAGTTTCCGGCGTTCACGTCCAACAGCGAGAATCACGCTTATAGCGTCGATCTCAGTGCCATCATCAAGCACCACCCTGAACACATCGCCGTTCTTTGTAGCCGATTTCAGATTCGAGTAGGCGGTTGGAGTTTCGAGTTTGTCGACCTGCTCTTTGAACTTCATCATAAGATCAAAGCCGTCCATGTCGGGCTGGCCGGGATAGTTTTCGATCATCCCGCCAGTTGCAGTTTCACCGCCGAACTGCTCCCCGGCTATCAGAGTGTTTACCTGATAGCGCGACGAGTACAGGCCAGCTGCGAACGCAGCAGCACCCTGACCACCGATCAGAACATCAACTTGCTTGATTTCGCTCATATTCCCTCGCGCCGCAAAGTAACAGTGTCTGAAGACAATCGCGGAATCGCTCCGCTGCGGTTCACCGTTACCTATTGGCAAGCTTAGAAGCACCCGGCAATTGTGTCGATAGGCGCTTCACCCTTTAAGTCCGTCATTCTCACAATCAATCTGTTCGACCGAAGAATTCGGGTTGTCTAAAAGTTTAGATGCAACAGGGATGCAATGAGTTCCGAACCTGTGGCTGACTAAGCGGCAGGATCTTCGTCTTTCAACTCGAGCATCGACGCTATTAAGTCTTCATCGACGTCGTCAAGATCAGGATCGAGCGGGTATGGCTCAGCTTCCAAGCCGTCGTCCGCATTGAAGTTGACCAAATTTACTTCTGGCAGGTCGTCTTCAGATTCATCGTCGGATGGCGTAAACGTTTCTGCGGTTTTCTGTTTCGCTTCAACTAGAGCTGAGATTACGGCTTGCTCAGGCTGTTCGGCTGTGGTGTCGGACTCCCACTCGTCGTTGGCAGAAAACAGAGCTGATATTGCATCTTGACCGAGATCGCCAGCCGGCGCCGCTTCTTCAGGTTCAGCCGTTGACTCGGGTTCCGGATCATCGTTACCAGCAGCGAACAGCGCGGAAATAGCGTCCTGGCCCAAATCTACGGAGTCGCTAGTAGTAGTTTCAAGTTCGGGTGATTCAGATGGCTTACTTACTGAAATATCGGCAAGAGCTGCGGTCACAAGATCAAACCCGGGTGCTGAGTATTGATCTTCAGCTTCAACCTCAGCAGCAGCTTTCGTGAACAGCTCTGGAACTTCACCCTCGGCTGGAGAAACGAACGTCCGTAGGACTTTCGCCTCTTTTGGCAGTGCATTCGACTCGAGCTCCTCACCCCTGGCAATGCGGGCTAGTTGCTCACCTTCTTTGATAGCAACCGAACGGGTCGAGTACCGTTCCTCAACCAGTTTTTGCCCGGCTATCCCAATACGAAGCGACCACGTAGTCCAGCGGTGTAGAAGCTGAAGCGCGTATGCAACGGCATCTGGTTCATCTTCGATACCGATGTAGTTCAGATGGTTCTCAAACCCGTGATCCCCATCGAGCTCGCCCAGCGAAATTAGAGGCACACCGGCAGAAAGTGCAAACATTGCAAGACCGTACGGCAACCCACGCCCGGGCACCGTTACACATGCCCATGACCGTTCGATCAAATCGACAATAGGTTCGACATTTTCGATCACAGCCACTGTAATCGGCAGTTCACGTTCAGCAATGTCCGCTTTGAGCTGATCTGCCTCATCACCCCGCACTACGACTACAAACTCGACGTTTTCGATCATGTCTTGAGTCTCCGAAGCAGCCTCTTCGATCAGTGAAATCGAATCGTCACCAGTCACAGACCCCCCCACACAAGACAACAGGATGCCTATCGGGATCGGTAGCAAGCCCTATCGAACCAAGCAGCAAGCCTTTCTCGTATCCGGTTTCAGACAGGTATTCAAGCTCCCAATCAAAAGTCGCTGAAAGAACGTTTGCTCTCAGTACACCCAGATTATTCACGAGCTTCGAAGGGATCGCTCGCAGGCCAGTCTTGTCGGTCCATAAGTTGTATACCAGATCATCGGCCGACGAAACGTGAGGTGCGTACGAGCGCATTGAAACGAACCTGCCGACAACTCCAGCCCGTGGGCCTAACGTTCTAACAAGTTCGATATCACGGAATTCGCGCCGATTTGCCAGTACCGACCACCAGAGACCGTTTGTTTGCGAAAGCCAACTGGGTCCGCTGTGCCATGAAACTCTGTGGTCTTTAAGAGGTTTTACAACCTGGCCGCCACTTGGAGAGAAGACATGAACTTTCGCAAACGACGATGCGTACCCGTCGATCACGTCCTGAAACGCTGAGTAGTGTCCACTCTCGGCGATCGAAGAAATCAGCGCGTAACCACCGCAATGCCACGGGGCTGCGGCTGGAAGTCTATTTGGAGTTCTTCCCCTGTCATATGGGGCATCTGGCATTTCTGTCGATCTCGCGAATCCTGCTGAACAACTTCAAAGAAGTAGTAGCCAGATCGACATATTTGGGCATTCGGCAAATTGCGCAATTGCTCTACGCCCGTACATTAACGTTGACTACCAGTGTCACCCCTGTACGACCTCCCGGATGTAGTGGGTTCGCTCACTGCGCCGTGGTTGCATCGCACCAACTGCTATATCGCATATCTGAAACTCTAAGTGACAAAAAGACTCACTTCACGAACCCGGAATATGGGTCAAACTTCCTATAACTCGCATCGAATACTCAACGCTTCGGTAACACTAGTTAGGTAAATTATTAGATATGGCAGCTGACATCCTCAATTTCTCTACGGAGAAGGATTCTCAAGTGACACGCACTGGAACGGATATCGCAAGCGAACTCCTCGACGCACTCGGCGAACTTGCCGTAGCGCAAGAACGAGGCGGTTCTCGCGAGCATTTGGGCACCCTCGGCCGAAGCGTGGAAGCTGCCGTCCGGCGAATGAACGAGATCTCTGACGTCGATTCAGCAGCCTAATTCCATCAGGAATCGCTTCAACCGCTGCTGTTATACTCCCAGTTCGATTTGAACTGCCACACTTTCAAGTTTTAGCCAAAATCAACGAATCTGTTTGATCACAGGCTGGAACGTTCTTGTTTAGTGCGGTATTTTCTCATTTGCGAACTTAATTAGCACTCGCTACACACAGCCCCAAACGCATAGCCCCACCTAGCCACGGACCTCGCTGATTAGAACTTGATTCTGAATAGCGAACCGAACCAACATTTGCCATGACACTCCCTATTGCCTCAGTGCCTAACGGCACCGTTTCTTCAGCCAAGGGCTTTTCTGCCGGAGGTGTTTTCGCCGGCATTAAAACACCCGGACCCGGAAAACTCGACATTGGACTACTGGTTTCAGACCAGCCGTGCACGGTTGCAGGAACCTTCTCGCAGAACAGCATCGTTTCGCCTACCGTAACTCTAGATAGAGAGAGGGTTGGCGTCGACAAACGAGTTCGGGCTGTCATCGTGAACAGCGGTTGCGCAAACACCGCCGTTGGCGAACACGGCCTTCTCGATGCGAAAGAGATGACTGAAATTGCAGCAGAACATCTCGGCATAGATGTTGAGCAGACTTTGGTCAGTTCGACAGGAGTTATCGGTGTCGAGATACCGATGGCTCTCATGCGTGAGTTCATTCCGAAGATCGAAGTAGCTGAGGATGGCGGAGGCGATTTCGCAAACGCTATTCTCACGACCGACAGGCGCACGAAAGAGATAGCGGTGTCGTTCGATGTCGATGGCGTGACTCACACCGTTGGCGGTGTATCCAAGGGCTCGGGGATGATTCACCCTAACATGGCCACGATGCTCGCCTACGTAACGACCGATGCAAACGTAGATCCTGCGTTCTTGCAAGCGACGCTTTCTGCGGCCGTAAAACTTTCGTTCAACCAGATCGATGTCGATGGTGATCAGAGTACGAACGACACCGTATTGCTCTTGGCGAACGGTGCAGCCGGTGGTGCCGAAATTTCAGGCGGCGACGATGCTTCAACAGCGTTTTCCGAGGCGGTTCACCAGGTTTGCGAGCATCTGGCGATAGAAATCGCACGAGACGGCGAAGGTTCAACAACGCTGATCGAAGTAACAGTTGAAGGTGCCCACTCTGACGACGATGCACTGAAGGCTTCCCGCGAATGTGCGTCATCCCTGCTCGTCAAAACAGCCGTTTACGGACGTGATCCCAACTGGGGCCGGATTTTCATGGCGATTGGTAAGTCAGAGATTCCGCTCGATGAGTCGAAAATCGATACCTTCGTGAACGACATTCAGATCGTCGCAGACGGCAAAGGTATTTCGTACAACATCCAGAGCGTGGTCAGTGCGCTTGGCGGCGATGTGGTGCGGCTTCGAGTCGCTCTCAACGTTGGCGATGGCTACGGTCGGGCGTGGGGCTGTGACCTCACCGAAGAGTACGTGGTCTTCAACTCGGCCTACACGACGTAGTCATCATCAAAGGGACATCGCTGTGAGAGGCCAATTTGGGGGCGAGCCATTGCTCATTAACCCCGCCCATTCGTATTTGTACTGTTCAAAGGTGGATCAGAAATGACCACTTCGAACAAACGCGACGTTTCTGGCAAGACAATCGTCATCAAAATCGGCGGAAGCACGCTCGGCGAGGGCGACAGCACTGTTCCCGATATCGTCGAGCTGTGGAAGCAGGGCGTGAAGCCGGTTGTTGTGCATGGCGGCGGCAAGGTCATCAGCGACTGGGTCATCAAGCAGGGCATTCACCCTGAATTCGTTCGTGGGCTCAGGCGCACCGATGAAGCGACTCTCGATGTGGCGGTTGCTGTTCTTGCAGGCCTTGTTAATTCGCAGTTAGTAGCTGAATTTCAGGCTGCAGGCGCAGACGCTGTTGGAATATCTGGTGTTTCGGGTGGACTACTTCAGGCCGAAGTGCTTGATCCCGATCTCGGCTACGTTGGCAAGATCGTCAAGGCAAACTCCAAGCCGGTTGACACGGTACTCGACTCCGGCAGCATTCCTGTGATCGCTCCAACAGCACTTCACCTTTACCCTTCAGAAACGGGTGAAGACCGCATTTTGAACGTAAATGCCGATACCTCGGCCGGTCACATCGCAAAAGCCGTAAGGGCTGATCAACTGGTGTTCCAGACCGATGTCGAGGGTGTTTTGGACGCCCGTAGACGCCTCATCCCCCGTATGACTCGTGGTCAGGCTATGGATTTGATTGCAGGCGGAATTGCTGCCGGTGGCATGATTCCCAAGATCGAGGCGTGTGTCGATGCAGTGGCAGTTGTTGGATCGGGCCACATCATCGACGGTCGGCTTGCTGGGGCACTGTTAGCCTGCGTTCGCGGCCAAGATATCGGCACGAGAATCGTTTGAATGCTAGGCAGGCACAGCCTGTCTAAATCAGCGGCCGATCATGCTGCCAATTAAGTAGCGCGGAAACAAGGGGCTCAACATGGACACAGCCGGTCACGTCATTGCGATGCTGATTGTCGGCTATCTGTTGGGGTCGATTCCGTTTGCCAAGCTCCTGACCATGCGGGCGGGTGTCGATCTATTCGAAACGGGTACCGGCAATCCCGGTTCAGCCAACGTTTTTCGCAAGGTCGACAAGCGAATTGGCACTGCCGTCTTTTTCGCCGACGGTCTGAAGGGTTCAGTTCCGGTGTTGATGGCGTGGGCTATGGGAGCACCGCAGGATCTGTGGTTCATCGGTGGAGTGGCGGCGGTTGTCGGGCACTGGTACCCGCTGTTCAACAGGTTCAAAGGCGGCGCCGGGCTTGCGAGCGGTGCGGGGGCGGTGGTCGCGCTCATGCCGTTGGCCGGGCTGATCGGATTAGCGTTGGGCATGCTCGTTATCGCAAAAGTGAAAAGCAGTGGACACGGCGCGCTGGCGGGTCTAATAGTGATCGTTGTATCTGCTTACCTGATCGATTCGGATTGGCCCGTCGGAGCCGAATGGCCAGCCATGGCCGCGGCCATAGGCATTGCGATCATCCTCTTCGGCAGAGCAGCCGCCCGAGGCTGGAAACCCGGCCCCAAGGACTAGCCTCACTCGGTCAGAAGGGCTCAAACGTTTGTTGTCATTACGAAGAACTGCCCTGAGCGACGTGGCAATCAGCGGACAACTTGAACCTTCGTTTGGAATCAGAATTCAGCTAACTTGCCACCTCTGACCTGTTCGCGTCCCTACCGGCGAGCAGTCGATGGCAAGACCGAAGATGGTCTAAGTCGGTCAAGCGGCGACGCGCTGAACGTGATTGACACGTCGTTCGTACCTCACTTCTCGCAATGACAATCTCAACGCCCTCACCCCAACCTCATCGGCTCTGCGATATAGTTCTCGTTCTGCAAAACGCAGTACGCATCTTGCAGATGTCACCGTATTGGCGGCGTTTTTGGAATAGGGATCACCCCAGAGTGTCGACCCGGACGAACACCCTCGTTTAGAACAAAAGAGAATCAATATGACTAGCTCGGCTGACTATAAGGACCTCGAATCCAAGTACTACATGCAAGTGGTGAACCGAATGCCGCCTGTGCTGGTGCGAGGCGAAGGCACCCGAGTGTTCGACAACGACGGCAAGAGCTATCTCGACTTCACAGCTGGCTGGGCGGTTCTCAATCTGGGACACAGCCACCCGGCAGTCACCGAAGCAATTCGTGACCAGGCCGGCAAGATCATGCAGATGTCGAACCTGTTCTACACGACACCGCAGCTTCCGCTCGCACAGATCATCGTCGACAACTCCGCCGTCGATCGTGTTTTCTTCTGCAACTCTGGTGCAGAGGCAAACGAAGGCGCATGCAAAGTTGCTCGCAAGTGGGGCAAGACCAAGCTCGACGGCGCATACGAGATCATCACCACGTTCGATTCGTTCCACGGTCGCACTCAGGCGATGATGGCAGCCACCGGCCAGCCTGCGTATCAGGAGAAGTGGACCCCGCTAATGCCGGGATTCGTGAATGTTGACTACAACGATGTTCAGGCGATCAAAGATGCCTACGTCGAAGGTCGCACGTGTGCGGTGTTACTGGAGCCAGTTCAGGGTGAAGGTGGAGTGAACATTCCGTCTGACAACTACCTGAAAGATGTCATGGACTTCTGCCACGAGAAGAACATTCTGTTCATGCTCGATGAGGTTCAGACCGGCATGGGTCGAATCGGAACGTTGTTCGGCTACCAGCAGTGGGAGGGCGTTGAGCCCGACGTTATGACGCTGGCGAAGGCTCTCGGTTCGGGTGCTCCTCTGGGCGCATTCACAACCAAAGAGTTCTGTTCGGTACTTGAGCCCGGGGATCACGGATCCACGTTCGGCGGTAACGCTTTGACTACTGCTGCAGGTTCAGCTGCGGCGAAGGTCATTGTCGATGAAAACATTCCTGAGCTTGCGAACGAAACCGGTGCTTACTTCCAGGGCAAGCTGAACGCACTCGCTGAGAAGTACGATTTCATCACCGGGGTTCGAGGCATGGGTCTGCTGATAGCAGTCGAGATGTCGAAGGAAATCGCCGGAGCTACGGTTACCGCGAGCCTGCCCGAGGGTCTGCTCATGAACGCAGTTCGACCCAACATGATTCGCTTCATGCCGCCGCTGAACGTCACCCGAGACGAAATCGACGAAGCAGTAGCAATTCTCGACAAAGTACTCGAAGAGACCGGCGCTTAGGGCGTTCTTCTCATAACTGTCATCTAAAAGCCCTCGTCGACAATGCCGGCGAGGGCTTTTTCTTCTGTCATTGCGAGGAGCCTGCCCTGAGGCGACGTGGCAATCGGTGGACTCAGCAGAATAGCCACTCGATTCAGTCGAATGCTTTCAACTCTGAACACATACTGCAGGATGGCTCATCTTCAGGAAATGAACGCGATTGCCACGTTATCGAATTCCTCGCAATGACAGATATACCACCCCAAACACCACTAACAAAACATTAGTAACTATCCTCTTGTGAAATTTCGTGTAGGGTTGAATGTATGGCGCAGGCTAAACAGGAACACCAACACGACCACGCAGCATCAGCCGGCATGTGCCCGCACTACGAAGCGGCAATGGAACTGCTTGCACGTCGCTGGACCGGCCTCATCCTCACTTCGCTGATGCGAACACCTGCCCGATTCTCTGAAATCAGTACCGCAGTCGATGGAATCAGCGACCGAATGCTTTCGCAGCGCCTCGTCGAACTCGAAGAAATCGGCATGGTCGAACGCAAAGTTGATGTGAAACAACGACCAGTGCTGGTTGAATACGCTTCGACCCAGATGGCACATGAACTCTCGCCTGTGTTCGACGCCCTCCAGAACTGGGCCGAAAAGTGGATGCCTGGGGGGTCGGACGCGTAGTTCGCGCTACTTCGCTTTCTGCGCCTGCTCGTCACGGAACCGCTGCTTGAGTTCTTCGCTTGGTGGATAGTAGCGACCCGCTGGAACCTGCTCCTCGTCCACCAATTTTGCGATGAAACCCTCGACCTGATCGTGCTCCTCGATCCAGTCGATCACCTGCTCAGCAAGCTGTTGTGGAATGACAACTACGCCATCGTCATCAGCAACTATCAAGTCGCCCGGCACCACCAGTACACCATCACAACTAATCGGAACGTTGACCTCGTGGAACGGGCTTCCTGCCAATCCGGTTATCGCCGAACGCCCGGCTCCGAAAACCGCAAGCCCGTAGTCGTCTCGAATCTTGTCCAGATCTCTAACCGACGCATCTGTGATCAGCCCTGTGGCACCTCGAGACCAGAGTCGGCGTGTTTTCATATTCCCGAGAATTCCAATATCCGCCATCCGATTCATGTCGACCACCAGCACATCGCGAGGGCCACAGGTCTCAATCGCCTCAAACTCAGGTGAATCCTCTCCACGTCTAAGGGCCGCAGCCATGTCGGGACGTGGTGGGAGAAAGCTCAAAGTGCGAGCACGAGCTGCAATTTTCCGACCACTCGTGAGCGGCTTCACGTTCTTCATGTAGCAGTTGTTCCAGGAAGAGCTGGTGTCACCGTTTTTTGCCGCTATAGCCTGGTTGGTGATGTACGACAACGCCCCGGTGCAGCTTTGCAAACTAACCTTCTCGAATCGCCGTAAAATATCGTCTGAAAGATCTATCTTGGGTTCTGTGCTTGCCATTCCGGTGCCTGCTCTTGCTGTCTCTGTAAATATTCTTCGCGATTATGGCTGCACTTTACTGGAGCAGTTACCCGCTGACCACATAAACTCCATATCATTTAGGCTGGTGCCAGCTGCTTCGCCCAAGTAGTATCCGGCTCAACCCACACCGGTTGTTGAAAGGATCAGAACATGGTCGATACCGCCACCACCAATATCGACCAGATCAGGGCCAGCGTCCGCGATCGAGTTCTCTGGCTCGCTACTTCCATCGTCAACCACGCCAACAACGTCCGTCCCAACTCAGATGGCACCAAGGTCGGCGGACACCAATCCTCCTCAGCGTCATCGGTCGCCATCCTCTCAGCCATATTTTTCGAATCGATGGAACGTGAAGACCGCATCGCCATCAAGCCCCACGCCTCGCCCGTATTTCATGCGATTCAATACCTTCTGGGTGAGTTGGACGAGTCGTATCTAGAACGATTCCGTGCATACGGCGGGCTGCAGGCGTACCCGAGCCGAACAAAAGACCCCGAAACAGTCGATTTCTCGACCGGATCGGTCGGACTCGCAGGCCCCGCTGCATCGTTCGGGGCATTGACACGCGACTATCTTCAAACTCACGGTCTCGAACCGACATCCGGCCGTTTTTACGCGCATCTGGGCGATGCCGAAATGGACGAAGGCTCGATGTGGGAGGCAGTAATCGAACCGGCATTGAACGGAGTCGATCAATGTACGTGGGTGGTAGATGTGAACCGGCAGAGCCTCGACCGGGTGGTGCCGGGCATTCGAGTTCGCCAGTTCTCCGACATGCTGATTGCAAACGACTGGACGATATTCACCGCCAAGTACGGAGACCGGCTGACCGAACTCATGGAGCGCCCGGGCGGGAAAGCCCTCAGAAGGCGCATCGATGACATGTCGAACGAGGAGTATCAGGGGCTACTTGTATCTGATCGAAGCGAGCTACGGGGTCGGCTTTTATACGGATCCGGTAAGGGCCGCAGCGACCTCAATCGGTGTATCACCGATGTCGATGACGACGAGCTTTACGAACGCATCACCAATCTCGGCGGCCACGATGTCGGCTATCTCTCCCGACTCCTGAAAGAAGCGGACGAAACCGAAGGCTCCACCGCAGTATTCGCCTACACCGTGAAGGGATGGGGGCTGCAGAGCGCTGCCGATCCACGTAATCACGCCGCAACTCTGACACCCGAACAGTACGACCAACTGGCGGAAGCCATTGGCCGTGACCCAGAAAATCCGTGGGAGCGATTCCCCGAAGACGGCCCCGAGCACGAGTACATCGACGCCGCTATAAAACGGCTCGGAATAAGAGACAAAACTTCAGAGCCACCGCTGCAGTTCAATGACACCGACCTAACTATTCCAAATGTAGCGTCGACACAGGACGCGTTCGGCAGAATGCTCCTGGAACTCGACCGCAGTTCGCCGGAATCTGCAAGCCGAGTTGTTACGACATCAGCCGACGTCGCCACTTCGACGGGCCTCTCGTCGTGGATAAACCGAGCCTCCGTTTGGGCGCGCCAGGAAGACCCCGACTATCTGGGGTTCGGTGAACGTCTTCTGAAGTGGATACCAACCCCGAACGGACGGCATATCGAGCTCGGCTTGAGCGAGATGAACATGTTCCTCCTGCTATCACAGCTCGGACTTTCCGACAGCATGTCGGGCAAGCGGCTCATTCCAATCGGCACGGTGTACGACCCTTTTATCGCCCGTGGAACCGATGCATTGATCAACGGCCTCTACCAGGGATCACGGTTCATTCTCGTCGCTACTCCATCTGGTGTTTCGCTGAGCACGGAAGGTGGTGCGCATCAGGGATTGATAACGCCATCTCTTGGCATCAACACGCCCGGAATAACGTACTTCGAACCGGCGTTTGCTCGTGAAGTCGAGTGGATACTGCTCGATGCCGTCAGATCGATCGGATCGGGAGAGGGCGAGTCGTACATGCTCCGACTCAGCACGAAACCCATTGACCAGACGCAGTTCCCAGAGCCGTCGCAGCAGTTGCAGGAAGCGGTGCTGGCCGGCTGTTACAGATTCCGGACTGCACCGCCTGAAAGCGATGCAATCTTGAGTGTGTTCGCTGTCGGGGCAATGGTAGACGAGGCGATCAGCGCCATAGAACCGCTTGAGCGAGAAGGCATTGGCGTGAGCCTGTTCGTAGTGACCAGTCCCGATCTTCTCTATCGACAGATGAACGACGCTTCAGCACAAGAGCAGGCAGGCAACGACGAGGGCAGGTGGGATCCCACTGGTCTGCTCGACGATCGTGAAATCGGCCAGCCCGTGCTGACCGTTATCGACGGGCACCCTCACTCGATGTCGTTTCTCGGTGCTGCACTCGATAGCCCTTCAACAGCACTTGGCGTCACCGGCTACGGGCAGTCTGGTTCGAGAAACGACCTGTACCGCCATTTCGGTATCGATGCCCAGGGAATCTACGAAGCAGGCCTCAGTCTCGTAGATCGATTGCGACGCCGAAAGTAGGGCTGTCGCTATATCCTCATAATGAGGAGCTCGACAAGCGATTTTTTGAGTTGAGATGACATCTACCCCAACTAGCGAGAGAATAGTTAGGTTGCTTCTTATCGCAATCGCAACATCACGCTCCTCGTACGCCAAAACCCGTTAGGAAAAATACTCAAACATGGCAAGGGAAAAGTGCGTTCTCGCTTACAGCGGGGGCATGGACTCGACAATCTCAACAGTCTGGATCCAGGAGAACTACAACATGGATGTTGTAACTCTTACTGTCGATCTGGGCGCAGGCCCCGAAATCGTTGGAGTGAAGGAACGAGCCAAACAGGCTGGCGCCATCGACTCCCTCGTTTGGGACGTTCGAGACGAGTTCGTGAACGAATATGTGTTTCCCGGTCTCAAGGCCGGAGCCATGTACGAAGGTGTATACGCACTTTCGACAGCACTTGGTCGTCCGCTAATGGCGAAGAAGCTCGTTGAAGCCGCACGTGAAGTCGGAGCAACCGCGGTTGCACACGGCTGCACCGGTAAAGGCAACGACCAGGTTCGCTTCGACGCTGGAATCATGACGCTATCAGCCGCCGGCGAGCCTTTGAAAATCGTTGCACCTGCCCGTGAATGGGGCATGACCCGTGACGAGGAAAAGCTATACGCTCAGAAAGCCGGACTCGAACTTCGCGAAGTCGGATCCGACCAGCGCGTCTACTCGATCGACCGCAACCTGTGGGGTCAGGCGATCGAGGGTGAAGACCTTGAAGACACATGGCTCGTGCCGCCCGAAGATGCTTACTCCTGGACCAAGCCAATCGAAGAAACTCCCGATAAATACGTCGAGGTGGTGGTCGGTTTCGAGAAGGGGATCCCGGTTTCGGTCGATGGCTCGCTGAAGTCGGGCGTCGAACTGATCTCAATCTTGAACGACATGGCTGGCGAGCACGGCGTGGGTCGTATCGATCACATCGAGAACCGTTTGGTCGGCATCAAGTCTCGCGAGGTTTACGAAACTCCGGCTGCAATCGTGTTGCACACCGCCCTAAAGGCGCTTGAGACCTCGACGATGTCTCGTGAGCAGCAGCGTGTGAAAGAGAATCTTTCAGCGATTTATTCCGATCTCGTTTACGACGGTCGCTGGTTCACCGAGCTTCGCACGAACATTGCGGCGTTCATGGACAGCGCCCATGAATACTCAACCGGTGATGTTCGCCTACGTCTGCACAAGGGCTCTTGCATCGTGGTGGGCCGACGCTCGCCGTTCTCGCTATATGATTTCGATCTGGCGACCTACTCGACAACCGACTCGTTCGATCACGAGGCAGCCACCGGATTCATCGACATCTACTCGCTGGCAGCCCGAACCCAAAGCCGAAAGCAAACCAACTCAGAAAAGCGGTAGCGAGGCTTATATGCTGCCATCGCGACGAATTTGAGGCTCAAGCGAGGACCAAACATATGTCGCCTAAAAAAACTGGTTACCAGACGTTTCCAGCAGGTGCTAATCATCGCGGTAATTCTGAGCCTCGCACCTGTGATCGGTTGCGGAGACCAGTGGTTTCTCAGTGTTCAAAATGAACTGGATCACGACATTGAAATTAGAGTTAACCCTGTCATATCTCCTAAGGACGATGTAATGATCACACGTCCCATAGAAGTGTTTGGAACTACAAAATTACCGCTTGGCAATCTGTTAGATATCGAGTTCTACGATGGTGCACCTGGCTCTGCAGAGGTATATACCGTCCTATTGGTTACGGATTCTGACAATTACTTCTTCTGGGTCAGCAACAATGCCTTGTTAGAAGCACGGTGTGAGGTATCGGTAACCGAATCATTGACGAATTTTCTAGATTCGTTTACGCCTCCCGAAGGTCAGATCGCTGCAAGCCCCGTCATCATTGTTGATGATCCTCTAATTCTGAATCCGAACTATCGAGAACTTCCCGAAAACAAATGTGACGACTACTAGGAATCTGATGAGGAACAATAAGTTCTTGTTATCAAGAATTCTGGGGCAGACGATAATCGAACCTCACTCTGAACATGACAAACAAAAACGAAAATAAAAACCCCGCCGCTGCTGCTCGCGGTAGCGAGCTTGCTAGCGATTTCACGGTGTCGATTCACTACGACCGCAGGTTGTATCGTGAGGACATTGCGGGGTCGATCGCGCACGCCCGCATGCTGGGTCGTCAGGGGATAATCGAGCCTGACGATGTCGACAAGATCGTTGACGGTCTCGGCAAGATTGCAGTCGAGATCGAAGCCGGTGAGTTCGAATGGAAATCTGACCTCGAAGACATCCACATGAACGTGGAATCGCGTCTTTTCGAACTGATTGGCGATTCCGCAGGCCGTCTTCACACAGCCCGCTCACGCAACGATCAGGTAGCCACCGACACCCGTCTCTGGACGCAGGGAGCCTGCGCACGCGCCTTCGACGCAGCAGTAGTCCTCCAAACAGCTCTCGTAACCCTCGCCGAAAATCACATCGACACCATCGTTCCCGGCTACACCCACATGCAGCGCGGTCAGCCGGTCGTTCTCGCCCATCACCTGATGGCGTACTTCGAGATGTTCGACCGCGATGCCACCCGCTTCGCCCAAACCGCCGAGTCAGCCGACGTAATGCCGCTTGGCTCAGGCGCAATGGCCGGTGTTCCCTACCCGATCGACCGTGAATGGGTTGCAGGCCAGCTCGACTTCGGCGATATCTCCCGCAACTCGATGGATTCGGTTTCCGACCGCGACTTCATCGTCGAGTTTCTAACCGCTTCATCGCTGGCGATGGCTCACCTATCGCGCCTCGCCGAAGAGTTGGTTATCTGGTCATCCGACGAGTTCGGCTTCATCAAGCTGTCCGATGAATTCACGTCCGGCTCCAGCATCATGCCGCAAAAACGCAACCCCGACTTCGCCGAGTTAATAAGAGGCAAGACGGGTCGTGTTTACGGCTCGCTGGTCGGACTTCTCACCACGATCAAGGGTCTGCCGCTTACCTACAACCGTGATCTACAGGAAGACAAGGAAGGCCTCTTCGACGCCGCCGATACCGTAATAGCAGCGCTCGAAGCAGCAGCCGGAATGGTCTCGGGAATGACCGTCAGCGCCGATCGCATGCGTCAGGCCGCCGAAAAGAGCTTCGTGCTCGCAACCGACATCGCCGACTACCTCGTAGGCAAGGGCGTGCCGTTCCGCGAGGCGTACATTGCCGTTTCCGATCTCTCAAAGCAATGCATTGCCGATGGCGTCGGATTCGGTGAATTAACGCTCAGCGATTTCCAGAAGGCATCTTCGCTATTTGACGAGGGAGTCATGGAAATCACTCTTGATTCTGCCGTCGCAGCACGTAACGTACCCGGTGGCACCGCTCCCGACCGTGTTCGTGCCGCAATCGCCGAAGCGAAAGAGATGCTCGGCAAGGCGAATGAGTAGCCGATCACAGCTACAATCCTCAACAATCTGAATACTGCCTTGCCCGTAATCTCCGAAGCACGCCCTCCCGAAAAGGTCACCAGTGACAATAGTCATCGCTCACCGCGGTCTCGACGAGACCTACCCCGAAAACACCGTGATCGCCTTCAAGGCCGCTCTCGAAAAGGGCTATGCCATCGAGATCGACGTTCGAGGCACGTCTGACGACGAACTCATCGTGCTCCATGACGACACGGTTGATCGCACAACAGATGGCGAGGGTCGAGTCGCTCAAATGACGCTCGCCGAAGTCAAAGCACTCAACGCCGGTAGCTGGTGTGGCGAAGAGTTCGCAGGCGCGCAAATTCCAACCCTCATGGAAACGTTCGACGCTGTGAAAGAGTTCGGAACGGCCGAAACGACTCTGATTATCGAGATGAAAACGCTGGACCCCGGCTGCATCAACAAGATCTGCGACGGTCTCGCTGAGCGAGGGCTGCTGAGCAGCACGGTCGGCATCGGGTTGATTCACCTTTCCGTAGACGTACGTCGGCGTTTCTACGGTGGAAGCCCCGATTTCCAGTGCGCATCAGTCGCCAACGTCGCAGCCGAGCTGCCAGCAGCGATTTCTGACCCCTACTCATCATGGATTTACGTTCGGTACCTGATGAGTGCCGAAGATGTGAAGGCCGCCCATGACGGCGATAAGAAGGTCATAGCATCGGGTCCCGACGTGATGGAAAACCTCGACAACATGGTGCTGAGCGCCGAAGCGGGCGCCGACACGATAATGGCGTACCATCCGGATGCAATTGCTGACAGGCTCGCCTGATTTTCTATAACCGATCTGCCCTGGTCGTTGAATAAGCAAGGATCATTAAAGAATCTTGGCTCCCCACATCAAAATCTCACCATCGCTTCTCGCAGCCGACTTCGCGCATCTTGCCGACTCGATCGCTGCAGCAGAAGAAGCCGGTGCCGACGAACTTCATTTCGACGTGATGGACGGCAGTTTCGTGCCCAACATCACGATTGGAATCCCCGTTTTAGAGGCGATTCGCCCTCTCACCAAACTGCCTATCGACATCCACATGATGGTTCTCGAACCTGCTCGATATGCCAAAGAGTTCGCTGATGCAGGTGGCGACATATTCACGATGCACGCCGAAGCCTGCGACGATCTAGAAGCCTCACTCGGCGACGCCCGAGTAGCCGGAATGATCGCCGGGGTTTCGCTAAAACCGGACACCCCGGCTTCGGCCATTCAGCCGATTTTGCCTTTGATCGAACGAGTCCTCGTAATGACCGTCGAACCGGGCTTTGGAGGCCAGTCGTTCATGCCCGAAATGCTCCCAAAAATCACCGAACTAGCCGACATGGCACGCGCCGCAGGAACGGAACTCGAAATAGCAGTCGATGGTGGCATCAAGGTCGACACCGCCGGGGAAGTAATCGACGCCGGAGCAACAACGCTCATCTCAGGCACAGGCGTCTTCAACTACCCCGACGGCATGAAGTTAGGAATCGAAGCGATTCGTTCAGCGGGCAGCTAGTCTCCCGTTCTCCAACACTCCTTTTCCCGAGCGGAGTCGAGGGATCTAGGGTTGGGGTCGCGCTCGGACATTACGACAGGAACATCCTTGTACCCTACGTAAACAACAACGGTGTGAACATTCACTACGAGGTACTCGGATCGGGCAAACCCGTCGTACTAGTTCCCGGCCTTTTCGGAAGCATAAACCACTTAAAAGATCGAGGTTGGGTTGACCTTCTCTCCCCCGAGTTCCAGCTGATAATCGCGGAAGTACGTGCCCACGGCGAGAGCGATACACCTTCTGATCTCACTCAGTACTCACTGAAGCACCGCATGTCCGACGTGATTGCAGCGATGGACGATGCCGGTATCGACACTGCCGCATACCTTGGATACTCAATGGGTTCAGCAATCGGTTTTGGACTGTCCGAACACTTCAGTGAAAGGTTCAACTCTTTCGTACTCGACGGCGCACATCCGTACCCGAAAGACCTCTCCTGGGTAAAAAATCTAATCAATGACCGGCGAACTCAAGGACTCATACCCGACGATTTCGACCTAACCCCATTTTTCTCGATTCTCGATCATGAGGAAGAAGGCACGGGGGTCGATCCGACCTTGGTTCAAGAACCATGCTTCGTTTTCTACGGAGGCAAAGATCATGGGATCAACGAAGCCCGCCAAGTAGCCCGGGAGCTTCCAAACTGTGAGTTTCTCCAACTGGCAGGGCTCGGCCACAGAGCTGCGTTTGAGCCTTCAGACGAACTAGTCCCAGTAGCCCAACGCTTCCTTCGCGAACACGCCTAAACGAACGAAATCTCGGCCAGGACGCCCGCGAAAAGCGTAAGATAGCCTTCGAGGAAATCTTGATGCCAGAAAACACTGAATTCGAAGAGTACGGACTACCCAGAGCAACCCACGAAGAGGCCGACGGTCCTTCTGGTTCGGTGGTGCTTGGCGAGGGCGATTACCGCTACGAAGTTTCTGGCAAGAACTGGGGCATGCTGCCCGATGGCTGGAAATACAAGGAAGCAACCGCTGTCGGCGTCGATCAGCAGGATCGTGTTTTCGTATTCAACCGCGGTACCAGCGCAATCATTGTTTTCGACACCGACGGCAACATGATCGACAGCTGGGGCGAAGGAATTTTCAAGAGCCCTCACGGCATATCTTTCGACCCCGAAGGAAACCTGTTTCTGGTCGACAACGGCGATAGCACGGTAAGAAAGTTCACCCCCTCTGGCGAGTTGCTCATGACACTTGGGGAGCCGAACAACCCATCGCCACCAATGAGCGGAATACCGTTTTGCGTGCCAACCCACGTTGCAGTCGACCCCGGAACTGGCGAGTTTTTCGTTTCCGACGGATACACGAACGCAGTCGTTCACCGATTCAGCCCAGAAGGCGATTTGCTTGCCACCTGGGGAGAGTCGGGTACAGATCCCGGCCAGTTCAATATCGTCCACAACATCGCTATCGATAGCCAGGGACTGCTCTACGTTGCCGACCGAGAGAATCATCGCATCCAGGTGTTCAATCGAGACGGCGAGTTCCAGACCCAGTTTGTGAACATGTCTCGCACGGCTGCCATATACATCGACACACGCCACGACAAAGATATCGTCTACATTGGCGAGTATTTTGCAGGCATCGGCTCAAATCACATGGGCACGAATCTTGGACCACGAGTCACGGTAATGAACACCAAAGGCGAAGTTTTATCTCGGGTGGGAATCGAAAGTTACGGTTCGCAGCATGGCAGCTTCTTCACGCCACACGGAATATCGGTCGACTCCCACGGCGACGTGTATGTCGCCGAGGTTTCGCACAGCGACTACGGCAGCAACTGGAACATCGATCACGAACTACGCTCAATGCAGAAGTTGATCCGGCAGCGCTAATAGCGCGCACCTCTTTCCCGTGTCCCGAGTGAAGTCATCGGAACCGAGGGATCTGGTGCGGGGTCGCGAGTGCCCGTGGCTGTCGCTTCATTGGGGGAGAAAGATACTGAATCAAGTTCAGCATGACAGTGTTCGCGGCTCTCCGGCCTGTGGTGCTATCCCACTCGTCACGCCACGTTTCGCTGGTGTGGTCTTCGAGCCACCTGCCATCGACCAATCTGAAGTAAAGCTTATCCACGATATCGAACGAAGCATCCCCACTATCAGCAGGTGGATGGGAGATCGCGTCGTACAAAATCCTGCAGAGAACCTCGTCGAATTTGAGGTCCTTGACTTCCACGATCTCGATGTCCGGATAGTCGCTCCATGCTCGCCCCATAAATGAGGCCATTTTCATCTGCTCAAGCGTGGCGTTTTCGTTTTCAGCGGTAGCGGCGGTTCTAACACTGTCCATCGCAGATTGCGACCGAGAATGATAAGCAACGAAGTAGCTGTGCAGTGCCGCAACAACGTCATCCCAATATATTTCTGAGAACGTGGGAACAGGTGTTGGCGTGGGTGCCGGAGTAGACGTAGGTTCCGGTATCGGAGTCACTGGGTACGGGCGTCGGCGTATCGGCCATCGAAAACGTGCCGTCACCTTCGGGGGTCAGTAGGCTTGGATCAACCTGGTCGGAAGCAGCCCCACCCGCCGTAGCAGTTTTATTCTGCGAAGCTTCCATGGTTCGAACAACTCCGCCCTCATCCCCGCAGCCTGCGAGAACTGTGGCACCCAACACCGATAGCAAAACGATCAACAAGCGTTTCAATGTTTTGAGTCCAGTCTCGCCTGCTCAGTAAAAACGCCATTCTAAGTGTCTGTGGCGCGACTCAGAATGTAACACGTTGACCCAGAACGTTCAGTAATGGCATCGTTCTGATACGAGAACAGCTAACCAAACATCAAACCGGTCGTACGTTCCAGATATCGAAGCCAACAAACGATGAAATCGCCATGTCGGGGGCATCGTCGCCTTCAGCAGATAGTGCAACTGCACCGATCCCAACGCACGACATACCCGCCGCACGTGCAGCCCTGAACCCGGCAACTGAATCTTCGAACACGACGCACTTCGATGGGCTGACGTTGAACAGTTCGGCGGCCTTTAGATATGGCTCAGGATTCGGTTTGAGATTCGTCACATCATCGAGTGTTACCGATCCGCGGAACACATCGTCCAACTTCGCCATCTTCATGAAGCCATCTGCGTAGGGGCGTTCGCCAGAAGTCACTAGCGCAATCCGAATGCCGGATGCTGCTACCGATCGCACCGCTGCATCGGCTCCAGGCAGCAGATCGAGACCTTCAGCGGCGATGCGCTTCCACTGTGTCGAAGATACTCGGCGAGCACCTTCTCTCCATCCCCTAGCCCGTAGTGATCTGCAACCATCTGTGCCCCGGCTTCACACCATGACCGAACGTCACCGGGTGGTCGTCAGCGAGGTCTGTAATTCCAAACGCCTGAACGGTCGCACGCTCGGCTTCTCGATGAGGCGGCCCGGTGTCGATCAAAGTGCCGTCAAGATCGAAGAATGCTGCGGAGAAACGAGGATATGTCATGGCTGTGCATTATGGCTTATCTCCGAGTAGGTAACTGCCGACGGTACACCCATACTACCGCGATTAGTACGCCCGTTCGATTCCCGTCAATTTTCGTCCGCCCAAACTATTTACAGGCATAAAAAAAGCCCCTCTCAACTGAGAAGGGCTCTAAATGCAAATCGAAACGGATTCTACTCAACTGAAAGGAGCGAAATCCCCTTCTTATCGAGAGTGCGCATCTCGCGGGCGGTCAACTTGACTCGGTGACGCTGACCATCGATGACAACCCACTTGTTCTGCAAGTTAGGCTTCGAAATCTTTTGGGTAGCGTTCAGTGCATGTGATCGGTTGTGACCGAACAATGGCTTGGGACGGGGTCCAAGACCCAGTTTTGCCCTGATCTGATCGGAGCTAGGCATAGCGATTAAACTCTCGAAATTATATCTAGATGGTGGGATTGTCTCTCGCCGTGTGCAAAATTTACTCGTAAAGAGCAGCAACACTCGGATAAGACTCCAGCGATTAACGCTAACATGCAAGTCGCGCAGTAACAACCGAATTCTTGTTCAATGAAATGCGAGTCTAGACGGCCATTCTGAACTGTAATCAGTGGGAATTAGCCAGGAATCACAAGTTCATGCAGAACTCTTCGACGAAAATACCAGCCGCTACCTCAGCTCGACTGAGCGACATGATCCGCGCCACGACTCTGGCCATCGAAGCCAATCGTGACACGATCAATGCGCTTAACGTGTTCCCGGTCCCCGATGGCGACACCGGCACCAACATGCTGCTCACGCTCCGATCCGTGGTCGAGGATATGCCGCTAGACCCCAAAGAATCGGCCAACAACGTTGCAAAAATCGTCGCTCGTTCCGCCCTACTTGGTGCCCGCGGCAACTCGGGGCTGATTCTCGCTCAATACTTCAAAGGTTTGGCCGAAGCCATTGGTGAAGACACCGAACTGACCGGCGAGCATCTGGCAAAATCTATTCGCATCGCCACAACAAATTCTTACAAGGCTCTGCCAAATCCGGTCGAAGGCACAATGCTCACGGTCTACCGCGAATGCGCGGAAGTCGCTGAGAAGTCGGCACTGGCAAACGACTCGCTTGAGAGCGTACTCACCGATGTAGCAGATGAGGCGCTTGCATCGGTACGACGCACACCCGATCTGCTTCCTGTCCTTGCTGAAGCCGAAGTGGTTGACTCAGGTGGATTCGGATTCGCCGTGATGCTCGATGGCGCGCTCAGGGCTTTGCGAGGCGAAACGCCTGTGGGTCGTGTCATCGAAGTACCAATGCCCGGAAAGCAGAAATTCTCCGGCTCGGTGAAGGCCGACTTCGTAAGCGCATCTGAAGAGATCGACTGGGGCTACTGCACGGTATTTGCCATCCAGTCGGACAGCAAACTCGATCTCGACAAAATCCGAAACCACATGGACAGGATCGGCCGGTCGCCAATTGTCGACGGCACCGATGGCATCGCCAAGGTTCACGTCCACATGGAAGACCCCGGCGAAGCGCTGACTGCGGGGATCTCCTACGGCCAGCTATCCAATATCGAAATCGGCAACATGGACGACCAGACCGCCGGTTGGGCAGCCGACAGACGATATAGTGCAGCAACGGCAGCCAAGCCCGCCACCCCAGTCGATGTTGCAATCGTTGCAGTCGCCGCCGGCGATGGTCTGAACGATTTGATTCTCAGCTCCGGAATGGGAGCCGCTTCTATAGTCGAAGGCGGCGACACTATGAACCCGTCGGTCGCTGATCTGCTTGAAGCCGTAGAAGCGGCACCTTCCGATAAGGTCATCCTGCTGCCGAACAACAAAAACGTTGTACCTGCAGCAAAAGCAGTGTCCGAACTAAGCGAAAAAGACGTTCGCGTCGTTGCCACACGTTCAGTTCAAACAGGAATCGCTGCGCTGTTGGAGTTCAATACGACCCTGAGCATCGACGAAAACGAAGAGGCGATGAACGATGTTGTCGGCGAAGTAGGCGATGGCCGAGTGTGCCTGGCAAGCCGAGACGTAACCGTTTACGGCCACGAAATTCGCAAAGGAATGGCGTTCGCCACATTCAACGATGAAATCGTTGCCGTTGGTCGCGATCCGCTGTTCGTGCTCACGAAAATGCTCGAACTTCAGGCAGGCGACGCCGAGATCGTGACGATCTATACGGGGGAATCGCTGAGCTCGGAGCAGGTCGAAACAGCGACCGAATCTCTTACAAACAAGTTCAAAGAGCTCGAAATCGAAGTGGTGCACGGCGGACAACCGCACTACGAGTATCTGGTTGCAGTAGAGTAGCCTGAACGCCAGACATCACATGGGGTGCGCTTACACGATGCTGCCCGCTGAGCATCAGTCAATCCGGCGCCAACCTGTGTAACTCCGCAGTCATTGGAGCACATTAATGAGCATCGCAGTCGTCACCGACAGTACATCCGACCTACCGCCAGATATAGCCGCCCAGCACGGCATTTCGGTCGTGCCGCTAAATGTCCACATCGAGGACGAAACCTATCTGGATGGAGTAACCATTTCTGCAGACGAAATGTACAGGCGGCTTCCCGATCGAAGCGTAATTCCAACTACTTCAGCGCCATCGGTCGGATCGTTCGTTGAGATATACGAAAAACTTGGCGAAACGCACGATGAGATTATCTCGATTCACCTGTCGGCAAAGCTGAGTTTGACCCACGGTTCAGCGGTGAACGCGGTCGCTGAAATGGGTTCTTCAGGGCCAAAAATCGAGGTAGTAAACACTGAACAGGCGTCGATGGCTCTCGGCTGGACAGCCGTTCAGGTTGCCGAAGCGATTGCCGCGGGAATGAGCCTAGAAGGATCCGTTGAACTCGCCAACAGCGCTAGTGAACGGGCGGTGTTTATCGGAATGGTCGACACGATGAAGTACCTTGTGCGTGGCGGACGAATTGGCAAGGCGCAGGGATTCGTGGGATCGCTGTTGAAGATTCGACCCATTCTTACTCTCAGAGACGGCGAGGCTCACCCGCTCGAGCGCGCACGTAGTCGCAAAAAAGGCATAGCAAGAATCAAGGCGCTGGTCGAAGAGTACGCACCGCTGGAAAAACTGGCGATTCTGTACACGACCGACGAGATAGACGCGCAAGATATCGCTAATGAAATGGCAAGCTTTGCTCCCGACGGCGAACCAGTCGTGGCGCAACTCGGCCCGGTTGTAGGGAACTACGCTGGGCCGGGCATGCTTGGACTTGGGCTTATTCGATCCGAAAACAGCTGATGAATGGGCGTGGACGCTACACGGCACAAGCCCCCAACACCGATCGAGCCGCCAACGCGCTTCGAAACATTCTGGAGTTGGAGCGAAAGCTCGAGTTCACGGATCGCGCCGTAACCGGAGGTCTCGACAAGTTCATCGAACGTTCAACTGCGTCTATGCCGTGGCTTCGCGATATCGAGCCGCTGCGAGGCACGAACTACGCCGCACTACAACCGGGACAACGACATCGATGGGCATCAGCAGTAATGGGCCGATTACGCGGCGCTGCGACCCCTGTACCCGACTCTCCACCAGCAACTAAAAAGCCAACACCCCGCAAAGCTCCCAAAAAAACCGCCTCGCGGGCTCACGTGGTGTACACGCTTGATACTCCGCTTGAGGATTTGAAATTCATCCATAAAGCGACCCGTCCAAAGCTCGCACAACTCGACGTAACGAACCTGCGAGACATGATTCGCCTGTTCCCAAACCGGCACGTCGACTACTCGCAGGTAACGAAAATATACGAAGTCCTATTTGGCGAGCAGATGACTGTTGCGGGGCGTGTGGTCCGTTCGGAAACAGCGAAAATCGGACCACCACCCGGTGCTGCCAAGATCCTGATCAACGACGGCACAGGCGTTCTTGAAGCAACATTTTTCAGGCAGGCGTACCTGGCAAACAGGTTCAAGCGCGGCGATATAGTGGCGTTCTCGGGTGATATACGGGAGTTCAACGGCCGGGCGCAGATGCAGAATCCCGAGTACGACCAGTTGCCTGCGAGTGCTGCCCAATCCCAATCAGGAAGCGACGATCTACAGCTGACCCACGCCGGGAATCTACTGCCGGTCTACCCATCGACCGACGGTCTGGTTCAGCGATCTATTCGAACAGCAACCAGAAAATCTCTCGACAACGGACTGGCGTTGTTGGACGAGTATCTGACCGATGACCTGAAGCAACGTCATTCGTTCACAAATCTCATAGAAGCGGTCGAATCGATGCACTATCCCGATTCGGCAGATCAACAGTTTCAGGCACGACGCCGTCTGGCGTTCGATGAACTGTTTATGTACCAACTCGCCGCACTCAAAAAGAAGTCGGAGTGGCGGCACCGTAAGAACGGCATTGTGATCGATTCTCTCAAAGGCAAGCCAGTAGTAGACGCCTTTCTGGATTCGCTCGACTTCGACCTGACAATAGACCAGAGCGAGTCGCTGGCAAGCTTCCTAGAAGACATGGCCACCGGCATTCCGATGGGTCGACTACTTCAAGGTGAGGTCGGAAGCGGAAAAACGGTCGTCGCACTCTCGGCGCTACTTGCCACGAACACCTCAGGGCATCAGGGCGCACTTATGGCGCCTACCGAAGTTCTCGCTGAACAGCATTTCCTGAGCATTGCGAACCAGCTCAAGGCGGAATCGCTGCTGGGCGAGCCAAAAGACGCCGTGCGCCATGCCAGTCTGCCGGGAAGTGGCAATCGCCGAATTACGATGGTGCTGCTGATAGGAAGCCTTCAGGGATCGATCAAAAAACGCATCCAGCAGATGATCGCCGAGGGCGAAGCCGATCTCATAATCGGCACCCACGCACTGCTGCAGGAACAGGTTGCGTTCGCGAAACTCGGGCTCGCAGTGGTCGACGAGCAGCACCGCTTCGGAGTCGAACAGCGAGGTGCGTTAACCCAGCGAGAGCCTCGGCCGCACCTGCTGGCGATGTCGGCAACGCCGATACCTCGAACGCTGGCACTCACCGTTTACGGCGATCTCGACATCACAACACTGAAAATCCTGCCCAAAGGCCGAAAGCCCATCACGACGATGCTCGCCAACAACACCGTCACCGAAAACAACGCCTACGAACTGATCCGCACCGAAGTGGCCAAAGGCAGGCAGGCGTTCGTAGTCTGCCCGTTGATCGAACCGTCCGACGTGATCGAAGCTGCATCAGCGCTTGAAGAGTTCGAACGACTATCGATGGGTGAGTTCAAAGACCTGACAGTGGGGTTGCTTCACGGCCGTATGAAACTGCCCGAGAAGCAAGAGGTGATGGACAAGGTTCGCAAACGAGAGATCGACGTGCTGGTGGCAACTCCGGTTATCGAAGTCGGTGTCGACATTCCGAACGCTACCGTCATGATGATCATGAGCGCCCAGCGCTTCGGTCTCGCCCAGCTGCACCAGTTGCGTGGGCGAATTGGCCGTGGTGAAGACGCTAGCTACTGCGTGCTGATGACGAACTCGAAGGGCGAGACGGCAAACGAGCGAATCGAGGTCGTGCTGAACAGTAACGATGGCTTCAAACTGGCGGAAGAAGACCTGCGAATACGAGGTCCCGGCGACTATATGGGCACTCGCCAGAGCGGCTGGGATGATCTGAAAGTTGCGACCATAGATGATGTTGATCTGCTGCAAATCGCCCGCCGGGAAGCATCAGACTTGATGGCTGACGGTACGCTCGATTCGCTAAACGCAAACCCGGTGTTTGCGAAGGAGCTCGAACGCGTCACTTCAAACCACTTCACCGAGTTTTCATAGCCATCTAGATGGGATTAAATTTGCCAACGCACCTATCCACAGCAAGCATGTTCAGATGAAATCCAGAAAAATACTCGTAACAGGCATGAGTGGTTTGATAGGTGGGCTTGCAGGACGCAAGTTCGCCGAGAACAACGATGTAACCGCGCTTGGCAGAAGTGAAGTGGATGGCTTTCCGACGACCGCCACCGACATTGGTGACGGCATCGAGGGAATACTGCCCGCACTCGAAGGCGTCGATACCGTCGTTCACATGGCGGCGTCACGCGGCAACGTCACCGATGAAACGCACATGAAGGCGAACATCATGGGTGTCTACAACCTGTTCGAGGCATCCCGAATCGCTGGTGTAAAGCGCATTGTTGCTGCAAGCACCGGGGCAGTAGTTGCCGGATACGAGAAGGACGACCCGATCAAATCACTGGTTAACGATCCCGATTTCGAAATGCCATCGCCACGCCCCATGCTCACCACCGATTCCGCCACCCGCCTGACCAGCATGTACTCGGTATCCAAAATGTTCACCGAGAACTTAGGCCAGATGTACTCGGAAACACACGACATGTCGGTAATCTGTATTAGAGTCGGAAAAGTCGAGATCAACGATGTACCTCTGAACGCACGAAACGCGTCGGTCTGGTGCAGCCATCGGGACATCCTCCAGATGATCGATAAGGCAGTGCATGCGCCAGACGATCTCAAATTCGCAGTAGTCTTTGCATGCTCCGACAACCCGACGCGGTATCGTGATATTGAACATGCCAGAGAGACGCTTGGATTCGTTCCGCAGGATAGTGCGGCGGGTCACGGTTTCTAGGAGAACTCGATGGGCACCAGCCTGAGCGGTCCTGAACACCTGCACGATATGCACACCCCAGACAGGGTGCGGCAGCGGTTGGAAGACGGCACCCCGCAGAGCTACCTGAAGGATATGGTGTACGGCGGGATCGACGGCACGATCACCACGTTCGCCATAGTGGCTGGGGTTGTGGGTGCTGATCTTTCTGCTGGAATCGTAGTGATACTCGGACTTGCGAACCTGATCGCAGATGGCTTTTCGATGGCTGTCAGCAACTTTCTTGGCACGCGCGCTGAACAGCAGTTCCTCCACATGATTCGCACTGATGAAGAGGAACAAATTCGACTCATTCCTGAGGGCGAACGCGAAGAAATTCGCCAGATCTACGCACGCAAAGGTTTCGAAGGTGAACTGCTCGAACAGGTTGTAGAGGTGATTACTTCGGACGATCAAGTTTGGGTCGATACAATGCTCACCGAAGAGCACGGGCTGCTGCTCGAAGGTCCGGAACCAGCAAGGGCAGCTTGGTGGACGTTCGTTGCGTTCCTGGTAGCAGGAATCGTTCCGGTCACACCGTTTATCGAGAATTTGCTTGTCGATGGCGGTATTTCGACCCCATTCCTGTGGAGTTCGATAGCGACTGGCGCAACTTTCTTCGCCATCGGTATCTACAAGGCAAGAGTCGTTGGCGCCAACAAGATCAAGGCGGGATTCGAGACGGTCGCTGTTGGTGGTGCGGCGGCGGTTATCGCATATGGCATCGGTTGGGCGCTGCGAGGCGTCGCAGACAATCTTTAGTTGCCGAGGGCAACACGACTCCAATTAGCGTCAAAAGAGATACATAAATGCCAATAAATCCACCTACCGATTACAAGCCTCACCCAAATCTGAAACGGGTCAGAAAAGGGCTGCTGGTTATCAACACCGGGAACGGCAAGGGTAAAACCACCGCCGGATTTGGAATGATGCTTCGGGCCTGGGGCCGAGGGATGAACACGATGGCGGTTCAGTTCATTAAGAGCGAAAAGTCGAAGTACGGTGAGCAGATGGCCGCCGAGAAAATTGGCATCGAGATGATTCCTTCAGGCCGAGGCTTTAGCTGGACATCGAAGGATCTCTCGGAAGACGAAGCTTTAGCGCAAAACGGCTGGCAAATCGCCAAAGAAAAGATCACTTCAGGCGAGTACGACGTGATCATGCTCGACGAGATAACTTACCCGATCAGCTGGGGCTGGATCGACGTCGATGAAGTGCTAGAAGTTATAGCCAACAAGCCCAAAATGCTGAACCTGATCATCACAGGACGCGACGCACACGAGAAACTCATCGAAGTAGCCGATCTTGTAACCGAAATGCAAGAAATCAAGCATCCGTACGCCGATCAAGGAATTCCGGCTCAAAAAGGAGTTGAATTCTAATGTCACATGTGACATTTCCGGTCGATGGTGAAAATCAGTTCAAAATCGAACCGATCAGCCTTAAGCACCTAGAAATAGCCCGCGCGCGCCAAAAAACATTAACAAAACCGGCCGTAAGTTTGGGTCGACTTGAAGATATTGCCTATCAACTCGCCGGGATTCAGCGGAAAAACAAGCCGGCAATTGAGGACAAATGGGTCGTGATTGCAGCAGCCGATCATGGCGTTGTCGAGGAGGGCGTTTCTGCCTTTCCGCAGGCCGTTGGAGAATTAAACAATCTGCTCCCTCCCAGTCTGGGAGGGAGGGACAAAAACTACCCGGCGGCAAGGGTCAGCTACTCAGCCAACCCCCACCAACCTTGCAGAAAAAATGCCAACTGCACCAGAAAAGGCGAGTCGTTACACCATTACCTGGCCGCCATCGCATTGGATGGTCTGGCCTGTGATGTTGCGGGCTTCTTCGGAGGCTAAGAATGTGACGAGAGCGCCGATGTCTGACGGCTCCTGCGGTCGACCCATCGGGATAACTTCTTTCAGTGCGCCCATGAACACATCGAACTTATCCTTGCCCGCTACTGCCTCATCGCCAAGGGCCTCGCGCTCTGCCATCCAGTCCTTGTGGAACTGTGTCCATATTCGACCCGGAGCCACTGCGTTCACGTTGATGTTCGCAAGTGCGAACTCACGAGCCAGCGCCTGGGTGTAGGCAACGACGGCCATCTTGGTCGTAGCGTAGTAAGCGGTCTGGTACTTGGCGGCTTTGGCGGCAACTGAAGAAATGTTGATGATCTTCCCTGCCTGTCGTGCTCGCATCTGCGGGAGAACGGCTTCTGTCACATCGGCGAGACCCTTCACGTTTACCTGCCACGTGAAATCCCAGTCAATGTCTCGGAATCCGGTTCCGGTAGATCCGGGAGCACCTGCGACACCCGCGTTATTGACCAGAATGTCGATCTGACCAGCTTCGGTGGTGATCTTCTCAACTGCGGCGATGATCGAGTCCTTGTCGGTTACGTTCATGTTGGCGGTGTAAGCCTTGCGGCCCATCGCCTCGACCTGCTTTGCGGCTGCGGCTGCGGTTTCATCGCTGATGTCGCCGATTGCGATGTCGGCACCCTGACCTGCCAGTTTAAGCACGATGCCGAGTCCCAGACCCTGACCACCACCGGTAACCAGCGCTACTTTTCCACTCAAATCTGCAAACATTTGTTTTTTCCTGCTTTTCGTTTCGTACGGGCTGTAATTCGGATATTCATCGACTTTAGGGTCGGCACTTTGAAATATTCAGACACGTAAATCTACCAAGAATTGTTATCTCTTGATCGCCAAAACGGACTAAAGTCGATTCATGACTGAAATTCGCAGAATCTACATCGCTGGCGGTTCCGGAGTCGGCAAGACGACTCTCATGAAACAACTCTCCGAGGTAGTTGGCAGTCCAGCGTTTGAACTCGATCACCTTCTCTGGACGAAAATTGGAACAGATGAAGGTCTTTCTGAATCCGAGCGAATAGCAGTTGTTCACAAAATAGCGATTCAGCCAGCGTGGATCGCTGAAGGAGTCTATGTCGGGTGGGCACAGGAGTTGTGGCGTGAAGCCGATCTGGTGATCTACATACGCTCCCGCCTTCGAGTCATGCTCTGGAGGGTGTTCCTGCGTCACTTGAAAGCCGAACTAAGGCGAAATAATCGCTACCCGGGCTGGCTGAGGCTCTTACACATCATGAGAACTATCGCCAGACAAAATCTCAAAACCGAGATCGGTGATATCGACGACAACCAGGACGAAATTCTTACGGAAGCGAAAATTAGCGCCAAGGCGGATCAACAGCGGCACAAAGTACTCGAGATCGACGGAAATCCCCACATCGAGCGAATTCTGGCACTCATCAACTCCAAATAACCCGGCATCGGCAGTACTATGCGTTCGCAGCGACAAACGTCCAGTCGCAATCCGACCCTGAGCTACAAAGCCGAAACCCAATGCCTGAACTCGTAACGTCAAACACAGTATTTGAACCCGTACCCGGTTGGGCGAAAGTTCCGCACGGGCTCTGGCTGCGTGAAGCGACGGCGGTTGCGGTTGATGCCAACGACAATGTTTTCGTTTTCAACCGAGGCAACAGGCCAGTTCTGGTGTTCGATCCCGATGGCAACGTGATCGACATGTGGGGCAGCGACAATCCACCCGGCAAGGTGCGAATTCTCACCGACCCCTACGGAAACAAATCGCAGTTCTGGGACACGTGGTTCACTCGACCCCACGCCATTACTATCGACCACGAAGGCAACGTATGGCTAGTCGATGACACCGGGCACCAGATCAACAAGATGTCGCCGTCGGGTGAGTACCTGATGCAGATCGGTACCGGCGAGCCTGCCGAAGCGCAGAGCGGCGAGATGTTCAACAAGCCGACCGACGTGGCGATTTCCAAGAAGACCGGCGATATTTTCATTTCCGATGGATACGGCAACTCTCGTGTGCACCGTTTGGACAAAGACGGCAACCACATCCTGTCGTGGGGCACTGCAGGAACCGACCCCGGCGAGTTCAATCTGCCGCACAACCTTGCATTAATCGACGATGAAGAAGTGATTGTTTGCGATCGCGAGAGTCACCGTGTGCAGGTGTTCTCGATCGATGGCGAGTTCCGCCGGCAGTGGAATTCGCACAAGGCGGTGGCGGTTGAAGTGACTGGCACTGGCGATGATGTTCGCATTTACGTTGCGGAGCAGGGTCCGACGAACGGTTCGCCAACACGCGGGAACGAAAACACCGGCAACCGGGTTGCTGTGTACGACCGTGACGGCAACCGCTTGACGAGATTCGGCAGCAACACGTTTGGCAACGAGCCAGACCAGTTCCTGTGGCCGCACAGCATGGCTATCGACTCGCAGGGCAACGTTTACGTAGCCGAAGTGTCGTACGTCGAATGGGGCCGCCACCAGAACCCGCGCCAGGAACAGGCGTCTCTGAGAAAGTGGCGACGAGCTGAGGGCTAGTCGTGCTCGTCGGTACCACTTCGCTGCACGCTGTCGATGGTTAGCTTGAACGCTTTTTCTATCGAGTAACGCTCGGTGTAGTCGAAATCCCGTCTGAACTTTGAGGTGTCGGAACCCCATTGCTGGCCGAAATCTTGCTTTGGAACTTCGGTAGTTTCTTCTGTGGCAATAATCCGACCTTTCCAGTCAATCAATCTTGCCACCAGTTCATGCATCTCCATGAAGCTCAAAGCTTCTGGATACCCGAGGTTGTAGATACGCGTGCCGGGGCGTCTGTCGAGCGCACACTCGATCAGCATGTCGGCGATGTTTTCCACGTATCCCCATGTCCAGTGGAAATCGGCGTACGACGGGTGCAACCTCAGTTCGTTCCCTGACTCCCGCAATTTGTCGATCATTTCTCCGGCCCTGCGCTGATAGTCATGGAGGCCGAAAACGGCTGGCAACCGTGTGATCGTGACGTCGAGAGCATCCTGCCCGAGGGCAACTCGCTCGATGTGGAGGTTGCCGATCTCTTCTGTGTGACCAAAGCCGGGTTTCGTTCGAAGTTTGCTCTCTTCTGTTCGTGGCGACTCCGGATAAGGACCGGGTTCCGTTTTGTGAAGCCGGCCGTAAGCCATATAAACGTCCATGCTGCTGACGAGTACGTATCGATCGACCACACCGGTCAGAGCATCGACGACAGCCTGCGTTCTCGGCGTATCGAACTGCGTCGTGTCGATTACAGCGTCAGGACCAAACTCTTTGATCGTGTCGAGCTGGTCAGCAACATCAATGTTGTCGCCATGTATGTGCAACACGTCGACCAGATCTTCTGGCTCGGTCTCGCCGCGGTGATATACGCCCACTTCGTGTCCTAATTCGGTCGTCCGTTCAACAACCGCTCAGCCAATGAACTTCGTACCGCCGATTACAAGTAAATTCATGGCTGAATCTCTCCGTGCAATTCCAATTCAAAAATCGTCCACACCTCAATTCGAATGTTCTCCCATTCGCTCTGGCTACTTGCAATCGTGTGAATTTCCGATGCTACCGGATAGAAATCTGACATAGCGTTCCATCACCGCCTGCTGCGAGTACAATTCTTTGCCGTTGGGCGTGCGCGCCCCGCCCTTTTTCGATACCCACACGAACGCTAGGCCGAGCTATATATGAGCAATGTAACGATTCGAGATATCAAGACGATCATGACTGAGCCGGACAACATCCGACTCGTAATCGTCAAGATCGAAACTTCCGAACCCGGCCTTTATGGCATAGGCTGTGCGACATTCACACAGCGTCCAACCGCAGTGGCAGCCGCTGTCGATGACTATCTTCGACCCTTCCTGATCGGCCGAAACGTCGCCGACATCGAAGACATCTGGCAGTCATCGTACGTTTCTTCGTACTGGCGTAATGGCCCGGTGCTGAACAACGCTCTTTCGGGTATCGACCAGGCGCTGTGGGATATCAAGGGCAAGATGGCCGACATGCCCGTGTACGACCTTTTGGGCGGTCGAGCTCGAGTTGCGGCTCCCGTTTACGTTCACACTTCAGGCGAAACAAACGAAGAGGTTGGCGACAAGGTTCAGGCGTTTGTCGAACAGGGATTCCACCACATTCGAGTTCAGATATCGACTCCCGGCTACGCAACCTACGGCAACAAGGGTGCTGCAACCGGCACAGGATCGGGCAGTAACCAGAACACGCTCGAAGGTCCGGTAGCCAACTCTGATTGGTCGCGAGAATATGATCCCGACAAACTTTATGCCCACCCGGGCGGAGTGTTCGAACCCAAGCCGTACATGCGATCGGCACTGGGCCTATTTGAGTACATCCGAGGTCGCTTCGGATACGGTCTCGAGATTCTTCACGACGTTCACGAACGCATTCCACCGATTCTCGGTGTGTGGTTCGCCAAAGAGGTTGAGAAGTACCAGCTGTTCTTCCTCGAAGATCTGTTCAGCCCCGAAGACCAGGCCTACTTCAAGATGGTCCGCGAGCAGTGCGCTACTCCGATCGCCATGGGTGAGCTGCACAACAGCCCGCACGAAGTAATCCCGATGATCCAGAACCGACTGATGGACTTCATACGCATCCACATATCGCAGATCGGTGGAATTACGCCGGCTCGCAAGATTGCTGCGATGGGCGAGCTCTACAACGTTCGAACTGCGTGGCACGGTCCTGGAGACACTTCGCCTGTGGGTCACGCTGCCAACATGATGCTGAACCTGAACACCTATAACTTCGGTATTCAGGAAGCCAACATTCCGTCAGAACGAACACGTGAGATGTTCCCGGGTACGCCGACCCTGAAAGACGGCATGATGTGGTCGAACGGCAAGCCGGGCCTTGGTATCGATATCGATGAAGAGATGGCAGCGAAGTTCCCGTTCCGAGAACGAGAGTTCGGCGGAGCATGGGACACAGTCCGCCGAGCCGACGGCTCGATGGTCAAGCCGTAGTTCCTACATCCCGACCGAAGCGGAGCGGAGGGATCTTCAGTGGCTGGGTGCTGTGTGGGTCGTGCGAATCGTTATGTCACGCGCAGCGTGTCCCCAGCCCCAGATCACTCTACTTTGGATGCCGAGCAAGCTGACCGGCAACCTAATGAGACATTACGTTCATAAGCACCGCAATCACGTGGTTAATCGCATTCTTCGCCGTCACATCGACGGCGTTCGCTGCATTCACCCGTGTAATCGATACGGGGGCAGGCGGAGCCGAATCTCATGCAAACGCCGACCAGTTGCTGATCGACGATATTGAAAGTTCGCTCAAACTCATCAGCGCTCGACAGTCAGATGGGATCACCAGTTTCACCGACTACGGAGGCCGGTACTCTATCCAACTGAGCTACGGGGGCTATGGTCGAATTCTAGTCCAAATACAGGTGAATCCAGTCCTGGAATCTGGAACCGACGTCGTCGTAACCCTCACACCCTCAAGCGGAATCACCGAATCAATTACGCTCGAGGCTTAGGCGAGACCTATATCTCCGCCATATCAAGCTCTTTTGTTATGTCGATGCTGGTGTAGATGCTTCTGTACACCGGGCATGAGTCGGGGTGCAGATCAAACGCCCGCTGAATGGCCGCTTCTTTAACGGCGTAGAGTGCCTTTTCGACGTTCAGGTGATACGTAACGTGAATTCGCTTTATGACGAGAACGTTGTTCTCTTTTTCCAGCTGACCTTCTGATTCTGAGTACAGAAAGCCATCGCCAGCCGGAATCCCGCGGGCCTCAAGGGCACCGCCAAATGTTCCGGTCATTCACCCGGCTGCAGCAGCGATCACGTAGTCGAGAGTGGTTGTGTACGGGTCGACTACGTTGTTATCGACTCCGTAGTGCTCAGCGACTTCCGAGTGAACTCCGAGCATCACGGGGCCATCGTGCGCCGGTATAAATGCTCGTCGAATCGGGCCTTTTACGCGCTCAATGCGCACATGCGAACGGTATGCGATCGGGTCTATCTCGGTGTTCTCGCTCAACGATTATTCTCCTGAGTCAAACTTAGTTGAACCAGCCTACACTTTCGATCAAGCAAGATAACGGTCCAGTCCCTCTTTGATAGCGATCTCATCGTCGCCCTTCGCCCCTAAAAGCGCGTGTTGCAGTGCGAAGGTCTCACGATAGATGAGGGCCCGATCGAGCAGATCGTCAATATCCGGATATGTAGGGCGCACCTTTTCGATGAGCAACTCACCCGGTACAGTTGTTGCAATAAGCCCTGCGACATCGACAGCGGGATCTCCAAACCCTGCGCTGCCGAAATCGATCACTCCAGTCAAGTGCGACTGCCGATCGAACAGGAAATTCCCAAAACCTAAATCGCCGTGACGCAGGACGGATTTGAACTCAAATCGGTTGATTTTGGCTATGGATTTGCCGAGTTTTCGATTCAACCGGTTCCAAATCGATGAAACAACCCGAGGTTTCAGATAGTTTCGGGCGTCGGCGATTAGGCGATCCCACTGCTGTTGATTGTCGTAGTCAGGAACTACTGAACGGTTGAACTGCGAAACCGGCGTGCCATGAAGCGTGTTCATGAATCGACCCAGATCCCTGCCAAGTCGATTTACCGCAACGGTGTCGAGCGAGTCGATTTGCTCGCGCTCCAACGGCTGTCCAGCGATAGTCCGGTACGCCATCACGGGCCATTCAACGCCGGGAATCTGTACAACTATCTCCGGGTCGGGGGTCAGTACCGGTAGCCGACCTTGAACGGCTCGGAGTACAACGACTTCCGCTGCAAATGAATCGGCAGCTCCGGAATGCAGTGGAACACGGAAAACCCACTCATCGTTGGCGAGAATTGCGATGCTGTTCTGGCCGACACCGAGCACACTCCATGTTTCGATTTCGAAATCCGCTGCTAACAGTTTTTCAACGAATACTTCAGGCGATGTGCTCATACTGACCCGACCATCTGCCTCTACGGACCCTTCGTGACCCAGGGCTGTTTGCGTGGTTCGCCTATGCCCTGCAACAGCGCGGAAATGTAGCCGTAGCAGTACGCAAACGCGGTTCCCAAAGGGTCGTCACCACTGATCCAGGGAACGTGATCGGGCATCAGCATGTACTTGTATCCGACCTCCTGGTACACCTTGACGATCTCGGAGAAGTCGATACTGCCTTCATCCGGAAACGTCTCTTTGAAGTCGAGCTTGTGACCGCGAATATTGCGGAAGTGAACGTTGAAAATCTTGTCTCGACTTCCGAACCAGCGGATCACGTCGGGCAGTTCAGCGTTCGGGTCATCGAGCATCTCGGTGACCGTGCCCTGGCAGAAGTTCAGACCGTGATAGGGGCTCTCATGCATCTGAACGAACTTCTTCATTCCCTCGACTGTGCCAAGAACGGTGTCGACGCCCATCCAGCCATCTGGGATGTAGGGATCGTGGGGGTGGAGTGCCATTCGCACTTTTTCCGACTCGGCTGCCGGGATCGCCCGCTCTAGAAAGTAGTCGATACGCTCCCAGAATAGATCGGCAGGAACTTCGCCAGCGAGACCGAGAGGTGCATCTTGATCGGCCTTCGACCACCTGAACGCGGACACCGAAGAGCCGCCACGACCCATTTCTCGCTCGGTTCGAGGATCGCCAACGATGCACATGTTGTACTTGACCGCTGGAATGCCAACTTCAGCACAGATTCTAATCAGGTTCTGAATCGACTCGATTTCTCGATCTCGTTCAGGGCTTTTGCCGAGCATGATGTTTGGTGATGCTGAATTTTCGACCGTAGACGATGCTAGCGGCAGCTGCACCATGTCGAGTTCGACGCCGTACGAATTAATCTTGTCACGATGTCGAGATAGTGCGTCTTTCGTCCAGTCATGCGGATTCCCTGGCAGGTCAGCGCAGATGTTCACCACACCAAGCTGCGCCCACTGTTCAAAGTCAGCGTCGTTTCTGGCGCCTACCTGTGTTCCAACGTGCATCCGTTACTTCTCCGTTCGAGAATAAAACTTATGACTATCATCCTGAATTCATTTTCAGGATTTTGTAACGTTCAGAGTTGTCTTCAGCTAATACTCTGGCCGAATCGAAAAGTAATTCGCCAGCCTAAGCTTTACCCTCACCCCCTTTTTGGACCGGGCGCGCTTTCGCACTTGGGCCCAGTCTGCGACGCGGCTCCCACTGGAAGAGGGGGTTACGAACAACTAAGACAACACCGCCCATAGCTGAGAAAAAGTGTCACCCCTTCGCCACTATTTTGTTTGGACCGTCGCTGTTGAGTGCTCGCCGGGTCCCTTGGTTACCCACGCCTGCTTGCGAGGCTCGCCAATGCCCTGTAGCAATGCTGAGATGTATCCGTAGCAGAACGCAAAGGCCGTACCCTGCGGGTCGTCACCACTGATCCACGGAACGTGATCCGGCATCAGCATGTACTTGTAACCGACCTCCTGGTAGACCTTGACGATCTCGGAGAAATCGATCGAACCCTCGTCCGGGAACGACTCCATGAAGTCGAGTTTGTGACCTCGAATGTTGCGGAAGTGCACGTTGAAAATCTTGTTGCGTGAACCGAACCAGCGAATAACGTCGGCGATCTCAGCGCCCGGATCATCGAGCATCTCGGTCACGGTGCCCTGGCAGAAGTTCAGGCCATGATAGTCACTCTCGTGCATCATCACGAACTTCTTCATGCCTTCGATCGTACCAAGCACCCGAGTGACACCCATGTAGCCGTCCGGGGTGAAGGGATCGTGCGGGTGGCACGCCATTCGGACTTTCGCCGAGTCGGCGACGGGTACTGCCCGTTCGAGGAAGTAATCGATCCGTTCCCAGAATTCGTCGACACTCACTTCACCAGCGATGGTTGCGGGGTCGTTCTGGTTCATCTTCGCCCAGCGGAACGTGGATGCCGAGGCACCACCTCGACCTGCTTCACGCTCGGAGCGCGGGATGCCGATGATGTTCATGTTGTACTTGACCGCTGGAATGCCGACTTCGCCACACATGCGGATAATGTTCTGTATAGATTCGATTTCACGGTCACGCTCGGGGCTTTTGCCGAGCATGACGTTCGGTGACTGCGATTTGTCGAGCACCGTCGACGACAGCGGAATCTGCACCATGTCGAGCGTGATGCCGTAGGAATTCAACTTGTCCTTATGGCGGGCCAGATCGTCCTTCGTCCAGGAGTGTGCGTCACCCGGAGGGTCGGAACAGACGTTCACAACTCCAAGTTGCGCCCACTGTTCAAAGTCTGAATCGTTCCGTGCGCCCACCTGTGTTCCGACGTACATAAATCGTACCTCCGCTGCTTACCTTTTTGCCGTTTGGCGGCAGGTTAGCACCGACAGACAGGCTCAGGTGGCGTCACGGGCGGCTGATGGCGGAAGCAATTGCCTGAATGATGGCGTCTTTGTTGGCTTCAGCGAACTGTTCGATCGAGCGGGGTTTGTTGCCGGTGATGCGCTCAACGTCGTTTGAAATCATCTCGGCTGTGCCTGATCGAACTTCCTCGTAGATGTCTGAAATATCGCCAGCACTCGCTGAATCCTGAATTTCGAGCTCGGCTCGGTAGGTGTCGGAGCGGGATTCTGGCAGCCAGCAGCGCGGCTGCAGTTTCGCCAATGTCGTAGGTATCGATGGCGCTTATTACGCCGTCTCCGGTGGGCACTTCAAGCGTCACGTCGCCCGCGCGGTTCACTTTGAATAGTACCAAGAAGCCCTCCATGAAGTAGTTGGGGCGAATGAACGAGTAGCCAACGTACATGTTGGTGACAGCAAGTTCGATGTCGTGATGCGCCACTGCCCAGTACGATCGCCTCAGTTCGGCATCGCTCGACGATAGCTTCACGATGTGCTCAACGGCTGCTTTGATTGCGGTTCTGGCTGTGTCGGTTTCCCGTCGTACTTGTTCCTTGCTATCGGAAACCACCAGATACAGGCCGTCGCATCCGGTTGCTGCACTTGCTATCGAATCCTGGTCGTCAAAATCGCCAAGCGCCAGCTCGACCGCCATCCCGAGCGTCGCCATCTTGCCCCGTTCGATATCTCGTACAAGTGCCCGCACGCCGACGCCGCGAGTCACCAGCGACTCGACCACGCGCTTGCCGGTTTTTCCTGTCACGCCTGTTACCAGAACCGTCAACGTTTCTTCCTAAATACGTGGCGATGTGCGGCGTAGTGCTTCGAGCCAGCCTGAATACAGGGTATTGCGTTCCGACTCGCTCATCGATGGCTCGTAAACAGACGATGCACTCCACAACGACTCAACTTCGGAGTCGGAGCGCCACAGCCCGAGACCTCTGCCAGCTAAAAACGCAGCGCCCAGAGCAGTGGTTTCGGTGATGCTTGCCACCTCGACGGGTCGATCCAGAATATCGGCCTGAAACTGCATCACAAACGGGTTATTGCTTTGGCCGCCGTCTGCCCGAAGTGGCTGACTTGATCGAGGTCTACCAGCCTCCATAGCGTTGACCACATCTTTCACCTGGTAAGCAGTCGATTCTAGAGCGGCTCGAACGATATGGTTGCGATCGCTCCCTCGTGTGAGCCCAGTAATCGATCCGGTGGCGTCGGGTTGCCAGTGAGGCGCGCCAAGGCCGACAAACGCAGGCACAAAATAGACGCCCTCATTCGAACCCACGTTCATTGCCATGTCCACGGTTTCAGGGGCGTTGGAAATTATGCAGAGGCCGTCTCGTAACCACTGCACGGTTGCTCCGGTGACGAATACCGAGCCCTCGATGGCGTAGGTTTTGCGAGATCCAATCCGGAACCCGAGAGTTGCCAGTAGCCCTGCGTCACCCGCACCCGATTTCTGAATCGGTGCAGTTGCGCCCTTGTTGGCAAGAACGAAGGCTCCGGTTCCGTAAGTGCACTTGATCTGGCCGCTTTTGAAGCAAGCCTGCCCATACAACGCCGCATGCTGATCTCCAGCCATCGCAGTGATGGGAATCTCGGCTCCAAACACCGGTTTGTGCGTAACTCCAAAGTCGTCGGCCGAGCCGCGAACTTCGGGAAGCATGGCTTTCGGGATGTCGAAGAGATCGAGCATCTCGGAGTCCCATTCGAGATCATGCAGATTCAGCAGCATCGTGCGCGAGGCATTCGTGGCGTCGGTTGCGTGCACCTCGCCGTTCGTTAGGCGCCAGAGCAGCCACGAGTCGACGGTACCGAAGCAAAGCTCGCCGGCTTCGGCGCGAGCCTGGCCGTTGGGGATTGTGGCCAGCAACCACATTATTTTTGTCGCACTGAAATATGGATCAACTACCAGACCAGTGATCTGGCGAATGTTCTCGGCATGGCCGCTCTTAGCGATATCTTTACAGATCTCGGCGGTCCGGCGGTCCTGCCAAACGATTGCGTTCGCTACGGGCCTACCGGTTTCACGTTCCCAAATGATCGTGGTTTCGCGCTGATTCGTGATTCCTATTGCCGCAATATCTTCGGGCGCAAGATGGGCGCGTCCAATGGCCTGCTTGGCGACACTTATTGCCGCCTCAGCGATTTCGATCGGGTCATGCTCGACCCAGCCCGATTGAGGAAAGTGTTGCGTGAGCTCGACCTGAGCGGACCCCACAGGCGTAGCCATGGAGTCGAAAACAATCGCCCGTGTTGAGGTCGTTCCCTGATCAATTGCGAGTATGTGTTCTGGCATTTCGCACAGTACTCTACAGACTCGTCAGGCTCACCGCCGTTTGAACTGTCGGGTCACCAGCCTCGAACCCATCGGCTCATACCGATATCGGGAATCCCTGATGTGCCTTGCATGCCGAAGTCTGATGATTAAAGAATGATCAAGACAAAAGGCGGAACGCTCGTGGCTCTTGCGACTTTGCTCGCGGGATTTGTTGCGTCATGCTCATCGGCCGAAGTGCCCACGAGCACCGTTGCTCCGACCACTGTTCCTACTGAAATTGCAGCTCTGCCGACTATCGGTCATCCGCCCGGTGCCACTCCTGTTGCTTCAGATTCCACCGCCGTAGTAGCTGAGGCTATTTCTCCGCTGGAGATACATCCTGAGTCTGGTACGCATCGTGGTCCAACTATTGTGAAGATCGATGCAGACGTTCCGTTCGGAACCGTCGCCTACTACACGCTGGACGGTTCTACGCCCGATTCGCTTTCTGGAATCCTTTACGAAGGCGAATTCGTGATTGTTGACGATGCGATTGTGACTGCAGCCGGCGTTGTAGACGACAGCACGATGATCGATCTGGCAGTTCGAAAAAATGTCATCGACAAGCCACCGCCTGACGGACCCGCCATTGCGCTCAGCGACGGACTTTATGTTGGCGTTCAGAACGTCTCAATAGAAAACAATGAGCCGGGATACGATCTGATATACACCCTCAACGGCTCTGTTCCTTCTGTTACGAATGGCACGGTGTATTCAGGGCCTATCACTTTCTTCAAGTACACCTGTCACGTTGACAGTAGTGGCTTCACGCCCGGGATTCATCGATTCCGAACCGGTGTCCGCCGCATATCGGGTTTTAGGCAATTTCGAAGAAAGCCCGCAGTCAATCGTGCTTTCTGGCGACGATATTCTTGAGATCGCTGGCACTCACTATCTTCACCGCGGGCCCATCACGCTGAGCGGTAACGCGAAGCTAATCATCACCGATTCGGTGTTTGAACATGTGAAGGATTTTTCGTTCGAGCACGAGCTCAAGGCGACCGAAAACTCGGAAGTGATCGTTCAGAATTCTGGTATCGGAACTTCTTGCACAGGTTCGTTTAACTGGGCGTTTTTCGATAATTCAAAGCTGACCGTGAATGGAATGGATCCTACGTTTTCGCAATGCAATACGTGGAATTTCATGAGCGGGTCGTCGCTGATCGACAGCGTGGTGGGAGTTGATCCTTCTGGCCTTGAAGACCCACCAAACGGCGGGAACGTCTACGCCCGCGGCAACGGTCAAGTAATCCTGCGCAACACAACGGTTTACGGCGAGCAGATCACGCAGGATTCTGGCGAGATAGTTGTTGAGTAGGGTTGTGTGACGGTTTCCGCTTCGTGAGCGGAGTCATCGAAGTCGAAGGATCTGGGGCGGGGACGCGCGCAGCTAAGGCGGGAACTTGCTTTGCTTTGGCAACTGATTGCCACGTCGTTCGGATGCCTCATTCCTCGCAATGACAAATGCGCGCCACGCTCGTCGACGACTTATTCCTGATGCAGCGTTACTGATCGCATTGGTGGGGCGAACTGCTGGGAATTGAGGTGTATGGCCTCTTTCTGGTAGACCTGAATGCGGTACGACCCGGTGTCAGTGATGTAGAGCCGCATGTCGGAATCGACTGCTATCGAGCGTGGCTGGCGTAGTCGCTTCTGTGGTTCAAGTACCGCCATGTCACGAATGCGATTCGGGCTGGCGTTGGTCATCATGTACTCACGTCCGATCTTCGATAACGTCGCGTCGCCAATGAACTTATCGACGTATCGAGCTTCGGCGTTGAACAGCTGCACACGGTTGTTTCCGCGGTCGCAAACATAGATATCGCCATCGAGATCAACCGCAACGTCGGTAGGCCGGTTGAACTCACCGTTCGCACTACCCGACTTGCCGAACTTCATGACGAACTCGCCATCGGTAGTGAATTTCTGCACCCGGTCATTTCGCCAGTCGGCAACGTAAACGTCGCCAAGCTCATCGACCGTAATGCCCCACGGCAGGTCGAACTCGCCGTCGCCATCGCCATGCGAACCCCACTCAAGAAGGAACTTCCCGTCTTTGGTGAACTTCTGCACACGATGATTCTTCGAGTCGACGACGTAGATATTTTCGTCGGCATCGAAAACGATTCCCGCCGGACGATTCAACTGCCCCTCACCAGATCCATATTCTCCGAACGTGCCGAGAAATTCGCCTTCTTTATCGAACGACGAAATCCGGTGGTGTGACTCGTCGGAGATAAACAGATTTTCCTCAGAGTCGGCGATTATCGAAACTGGCCACTGCAGCTCGTCTTCGCCATCTCCAACCGTCCCAAAGTTCCCAAGGTCCTCGTCATCAAACGAGTACTTGCGAATTTGAGCCAGATCTTGCTGACGGTTCAGGATGTAAATGCGGCCTTCAGCCCCAAGCGTCAGATCGACCGGGTAGTTGGTGAGTCGACGCATTCCAAGCGACTTCAAATACGGGAATCCCGCTCTTAGTAGTCCATACGGTCGTGCCATGAGAATTTCTCCGAAAGTTAGGCGGTTTTGAAGGGGTGAAGTTGCTCGTAATTGCCTTTGACGATGTCTTGCGATTCGACGCTCATCCACTGTTCCAGTAACGTGGCGTACACGCCTCTGAAGTCGAACGTGTGCGCCAGATCTTCGCCGTTTGCGAACGTCTTTGGGTCGAGCGACGGGTACTCTGCGTAGAGCCCGCCTTCGACACGCTCGCCGATGACGAACGCTCCTCCGCCAGAGCCGTGATCGGTGCCGCTACCGTTGTCCTGGACACGACGACCAAACTCGGTGAATGCGTAGATGATCACCTCTTCGGCGGCATCGTGTTCTCGAAGATCGTCCATGAAGTCTCGCAACGCGCCAGATAGTTCGCCAAGCAGTCGTTCGTGGGCTGGCATTTCGATTGCATGATGGTCGTACCCGGCGTGCTGAACGTAGAAAATCCGAGTGCCAAGACCAGCGATGTGGGTTCTGGCGACATCTCGAAGGCTCTTGGCGATCGGATTGTCTTCGTACTCGATCGTCGACTCGTAACGACCCGGCACTTCCTGAAGCCTGTCGATGCCGGTAAGCACATCGTCGCCGGTTTGCTTGAGGTAGCTCATCGTCGCTCCACTGCCGATGCCGGGAGTGTAGAAACGCTTGAATATGTCCATCGCCTCGGCGCGATCTTCTTTGATTTCGACCGATGTCATGAGGCCGTAGCTGTCGAGATCACCAACTGAAGTCACTCGTACTCCGGGTGCCGCCATTGCCCTTGGCAAACCTCGACCAAAGCTAACTCCAGTGAGCACGTTCTTGCCGTTTGGATCGAGCTGTTGAATCGCCTGTGCCAGCCAGCCTTTGGTCGAAATCGTTAGCGGTTCTGCCGTGTGCATGATGTCCATGGCACGGAAGTGCGACCGGTTGGCGTTCTCGTAGCCGATGCCCTGAATAATGGCGACATCGCCCTTGTCGTACATCTCCTTGAGAGGTGCCGCTGCGGGGTGGAAACCCAGCTTGTCGTTGATCGGAATCACCCGATCCTCGTCGATGCGCACCGTGTGGCGGGAGTCGTAGTAAATCCCCTCCGTGAACGGCACGAGCGTGTTCATGAAGTCGTTACCGCCGGTCATTTGCAGTACAACCAGTACAGGCGGCTTTTTGCTGCCGTTTTTTGTGCCATTTCCGTTGTCAGACATGTTCGAAATATCCTTTGTGCGCAGAGTGTTGCTGGTTGTTAGGCGTATTGAAAATCGGGGGTGGAAACCATGAGCCGAATCATGCGAACGGCCCGTGATCTATCGTCGTCGACTTCGGTTTTTCTGGCGTAATCGACGAGGGCTTCACGAGTTGAGTCTTCGACACTGATGGGGCCCATTGCGTCGAGGGTGGTATCGACAAACGATTCGGGTGTGGAGAGCGATCCACTCTCGACAAGGCGATCGATGATCCGCTTGATTCCGGGTGAAAGACCGTCGCCGACCTGATCGACAGCAAAGTTGATGCGCTCGGTCAGGTTGCCACCGTCGATCCACTCCCTGCCGGTGTGCCAGCCTTCCACTGTTGGCGGATCAAGCAGGATCTGGCCCATCGTGAAAGTTGACGATTGCGGATATTTCGCCAGGTCGTGCCGGAAGTCGGTGTGCTCGCCGGCCAGCTTCAGAATCCCAGCCACCATTTCGATCGGGCTCTTCACCTTCTTGAAGCGGGCGTTTTTGAACGAATCGGAGTTGAACATCACCCGGAGTACGCTCTTGATCTCGCCATCGGAGTCCATGAACGCTTTACACATCGCGTCGATCAATTCAGGGTCCAGCGGTGGCAGGTCGTTCCATGTCGGAACCTGGGGTTCGTCGGCGACGAAGAAGTTGTAGAGATGGCGTGAAATGAACGCTGCGCAGGAGGGTTGCTTCACGATGATATCGATAATGTCGCCGCCATCGAGATTTCCGGTGTGCCCCAGAAATTCCTTATCGCCGTTATCGTGATCGTCTTCTCTAAAAAGGAAATCAGCAGGGTAGTAGCCGTGTGGGTAGAGCGGCGGAGACTGAGCAAATGTCCAGCCGGTGAACGCACGCGAGGCGTGTTTGATATCAATTTCGGAGTAGTTTCCGACGCCAAGAGAGAAGAGTTCTAGAAGCTCTCTGCCCCAGTTTTCGTTTGGTTCACCGAGATGGTTTTCGTTGTTGTCGAGCCAGAAGATCATCGCCGGGTCTTTGGCGAGGTCCATCAGAATTTCTCGCATCTCGCCCATTCCGTTCTCACGGAACATCTCGATCTGGTTCGAGGAAGAGAGAATGTGCTCGTTCTTGACCAGACCCGTGGCGAACAGCCCGTGCCAGAAAAGCGCCATCTTTTCCTGTAGCTGGTTCCGAGAGTTGAGCATTCGGTAGAGCCAGATTGCCAGATAGGCGTGTGGCGCTTCACCACCGAGGTAGCGTTTGAGCTCGTCTTCGGGAATCCCGGTTTCAGCCGTGGGGTTCAGCAGAAATTCGACAGTGTCGGAGTAATCCTCTGTGGCAAGTTGGTCGATTTCGTCTCGGTTGATCCCGAACCCGGCTCGTCGATATAAATGTGCAAGAAGTGCTGGGTCGGTCTTCGCCTCGACCGCTTTAGTGCTCATGTTCCGGGATCTCCTTGCTCACACTTCAGGTAGGTTTCTTCTGGTCAGATCGCCACAATTCCCACTGTGGGTGACTATCCACCCATTGCATGCCTTGTATTCGAGGCAGTCTAGGACGGACTAGCGCGTAGAGCAATACACGCGAGGCGTGGTTTTGGGGATAGGAGGGGAGCGCGGGGCACTGTATCGACACTGTCATTGCGAGGAGCCTGCCCGGAAACGACGTGGCAATAACGTCCAATCGCCTTCATGTTCTGATTTAGCGAACAAGTCTCAACGAGCGGGTTTCGTGTTTAGCATTTACGGGTCGTTGTGGTACCCCGCAGCGGTTCCGATTGAATACTGATTGCCGCGTCGTTCGTTCCTCACTCCTCGCAATGACAATCGATAGATCCTGCTAGTGCCAGTGGCACTAGCTGTCGAGAATGCCGTTCAACTCGTCCATTTCGTCGGACGTTAGTTCCCATTCGGCTGCCGCGGCGTTCTGGCGGATCTGATCCGAGGTGCTGGCACCGGCGATAACCGATCCAACCGACCTTCTGTCCAGAATCCACGCGAACGCCAGTTCTACCATCGAATGACCACGCTTCTCAACGAACACTTCCAACTGATCGAGAATGTCGAAGTTGGCTTCAGAAAGTCGCTTTTCCTGTGCGTTGGGGGTTAGATCAAGACGTGTGCCTTCGGGAACCGCTTCGTTTCGGCGGTACTTGCCGGTTAGGAACCCGTGTGCAAGCGGGAAGTACGGCAGGGTGCCGAGTCCATACTTCTCAGACACCGGCAAAACCGCCCGTTCAACGCCGCGCTCGAGCATCGAGTATTCGGGCTGCGATGAGATGAACGGCACGTAGCCAAGATGCTTTGCTGTCCACTGAGCATCGGCGATGCGCCAGGGATCGAAGTTTGATAGACCGATATATCGCACCTTGCCGTCACGAACGGCGTCATCGAGTGCCCTGAGGGTTTCTTCGATCGGGGTTTCTGGATCCTGTTTGTGTATCTGGTACAGATCTATGTAATCGGTTTGCAGACGCCGCAGCGAGCCCTCAAGCGAGTCCATAACATGCTTGCGGGAGCCGCCCTTGCCGTGGGGTCCGTCTTCCCACAGCATGCCGAACTTCGTTGCGATCAGTGCTTCGTCTCGTCGATCCGTCAGCGACCGGCCGATGATTTCTTCCGAGTTGCCGTGCGAGTAGATGTTGGCCGTGTCGATGAGGTTGATGCCTTCGTCGAGAGCGGCGAAGATCACTTCACGAGCTTCCTTGAACTCCACGCGACCGCCGAAGTTGTTGGTTCCAAGACCAATAACACTTACTTCGAGTCCAGAGTTTCCAAGGTGTCGATATTTCATATTCGTTTTTAGTCCCCAGCGAGTTTGATCGCTTTTTCATCGCAGTGTGCTCGGCGAATGTGCGCGGTTTGTGAACAGCGGTGATTATAGTCGGCGATTTTGGCGAACGGGTGTGTGGATGTCAGTGACCGTGCTCTGTCATTGCGAGGAGGGACGACGTGGCAATCACGGATGTTCAGATTCTACCGACCGATTGGGCCAACAACGGTCGAGGCACACCGCCTGACTCTAAAGGACGTAGTTGCCAGCGTAACGCCAGTTACCTGATTTGTTAGATTGTTCCGCGATGATCTCTGATTGCCACGTCACTCGTTCCTCACTTCTCGCAATGACAAATTTCACCCCACCAACATGACTCTCGAACAACTCATAATAGGGCTCATTCGTGTCGCCGGTTCGCTTCCGGTGTTGCGCTGGGCGTTCGCGGGTGCGCTCATCGCCATCGTGGTCGACTTTTCCGACCTGTTTTTCATGGGTGTGCTCGATCTGGGAGGTTTGGGCAACTACCAGGCGTTCGATAAGTGGCTCGACATTGTCTACATGCTCACGTTTCTTTGGGTAGCTAACAAGTGGACAGGGCCTGATCGGAAGATTGCACTGGCTTTATTCGGGTTCCGAATGATTGGGTTTATCGGGTTCGAACTCACCGGAAACAGGCCGATTCTACTGATATTCCCGAACGTTTTCGAGTTTTGGTTCGTGTTTGTCGCAATGCGGAAGCACTACTGGCCGAACTACGAAATGTCCCGGCAGCGAATAGTTAGGTGGCTTCTAGTTGTGCTGGTGCTGAAGCTGGGGCAGGAGTGGGTGCTGCACGGCGGGCAGTACCTCGATAGCTTCACGCTTTTCGAGGCGGTAGAGGCGATCTGGGATTTCCTTGTGTTTTGGTGAGGGCGCTAGGCGTTTTTTTCTGCAGTTCCGACTGTTGGTTGGTTTTGAATTGGGTTGAAAATTAAGCACTTGACCAGACATCAGCGACGGTGCATGAGGTGAGATCGCGGTTGGCTAATGCGCATTGTCTCCGCAGGTCGAAGGCTGATTGCCACGTCGTTCGTTCCTCACTCCTCGCAATGACAGAATCTCGCCGAATCTTGTAACCCGAAAGAATCAGCCAACGCGGGGAACCGCAGAAAGCGTGGCTATGCCACTTACCAGACCTGGGCGTCGGCTTCTCTTCTGGGGTCTGATGCCGCGAACAGGGTGTTATTTTCGAGATCAACCTGAATAGCGCCCTCGCTTCCCGCACCCTCCCATGCTCCGGTCGAGCCGATCGCCTGCCCACGCTTCTTGAGACCTTCGATCACCTCGTCACCGGCACGAAGCTCGATGTCGAGCGTGTCGGTTGGCGGATACGGTGCCACCGACCCTGTATTTGCCTGGTTGTGTGTCCAGCGAGGACCGTCGATCGCCTCGGATACGTTCAGCCCGAAGTCGAACACGCTCGTCACGATCTGCATATTGGTTTGAACCTGCGTGTCACCACCCGGCGTACCGCAGACCAGTTCGAGCCTGCCGCCCTGATCAACGGGCTTCGAGAAGACCATCACCGGGTTCATGGTGTGGCGAACTCGTTGACCCGGGTTCAGGTAGTCGATGTGATTCGGATCAAGGTGCCAGTAGGTCATCCGGTTGTTCATCAATATTCCGGTGGAACCAGCGATTACGCACGAACCGAACGACATCTGAATGCTCTGCAGCTCGCCGACCGAGTTGCCCCAGCGGTCGACAACGCAGAAGTGCGTCGTGTCACTACCTGCTTCGTGGATGCGACCGCCAACGCGGTGTTTCTTTGCGGCGTCCGGCGAGCGATCCATGAACGCCCACGGATCGCCCTCGGCAACGTCCGCTGCTGTTCGTCCGATATCAATCAGCTTTGCCCTATCCGCCAAGTATTGGGGGCTTAGCAGACCTTCTATCGGAACATCGACGAAGTTTGGATCGGCCAGGTACGCCTCGCGATCGGCAAACGCCAGCTTCTTGGCCTCGACCATTAAATGAACCGACTCAGGGGTCATGTAGCCGTACTCACTCGGGTCAAACTGCTCGTACATCCCGAGTTCCTGGAGTAGAACGTGCCCACTCGTGTTTGGCGGTGCCTCGTAAACCGTTCGACCTCGATAGTTGATCGAAATCGGCTCTTGCCACTCGACCTTGTGTCGTTTCAAATCGTCATATGTCAGCAGACCATCGTTGGCTTCCGAGTAGCGTGCGATCTCACGCGCTATGTCACCTTCGTAGAACGCATCCCGACCCTGATCGGCTATCTGCTTGTACGTACGTGCCAGATCGGGATTTCGGCGAAATTCACCGGGTTCCAGCCAGTTTCCGTTCGGCGCGAACACCGGACCTGACGTTGGGGAGCTTCGAAGTACCGGGTACGTTGCAGCCAATCGAGACTGGAACTCTGAAACCGGAACTCCATCTTCGCAAAGCTCAATTGCGGGCTCCAAGCACTGTGCGAGCGTGAGTGTGCCGTATTTTTCGTGCGCACTCAGAAGCGCATCGAGAATCCCTGGAACTGAAGTCCCGAGTATGCCCGTGTGAGGAATCCCGTCACTGTATTTATCGGCAGTTGCGGCCCCCGGAGCTGCCCCGGTGCCGTTTGCGACTTCTACTGTGGCGTTAGCGGCCATGTGGATCATCACGAACCCATCACCACCGATCGACGATCCCTGCGGTTCGGCCATGCCCAGCGCAAACGCAACTGCGACTGCCGCATCCACCGCGTTTCCACCCTTGTGAAGTATGCGCATTCCAGCCTGCGTCGACATCGTGTGGTTCGAAACCACAGCGCCCTTGCTTCCAATCTTTGGCGGCCGGTATGCCTCGCCAATCAGGCCGTGGGGAGAAAGGTTGCTGTCCATTGGTCGAAAATCGTCCTTGCTTACGTGCGTGATTTACTTGCGCGATTTCATGGGCACTCGTGGGTGATGTGATACGAGTTCGCCGGCAGTTTAGCAGTCTGCAGGGCAGGTGCCATTTATCGAAAAGCTGCTGCTCGCACGAGGCGTTCAACATTACTTTATTACACTCAATTCAGATCGCTTTTGGTATCTCACGTGTAATATGCGACTCAACGGCCCACCGGGCGGAGGCGAAGAAGTGTCGCCGTCTATGGCCAAAACTCGAGTTGGTGTAGAGAGGGCTGTCAATACTGCGCCAATCGGGCTACCGATCGTGGGGGTCTGGCTACTTCCAGCAAAGAGGAGCGCAACAGGGTTACTACCATCGTTAGAAACGATCAGAGAACCAGAGTCACCGCCACCGCTTAATGCGCGACCTTTTTTACCCTTGATTACAACCTGTCCGGTGAAGAACGCTACACCGTCATCTTCACCGTAGTTGACGTTCACGTTCGCGTTGATCACATCGACTTTACCGTCGGTAGAACCAGTCGTTCTTCCGTACTTGGTAACGCTTTGGCCAACAAACGCATCCGTAATCACCGATGACGGTGTTCCGTAACCTTCACCAGAAGATGTCGAGTTCCCGAGCTGACCAACCGTTGTGCTCGCTATCGCAGCGTCTACCAGATTCGAAGAACCGTCAGCGAAATCGATCGACTCGAAAGCGACCAAGTTGCCGATGACATCGGACGAAGTTACACCGCCATCAATGGTAATCGGCTGAATGACTCCATCACCAAGAGAAGCCTGGTTCACATCGGCGTATACGTGGTGCGAAGACATTTCCATCACCGTCTACCAAGCGTGCACCGATTGTTCCAGCAGTTATAGCCGGATGCCCAGTAGATACACCGATCGGCGCAGGGCGAGTGAATCGACTCGTTCGATCAACTCCACTATCACCAGTTCCCGGTCGCGGTTGGGCGAACAATTACGTCACCGACGGCACCAGGAATCCCTCTGACACCTGCATCGGTAGTCAGAGCCAGTATGACGTGTCCACCGCCACCGCCGCGTCCGACTCCAGTACCAATCACGCCGTCGATCGCCATAAGGCTGCCTGTGTTTGCGTTCTGGATCGCAATGGCGTTACCAAGATCGGTTTCACCCGCTGCTGTAGCGCCGCCTAAGTTGCCAAATGAGGCAACGAGTACCAGTGCCAGAACTAGTGCTAGTGCTAGTGAGATAACTCTATGAATAGAAAATTTGAACATTACCCGAATCTTCGTGAGTGAGAATGAATTCAACACTCAGTCATTTTTCTGCGATCGCCCCAATATGGGCGGCACCGGATTTGACCGCAGAGTGTTCGTGCGCACACGCGCTATTTTTGATGCGGAAGGTTCATTCTTCTCAACTTTGAGAGTCAACTTTATGGGGTGGTCCGTTTGGAGCAAAAAAAGACCCGGTTAGTACGAACCAACCGGGTCAATAATCGCGTTCTAATTACAAATTTCGAACTGCGGACCATCTATTCCAAACTACGGTCGAACGTAGCCAGCTTCTGCGTGCGTCGCCCAGAGCCCATCGAATACCGCAGTAAGTTCGTCTTTGGCAGACTGTTTCACTACGCATGTCGAGGCGATGAAGCAATCACGCGAGTACTTGCCTTGAATGTCAGCAAGCCCCTGACAGCCAATGCGAACTCCATCTCGATACGTCGCATCCGCCAGTCCTGCAATGCCTTCTTCCGAACACACGCCGTAGTAGAAGTTGCCGACCTCCCAATGGAGCGGTGTTGTGGCATTGAACATGATATTGCCTTGCTCAACTAACCACGGCGCTACTTCCTCATCAGTAAGATCAGCGACTCCGGCGCTAAAGTTTTCTGATAGATCATGCTCGGCAAATTGTTGTTCGAAGCCTTTTTGGGTCGAGTTGAGCCAGCCAGCTGCAAACGGAGAAATTACCAGAAGAAAAATGATTATCAGAGCGAGCACTGTCTTCTTCGTAGGGTTACGAATCTCCCGCTGTAGGCGTGCGAGAATGGAATTATCTTCGTCGTACTGGAGACTCATACTGTGCTCATCCTGAAATGGCGTGATTGCCACGACTCAACGAAGCCAGATTGCTTCGGCGATAACCTTACCTGAGTTCGGGGCACAGTCTATAAGCACTGAACGCCCGTTACGGCAGAACTTGCTGCTCTACTGCGATGTTTGGCAGCACGAATCCGGCGTCTGAGAACTCTTCCCAAAGAGTGCCCATCGCTGCTCTGATCTCTTCCTTCGCAACCCCTGGCACGTTGCAGTCGCTCGCAAGGAAGCACGTTCCGGAATACTGCTGCTGAATGCCGTCTAAGTCGTCACACGCACCGGCAACGGCAGAAGTGTATTTACCTACAGGTAGTTGAGATAGGTTCCCAGCGTTACACGGACCGTTTCGGAACGAAACAACCTGCCAGTCGAGCGGCCCTTCGGCAGCGATCATGGTGTTTGCCTGCACGGCAAGCCAGGGAGTTATCTGACTAGGAACAATTGCTGTCATCGAGCTCCTGCCAGCGTCGCCAAGATCTTTCTGCTGAGCCATCGCCTTGAAGCTGCTCTGTGCTGTGCTTACCCAACCCGGAGCGAACGGGGCCAGAAGAACAACCGCAGCGATGGTTCCGATGATGAATACCGTGAGTAGAGACGGGTTCCGAAGTTCACGCCTGAATCGCGCTAAGCGAGAAGGAGCGGTATCGAACGAAAGATCCATATTTGTGTGGATGCCTTTTAACGGTTCATCGACCGTGTGACAGGAGTCGCCCTAAACTGACGACCAGCATTATCCATGCAATTCACCAATCAATGCTACGCCTGATTTACACGCGGAAACACGCGAATTAATGCTGTTTAAATGGCCGATCAGTCGCGTACCTGGCCCTGATCATCCCCGGCTGGCTGAACGAGATTGGCATCGGAAAACGCCACTTTAAGGCGATCGAGCACCACCTGTAATTCAAACACGGCTTCTTCGGGAATGTTGCACGTTGACGTGTTTGCACAATCGGCAGCGTACTTCATCTGAACTTCATGGAGAGTCCCGCAGGCTGTCTCGATGGCGTAGGCGTATTTGCCCACCGGAAGCTGTTTCATATGTTCCGCCAAACACGGGCCATTTATGAACGAAATTCCGCGCCATTCAATCGGAACGTCGGCTTCTTGCATGCGTTCCGCTTGCCTTCTCAAGAACGGGTAAACCCAGCTTGCCGCGGTCACGTTTACGAAGTGACGTTCTCGAGCCTGCTGCACGTCAGACCAGTTGCTTTTAGCGACTGTAGAAACCTTCGGGGAAATAATGATCGATGGGATCGCGATAGCTATGAGTACAAGCAGAAACACCGTACGCATAGGCGGATTTCTGAGGTGCTTCCTCAGTCGCCCTTTGAAGCTGCGGTCGTCCGCGACAAAGGTGATCTTCGCTAATCGAGCATGTCGACTTTCGAGCGCCGGCTGTTTTCGAGTGTTATCTGGGTTGGAGTCAGATTTATTTTGACGATGAGTATCGTTGTTCACTAGAAGTTCAGCCTACTCTAGTAGGGATCAACTCTGAACTCCGAAATTACGTCTTCGTTCAGCTCGAAACCCAGACCGGGCCTGTTTGGAACTTCCATAGTTCCATCATCTGTAATTACGAAGTTCGGCAACAGCAGGTTTTCAACAAGCGGAGTTGCAGGAAACGCTATCGGGAATTCGAAGTAGGGCATATTGGGGGCAACGGCTGCGAGGTGTAGTTCGGCCGCAACTCCAACAACGTGGCACCAGGTGTGCGGAATACACAGTGCTCCGAATCGATAGGCATCTTCAGCGATGTTCAGGATTTCGTGCATCCCGCCGGCTCGAACAGCGCTCGGCTGAACAACATCGAGCCGCCCACGACGTAGTAGATATGCAAACTCGTGACGCCCGCTGAAACCCCAGTCTCCAACGGCGATTCGCACACTGGTAGCTTCGGCGAGTCTGCGATAGCCCTCTATGTTGTCGGCGGGTAGAGGTGCCTCTATAAAGAACGGTTTGTACTGTTCGATCTCTTCGATGGTGCGCAGTGCCTGACCGACGTCACGCCAGCGATTCTGCACATCGATCATCAGGTCACGTTTGGGGCCCAGCACTGAACGGGCCTTCTCGATTACCGCGATATCGATATCAACATCTACGTTGCCGAACTGACCCGGCCACTCTTCGATTTTCACTGCCTTAACGCCTCGCGAAATGGCGATGTTCAGGCGTTCTTCAAGTTCTTCAAGGCTTGATCCGGGAGGATAGACGGTGGCGTACGGGGTCACTCGCTTCAGAGGTTCAGTATCGCTTGCAGTAGTAGCAAACGATCGCCAGATAAGTTCGTGAACCGGCTTGCCAGCTGCTTTGCCAGTGATGTCCCAGAGGGCAGTCTCCACCGCGCCAATCGCGCCAATTACAACTCCCCTACGGCCATATACGCCGGTCGAGTTGTACATTTTCTGCCAGAGACGTTGCACCTGAGTCGGATCTTCTCCTACGAGCAGGGCTTCAAGTCCCTGCGAAGAACGAATGATGGCGTCAATAACGAGACTCGGTGCCTCGCACTGCCCGATCCCGCTTATCCCGGCGTCGGTGTGAACGCGAACAAGCGTGATGTCGTACCCGCCCGTGCTGGCAGGAGCACCGTCAGTCTTGGCACTCTCGGCAAACGATGGGTTCCACGAAGTTACGGTTCCATCGGCGTCGTCTCGTAAGGCGATGGTTTCAATGCTTGTAATTTTCATATTCAGACCTGTTCACCGGGAATGTGAGAGTCGGCGTCTTCTGGGAGGTCGACCTTCTCGACTCCGTCTGGAAAATAGCTCTGCAAGCGCTCGTACTCTTCTTTTAATTCGGGGTTCGGCTCCCAATTTTCGCCGTATCGCACACCCAGAACGCCGGCCTGAAGCATTTCCTTGGTGCAGCCGAAGCAGGGTCGCCAGGTTGAATAGAGGATCGAACCTTCTACGGCGATGCCGAAGCGAGCTGCCGATAGAAGCGCGTTCTGTTCGGCGTGAACACAGATGCACAGGTCGTAGCCGGTGCCCGATGGGTAGTCGTCACGGTTCGAGCATCTACCGCAGCCGCCCTCGTCGCAGTTTGGGGTTTTGTGCGGAGTGCCGTTGTACCCGGTTGCAACAATGTGACCATCACGAGCCAACACCGAACCGATGTGGCTGCCCAGACAGTTGGCTCTTGCTCGAACGCCAACCGCGATCGCCATCATGTAAGCGTCCATATTGGGTCGTGGTGTGATCGGCTCTGCCAAAAGTGCGGGTTCCTCGAGAATGATCTGTTGAACGAAAATAAACGAGTGCAATCTGAACGGCCCAAGCCCTCAGAAAGTGCGACTAGTCGCCTATCTCCGCTGCTATCCTAGCTTGCGATTGAGCATCACGCTCCAACTCCGGGTCAATTTTCGTGCCCGACTTACATCGCTAGCAACCATTTACGTACTGATTTTTCGATGACATCAACTTCGTCAGCTTATGATCCCGGTTCTGATTCGCTTCCGAACGCATTGGGTCGATTCGGCCCTTACGGCGGTAAATTCGTACCCGAAACGCTAATGGCCGCACTCGCCGAACTTGAAGCAGCCTTCGATGAAGCGCGACAGGACGATTCCTTCTGGGCCGAGTTCGAAGACCTGCTAACAAATTATGTTGGTCGTCCGACAGCGATGTACCACGCGAAGAATCTTACCGAGAAGCTTGGTGGACCCCAGATTTACATCAAGCGTGAAGATCTGAATCACACCGGCGCTCACAAGATCAACAACGCTATCGGCCAGGCATTGCTCGCCAGGCGGCTGGGCAAAAAGCGGATCATCGCCGAAACCGGAGCCGGGATGCACGGAGTTGCCACTGCCACGGTGTGTGCGCAGATGGGCCTCAAGTGCATCGTGTACATGGGCGATACCGATATCGCTCGACAGGCGCCAAACGTGTACCGAATGCGAGAACTCGGGGCGAAAGTCGAGCCGGTGTCGTCCGGCAGTCGAACGCTAAAAGATGCCACCAACGAGGCGATTCGCGACTGGGTTGCGAACGTGGAAACCACTCACTACATCATTGGCAGTGTTGTCGGACCGCACCCCTACCCGAAGATGGTTCGAGATTTTCAATCGGTGATAGGTGCGGAAGCGCGTGAGCAGATCGTTCAGAGGGCAGGGCGTTTACCCGACTACGTGATTGCCTGCGTTGGCGGTGGATCGAACGCAATGGGCATCTTCTCCGGGTTCATTAAGGACGACGGAGTTGGGCTTGTTGGTGTCGAGGCTTCGGGCGAAGGGCTCGACAAGCGGCATGCTGCGACTATGACGAAGGGGCGACCTGGCGTGTTGCACGGTTCGCTCAGCTACCTGTTGCAAGACGAACACGGGCAGGTGACCGAGGCTCACAGTATCTCGGCGGGTCTCGACTACCCGGGAGTTGGGCCTGAGCACAGCTATTTGAAAGACATCGAGCGGGCTACCTATGTTTCGGCTACCGATGACGACGCGCTTGCCGGGTTCAGGCTGCTGAGTCGAACCGAGGGCATCATTCCCGCACTCGAGCCGTCGCACGCTATCGGCTACATGATCAACTGGATTCCGACGCTGCCGAAGGATCAGATCGTGTTGTTGCTGCTAAGTGGCCGAGGCGATAAAGACCTCGACACCGTTGCACGAGCTTCCGGCGTGGAGATTTAGGCGTAGATAGCAGGCGCTCAATCCAAGTTCCAATCCGGAAATCACCGTCATCCCGACCGTAAGCGGAGGGACCTTGGGTGGTAACGCGCGCAACAACCCTTCAACGGCGCACAACGAAATTTACGATTGATCGCGGGTTCCTACACCTATGGCCAAGATCCCTCCGTTGCGCTATCGCTTCGGTCGGGAAGGCGGTAGCTGGCTGTCGCCTGGGTTGGAGCAACGAATGACGGCATCTGCCGCGATTGGAATGACCGAGGGAAATCCCGCTCTACCCGAGTGTTTTCAGGTAGGCGATCAGGTCTTCGAGGTCGGACTCTTTCAGGCTGGCGAAGGTCGTCGGCATCAGGTTGTTGAAACCATAGACGATTACGGCTGCCGGGTCGACGATCGACTCCAGAATGTAGTCGTTGCCCTTTGAAGAAATGCCCGAAAGACCGGGTCCCACTAGCTTGTCAGAGCCTGTTGTATGGCAGGCACTGCAGCCAAGACCCTTGAACAAGCTTTCGCCATTTGCGATATCGGGGCCGGATACGACCGGTTCGCTCCCGCCTGATGATGCCTTTTCGGTTGCCGGCACTGGCGTGGTGGTTCCAAACGGATTCTCGGTTGGCTCGACGCAAGCGACGACCGCGAACAGTGTGAACACTGCAAGTACAGAGATAACAAAAATGTTTGAGCGTTTAAACACGAAACAAGCCCCAGAAACTTCCGAAAACGGTGTGGAGAACAGGTCAAAAAAAAGTCGCACCGACAAAAAATAGCTGCGCTCAACTCCCCACCATAGGTGAAAACTCACCATAGAAAAAGGAATATGAGGTGAGAAATACGTGATGGTGTGTTCGCACCAATTTCGCGAAATACTCACACGACTTCCGATCATGTCGACATATATTCGCGTGGGTGCTTCGTCATCAGGTAACGATCCAACCGCGCTTTTTAAAACTTTTGAAACGCCGTGAGTTGGATCGAGCGCCTGTCTGAATGTCTGACACACGTAAAAGGTCAATACGGCTTGATTATCAACACAGAAGAAACTGGCCAGACAGAGGTGATCGTTTCCGAGGCGCAATCGGAGGGTGTCGATCTCATTGCGATGGCCACACGTCGCGAATCGGCGCTCGCGAGAGGTGTGCTTGGCAGCGTGACCGACCGGGTGCTTCACTCAACGTCGATCTCTATTCTTACGCTGTATTCGGGTGAAATACACGAATTCAATCGCACAAGTGGTGGTCCGAAAAGGGTGATAGTCCCTCCCGACGGGTCAACTCTTTCTGAAACTGCAATTCAACCGGCAGTCGAAATTGCCAAAGCTGCAAATGCCGAAATAGTTTTTACCGAAATTCTTCGGTTGCCGTTCTTTGGAGTGGGCGTGGCAGGCATCGAATACGGCGCAGGCGATTACCCTGGCGACTATGGAATCGAAGTGCAGAAAAAAGAGATTCCCAAGTATCTGCAGGAATTCATCGATGAAGCCAAAATGGCTGGGCTCAATGCCAGTGCCAGTCTCCGCACCGGTAGCCCGTCGCAGCAAATAGTAGAAGAAGCCTCACAAATCGAAGACAGCATCGTGGTCATGGGCTCCCACGGAGCCGGTGGACTCAAGCGGTGGGTCGTCGGAAGCGTGGCAGACAAGGTAATTCGTTCTGCAGGCCAGCCCGTTCTTGTAATTCCTCCCACAACGGGCTAGTTGGCTAAAGCAGATCGAGCAGGTCTAAACGTAGCGCTCGGTTTCTAAAAAGCCGGGCGTTTTCGTTTTAAGACGGCATTTGCCAACATAAAGTGCCGATCAGCGATAACATCTGCCGAATCTAACTGAAACAACACCCACACAAAAAGAAAGTGCCCATGGCACCAATGGCAGGTCCGTTAGAAGGAATTCGAGTTCTTGAATTCGGTAGTTTCGTTGCCGGGCCGTGGGGTGGGCAACTACTCGCCGATATGGGTGCCGATGTGGTCAAGGTCGAACCACCAGTGGGCGATCCATGGCGACACGCCACCCCGTTCGCCCCGAACGAAAGCCGGGTGTTTGTTCCGCTAAACCGTGGTGTTCGGAGCATTTGCATTGATCTCAAGCAAGGTTCGGGTCGCGCCGTGCTCCAAAAGCTTATTGAGTCGGCCGATGGAATCATCTCGAACAATCGGATAGACACCGCACGGAAACTTGGAATCGACTACGAAACCGTTTCCAAGATCAATCCACGGCTCGTGTATGTCGATATCACTGCGTACGGCCCAAAGGGTGCGATGGCCGACTCACCCGGCTTTGATCTTATTGTTCAGGGCTACACCGGTGCTGTGATGAGCGAAGGGAAGATCACCGACAACGGTCAACCCGAGGTTGTCTGGTCATCGTCGTATATCGATTTTTCGACTGGGTACGCCGCCGCAAATGGCATTCTGGCTGGAATAGTGGGTCGCGGCAAAACGGGCAAAGGCCAGCTGGTTTCAACGAGCCTTCTTTCTAATGCCATCGCCATGCAAACGCTTCGCATTGCCGATATCGAGGGCCTGCCTGCACCTTCCAAGACCTGGTACAAAGAGAGGTACCCTGAACTGCTCGAACAGGGTGCCGGATACAAGGAAATTCAGGACAGCTACCAGCAGGCCGTTCGACCGCTGATATATCGGTGCTACTACCGGGCATACAAGACCATCGATGGCGGAATTGCCCTCGGAACACTCGCTGTTCACGCCAGAATTCGCCTGATTGACGTCTTAGGGCTCAAAGACCCTCGAATGACTGAGCCGGGCTATGACGATTCGACGCCTGAGGCTCAAAAAATGGGCTTACAGCTTGTCGAAGACTTCGAAAGTATTTTCGCCAGCAAAACTACCGATGAGTGGTTCACTGAACTGCGCTCTCACGACATCCCCTGTGAACCGATTAGGTTTGTTGAAGAAATGGTCGATGACGAGCAGGTTCTTGCGAACGACTATGTCGTGGAACTCGATCACCACACCGGACACAAAATCCGGACTTCGGGTCCGATTCTCCAGTTCGGTGCAGGGATGCCTGAGTTGAAATCGTCTCCCGCGCTGGGTCAGCACACCGACGAAGTTCTGAGTGATATTGGGTATTCTGGCGACGAGATTTCATCGCTGCGGAGCGACGGTTTGGTCAATTAGGGTTGATCAGTAGTTTTTGACCCCGTGAACATTGGCTCTGGGGCTCTGACAGAAGTTTACGCAATCGATCAGGAGCGTGAATCCGGTACTACACCCGTTCAGATGGCTTGAGCGAAAGGCACTCTATGTGCCAGAACGCTCGTTCCGCGGAACGCCCGATCACGTTGGACTTGAGTACACCGATGTATTTCCTGTGACCGCTGACGGCGCGAAGCTGCACGGCTGGCACATTCCGGGGTCTTCTGGCGTTGTATGGCTGATATTTCATGGCGATTCAGATCGAACTGTTTCGTACGAGAACGCTGAGCGGATTTTCAGTGCGGCTACGGAGCCCAAGCAGTTGGAAATAATTGAGTGGGGTGACCACGATGGACTTGATCTGGTCGATCCCGATCGCTATCACTTCGTACTCAGTGAATTCCTGAGCCGTTACGACGCATTATGAGCTTTGCTCGACCGGTCGCGCTGGCTGGTGCCGGATCGTCGGTAGAACTGGCGGAAGGAACGGCTTGCCTCGTACACCGGAATCGTAGATAGGTCGTTCAGGTCGCTTCTGTCTCATCGATGGAGTTGGACCGTCGGGTCGGAACTCGTCGAGTACTGAAATTGTTACCGACTCAAGCCTGATTCCCTCTTCCCTCTGCTGTGCGAGGTTATCGAGGGCGTTGTCTGATAGTCCGGAGTTTGGGCGACGTTCTTCAGGGAATTTCCTCAGGCAAACTCGCTCGGCCACGAGCGCTGGTCGGGGAGTTGCTCCGTTGCAGGTGTGTGCCCACGGGCACATGTAGGCGATGCACAACGTGGTTTCGCCAACTGCCGGTGCTCCAGCGGTCGACAGTCCGATTCGTGCGAGGGCATCGCGCTGCGCTCGACGCAGTCTGCGTTTTCGTCTATCGATCCAAATTTTGGGAAGTCCAGCCATTTGCGGGTTTGGTAAGTCCTGAGGATCTGTTGTGTGTGGGTGTGTGCGTGTAAATCGTTACACACCCCAGCATCGAACGCGCCAGAACGTGTCTCGATGCGAAAATCTCGATAAACGTAATTTACATGGGAGCGTGTTGAACCAACAACAGATAGGGCTTCGAATAATTGTCATTGCGAGGAATGAGGAACGAACGACGTGGCAATCAGCTGCATTGAGTAACGCTCCGTCAGGATGCTGGAATCCACTGGACGATCGGTTACGCCCTTGAAACCTTGTTGGCGGATACGAACAGTTGTACGCGCCCAAACGGTATTGCCACGTCAGCCTCAGAGCCGGCTTCCTTCGCAATGACAGGTTCACGCCATTCGCTCTGCTCGGGATGAAGGAAGACAGGCAATGCCTGCACCAAACCTAAACCCAGTGGCTACACTTTGCATCTGAATAAACGTAAAGCCCTACAGCCTCAGGCCTCAGGCCAGGATCAATTCACTTGCCGACGCCAGAACCTATCGACATTCCACGTTCTTCTCTCGAACAGATCTTCGCTCACGCCCGCGAATCGTTCCCTGACGAATGCTGTGGCTGGATTACTGGCGATAAAGACTCGAACGCTGCTGGCGGAGTTCGGCGGGCGGTAAACGCCTACGAGCCCGAAACTCACCCAACGGCGAAAAACCGTACAGCGCAAACGGCGTTCGTCATCGCCGATCAAGACCTGCTCGACCTGAACCACACACTTGATGACGACGTTCGACCTCGAATCATCTATCACTCTCACCCCAACGGCCGTGCCTATTTTTCGGAAACCGACAAGGCAAACGCTTCTGATCCGTGGGGCGACGGTCCGGCGTACCCGGTGCAGCAAATAGTGATCGGCATCGACGGAAACAGCGTTGTTGAAGCACGCCTTTTTGCATGGGACGACGATGCAGAAGACTTCGTAGCGGTCGCCGAGTTCGAAGGTCTGGATATATAGCTGGCACCGGGTACTTGCGCCCGGTCCCGACAAACGACTAACGCTCAGTGATCGACCCGCCATTAACGTTTACTGATTGGCCGGTGATATACCCGGCTCTTGGGCTGCACAGGAAGCCGATCAACTCGCCAACCTCTTCGTCGGTGCCTGCCCTGCGCAACGGCACTTCAGCGATACGTGCCTCCCAGCGATCGGTTCGCCCCAGCGGGTCGAGTCGTGAAGTTTCTGTCAGCCCAGGGCACACACTGTTCACCGTGATATTGAACTCGCCAACCTCTTTCGCCAGCGCCTGGGTAAACCCATCGACCGCGAAGTTGGCGGCGTTGTAAGCACTGGTGTTGGGTCGACCACTCTTGCCCATGGTCGATGAGAGATTGACGATTCGGCCGCCTTCACCCTGCTTGATCATCTGAGCTGCTGCTGCCCGGCAAGCGTAGAACGTGCCCATCACCTTCACGTCGATCACGGTTTTGAATACTTCGGCCTTCAGGTCGAGTACTGAAACCCGGTCGGAGCCATATGGCGCAGCTGCGTTGTTCACGATGATGTCGAGCCGACCGAACTCGGCAACCGTCGCATCTACCATCCGCTGAACATCGTCTTCGTCAGCGATGTTCGAAATCAGTGGCAGAGCTTTCACACCGTACGACTCGATCTGCTCTGCCGTCGACTGTATGTCGCGCCATCCGGCGTCTTTTTCATCCTGCGGGAAGGTGTCGGGGTCGCGACCAGTGCCGGTAACAACGACGTATGCGCCCATTCGTGCAAGAACAACCGCAGTGCCACGACCGATTCCGCGCATGCGACCTGCGCCGGTAACGATTGCAACTTTGCCCTTTAGTTCAGAACCGGTTTGGTCGGTCATTCGGGTGCCTCTCTAGGTGATACATGCAAGATTTCAGCACATTCTGCACGATTAGACGCGCATTTGTACGGCCAGAAAGGCATGCGGATCGGCAAAGGTCGGGGGCGAACCACAGGTTCTAGCGTTCGGTACGTTCAACCAGGGTGGTTTCGAGGGTTACGAGAAATTGTGAATCTCGCACCACTGTGATGGTTATTTCGCTGCCACTCGGGTGGTCACGAAGGAAGTCGGTTAAGTCCTGCCCGTTTGTAATCTCAGTCGAATCAAGCTTCACGATGATGTCGTCGAGTTCGAGCCCGGCATTGGCAGCTGGTGAACCGGGCTCGATTACCGTGATGCCGAATCCTTCACCCACTGGCAGTCGCAATGCCCGTGCCAAAGCCCGAGTCACGTCCACACCAGCAACACCGAGGAATCCCGGAGGTGGAAGCGGACCCTGTGCGATGAGGCTGTAAGCAGCCGTCTTAGCGTCGTTGATATTGATGGCAAAGCCAATTCGATCACCAATATTGATCTTGGCGGTGTTGACACCGACCACTTCGCCGAACATGTTCACCAGCGGTCCGCCCGAGTTGCCTTCATTAATCGCGGCGTCGGTCTGAACCAGTCCCGTCAGGTCGCCGCCAGCTTCACCGACAATCGTCCTGTCCAGCGCGCTCACCACGCCTTTACTCACCGTCGGTCCGCCACGCAGCCCAAGCGCATGCCCTATCGCAACAACATCTTCTCCAATGCGCAGCGCCGCTGAATCACCAAAAGTAGCCGGGCGTAGATTGTCCTGACCGCTGACCCGAACTATCGCCAGATCCAACTGAGTATCTCGTCTGAATAGTTCGCCCTCTGTAATCGACCCGTCTTCGAACGCAACGGTAATGGTTATTGCACCTTCTACAACGTGCCAGTTGGTGAGAATCAGGCCGGTCTTATCGAGGATCACGCCTGTGCCAACGGCCTGACCCCGGGGGAGGCTCACCGCAATTTGGACTACTGAGGGTGTTAGGAGTTCCACCAGTTCGGGTGTAGAAAGCGGCTGTGAACCGTAAGTACGGGAAGTGGTAGTCGGGGGAATAACGGGAGTTGATACTGACGTGCTGCCCGATTCGTCGCTGACAACAGAAGCAGCTACAGCAGACGTTCCGGTCGCACTTTCCTCGTTTGTACCAGTAGTGCACGCGGCGAATATCAGTGCGAAAGCAAGCGCACTCACTGCCACATTCGAGAGTTTTGGAAGGTTTAGAAGGGTCACGGTGGTGGTAATGTCTGGGTCGAATAGACCAATTTCCGGTTAGCCAGCGTATCAAGCGATGATGTTAAACGCTTGTGAGCATTCGATGCTTTTCGAGTACGAAGCGCTGCATCAGCCGAGTGCTGCGCAAATTGTGTACGGACTAGATCGAGTACGAATCTGAACCTGCTAAGACTAATAAAAAACCGAGCCAGCACCGATCCATGGATGATGGTGGGATTGGTGGTCGGTGCCATATTCGCGGCCGCAACTGCTTCAGGTATTTCTCAGTATGGTCGCTCGCTGGAAATCGTTTCGATGCGGGCTGCGGTCGAAGATGTTGGGCAGTACAACACGAGTATCCACGTAAACACATCGTGGGTGCCTCTCTCGCACGACGACCAGATCAGGTCCGATGAAGCACTGTTTGAGGCTGTTGACGACAACTTCGGTGAGTTGGTTACCAGCTCGGCGCGGTTTACCAAGAGTCGGGTTCACTGGTGGGGCTGGCTAAACGAAGACTTGAGAATGGATGATCTTGCATCACAGGCTGCATTCCAGTTCATTGAGCACCTGGACGACCACGTTTACTACGTCGAAGGAGAAGCGCCAACCGACAACGAGGAGTTGATCGATGGGGAGCGGGTTATCGAGGTGGCTGTATTCAAACCGCGGGCTGATCTACTTCAGATCAATCTTCGAGACGTAATCAACACTCAACCGGTAGACAGGGGTGCAGGCATTGCCAGGGTGCGTGTTACTGGCACATTCACGGTTCGAGACCCGGATGAACGCTTCTGGCTTCAGCTCAGCGAGGCGTACCTTGCCCCGGCGATAGTAGGTCGTGAACAGCCGCTGATCATGTTCCCAACTGAAAGTTCAATGTTCTCGGTTGTTGCTGAAGCTAACGCCGGGCTGCCTGCGAACTACGATTGGTTTCTTTACACCGACCCTGTGTTGATGGGCGATATGACGATCGAGGAACTTAAATCGGAATTCGAAGGCTTTATGACGCAGATAGAAGATTCGATACCGCGGCCGTTTCTCATAACAGAGATGGATCAGCGGATCGATTCGATGAAGAAGCGAGCACTGTTCGGCAGCATCCCGCTTCTACTTATGGCGTTGTTGGTGTTGGCGTGTGTGGCGTTCTATCTGACCATGGCGGCTGGCCTGCTCGGGCGCAGAAGAGTTGCCGGTTACATGATGCTCAGAAGTCGCGGCTTCAACATTCGCCAGCAATTCGGCGTCCACATGATCGAAGCCGTGTTCATGTCAATACCCGCGGCGATCGTCGCCCCGTTCTTGTCGATTCTCATCACTGGTGCACTCGGGTATCTGCCTTCCTACTCGGCGATCACCAACGGAAGCACAATGCCAGTCGAGCTAGCGGCATCGGCGTGGCTGTGGTCGTTTGGCGCTGCGGTTGGAACCGTGCTGGTGATAACCGCGGCATCATCGTTCTGGGATAGATCGACCCTCGCAGCCTCTCGCTCATCGGATTCACATCGAGTCACTGCGCCCTGGTTCCAGCGGTACTACGTCGATGCGTTGCTGGTGGCATTGAGCGGGATTCTCTGGTGGGAAGTCGGTGCTAGAAACGGCGTTGTAGTTTCTGAACGAGAAGGCGATTTCGCGCCCGATCTCAGCCTGCTCGCAGCCCCGGTTCTGATCGTAATTGCAATGTCGCTGGTGGCACTGAGGCTGTTTCCGATCATCACGAGAGGCTTTGCCGAGGTTGGAACCAGGTTGAATTCAACCGCTCTGGGGCTTGGACTCGCAAGCGCTGCCCACCGTCCGTTTTTTCACGGCTGGCCAATGCTCGCCTTCGCCCTGTCGATAAGTACCGGAATCGTGGCTGGATCGGTAGTTTCAACACTTGAACGTTCCACCAACGAGCAGGTTCTCTACGGCACGGGAGCGGATATACACGTCGTCACTACAGGTTCTACGGGGCAGGTAGATATACCGCAACTGGCAGTCGTCAGGTCTCTCGAAACAATCGACGTTGCAACGCCTGCACTGCGAACTGGTTCTTCTGTAGGCACTACAACTATCGGAACCGGGTTCACGCTCTTCGCCATCGACCCGATCGACTTCCAGCAAGTGGCATGGTTCAGAGACGATTTTTCTGATTCCGAAACAAGCTTCGCGCAACTGGTCGATCGTCTCACAGTTCGAGTGTTGCCTGAAGCTATCGAACTGCCACCCGATACAACCAATCTCTCGCTGTGGGTCAATTCCGAACCGTTAACACCAGATCATGAACTGTTGATCGTGGTCAGAGACGGCTTCGGCGACAACCACACCATAAGTTTGGGCAAGCTAAAGCAGGGGTGGACAAACGAATCGGGAAGAGTGCTGAATTACCCGGAACCCATACAAATCACTTCGATCCAGACGTACCTGAAAGTAGGGCCCGACAGCGCGCGCCCGATGAATCTGTTTATCGATGATCTCGTTGCCACAACCGTCGATGGGACAAAGCACATGTTGATCGATTTTGATGATCCGGAGCTGTGGACCGGACTCCCAACAACCGAAGGTGACGACACAGGATTCACTATTACTCCTGAACCTGTTGGAATCGATGGCATTGTCGATGGCGATGCGGGAACAGGAATCGGAAACATTTCGCTGGGGCGAGGATCGACTCAGGGAATTCGCGGAATATATCGACGTGCGGTAGACAGACCGATTCCGATAATCGCCAGCGAACGTTTTATGGCCCTGACCAGCGCTGGATTACACCGTCCGTTCATGATTAACGTAAAGGGCGGTATCTTGCCCGTAGAGGTCATTGATGTGATCAAATACTTCCCGACAATGGACCCTGAAAGAGGCCCGTTCGCAATAGCAGATATCGACGCTGTGATCAATTTCATCGAGCTCAGAGGGCGAAAGTCAGTAATTCCAAACGAACTGTTCGCCAGTTTGGCGCCGCAGGAATCGCTCGCCCAAGAGATACCCAACGAAGAGATAGTAGAGAGCGTTCGTGATGTCTTCAGGCTTGCTCGCATCGATTCACGGGCAAGGCGAGTAAGCAGTACGTTCGTCGATCCTATTGCTGTCGCGGGCTGGCGGGGGATGAGTATCGTTGCAACCATTGCTGCGGGATTGATCATGCTGATGGCATATGGGGTGTTCCTTGCCGCATATTCACTTAGAACCAGAGGCGATTCGGCTTTAATACTTGCCCTTGGCGGAAGCAGTCGTGATCACTGGATAAGTACGATAGCCGAACTATTTCCAGCAGTTCTTATTGGAACCCTTGTTGGTTTGGGTACCGGGTTTGCTGTCAGTTCGCTCATGGTTGGTTCTATGGCACACACAGGAAATGGCGAACAGTTGCTACCACCTTTCATATTGCAAATCAACTGGATACTTCCTGTGGTTACAATTGCGGCGATATTCGGCATCGTTCTGACTGGCGTTGCAAACTCCGTGCGCTCGTTCCACAAAATTCAAATCGCAAGAATGGCTCGTGAGGGCTTTTCTGCGGCTTCAACATGATTAGTAACTCGTTCCAACTCATCGTCAAGCGAACGCTTGCCCACTGGCGGCTGCTATCAGCAATTGTCGTTGGAGTTGTGCTCGGTTCGACGATCATGGCGAGTTCGGTCATCTTCTTCGACGCTCTGAGAGACGTCGCTCTGCAACGGGCGCTATCGACGCACGATGCATCTGATATCGATGTGCTTGTCGAAGCAGGGCAGGTTCCCACCAATCAGGAAACGCATAGAACGATAGTCGACGCGATGAACGGAACTATCGTTCGCCGGTTCGAGCCGTTTCTAGATCGCCGCGAGTACGCGGTAAAAACCTGGACTTTCTTCGTCGATCTACCACCAGAAATGGTGGCACCCAACGAGTGTGGCTGTCGAACTTCGATTGGGATCAACACGGGAAACGCCGAAACCTTGATTGAATGTGATTGCCGCCGAGTAACGATGATGACACTGCCAGATGTCGACGACCGCGTGCGCCTCCTCGACGATGGAGTGATGCCGCAGGTTGTACTCGATACTGGATCAGATGAGCCGCTTCAGATCGAGGCAATACTCGATGCAGGCACAGCTGAATTACTGGGGATCGAAAAAGGCGACATATACCCGGCAACACCGCACTGGGAGGACAAACACGATCGAGTAAATATCCTCGTTACAGGCATATATGAGCGCGTCGATCCCGAAGCTGACCACTGGCGCATCCAGAACGAGGCGTTTGGATCTCGTACCGACACCCTTAAATTCGCAAGATTTGTCGTTCCTGAAGAAACGATTCTTGGTGGACTCGGCCCTTACCTGCCGAACATGGGATCGGACTATGCGTGGTGGCTCGACGTCGATTCCACTCGAATCAAGGCTTCTGAAACTGAGTCGATTCGAAACACGATTGCAGCAACGGAGCGAGAACTGAAGGCGATCGTCGATGGTTTCCTGCTCAGATCCGACCTGCCGCAGGTTCTGAGTGCGTTTGAAATCGATCTGTTCTTCAACCGCCTGCCAATGTTCATCGTACTGATACTTATCGTTCTCGTAGTTCTGTATTACGTGGTGACGTTGGCTTCGCTACTGGTCGACGCCCAACGTTCAGAAGTGGGGTTGCTAAGAACCCGAGGAGCGACGTCACGGCAGATTCTGGCGGTGTTTGTCATCGAGGCCGGGCTTCTTGCTGGAATCGCAGCAGCAAGTGGGCCGTTTCTGGCATTCTTCGGTGTCGGTTTCATTGGCGTATTACCGATATATGGCGACCTTAACGGTGGCGACCCTCTTCCAGTGAGGCTCACAGCCGACGCCTTCCGCATGGCGTTCTTTGGTGGATTACTCGGCCTTCTCGCACTGTTCATTCCCGCACTTCGAGCCACTCGTCTGGGACTGCTAGCGAGCAGGGTTACCCGTGCCAGACCAGCACGTTTGGCGCTCGTTCAGCGCTACTACCTTGACCTGGGCTTTCTGGGTCTGGTGATGTTCTTGTTCTGGCAACTAACCAAACAGGGTTCCTTCGTTGCGGTAAGCCTTTTTGGCGAAACCACAGTGAACCAGCTGATTCTTGGTGTTCCAGCAATATTCCTGATTGCGGCCGGGCTTGTTCTGCTGCGGATCTTCCCGGTTGGAATGGATCTGATGGGTCGCGTGCTTTCCCGACCTCCGATGTCGGCGATCACCCCTCCAGCGTTGATCCTTGGTATCTGGCAATTGGCCCGAAACCCCGCGCATCACTCTAGACTTTCGCTGCTGCTGATCCTGACAGCGGCGCTCGGAGTGTTCGCAGCCAGCTTCGGTGCCACGCTGGAGCAGAGTGCAATCGACCAGGCCTACTACCGAACCGGTGCCGACATAAAAGTCACATCTGTAAACGCCAGGGCGGGCGGAATATCAACTTCGGTTACCGAGACCCTCGATGAGACTGAAGGCGTGATAGCGTCTTCGGCCGTTTACCGCGAATCGGCGGTCATCACCTCAGGAATAGCCGTTGAACGATTTCAGTTTGTTGGAGTTGACCTCGATACGATCGACGAAGTCGGCTGGTTGAGAGACGATTTCGGGCTAACGCCATTCGATTCAAAGGCTTCTATCCTCGATATCGGCGGAGAGGCCGGGATTGTTCTACCAGAGGATGGTCGCTGGCTTACAGCAAAAATACGTCCTCTCGTCAGACAGCCGTCAACGTTCCTGGTTGCGCGGCTGTCCGATGCCAACGGCCATTTCTTCTCGATCCCATTTGGAACTCTGGTTCCAACGGCGGATGATGCGCTGAGATTCAAGTGCCCGGTACCCGTCGACGGAGAACCGCCGGAGTGGTGCCGAATTGGATCGAGCATTCAGGCAACCCGCTTCCGAGGTGTTCCCGGCCTACTTCCACAAGACCCCATTCGACTCCATTCGATTGGCGTCATCAACTATGAAAACGGCCTCGGCCCCGCTGCGATTGATATCGACGATATAGCGGTGCTCAACACCACCGGAACAGAGTTGATCATCATTGAAACGTTCGATTCAACCGACAACTGGCGAACAATGACACCGACCCGAGAAGCGCTCGGTGACAATCTTGGACCCGCATCTAATCCGGACGGGACACCGCTGGACGGGATTGCCCGCCTGCGCTGGACATCATCGGCGCCTCGAGAGTACCGGGGGCTTGCTCATGGGTCTGAACTCGAAGTCGTTCCCGTAATCGCCAGTGTGACGTTCGTTGAACGGTTTGGGGGAGAAGATGGCAAAGTACTGCAAATTGCTCTGGATGGCACACCGATAAACATCTCAGTGCGAGACATCATCGAATACTTCCCAACAATGGGGTTGGACGAGGAGCCGTTCCTGATAGCCGATTTCGAAGCCATTCACGAGCGCCTTAATATCACCGAAACGGTTGGGGATCGGCAGCCAACTGAGTTCTGGATTGCGACAGAGCAGGGTTCTGCACTGCTTGAATCCGATGGCAATGTCCTCGATTCGGTCATTGCGGGCGATCCTGCCCTTCTCGGCATTCAGTCTTCACTAGGATCACTGAGAATCCGACCGGGATCGAACGTGACCGATCGTACTGACGAACTCGCAAGCGTGGCGTTCGACCCACTCGTATCTGCCGGATGGCGTGCACTGCTGGGTATCGCTTTCTTCACAGTGCTTATCGTTAGCGCAGTCGGCTTCCTGGTTCACGCCAAAGTATCGTTCGATGGCCGTCGTGCAGAGTTAGCGCTGTTGCGAACAATCGGGCTTTCGATGAAGCAGTTGCTGTTCCTCGTTGTGCTGGAACAGGTGCTGGTTATCGGTGTGGCCGTTGCGCTGGGCATATTTATGGGTTCACGAATGGGCACAACAATCATGCCGTATCTGGCGAGCTCAGGCGAAAACGCAACGGTTGTACCGCCCATGGCAGTTCAAATAGACTGGTTCGGTTTTGGAATAACCTTTGGCCTTTTGGGCGTAGTATTCTTGGCGGTTATCGGCGTAATTCTGATTTCCGTGTACCGAATGTCGATACACACAATAATGAGAATGGGCGAAAGTTGATGAGATTTCCCAAAAATTATGATCGCCTATCGACGCTGGGACTGGCACCGGCATCAACGTTAATGTCATACAGGGGTAACGCGTAGTGACAACACCGAATTCCACTTACATCGAGTGCAGTGGGTTATTCAAAATCTACAAAGCTGCCGATCTTGAGGTTGTGGCGTTGCGCGGCCTTGAACTCAATGTAGCGCAGGGTGAAATCATCGCAATTGTTGGCGCATCCGGAAGTGGCAAATCAACACTGCTGAACATTCTTGCCGGATACGACGCTCCTTCAGCCGGAACGATCCGAGTTGGCGACTACGACCTATTGCAGATGACCAACAAAGAAGTGGTTGAGTATCGACGTCACGAAGTTGGGTTTATCTGGCAGGAAACATCACGAAACTTGTTTCCTTATCTCTCAGCACTCGAAAATGTTGAACTCCCTATGGTGATATCGGGTGCACCCGGCCCAGAACGGCGAGAGCGAGCCGAAAAGTTGCTCGATGTGGTTGGACTGTCTGATCGAGCCGATCACAAGCCGGCGCAGCTTTCTGGTGGTGAACAACAGCGAGTTGCAATCGCTGTCGGACTCTCCAACGAGCCTCCGCTACTGCTGGCCGACGAACCGACCGGTGAGCTTGATGACCAGACGGGAACAGAGGTTCTTGAACTGTTGAATGAGGTCAACCAGGAACTCGGTACCACAATCGTAATCGTTACTCACGACCCAGCTATCGCAACAAGCGTTGGCCGGGCTGTGGCGATCAAGGACGGCAAGACAAGCACCGAGACGATCAGAGAGGTCTCCTTCGAAAGAAGGCTTGGTGGTGAAGGAACCGACACCGAAGAGTTCCTGCTTATCGATTCGGCGGGTTCAGTGCAGATCCCTCGTGAAATGCTTGATGAACTGAGCATCGGGCGACGTGCCAAAGTAAATATCAAAGATGGAAGGGTGACACTTGAGTCAGGCGACTGAGCAAATAACCGACCGTGAGTCTCGTGGGACCAGCACGCCAATAATTCAGGCGATCAATGCTTCTCGTGACTATCAACTGGTGGGCGAAACTGTACACGCCGTACGGAACGTCACTCTCGATATTCGTATGGGCGAATTCATCACGCTGGTAGGGCGATCAGGATCGGGTAAAACCACGCTGCTGAACATGCTCGCGGGTCTCGACCACCCGACATCGGGTCAGGTGCTGTTCGAAGGCGGTGACATGGCAGATTTCAACGAAAAGCAGTTCATCCAGTTGCGCCGACACCGCATCGGGGTGGTGTTTCAGTCGTTCGCATTGCTACCGCTGCTTTCGGCTTACGAAAACGTTGAGCTGCCAATGCGCATAGCCGGGGTTGGGGCATCCGAACGTTCAAAGCGTACGAACGAAGTGCTCGATATCGTGGGGCTGGGTCGACGTGCCAAGCACCGTCCATACGAGCTTTCCGGTGGTGAACAACAGCGAATTTCTATCGCTCGAGCCGTTGCGATGCGCCCTAACGTGATTCTTGCTGACGAACCAACGGGTGAACTCGATTCGGTGAATGCTGCCCATATATTTGGGCTTTTCCACGAGATGGTGATCGAAGAGGATATGTCGATTGTTGCGACTACTCACGACAGCACGCTTCTCGATATGGCTGACAAGATTTACACCGTGCACAACGGTGAGATCGAACTGACTGAGGTCGGAGGCCGAGTAGACGCCGACGCCCAGTTCAAGCGTCCTGACGAGGACGACAGCGAGCAGGACTGAGCCTCCGAACTGTCACTGCCAGGGGGGGCCTGCCCTGAGGCGACGCGGCAATCAGCGTCTCCGAGCAGCAGTGCGTTCAAATGTTGGCGGGTTACCTGACATTTAGCGTTGCCCTGTTCACTCTTTTCTCAAAGGCCAAAAGTCGAGTGAGGTTCACAGTGATTGCCACGTCGTTCGTCCCTCACTCCTCGCAATGACAGGTCGGAACCCATGCCGAGCCCGAGCCAGCAAGCGAGCAATCCTCCCGCGATCGCTCGCGATTCTGAATCAAGTTCAGAACGACAATGTGATCAGCAAGCAAGCGAGCTTCCTACCTTGAGCGGCGCCATGCCCTGTCGCGGGATTCGGTTGCGATGTACAGTGCGTCCTCGACCGTATCGGCAACCACGTTGATGTGGCCCATCTTGCGACCCGCCCGGGATTCCGACTTCCCATACAGGTGCAAGCTCACTCCCGGCAGTTCGAGAGCCCGTGCCCAATCGGGATCGCCATCTGTGTCTTCCCACACCTCGCCGAGCAGGTTGACCATCACGGTTGGTGAAAGAAGTCTCGGTTCTGAAATAGGCATACCTGTGAGCACGCGTACGAGCTGTTCAAACTGGGAAGTATCGCAACCGTCCATTGTGTAGTGACCGGAGTTGTGCGGTCGGGGAGCCAGTTCATTTACGAGAATTTCGTTCTCTTTTGTGATGAACATCTCGACAGCGATCAGGCCAACGACGTTTAGCTGCACCGCTATATCGGCAGCAAGTAATCTCGCGTTTTCGATAACTGACTCGGGAATTCGAGCCGGAACAATCGATATATCTAGAATGTGATTTCGGTTGATGTTCTCAGACGGCGGAAAGGTCGCAATAGTGCCATCTCTTGCCCGAGCGCAGATCGTTGAAAGCTCTATCGAAAAAGGCACAAATTGTTCGACGATCAACTCGGTACCACCAGCATTCAGCAGGTCGTACGAGTGCTCTATGTCTTCTTCCCGGGTGATGATCACCTGGCCTTTGCCGTCGTAGCCCATCGTTGCGGTTTTCAGGACCATCGGAAAGCCGAGATCGGTCGCAGCGTTTTTCAGATCATCTACCGAGGTGATTTCGCGGAATGGTGATACAGGAATTCCAGCTTTTAGCAGGGCATTTTTCTCATGAAGCCTGTGCTGGGTGGTGCGCAGAACCGATGGCGAAGGATGTACCGGCTTGAGTTCAGAAGCAGCGGAAACTGAGTCGGCATCAACGTTCTCGAACTCGTAAGTAACCACATCAGTCGATCGAGCCAGACTTCGTGATGCGTCTCGGCTTGAGTAGGCGTCGGTGATCTGGCCATCAGCGACCTGACCGGTAGGGCATGCTGGGTCGGGATCAAGAACGATCGTCTTGTAGTCCATCTGGCGAGCCGAAATCGCAAGCATCCGCCCGAGTTGACCGCCTCCGATTATTCCAATTGTCGAACCCGGGTTGAGGAGAGATTCTCGTTCCATTTATTACTCGTGTTTACTCGAACGCTATTTATTCTTTTGGCTTTACAAATGTTTGGGTTTCGATTTCGGTCGATATCTTCGCTCGGCGGCTCTCGAATTTGGCCTGAACTTCGGGGTCCATGAGGCCAATAATCTGAGCGGCGAGCAGCCCTGCATTTACGGCGCCCCACTCGCCGATCGCGACGGTTGCAACGGGGTAGCCGCGAGGCATCTGAACTATCGACATCAGAGAATCCATGCCGTCCAGATGCGGGCCAACTCCCGGTACGCCGATAACTGGCAACACGGTTTTAGCGGCTGTCATTCCCGGAAGATGCGCTGCGCCGCCTGCACCAGCGATGATCACCTTAATGCCACGGTCCTTGGCTTCTTCAGCGAACTTGAACATCAGATCGGGAGTTCGGTGGGCTGAAACAACACGAATTTCGTGCGGAATCCCAAGTTCTTCAAGTATGTCGGCTGCGCCCTGGATGGTGGGTAGATCCGAGGGGCTGCCCATGATTACTGAAACGAGCGGTTTTGCCATTATTTTGACGCTCCGACTAAAAACTCTGGACTTTGATGACGACCGAATGATTTTACAGCCGTCCCAACCGAAAACACGAATAAGTTGCCATTAGAATCGTTCAATGCCAACGCTCAAGTTCAATTCGCTCGATGTTAACTACAAAATTTCCGGTTCAGGACCGCTGCTGATTCTTCACCACGGCTTTGGGTCATGGGGGAGAGACTGGCATCGAGGCGGATGGATCGAAGCGCTTGAAAAAGACGCGAGCGTTTTGATATTTGATTCTGTAGGGCACGGACTTTCTGATCGTTCACATGACCCCGAAGATCACACGGTGGAACAGCGAGCAGCAGTGGTCAACGCGCTGGCCGATGAGTACGGCTCCGAGAAATACGGGTTCGTTGGTTTTTCTATGGGCGGTAGAACCGGACTTGAACTGGCGGCGTCGAGTCCCGAGCGTCTGTCGATGCTGGCCGTTGGGGGAATGCACCTGTTGCCCGCTACAACCGAGGCCGATCGGTTCGAGCGACGCATTCGGGTGCTCCGATCAGGCAGGGCGAAGTCGATCGAACAACCGGATGGAGATCGCCCCGGCAACGATCCTCTCGCTCTCGCAGCGTCTCACGAGGCGCTGTTGCAGTGGCGAGGTGCGGAGGGGCGACTCGCCAGTCACACTGCCCCGACGCTTTTGTTCTGCGGCGAGGACGATAGCCACTTTCCTAACGCCATGGAATCGGCCAAAGCCATGAATTTCGAGTTCGCCGCTCTTCCGAACACCAATCACGACGACACGTTTTTCTCTTCTCGTGAAGCCGTGGATTCGGTCGCTAAATTCGTGTCGAATCACCTGATTTAACAACTCAGACTCTGGTGATTCTGGTGCTACCATTTCCAACTGTGTGCGAACTTATCAGGCTGTTTTCTGCGAATAACGGGGGCTTCTCAACATATGACGACCGGCGACGGTTCTAACGACGATTTAAAGCGCGCTATGGTGGTGACTGCCCACCCCGACGATGCCGAATATGGCTGTTCAGGGTCGGTCGCCAAGTGGTGCCGGTTGGGATGGGAAGTTGTCTACGTGCTCTGCACCGATGGCTCGAAGGGGACGGAAGACCGAGACACCACTTCCGAACAGCTTGCCGAGCTTCGGGCTGAAGAGCAGATAAAAGCTGGTAAGACGCTCGGTTTGAAAACTGTCGAGTTCCTTGGGTACCCCGACGGCTATCTCGAACCGACTCTCGAACTTCGACGTGATATCTCCCGCCAGATTCGAGTTCGCAAACCTGATGTATTGATCACCGTCAACCCGACTCGTGACTTAATGAGTTCCGGGTATATCGGACATCCCGATCACTTTGCCGCTGGCGAAGCAACTCTTTCGGCGGTATTTCCTTCTGCACGGGATCACCTGACGTTCCCTGAGCTTTTCTATGACGAAGGGCTCGAACCGCACAAGGTTCGAGAAGTGTGGGTGATGAGCTTCGGTGCCGACGCCAACTTCTGGAATCCACTGACCGAAGCCGATGTCGACCTTTCGATCAAGGCGCTTCACGATCACGTCAGCCAGGTGAGCAATCCAGAGGAAGCCGCCAAGTGGATGAAGTCACGTCGCGCTGAGACCGGTCAGAAGATAGGCGCGGACTACGCCGAGGGCTTCCGCAAGTTCACACTGAGTTAGCGTGGGGTGCCATTGGCACGTTTTCTACGAGGGTCGATACGTGTTGGCTTAGTTGTAAATGTGTGGCTTGTGGATGGTTGAGTGAAAGTGCAAACA